>Ga0066684_10000287_pt1 | contig 16617 bp, 18 predicted proteins | sample GraSoiAngelo_133_FD_62301 | JGI IMG/M metagenome (GOLD analysis project Ga0066684, IMG submission 62301) | Grasslands soil microbial communities from the Angelo Coastal Reserve, California, USA - 14_0929_05_20cm | ecosystem: Environmental > Terrestrial > Soil > Grasslands | place: USA... | reverse complement strand
CGACTGGCCGAGTCCAGGAAGCGGCGGCCGGCGGCCTGACGGTCGGATGACAGCTGGAAGCGCCAGGCGGGGTCGGCGTAGACGGCCCGCCGGGGGCGCAGCCGGTTCCGCGCCAAGAGCAGCACCGCCCCACCCAGCGAGTGGCCGATCGCCAACTCCGGGCCGGCGGCCACGCTTGCCACCAGGCCGTCGGCCATCTCCTCCACGGTGCCGCCGCTGAGGTCCGGGGTCTCGACCTCCCAGCCGAGACGGCACAGCCGCTCGGCGAAGCTGGCCCAGGTGGCGCCGTCGGCGCTGGCGCCGTGGACCAGGACCGCCCGGGTCACACCCAGCCGTCGAGTGCGGCCAGGAACCCCTCCAGATCGTCGCGGTGGATGGAATGCCCGGCGCCCGGCACGGTGCGCACCTCCCACCCGAGGGCGGCCAGGCGCTCGGCATGGGCGGGCGGCACCAGCTCGCTGGGATCGGCGAGGACCACCAGGGAGGGCCCGACCGGCGGCTGGTCAGGGGTGAAGTCTCGGCCCTCAGGGCCGATCCAGTGGACGGTCTCCGGATCCCAGCTCTGGAGCGCGGCCAGCTTGGCGTCGACGTCGGCGTCAGGCCAGCGCGGGTTGGCCGCCGCCACCTGCTCCCGCGACCATCCCTTCTGGGCCGCGAAACCCTGGGCGATCTGTTCGCGGTGCGGACCGCCGCCCAGGAACCAGGCGGGATCCTCGTAGACGGCCTTGCCGGGCCGCAAGACGGGCGCGGCCAGGAGCACCGCGATCCCGCCCAAAGAGTGGCCGATCGCCAGGTCAGGCTGAGGATCCAGGGTCTCCACCAGGTCGGAGGCCCAGCCGTCGGGGTCGTACTCGCCGCGCGGGCTCGGCCCGTGCCCGCGCAGGCTGGGCGCGAGCACGCGGTAGCCCCGCTCCGCCAGGCGGGGAGCCACCCGGCCCCAGGTCGCGCCCTCAGAGGTGATGCCGTGGATCAGCACCGCGGTGCGGGGACCCTCGCCCCACTCCGTGACATGGAGCTTCATCCTGTCAGCGCTTGCCCTCCTGGGCCCGGATCGCGTTTTCGGGCAGGGCGGCGGCGCCGGCAGCGGCCTGGATCATCTCCGGCACTGCGGTGACCAGGCGGCCGAACAGCCGCTGCTCGAAGGGGGCGACCACGATCTCCACCTTGCGCCGCAGGATGGCGCGCGCCACCGCATCGGCGACCTGGGTGGGCTTGGTGAGGCGGACCGGCACCCGGGCGCCACTCTCGGCGAACATCCCCGCCTCGTCCACGAAAGTCGGGCTGACCACGGACACGCCCACACCGGTCCGGCGCAGCTCGGCCGCCAGCGCGTGGCCGAAGCCGCGGAGGCCGAACTTGGTGGCGTTGTATACCGAGCTTCGCGGCGCCGGCACCTTGCCGGCCAGCGAGGCCATGAGGACGATATGGCCGTCCTTGCGCTCGAGCATGCCGGGCAGTAGGAGCCGGGCCATCACCAGCGGCGCCCGCACGTTGACATCGAGCGCCCGGTCGATCTGGTCGATCTCGAAGTCGGTGAGCCTGCCGCTGGCAGGGACGCCGGCGTTGGCCACCAGCACGTCGACCGGGCCCGCCTCGGCCACCAGGCGCTCGGCCTCGCCCGGCTGGGAGAGGTCGGCGGAGACCACGCGCGCCTCGCGCAGCTCGACGGCCACCCGCTCCAGCTCGTCCTGACGGCGGGCGGAGAGGACGAACCGACAACCTTCGCGGTCGAGCCGGCGGGCGATGTACGGACCCAGCCCGGAGGACGCGCCGGTCAACAGGACCAGCTTGCCCTTGAGGTCCTTCACCATCTCATCGTAGGGGCGAGGCTTGCCTCGCCCTCGGTCCGAGTGCGGGAGGCGCAAGCGCGGGAGGGGCAAGCCCCTCCCCTACGGGTCGTAGGGGCGAGGCTTGCCTCGCCCTTCGCGGGAGGGGCAAGCCCCTCCCCCTACGCGCTAGGCCGACTCGCCGACGATCTGCGGGGGCTGGTCGGCCTCGTCGCTGTACTCGAACTCGGGCTCCTGCAGGTTGCGGATGGCCTCTTCGCTGATCGAGCAGCGCTTGATATCCGGCCGCGAAGGGATCTCGAACATCGAGTTGAGGAGCACCTCTTCGATGATCGACTTCAGGGCTCGAGCGCCGGTGCCCCGACCGAGTGCCTTTTCGGCGATCGCATTCAACGACGCCGGCTCGAAGACGAGCTCCACGTTGTCCAGCGCAAAGAACTTCTGGTACTGCTTCACGAGCGCGTTCTTGGGCTCGGTGAGGATGCGCACGATGTCCTCTTCGTCCAGCGGGTGCAGGGTGACCGTGATCGGGAGCCGCCCGATGAACTCGGGGATGAACCCGTACTTGAGCATGTCCTGCGGCTGAAGGGCGGTGAGGACGTCGGTGGTGTCCTGCTTGTCCTTGCGAGCGGCAGGGGCGCCGAAGCCGATCGACTTGCGGCCGATGCGCTGCTCGATGATCCGCTCCAGCCCGTCGAAGGCGCCGCCGCAGACGAAGAGGATGTTGGTGGTGTTGATCTGGATGAAGTCCTGGTGCGGGTGCTTGCGACCACCCTGCGGCGGCACGTTGGCGACCGTGCCCTCCAGGATCTTGAGCAGCGCCTGCTGCACGCCCTCGCCGGAGACGTCGCGCGTGATCGAGGGGTTGTCCGACTTGCGCGCGATCTTGTCGATCTCGTCGATGTAGATGATCCCGCGCTCGGCGCGGCTGATGTCGAAGTCGGCGGCCTGGATCAGGCGGAGCAGGATGTTCTCCACGTCCTCGCCCACGTAGCCGGCCTCGGTCAGCGAGGTGGCGTCCGCGATCGCGAAGGGCACGTCCAGGATCTTGGCCAGGGTCTGGGCCAGATAGGTCTTGCCGCACCCAGTGGGGCCGACCAGGAGGACGTTGGCCTTGGTTAGCTCCACGTCGCCCACGGACTTGGAGGCCGAGATCCGCTTGTAGTGGTTGTAGACCTGGACCGAGAGCACCTTCTTGGCGTGGTCCTGGCCGATCACGTACTGGTCGAGGGCCGCGCAGATGGTCTTGGGGTTGGGGATGAACCCGGTCTTGGCCTTCTTGGACCCGGCCGACCGGCTGTCCTCCTCCAGCACCTCCTGGCAGAGGTCGATGCACTGGTCGCAGATGTAGACGCCGGGTCCCGCGACCAGCTTCCGAACCTGGTCCTGGCCCTTCCCGCAGAAGGAGCAGCGTGTGTAGCGGCGGCGGTCTTCTCGGTCGTTCATAGGTTCTTAGGCGGGGGCTGGCGGATTATGACCGCGCAGGATGTCATTGGCAACGCTGATGCACTCACTGCAGATGTAGACACCGGGTCCCGCCACCAATTGAACACCCCGCTCGCCCTTTTCCTTTCCACAGAACGAGCACCGGGGCTTGTGGCGGACGACCTTGGGCGACTTGGGCCGGCGGCGCCAGATCATGGTCAGGAAGCCTTCCCGGCCGGCTCCTTCTCCGGTACGACCGCGGTGGGTGCCGCGATGATGTCGTCGATCAGCCCATACGCCTTGGCCTGCTCGGGGGTGAGGAAGTAATCGCGCTCGGTGTCCTGCTGGACACGCTCGATGGGCTGCTTGCAGTGCTTGGCGATGATCCCGTTGAGGACCTCGCGGGTGCGCAGGATCTCCTTGGCGTGGATCTGGATGTCGGTGGCCTGGCCCTGCATCCCACCCCACGGCTGGTGGATGAGGATGTTGGCGTGGGGCAGCGCGTAGCGCATGCCGTCGTGGCCCCCGCAGAGCAGGACGGCGCCCATCGAGTAGGCCATACCGATGCAGATCGTGGCTACCTTGGGCCGGATGTACTGCATGGTGTCGTAGATGGCCAGCCCGGCCGTGACCTGGCCGCCAGGGCTGTTGACGTAGATCGAGATGTCTTTCTCGGGGTCCTCGCTCTGCAGGAAGAGCAGCTGCGCGATCACCAGGTTGGCGACCTGGTCGTCGATGGGAGTGCCGATGAAGATGATCCGGTCCTTGAGCAGGCGCGAATAGATGTCGAAGGCGCGCTCGCCCCGGTTGGTGCTTTCCACCACCATGGGGACCAGGTAGTCCATGGCCTCGCCATTGTAGGCTCGGTCTCCGCGCACGCCCCTACTTTGCACCTTCGACCTTCTGTACCAGCTTTTCCAGGATTTGCAGCCGTTTGAGCTGGTGCGCGAAGTACTCGCGGGCCGTGCGGTTGGCCACCACCTCCAGGTAGCGCTCCTTCAGCTCCGGGTCCTTGGCCACCTCCTCGCGCATGTATTCGGTGACCTCGTCCTCGGTGGGCTCGACCGCCAGCTGCTTGCCTGCCGCCTCCAGTACGAGGTCGACGCGGATCCGCGATTCGGCGTCCGGGCGGGCCTCGGCCACGTACTCCTCAGGCGTCTTCTGGAGATAGGCCAGGTAGCGGTCCAGGCGCAGGCCCTGGCGGTGCAGGCGCTGCTCCAGGGTCTCCACCTGGTGCATGACCTCGTGGTCGACCAGCGCCGCCGGCACCTCGACCTGGCTGGCCTCGACGAGCGCCTTGACCACCGCCTGCTCGAAGGCAAGCTCGGACAGCCGCTGGGTGGCCGCTTCCAGGTCCTCGCGGACCGCCTCCCGCAGCGCGGCCACGGTCCCCTGCTTGCCCTCGCTGACCTGCTTGGCGAAGTCGTCGTCCAGCGGCGGCAGCTTCTTCTCCTTGACGCCCTGGACAGTGAAGCGCACGCGGGCGGGCTTCGAGCGCAGTGACTCCTCGACGTGGTCCTCGGCCAGCTGGATGTCGGCCTCGGCCACCTCGCCGGCCGATTTGCCCACCACCGCCGCCAGCAGCTCCGGGATCAGGACGCCTTCCTTGACCTCGGCCTCCATCGCCCGCCGCCGCTCTGAGGGCACGTCCTCGCCGTCGACCGTGACGTCGATGTCGGCCACCACCAGGTCGCCCGCCTGGACCGGCCGCTCCACCGGCGTGATCTCGGCCAGCTGCCCCCGCAGCTCCTCCAGCCGGCGCTCCACCATCTCGTCCGTGACCGCTGCCTGGGGACGCTCGACCTGGAGCTGGTCGAGGTCGGGCAGCGCGACCTCGGGGTAGACGGTGACCTTGGCTGTGAAGTGGGCGTCTTGGCCGCGCTCGAAGTCGGCGATCTCCACCCGCGGGCGCTCGATGGCCTCGATGCCTTTGTCGACGAGGACCTGCTGGACCACCTCGGGCACCAGGATCTCGATCGCCTCCTCGCGGAGCGCGACCGCGCCCACGCGGGCCTCAACGATCTCGCGGGGTGCCTTTCCGGGTCGAAAGCCCTCGATCTTGGCCTTGGACTGAAAGCGCTGGAGCGCGCGGTCGAAGGCTTTGTCGACCTCGGCCTGGGGGATCTCCAGGGTCAGGCTCAGCTGGGAGCCCGGTAGCTCCTCGACAGCTACGGAGAGGTCGATGCTGGGCACGCGGCCCGATTGTACGGAGGGCCTAGGGGTGCGGACTCGGACCGTGGGAGGGCGAAGGCGACGGCGTGGGCACCGGCTGAGAGCGAGGCGCGCCGGGGTCGGGCGGGATCCCGTAGTCCGGCGGCGGCGGGACAGGCGTGGGGTTGTCGTTGGGCAGCTTGTCGACCTTCTGGGTGTCGTTCAAGTACCAGCTGTTGCCCGGCCCCTTCACCACGTCGGAGGGCGGCGAGTACCACTTGTCGGGAACGCCGCTGAGCACGCCTTCCATATATGTGTGCCAGGCCGGCGCCGCCACGAACACCCCGTCCGAGCCGTTGAACATGGTGTGGTTGAGGTCGAGGATGTCGCCCACCCAGACCACGGTCGCGATGTCCGGCGTGAAGCCGATGGTCAACGCGTCCTTGAAGTTCTCCGTGGTGCCGGTCTTGGCCGCCGAAGTGTGGTCGGACATGTGCAGCGGGCTGTTGTGGCCGAAGATCAGCGCCCGGTTGTTGTCGTCGCTGAGGATGGAGGCGATGATGAAGGCCACCCCGGGGTCGATGGCCTGGCGCTTGCTGGCCTCGGGGTTGGCCTGGTACAGCGCCTGCCCGTGCACGTCTGTGACCGAGAGCAGTGCCTCGGCGGGGTGATACACGCCCATGTTGGCGTAGACCGAGAGCGCATTGACCTCCTGCAGGGTGGTGATCGGATACCCCCCCAGGGTGAGGGCTGCACCGTAGTTGTAGACGGGCCCATTGGGATCACCGCTGGCATCCCAGGGCCGGAGGCCGAGGTTGCGCCAGAAATCGAGCACCGCAGGCACTCCGATCGAGAGCTCGGCCTTCACCGCGGGAATGTTCAGCGAGCTGGCCAGCGCGACCCGCAGCGGCTGCACGCCGTGCGTGCCATGGTCGTAGTTGAAGACCTTGTACGGCTCCTGCCCCGCACCCTGGCTGATCACCAGCGGACTGGGGCCGTCTGCGATCGGGGTGTCCATGGTCGCCTTGCGCGAATTGATCACAGCGCCGTAGGTGAACGGCTTCACCGAGGAACCTGGGTTGCGGTAGGTGGTGGTGAAATTGAACTTGCCGGCCGGACCGTTGTAGTCGGGCGACCCGACCATGGCCACGATCTGGCCCGTTTTGGGGTCCATGGAGATCAGCGAGGAACTGAGGAGACCACCCGGGTCGCGTCCTTTGTTGGCATTGAGGTTGTCGCGGACAACCTTCTCGGCGAGGCTCTGCTTGTTGAGATCGAGCGTGGTGCGCACCACCAGCTGCTCCTGGCCGGGCTTGAAGCCGAGCTGCTCCAGCTCCTTGAGCACGTAGTCGACGAAGTGGGGCGCCAGCCAGTTGGTGACCGGCCCGTAGATGTCGAGCTTCTCGTCGTAGGCCTTGGCCAGGTCCTCGGGTGTGATGTAGCCGAGGCGGACCATGGCGTTGAGGACCTCGCGCTGCCGGGCCTTGGAAGCCTCGGGGTTGACGATCGGGCTCCATTGGGCGGGGGCCTGGGGTAGACCGGCCAGCATCGCCGCCTGGGCCAGGTCGAGCGTCTTGGCATCCTTGTGGAAGTAGGTCTGGGCAGCCGCCTGAACTCCGTACGACTGGGCGCCGTAGTAGCTGCGGTTGATGTACAGCTCCAGGATTTGGTCTTTGGAGTAGGCCTTGGTGAGCTCGTAGGCCAGCACCAGCTCCTTGGCCTTGCGCTCATAGGTCTGATCGGGCGTCAGGAAGAGCTGCTTGGCGAGCTGCTGGGTGATGGTGGACGCGCCGCCCGTGATGGTCCGCGAGCGGAAGTTGCTGAGCGCCGTGCGCACGATGGCCTCGGGGTCGAAGCCGGGGTTGGTCCAGAAGTTCTTGTCCTCGATGGCGACCGTGGCCTGGCTCATCACCGGCGCCACGTCGGTCAGATGGACGTAGATCTTCCGGTTGCCCTGGTCGGTGACGTCGGCCAGCAGCTTGCCGTTGCGGTCGGTGATGAAGAAGTCGCCGCCGAGGCTTGAGGCGTCCAGGCCCTTGATGTCAGGCAGCGAGCCCAGGAAGGACTCGGCATAGGCGTCCGCGGCCAGCCCGATCGCCATCACCAACCCCAGCAGCACGCCGACCACGCGCACGGCGGTGGTGCGCTTCTCACGCTGGCCGATGGGCGACCAGGAGGCGTGGAGCCGGGCCCGCGGCCGGTGCCCGGACTTGGTCTTAAGACGTGCGGGAGCTCTCAAGCTGGGAGTGCGCTCGGGATCTTATCTCGTCGGACCGGGCCGACTAATCGATTCTCCGCACCACCAGCAGGTGCGACAAGCCGAAAACCTGCAGCGGGCTCCGCTCTGCGCCCTGGACCGCGGTGCGGAGGGCGCGCGCGGCTACCCCAAAGCGGGCAACCAGGTTGTCGTAGCCCCCATAAATGCGCTCGTGCGACATCACCTGAACGGGCAGGCCGTCGAAAAGTTTCAGCAAGCCGGGAGCGGTGTAGGCGCGCACGTGGGGTGCGAGGTGGTCCCTTAGCGGATCGGGAAGGTAGTTGACCAAAGGGATGTTGCCGAAGCGGTAGGTCCCGCGCCAGTAGATCCCGTGCTGCTCGACCGGATACCAGCGGTTGGGGCAGAAGAGCACCGCCCTCCCGCCCGGGCGCAGCACGCGGACCATCTCGGCCACCGCCCGGCGGTCGTCGGCGACGTGCTCTATGACCTCGTTGGAGAGCACCAGGTCGAAGCTGCGGTCGCCGAAGGGCAGCGCCTCGGCGGCGGCGACCAGCAGACGCTCGGGACCCAGCCGGCGGGCGGCCTCGGCCACCCGCTCGGACTCGAAGTCGAGCCCCCAGACCTCCCGCGCCAGGGGGCGCAGGCGCTCGACGTAGGCGCCGATCCCGCAGCCGTCGTCGAGGACCCGCGCCGAGGCCAGGTCCGGCGCGGCCTGCCGGATCATGGCCAGGCGGCGCTCCTGCCCGGCGCGCCAGACGTACGAGGGCTCGCCGCGCTGGGCGGCGAGCTCTGATGGCTTGTGCCTAGGAGCTACTGCGTTTCGAGGAGCCGGTCGTCGCGGGTTGCTGCTGAGGGGCGGCGGTCAGATTGACGACGGCGGCGACGCCCTCCACCGACTGAGCCCGCACCGCGGCCTGGTCAGCGGTGCCCGGGTCGACCGTGCCCCGCAGATAGACCGTGCGGCCTTCGACGGCGACCTGCATCCCCTCCGGCAAAGCCCCACCTTCGCCGGCGCCCGCGATCGCAGCCTCCACCTCGCTCTTCAGGCGCTGCTCGTCGAGCTCCACGGAGCCTCCGCGAACCTTGCCCATCACGTTGTCGACGGCGCCCGTCAGCCCGCTGCCGACGCCCGGCGCGATCCGCTCCTGGGTGCGCACTCGGAGCTGGGTGAGGCGGCCCTGGACCATGTCCCGGCGGCGCCGGTCGTAGAGGAGGAAGCCGATGCCGAGGGCAGCCCCCAGTAGAACGATGGCGGCGAAGGGGACCCGGCGCTTGGGCTGGGGCCGCACTCGGTCCTCCACGCGCTTGCGCAGGTCACGGGAGTAGGAGTAGGCGCGATTGCCCAACGCGCGCGTGTCGATCTCGTCGAGGCGGTCGGCCAGCTGGTCCCGGAGCATCTCGTAAGTCCGCTGGAGCTCGCTGAGGGCGCTGTCGCCTTTCTTCCGCATCGCGCTGCTTTTCATAACAGCAAGGCTATCAGGGGGTGCGCGGCCTGGCGAAGACTTCCGTGGGGTCCACCAGGCGCTCCTGGCGGGTGCCCGGGAAGTGCACTCGAACGCCCGGCCGGCCGGGGCTGCCGAGCTCCCAGCCGGCGGCGAAATGGCGCGCCGCGTCCGCCAGGTCTTTGGCCTGCGCGAGCTGCTTCCCGTCCGTGAAGGACAGGGTTTGGGCACGGGCGCCCGGGAAGCCGAGCCGCACCTCCCCGCCGGTCTTGAGGTTGTAGGTGTAGTCGTCAAGGGAACCTTCCTCGGAGCCGGCCACCAGGTCGGCCACCGTCGGCAGCGCGCCCGCGCGCATGCGCTCCTTGAGCGCCGCCCGCCCCTCCCGGTGCTCCAGCCGCTCCCGCCGGCGGCGCTCCGTCAGGAGCACGTCGCGCTCGGCGCGCAGCGCCGCCAGCTCGGCCTCCACCGGCCGCATGCGCGCGCGCACCTCTTCGATGCGGCCCTCCAGCTCTTCGGGCGGCAGGCCGGTCAGCTCCATCAGTGCTCGGTGGTCAGGTCCAGGTCGACCTGGGCGCCACCCGCGGCCGAGTCGGCGAAGGTGAGGGTGCCGTGCTGGGCGCCGCTGTACCTGCCCACGATGCCCAGGCGCCCGCCGCCCTCCGGGCGATCTATGACCACGAAGTCGGAGGAGGCCAGGTTGGAGTCGTACCAGGCGAAGGCGGCCTCCGGCTTGCCGGGGACGTTCCACTCGACCATGCACTCGTTCCCGGTGGCCTGGCTCTGGACCAGGCGCGCGCCCGGCGGGATCGGGAAGTTCCAGGGGGAGCAGCCGTGCACCGCGCTCGGAAAAACCATCGGGTAGGCAAGGTAGGCGGCCGCCAGGCCGGCCGCGGCAGCGATCACGAGGAGCCACCACCCGTGGCCCAGGATCCGCCGCATCGCTGCGGAGGATAGGAGAAAACTCCTCCCCGCTCGCGGGGAGGTGCCGAGTACAGCGAGGCGGAGGGGGTCGCGCGGCCCCCTCCCCTGCCCTCCGGGCAGGACCTCCCCATGAATGGGGAGGAGCTACGTTTATCAATGCCGGTGTTGATAAAAGGGTAGACTCATAGCAGTGGAGCGGAAGGAAGCCATCCTCGTGCTGCTCAAGGTCCGCGGCGAGGCCAGCCTGGCCGAGCTGGCCGAGCGCATGGAGGTCACCAAGCAGGGCGCGCTGCGGCACGTCGAGGGCCTGGAGGCTCGCGGGCTCATCGAGCGCGTTCCGAACGGCCAGACTCACGACGGCCCCGGCCGCCCCGAGCACCGCTATCGGCTGACCGCAGCCGCCACCGAGCTCTTCCCGCACGCCCACCGCGAGCTGGCATCCGAGCTGGTCGACTTCATGGAGTCGGACCAACTGGATCGCTTCTTTCGCGCCCGCGCGGCACGCCTGGAGGCTGAGTACGCGGCGCGCCTGGCCGGTCTCGACTTTGAGGGCCGAGTGCGCGAGCTGGCGCGGCTAGCCTCAGAGGCAGGCCACATGACTGAGGTGGTCGAAGGGCCCGGCGGCAAGCTGGCCCTGCGGCACTGCAACTGCCCGATCCAGGACGTGGCGGCCAAGGCCGGCCACCCCTGCCGGCACGAGCAGGACATGTACGAGCGGCTGCTGGGAGCCGACGTCGAGCGCACGGCCTGGATGGCCGGGGCCGATGCCAACTGCACCTACGAGATCAAACCAAGGTAAGGAGAGAGATGGCGGATTTCGAGATCAGGGATTTGCGGGTCAGCGTCGAGGGGCGCGAGATCCTGAAGGGCGTCACGCTGGACGTCGACAAGGGCCAGGTCCACGCCGTGATGGGCCCCAACGGCTCCGGCAAGTCCACGCTCTCGCAGGCGTTGATGGGCCATCCGGCCTACGAGGTGACTGGCGGCGAAGTGCGCTTCAAGGGCGTGAACGTGCTCGAGCTGGCGCCCGACGAGCGTGCGCGCCTGGGCATGTACCTGGCGTTCCAGTACCCGACCGTGGTGCCCGGCATCACGATGGCCAACTTCCTGCGCACGGCGCTGAACGCCAAGCGCGGCTACGACGGCAAGGACAAGACGAAGGCCATCACACCCAAGGAGTTCCGCGCCCTGCTCAAGGACTCCATGCACACGCTGCGCATGGACGACAGCTTCTTGTCGCGCTACATCAACGACGGTTTCTCGGGCGGCGAGAAGAAGCGCGCGGAGATCCTGCAGATGGCCGTGCTCAAGCCGGAGATCGCGATCCTGGACGAGACCGATTCCGGTCTCGACATCGACAGCATCAAGTACGTCAGCGAGGCGGTCAACGCGCTGCGCGGGCCCGAGTTGGGCGTGCTTATCATCACCCACTACACGCGGATCCTGGAGCACGTGAAGCCCGATTTCGTGCACGTCCTGGTCGACGGCCGCATCGTGCGCTCGGGTGGCCCCGAGGTCGCGGACCAGCTGGAGACCACCGGCTACGCCGAGTGGGGCGTCAAGGAGGAGCCGGTCGCCGCCGGCCAACTCTCCGGACAGGAGGAGGCATAAGCATGGCGACGACCGTTCCCCAGATCAACGTCGGCGATGACTACAAGGAGAAGTACGGCTTCTTCGATCCCGAGAAGTTCGTCTTCAAGGCCAAGCGCGGCCTGAACGAGGAGATCGTGCGCGAGATCTCGTTCATGAAGGGCGAGCCCGAGTGGATGACCAAGATGCGTCTGCGCTCGCTGGACATCTTCCGCAAGAAGCCGATGCCCGAGTGGGGCGCCGATCTCTCGGTGATCGACTTCGAGAACATCTTCTATTTCCTCAAGTCCACCGAAGAGCAGGGCAAGTCCTGGGACGACGTGCCCGATGACATCAAGCGCACCTTCGACCGCCTGGGGGTGCCGGAGGCGGAGCGCAAGTTCCTGGCCGGCGTGTCGGCGCAGTACGAGTCGGAGGTCGTCTACCACTCCCTGCACAAGGAGCTCGAGCAGAAGGGCGTCATCTTCCTCGACACCGACACCGCGCTCAAGGAACACCCGGAGATCTTCAAGGAGTACTTCGGCACGGTGATCCCGCCGGCGGACAACAAGTTCTCAGCGCTCAACACCGCCGTCTGGTCCGGCGGGTCATTCATCTACGTGCCCAAGGGCGTGCGCGTCGACATCCCGCTGCAGGCCTACTTCCGCATCAACGCGGAGAACATGGGCCAGTTCGAGCGCACGCTGATCATCTGCGACGAGGACTCCTTCGTCCACTACATCGAGGGTTGCACGGCGCCGATTTACACGACCGATTCCCTCCACTCCGCTGTGGTCGAGATCATCGTCAAGAAGGGCGCCCGCTGCCGCTACACCACGATCCAGAACTGGTCGACCAACGTGTTCAACCTGGTCACCAAGCGCGCGGTCGCCTACCAGGACGCGACCATGGAATGGGTCGACGGCAACCTGGGCTCGCAGATCACCATGAAGTATCCGTCCGTCTATCTGATGGAACCCGGCGCCAAGGGCGACGTGCTCTCGATCGCCTTCGCGGGCAAGGGCCAGCACCAGGACGCGGGCGGCAAGATGGTGCACGTCGCGCCGCATACGACCTCGACCATCACCTCCAAGTCGATCAGCAAGGCCGGCGGGCGCACGTCGTACCGCGGACTGGTCAAGGTGCACAAGGGCGCGCATGACGTGAAGTCGTTCGTGAAGTGCGACGCGCTGCTGCTCGACGACGATTCGATCAGCGACACCTATCCGTACATCGAGTGCGACGAGAACCAGGTCAACATCGGGCACGAGGCCACTGTCTCCAAGGTTTCGGACGAGCAGCTCTTCTACCTGATGAGCCGCGGCATCCCGCTGGTGGAGGCCGAGACCATGATCGTCAACGGCTTCATCGAGCCCTTCACCAAGGAGCTGCCGCTGGAGTACGCGGTCGAGCTCAACCGCCTCATCCAGCTCGAGATGGAGGGGTCGGTCGGGTAATGAGCTTTAGCCTCAAGGCCGTGGAGGAGCTTGCCTCTCTCCACGGCGAGCCGGAATGGGTCCGCGTCCGCCGGCGCGCGTCGTGGGCCGCCTACGAGCGGCTGCCGATGCCCTCCCGCTCCGAGGAGGAGTGGCGGCGCACCAACCTGAAGGGCCTCGACCTCGCGGTCTTCGAGGCGTGGGAGCCAGCCAACGGCGGCGCCCCCGCAGACTCCATCGAAGACGCGGCCGCGGTGCTGCGCCAGCGCGGCTCCGAGCCCGGCCAGGTCGATGTCGGGCCCGAGCTCTCCGCCAAGGGCGTGCTCTTCATGCCGCTCTCGCAGGCCGCTCGCGAGCACTCGGAGCTGGTGGAGCAGCACCTGTTCAAAGGCGTCGATCCGGAACGCGACAAGCTGTCGGCGTTGCATGGCGCGCTCTTCAGCGGCGGCACCTTCCTCTACGTCCCCAATGGCGTGAGCGTGGAGAAGCCGTTCGTCAGCCAGTTCTGGTCGTCCGGCGGCGGGGCGGCGGTGCTGCCGCACACCCTGATCGTGGCCGGCGATGGCTCGCAGTTCAACTACATCGACGAGTTCCTCTCGCCGACCCTGGAGACGCCCTCGCTGACCAGCGGCTCGGTCGAGGTGTTCGCCGGCCGCGGCGCCAACGTCGGCTACGTGTCGCTGCAGCGCTGGGGCAACCACGCCTGGCAGTTCGCCGACCAGAAAGTGATCGCGGAGCAGGAGTCCACCGTGCGCGTCGTCAACGTCGGCCTCGGCGGCCGCTTCGCCAAGACCCGCGTCGAAGCGGTGCTGCACGGTCCCGGCGCCAGCGCCGAGCTGAAGGGACTGTTCTTCGGGTCCGGCGGCCAGTTCTTCGACTACCACACGCTGCAGTCGCACGTGGTCGGCGACACCACCTCCGACCTGCTTTTCAAAGGCGCGCTGCGCGACACCGCGCGCAGCGTGTACGCGGGCCTGATCCGCATCGAGAAGGGCGCCCGCCGCTCCGATGCCTACCAGGCCAACCGCAACCTGCTGCTGTCCAAGTCCGCCAACGCCTACTCGATACCGATGCTGGAGATCATGAACAACGACGTGCGCTGCACCCACGGCGCCACCATCGCGCCCGTCGACCCCGAGCACGTCTTCTACCTGGAGAGCCGCGGCATCCCGCGGGCGAGCGCCGAGCGGATGATCGTGCACGGCTTCTTCGGCCAGGTGCTGGATCGCATCCCGGTTGGCCAGGCGCGCGAGCTGGTTGAGTCGGAGCTCGAAGCCCGCCTGGGGTGACATGGCACCGGGTCGCTTCCGTGAACGACGTGCCGCCGGACTCGCAGAAGCTGGTGGACGTGGAGAGCACGCCCATCTGCCTGGTGCACGCGGAGGACGGCGACTGGTACGCCATCAACGACATCTGCTCGCACGAGGATTTCTCGCTCTCCATGGGCGAGGTTTGGGGATTGGAGATCGAATGCCCGCAGCACGGTTCGCGATTCGACCTCCGCACAGGCAAGCCCAACGCGCTGCCCGCGGTCGAGCCGGTGGCGGTCTATCAAGTCAAGGTGGAGGATGAGCATGTCTACGTCGATCTATGAGCACCCCACCGGATCTGGCGATCCGGCGGGGGCCCCGCTTGACGTGACGGCCATCCGCCGCGACTTCCCGATTTTCGAAACCGGGGTCGCCTACCTGGACTCCGCCAACACCTCGCAGCGGCCCAACCAGGTCGTGCAGAAGATGGAGGAGTACTACCGCCAGTACAACGCCAACGTCGAGCGCGCGGCGTACAAGCTGTCCGAGCAGGCGACCGCCGAGTTCGAGGCGGTGCGCGAAAAGGTTCGCGTCTTCATCAACGCGCGCTCCAAGAACGAAATCGTCTACACCTCCGGAACCACGGCCGGCCTGAACCTGGTCGCGTACTCCTGGGGGCGCACCAACCTCAAGGCCGGCGACCTCATCGTCTGCACGGTGATGGAACACCACTCCAACCTGGTGCCGTGGCAGCTGCTGGCCCAGGAGAAGCAGGCGCGCCTGGAGTTCGTCGACATCGACGAGCAGGGCCGCCTACGCCGAGACCAGTTCGACGCCTTGCTGCGTCAGGAGCCGCGGCTGGTCGCCTTCACGCACGTCTCCAACACGCTGGGCACTGTGAATCCCGTCAAGGAATTGACCGCCGAGGCACATGCTGCCGGTGCGCTGGTGGTGGTCGACGGTGCGCAGGGCGCCCCCCACCTCGGCTTCGACGTGCAGGCCGCCGACGTCGACTTCTACGCCTTCTCCTCGCACAAGATGTGCGGGCCAACGGGCGTAGGCGTGTTGTATGGCAAGCGCGCCCTGCTGGACGCCATGCCGCCGTTCCTGGCCGGTGGCGAGATGATCAGCGCGGTGCGTCTGGAGGGCACCACCTTCAGGGAGCCGCCGCACAAGTTCGAGGCGGGCACCCAGGCCATCGCCGAGGTGATCGGCTTGGGCGCTGCGATCGACTACCTGCAGGGCCTCGGCTACCCGGCCATGCGCGCGCACGAGGACGCGCTCACCGACTACGCCTACGAGTCGCTCTCGGAGCTGGACGGCGTGCGCATCTTCGGCCCGCCGCCGGGCCCCGACAAAGCCGGCGTGCTGTCCTTTGACGTGGCCGGCATCCACCCGCACGACGTCTCCACCATCCTGGATCGCACCGGCGTGTGCGTACGCTCGGGCCACAACTGCACGCAGCCGCTGATGCACCGGCTCGACGTGGCGGGCACCGTGCGCGCCTCCTTCTTCCTCTACACCGAGCGCGCCGAAATCGATCGCCTGCTGGCGGGGTTGAAAGAGGCGCAGAGGATCTTCGCCTGATGGCAGACCAGATGTACCGCGAGTACATCCTCGACCACTACAAGAACCCGCGCAACTTCGGGCGCCTGGAGGACGCGGACATCTCTCACGAGGAGAACAACCCGCTGTGCGGCGACGTGGTGGGGATGGATATCAAGACACGCGACGGCGTGATCGACGATGTGCGCTTCCACGGCCGCGGCTGCGCGATCTCGCAGGCCTCCGCCTCACTGCTCACGGAGCGGCTGAAGGGCATGTCCCTGGAGGACGCGCGGGAGATCGGCAAGCAGGACGTGCTCGAGGAGCTGGGCATCGAGATCTCGCCCGCGCGCCTCAAGTGCGCGCTGCTGGCATTGAAGGTGTTGAAGGTCGGGGCTTACGGCCTCAGCCAGGAGGACGAGTAGTACGTGAGCACGCAGCAAGGCATCCGCGACCTCAAGCTGGACGACATCCGAAAATTGATGGACGAGGGCTACCACGTGGTCGATGTGCGCGAGGATTGGGAATGGCAGCGCGGCCACCTGCCGGGCGCCCAGCATCGCGTGCTGGCGTCGATCATTGCCAAAGGCCCGAACCAGAACTTCGACGACCGCACCATCTTCGTCTGCGAGGTCGGCGAGCGCAGCGCGGTGGCCTCCGAGATGGCGGTCGCGCTGGGGGTCAAGGACGTGGTCAATTTTCGCGGCGGCACCAAGGCGTGGAAAGACGCGGGCTTGCCGCTGGAGGCTCCATGAGCGATCTCGCACCCACGACCCAGGTGGCGGAGGGCGCCACCCTCAAGCCGGAGGACGTCATCGAGGTGCTGCGCCAGTGCTTCGACCCGGAGATCCCCGTCAACATCGTCGACCTCGG
>Ga0066684_10000285_pt1 | contig 16649 bp, 16 predicted proteins | sample GraSoiAngelo_133_FD_62301 | JGI IMG/M metagenome (GOLD analysis project Ga0066684, IMG submission 62301) | Grasslands soil microbial communities from the Angelo Coastal Reserve, California, USA - 14_0929_05_20cm | ecosystem: Environmental > Terrestrial > Soil > Grasslands | place: USA... | reverse complement strand
GAGAGCGACCGCGATGAGTGGGAGCGTTTCGTAGCCATCCAAATCGATGCCCGCGAGGGGATGAGCATGTACCCGCGTTTGCTGCCCGGTGCAACGGTTCTCATCGACCGCCATTACAACTCGCTCAAGCCCTATCGTAAGGGCGAGTCGAATATGTACGCCGTCAATAAAAATGACTTTTGTACTGTGAGGTATGTCGAAGTCGCAGGCAAGCACCTGGTCCTGCGGCCCCACAACAACGCTTATCCGATCGAGGTCTTGCCCATGCAAGCAGGCAAGAGGGCGCATAATTACTTGATCGGTCGCGTGTGCTATGTGGGGATTGAAACGTGATTTAGAGGTAGCGCCTGGCTCATTGCCAGAATGCCGGATCATGATCTGTGGCTGGCTGGGTTCCGCGACTCCGAGGAGAAACTGCTTGAACTGATGAGCGAAGCCCCACGTGCCTAGCGCCGCAACTACAAGCTTACCCCAACTTCTTCACCAACAACGAGCGGCTGAACGCCGTGGTACGAAGAAGTCTACGCCAATCTCCTGCCTTATCGCGGTTGCGAGCGATGCAAAAAATCGTTTCGAAAATAGCGGAAGCATGAACTGACGGGACTCGATACTCGCGTTCAGTTCAACGATACTTCCGAAAGGCATGCAGAATTTGTGCGCCGCTGACAGCAAAAGTGGCGACCGCGGCAAGAGCCAGGGCTTCCGTCCATTGTGGTGCCTTATGCAGCAAATCGCTGAACAGAGCGGCCAGCGCCAGCAGTGTTCCTGTTAAGTTCAGCCAAACGGGCTGCCGCACCGATGCCACCCCGGCACGCCCACGAAGTCGCAACTGGAACAGAACGGCGGCAAGTCCGATAGCGGCTACGACGACCACTGCGAGTGGACTGAAAAATGCGCTCCGGTTAGTGAAAAGCACTACCACGGCGAGCACTCCGCACAGTAAGCCGGAGGCAATCACGGTCCAGCGGCGACGTTTGGGGGAAACGGGCGTCACAATTTGGGTTTTCTCGATTTATACAGCGGTTTGAGTGGAGATTCAAATGAGTTAAAGACGGGCGAGGACGCCCGTCCTCCATTGCTTGGTTGCAATTACTTGGCGGCGGCTTCCAGAGCGCGACGCGTGATCACCGTGACCAGGTGGCGGCGATATTCCGCGGACGCGTAAAAGTCTCCGATAACGTCAATTCCGTCCGCGGCGTGCTCGGCAGCATCGGCAAATGCTCCAATCGGCTTTCCGCGCAATTTACTCTCCATGGCGCTTGCGCGATAGGCGATCTCGGAGACTCCGGTAATTCCTACTGCTGCGCTTTCGATTTTGTTTCCGGATTTCTTCACCCGCACCGCCACGCCGACCACCGCATATCCAGAAGCCGGATGATGAAATTTTTTGTACGTTACGCCTTCGCCTCTAGTCTTCGGCACGCGCACTTCGGTGATGATTTCGTCATTCCGCAGCGCTGTCGAGAACATCCCGTTGAAGAACTTAGTTGCCGGAATGACGCGTTCGCCGGAGTGACTGTGCGCCACAATCTCCGCATCGAGCGCCAGCACCGCAGCGGGATAATCTGCCGCAGGGTGGGCCTGTGCCAGCGAACCGCCGAGCGTTCCGCGATTCCGCACTTGAGTGTCGCCGATTTGAGCCGCCGCCAGCGCGAGAAGAGGGGAAGAGTCAAGTAGATCTTTCGAGCCGGCGACCTCGGCATGTGTTGTCATCGCGCCGATTGCAATCTTGTCGGCGGCCTCGCGAATGTAGCTAAGACCACTGATCCGGCCGAGGTCCACCAGCATCGCAGGTTGCGCCAGGCGCAGCTTCATCGCCGGAAGCAAGCTGTGCCCGCCGGCAAGAACCTTGGCATCATCGTGAGCGGAAAGAAGGTTCAGAGCTTCGTTCAGCGTGCTGGGAGATTCGTAGTTGAAGTTTGCCGGGATCATGCGCGCCTCCTTACTGCTTCTCTTTTTCTAGGAGCTTCTGCGGAAGCCGCGATGGCTGGGATGGCCTTGGCGGTGCGTATGGCGTTCCATACGCGTTCGGGTTTAAGAGGCATTTCGATATGCCTGACTCCAAACGGCGAGAGCGCATCGCAAACCGCGTTTACGATGCACGGAGTAGATGCGATTGTGCCAGCTTCTCCGACTCCCTTCACTCCCATCGGATTCACCGGCGACGGGGTGACTGTGTGATCGAGTGTGAACTCCGGAAGGAGATGAGCTTTGGGAATGGCGTAATCCATCAGAGTACCGGTGACGAGCTGTCCATCATCGTTGTAGACGACTTCTTCCCACAAGGCTTGGCCCAGGCCCTGAGCAATGCCGCCCTGGATTTGGCCAGCAACTAAAAGGGGATTGATGACGTTGCCGCAGTCATCTACCGCAACGTATTTCTCGATCTTTATCTCGCCAGTCTCGATGTCCACTTCAACCGAGCAAACGTGGCATCCAAAGGGGAACGTAAAGTTCGAGGGCTCGAAGAAGTGCGTGGCCTCGAGGCCAGGCTCGAAGCCCACAGGAATATTTCGGGCCGTGTAAGCCGCCAGCACAACCTCACCAAAGGGAATTCTCTTCCCGCTTTTCGCAGTTAGCTGGCCGCGTCCGATGCTGATGTCTGCGGGCTTGGAGCCCAGCAAGTGCGCGGCAAGCGTGGCCAGTTTACTTTTCAGCTTTTGCGTGGCCATGTAAATTGCCGTTCCACCAACTGCGGTGGCGCGGCTGCCGAACGTGCCGATGCCATACGGGACCGCCAGAGTGTCGCCATGAACCACGTTTACATCTTGAGGATCAATTCCAAGTTGATCGGCGACCAGCTGCGCGAATGTCGTTTCTTCACCTTGCCCATGCGGCGAGGCTCCGGTGAGCACCGTGACTTTGCCTGTGGGTTCGATGCGGACGGTACCGCTCTCCCAACCTCCGGCTGGAGTTGCGGCTGATGGTCCGATGGCGCAGATTTCTACATAGGTCGACACGCCTACCCCGTAATACTTGCCCCTTTTCCATCCCTCTTTTTGCCGGCGGCGCAGGCTGTCGTAGCCGGAAAGTTTCAGCGCTTTGGCCAGGCTCTCCTGATATTTCGCTGAGTCGTAGGTCAGTCCTGTAACGGTCGTGTACGGAAACTCTTTTGGCAGAGGAAAATTCTTGCGCCGGAACTCCGCCGGATCCATTCCCATCTCGCGTGCGCCGAGTTCCATGATGCGTTCGACATTGAAAGTGGCTTCGGGGCGACCTGCGCCACGGTAAGCATCGGTGGACATCTTGTTAGTGAAGACGCCAATGATGTCGATCTGAATGGCCGGAATCTTGTAGCAGCCGGCGTGCATGAGCGCAGTGAGCTGAGGAATCAGCGGTGTGAGTAACTGATGATAAGCGCCCATATCGGCGAGCACGCGGGCGCGCATCCCGAGAATGGTGCCGTCTTTCTTCAGCGCAAGCTCCACGTCATTCAGCGCGTCACGGCCGTGAATGGTTGCCATGAAGTTCTCGCGGCGACCTTCATTCCATTTCACAGGCCGCCCGGTTTTCATGGCGAGCCATGGAACCACCCCTTCTTCCCCGTAGACATTCAGCTTGCTGCCGAATCCGCCGCCGACTTCGGGAGCGATCACCCGTACAGCGGTTTCAGGCAAGCCGACCAGCAAGGAAATCTGCGTCTTTAAAAGATGCGGAATTTGCGTCGATGACCAGACAGTCAGCCGATTTTCGCCGGGGAGATATTCTGCCACTACAGCGCGAGGCTCCATTGCAATCGGCGCCAGGCGCTGGTTCATCATGCGTTGCTTAACGATGCGATCGGCCTTCTTGAATCCGGCTTCGACGTCACCGTTCTTCAACTGATGCGTAAAAGCCTGGTTGCTCTTTAATTGCTCGTGTACTAAAGGAGAATCCTTACCGAGGGCCTTCTCCAAGTCGGTGACGGCGGGCAGCGGCTCGTAATCGACCTCCACCAACTCGGCGGCATCACGGGCAATATAAAGATCTTCGGCGACAACTACGGCGACTGGTTCTCCAACGTAGCGTACTCGCCCTTCTGCCAAAACCGGATGCCGGGGAACTTTCAGGTCGGGCATCTGAATCGCACAGGGCACGGGCCCAAGCCCAGTCGTATCTGCGCTGGTATAAACTGCGATCACACCGGGCAGCGCTTTCGCGGCATCGGTGCGAATGGCCTTGATTTCAGCATGGGCGTGGGGCGAGCGCGTGAACGCACAATGCACCATTCCCGCGAGCTTCAGGTCATCTGTGTAGTGGCTGATTCCGCGGATCATACGCGGGTCTTCTTTGCGCTTCATCCGCTTGCCGACCCATGTGCCGTTACCCGCCTTGCCGTTCGTCTTTTTCTGAGGAGTTGGAGATTTTGCTGGAGTAGCCATGGCTTACCTCGCTCCCGCCCGCGCCGCGGTTGGCCGGGACATTTTTTGTGCCGCATTCTTTACCGCAGCCACAATATGTTGATAGCCGGTGCAACGACAGAGATTGCCGTTGATGCCCTCGCGAATCTCACTATCGGACGGGTTGGGATGGTGCTCCAACAGATCATGCGAGCACATGATCATCCCAGGCGTACAGAAGCCGCATTGCAGGCCGTGTTCCTCCCAGAATCCTTCCTGTATGGCGTGCAATTGATCGCCCGACGCCAGGCCTTCCACAGTTGTGATGTTGCGGCCATCGGCCTGAACGGCAAGCACGGTGCAGGATTTCACCGCGCGACCATCGAGCAGCACGGTGCAGGCGCCGCATAGTGATGTTTCGCAGCCGACGTGTGTTCCGGTAAGGCCGGCGTTCTCTCGTAGGAAGTGGACGAGCAATAGCCGCGGCTCAACCGAGGCGCGGCGCTCCACTCCATTCACAGTAATGGTTACATTTTTCGTCATTGGAATCCCCAAGGCATGAGATTAGGGCAGGAAAGCTTCGAGGTCGCCAACAATAACAAAAGAGGGCAGGGATTTACAAGGTGGAAGGCTCAGCCAGCCGGGGGTCTATCCCGGTGCTAGTTGCGGGCTCCGCCCTCTCGGCCTGCTCGCCTCGGTAAACGCGTGCAATGCCCCGCACAATGCGTCGCCATGGCATTGTTCCGCTCTCGTCCGCAAAGAAGATTTCTCCCGCTCGGCGGCTTCGGTAATACCAGCGCTTCAGGATGGCCAGGTGTTCCATAGTCTCAAGCGCGATTTGGGAACTAGCGGGAATTGGCGCGAGGGCCCCCTGCAAGCGGGACTCCATGGATTGCGATTTGGTGTGTTCGGCTGGCTGAATAGCAAAGGTAACAGGCTCTGCAATCAGGCCACGGTTCACTTGGAACAGAACAACGCATCCCGGTACCGCGCTTCCCTGGATCATGACGCCTGCGAGGCGGTCAATGCGATGCACGATTTCGGACAACTGGCTGAGCACAGGCTTGATCTTGTCGATTCGGGCGTGCAGCGCAGCCGCATTCTCAAAATCCAGATTTGAAGAAGCCTGATCACGCATTGCGGAAATTTCGCGCACCAGAGACCTTCCGCTGCTATCAAAGTAATTTTGCACACGGGCGACTTCGGCGCCGTATTCATCGTCGGTGCAGCCTTTGAAGCAAGGCGCGAGGCACATCTTCATTTCCGAGTAAATGCAGCCGGGGAACGCCGGATCGGGATGGAGATCGTCAACGCAGCGGCGCATCTTGAAGAAATCGAGCGAGTCGCTAGCGAATTTTTCAGCTATGGAACGTGAGGGAAATGGTCCGTAGTAGAGATTTCGGCCGCTAAGCCGTCCCAGGCGGGTTGTGACAGAGGCGCGAGGATATTCGTTTTCGAGGTGAAGCTTTACAAGTGGGGCAAAGCGCAAGCGTAGGCGGTCAGAATAGTTTTTGGGAAGAAGCGAGCGGAGGACCCGGTAAAGCAGGAATCCGGATTCAAAATCCGAGCCAGTCGGAATGTATTCAATCCAGCGGACACGCTCGCGCAGGTTGAGTCTCCTGCTGCCTTCGGTTGGCGATCCGAGAATCCGTTGCGCGCGCCGGCGCAGATTGGCAGTCTTGCTGACGTAGGGCTCGGATTGAGGATCGTCAGCACGCAGGAGGAAGACGGCCGGTGCGGCAGGAATGGCAGAGAAGATCTCGGAATCGTTCGCAGCCACGAACTCAACGCGCTCGGTCAACACAACATCATTCTAGCCGCGAAATCTATGAGCTTCCCGTTTTCGACTGACCAGGATCAGACATTAGGTCTTCCGGCCAATAGTAAGGCGCGTCAAATGCGTAATCCAAAGCCATGCTTCCGCGACACTAGAAACGCAGCTGAGCGAGATATTGGTAGCTCGTCTTTATGCTTTCAAACGGCGACTTGGGATTGTCATGCTCGACGAAGTAATGCTTGATGCCGGCTTTGTCAGATTGCGCGAAGATGCGCTTCCAATCGATCACGCCGCTGCCGACTTCCGTCATTTCCTTCATCGAGTCCCCAAAATCTTGCTTACCTCCTGCTGTTATCGGGGGGATACTCGTCAGGTCCTTCACGTGCACGAGCGGAAACCGTCCAGGATATTGATCAAAATATTTCACCGGATCCTGGCCGCCGAGCATGGTCCAGCACAAGTCCATTTCCATCTTTACTAGATTCGGATCGCTTTCTTCGAGCAGAATGTCATAGGGCAGCTTTCCATTCACCGGGATGTATTCAAACCAGTGATTGTGATAAGCAAACTGCATTCCCGCTTCCTTGCTGGCTTTTCCTGCTCGGTTGAATGTTGCTGCGGCGCGCTTGAACCCATCAGGCTGCTTGCGAACCTCGTCATCAATCCAGGGGTTCACAATGTATTGATTTCCGATTATTTTGCTGGCCTCAATTACTTTGGGAAAATTCTGCTCGCTTAGAGACGTGTAATCTACGTGCGTGGAGGGCGCACTCAAGCCATGGCGATCGAGTGCGGCGCGCATTTCTTGCGGCGAGCGATCAAAGTACGAGATCTTTCCATCCTTCATCTTGAATCCGGCAAGCTCGACTTCCTTGTAGCCGATGGATGCGACCTTGGCGAGTGATCCTTCAAAATCTTTCGCGATCTCCGAGCGCACCGTATAGAGCTGCAAACCGATTTTGTCGATCTTGTGAGTATCAGCAGCCCAGCCAAAGCGGCGGGTCAGCAAGGTCGCGGCCGTCATGGTTCCCAAAAAGCTTCGCCGATCCATTTATAGTTCCCCTCGCTTCATTTGATCGACAGCAAAATCGCAAGCTCGCGCGGTTAGCGCCATATAGGTAAGAGAAGGATTGACGCATGCGGAAGAAGTCATGCATGCGCCATCAGTGATGAACAGATTCTTCACGTCGTGCGCCTGATTGTGCGCATTCAGCACTGAAGTCTTAGGGTCGCGGCCCATTCGCGCCGTCCCCATTTCGTGAATCGTAAGTCCCGGCGCGTTGTCTTCCAGGAATGGCTCGATCTGCTTTGCGCCTGCTGCGGACAACATCTCTGAAGCAGTGAGAGTCATGTCTTTGAGAAGAGCCCGTTCGTTTTCCCTCCACGCACAATGAATTTTCAACGACGGGACTCCCCAAGCATCAACTCTTTGCGTATCTAACTCAATGTAATTTTCGTGATTCGGCAAGCACTCGCCGAAACCGTAAAAAGTGAACATCCAGGGACCGGGCCGGCTCAGGGTATGCTTGAAATCTGCTCCGAAACCGGTCATCCACGCGCCTCGCTGCCAGTTCTGCCGCACTCCGTCGCCCTGGAATCCATATCCACGGACAAATCCCGGATGCTTCTCTTTCACGTTGCGGAAGCGGGGCACGTAAATGCCATTAGGCCGATGTCCGAGAGTAATCTTATCTTCATTCCCGGGGATAAGGCCTGTCGCGCCGCCGCCCATACAATGATCCATTAAATTGCGTCCGAGTTCGCCGCTGGAATTGGCAAGGCCATTGGAGAATTCCGTGGTCGACGAGTTCAGCAGGATGCGAGCCGATTCCAAAGCCGAAGCGCAGAGAAACAAAATTCGGCCACGAAACTCGAGAGCCTCGCGCGTTTGTCCATCGATCACGCGAACGCCGGTTGCTTTTCGAGTACTGCGATCAAAAATCACACTGTGCACTATGCTATGTGGACGGATTGTAATTTTTCCCGTTGCTTGCGCAGCTGGGAGCGTTGAATTCAGGCTGCTGAAGTAAGAGCGCGTAATGCAGCCGCGCGAGCATGGTCCGCAGTAATGGCAGGCAGCGCGGCCGCGATGGCGCTTAGTCAGAACCGCCGCGCGTCCGATGGTCATTTTGCGCTCGCCGGGGAAGCTCTTCGCGATGGCATCCTTTACCACAACCTCGGCACACGTCATCTCCATTGGCGGCAGAAATTTTCCATCGGGAAGTTGCGGCAGTCCTTCCGCTTGCCCGGTGACTCCGATGAAATCCTCCACGTAGTCGTACCACGGCGCAATGTCCTGATAACGAATCGGCCAGTCAATGGCGATCCCTTCGCGCTGGTTCGCCTCGAAATCCAAATCGCTCCAGCGATACGACTGCCTGCCCCACATGATTGATCGTCCCCCCACGTGGCGGCCGCGAATCCACAAGAATGGTTTATCCGGATCGGTCGTATAGGGATTCTCGCGATCATTGACAAAGAACTTGCAATTCCACTCGTCCACTCCGCTGCAGGTCTGCTGAATCGGCTGATCTTCATCGAACCGCTTGCGGTCGCCCAGTCCCCTGAATCGTTTCTCCCAGGCAGGAACGTGCTCCACGTACTCGCTGTCGGGATTAATTGGGCGGCCAGCTTCGAGCACTAGCGTTTCCAGGCCCTTCTCACTTAGTTCCTTCGCGGCCCAGCCTCCGGTAATGCCAGAGCCAACGACAATCGCGTCGTAAACCTTGGTCGGCATCGCTATGTCGCCTCCTCTTCAATCGACGCGCATCCGGCATGCCTGGGCGGAATAATGTGTTCGTGCCGTTCCTGCTCAAATCCTGCCTGCGAGGTGTAATAGCCAACCAAAGTAAGGCGCTTCATCATGTAGAAGAATTGTTTTTCTGTCGGAGCAAATCTTCCTTCGCGGTGCAAGTCGAGCGGCTGGCGTATTCCCGCCAATTCTTCGTCAAGGCTGCTCACAATCTGGAGTTGCTGTTTTTCTGAGCCGTCAACGAAATCTTTTCCGAATACATCGCGGCTGCGAACGTCGACGTCTGCCAGACCTGCTAGAAAACGCTGCCTCTCATCATCGTCGTACCATTCCGTGAGAATGAGATCGATGAACTCGTTCACGCGCACGGCTTTTGCTCCCGGAGTGTCAGTCTGGGGAATGATGAGTTCGCTGATTGCCGTCACCATCGCGTTCTGGTGCGGATTCAGAGTCTTCAGCGCGGGAGCTGCGGCCATTTGCTCGTGGACCTCGCGAAAAAGCGAGAATGCGTCGCGAGAGAGGACAGGGAGAGCGGCAGCCGCAGCTAGCAGCCTGAGGGCTTCACGCCGTTGCATGTTTTGCTCCTGACGTGCATGGCTTGCCAGCTTACTTCACGGCAGAAATGTGGTCAATGTTACAGGCGAGTTCGTTAGTGGGTCAATTTGAGGTGACGATGAAAACCTCGGGGGGACATGAAAGACATATTTGCGTTCTTTGCGAGTCCTTTGTGAACTTTGCGGTTAAAGCTCTTAACCGCAAAGGCCGCGGAGCATACGTCAAGGGCGCAAAGTAACCCACTACCGCGAGCTCATTGCCAACTCGCGCGCGGACCGTAGCGCGGCAACCGGATCGCCCATCGGTTCGAATTCCATCGCAGCATAGCCGTCGTACCTGAGTTCCGCTAATTTACGAAAGATGTTCGCATAGTTGATTTCACCGGTCCCGGGTTCGTGCCGTCCGGGAACGTCGGCGATGTGAACCAGGCCAACCAGATCAATACTCTTCTCTAACTTTTCGATCAAGTTTCCTTCAGCAATTTGCTCATGGTAGAAGTCGTACAGAAACTTCACGTGCGGATGGTCAACCTTGCGAATGATGTCAAAGCCCTCAGCCACTGAAGTCAGGTAGTAGTTGGGATTTTCTTCCTGATCGATGTTCTCAAGCAGCAGCCTGATGTTTTGTTTTGCCGCGACGTCTGCCCCGCGCTTGAGCGCTTCAATGCACGCCTGATGATGGGCATCTCGCGAGACTCCTTCAACACGATTCCCGGAGAGCACGATAATGGCAGGGCACTCAAGTTTCTCGGCAATTTGCAGGAAATTTCTCAGATCGGCGACGAATTTGTCCCGGCCACTGGGATCGGCGATCCCCGTCCACACGCCCGCCGTAGCATCAAACGTAATTCCGAGCGAGCGTTTCTTCGCGTTGGCGCGCTGAAAATCTGCGGTTGACCAATTTTCGAATTCCTTAACAAGCTCAACCGCATGGTAGCCAGCTTCGGCTACTTTCTCCAGCCGCTGCTCGAACGGGAGATTCTGATATACCGTCCAAAGCATTACGGAGAGCTTGAGAGGTCTGGAGCCAGTCTGAGGAGAGGAGAGAATCGATGGCACGCCTGCCGCGCCCAGGGTGGCAGCGGCGACAGTTCGCGCAAATTCGCGGCGATTCATCGTGGCTAGCCTTTCCCTAGCAGCTCACTGCGAACGTTCTTCAGAACGTAGAGCGCGCGTTCCACTCCCACTTCGCCCGAAAGAATTGGGTCTTCATTCTCCACGCTGAACATTCCTTGATATCCAACCTCCATATACGCCCGCATGATCTCTTTCCAGGTTCCCGCACTGTGACCGTAGCCAACAGCGCGGAAGGTTTCCGAAGCCAGCGGCAGATCCTTAGTTTCAAACGCGAAATTGAGCACCCCGTAACGGTCGACATTCTCTTTGTAAAAAGTCGTGTCCTTCATGTGGGCATGAAAAATAGCGTCCTGCTTCCCCAGCATGTGAATCACTTCAACGGCATCGCATTGCTGCCAGAAAAGATGGCTGAGATCGCAATTTGCCCCAATCTCCTCGCCCACAGCTTCGCGAAGCTTCAGCAGCGTCCTGGGGTTGTAGACGACAAAGTTGGGATGCATCTCCAACGCGATTTTGTGAATACCATGTTCACGGGCGAACTTCGCCGCCTGCTTCCAATGAGGAATGACTTTCTCATTCCACTGCCAATCCTGCATCTGCGCATATTCAGGAGGCCACCGATATGTGACCCAATTCGGCATTGTGTCGGTTGGACTGCCGCCCGGGCACCCCGAAAATCCCACGATTACACCAACTCCCAGGCGCTCTGCCAGAAGCACGGTTCGTTGAAAAGTCTGCCGATCCCGCTCAGCGATTTTCGCATCGGGATGAACCGGATTCCCGTGGCAGCTTAGGGTCATTACTCGAATATTGCGGTCCTCAAACTTCTTGTTCCACGCCCGCAGCTTGGCCGGATCGGCCAAGAGCTCTTCCACCGGACAGTGTTTCGATCCGGGGTAGCCGCCGGTCCCGATTTCGACGGCTTCCACCCCCCAGCCGGCAAACTTTTCAATCATCTGATCGAGCGGCATGTCAGGAAACGCCGGATCGAAGACTCCGATGGGAACCTTCCGCGCGGCGCCTGGAGCCAATGGGCGCGAACCGGACTCCTGCTCGGATTCGGCGCCAAACGCTGATGGCTTTCCAGCCGCGGCCGCGGCAATCAACCCTCCCGATGCCGCCAGAAAGCTTCTACGGCTGCGAGAAGCGATCACAAAGCCTCGATCCATGTATTGCCTCCTGCAATTGAATCTTCGTGAGCCCCAAGACGCAGCATTATACGCACCCTGTGAGTGAAACAAACAGCCTTCCGCCCGCCGCCAATCATCCCTGGAGATTAGGCTTCGAACAAAGAAATGCGCGCAACTTTTCAGGAGCAGCATGAACCACAACCAGGGGACATTTCTATTGTGGTATGACAAACGGGCTAGAGCGGCCCTTGACGAACCCCGCCCTCGCTTCGTATCATGAAACTCAAGTCCGCTCTTCGGAGCTGACCTTGGATTTCATGCAGAGTGGCTGAGGGACGAGCCCTGAGACGCCACGGCAACCGGACCGGGATCATCTATCCTGGCCGCCAGGTGCCAACTCTCTCCCGGATGCGGGGAACATGAGATTCGGGGTGCGCAGCATTTTCTGCATCTCGTTCCTCTTTTTCCACTCCGGGAAAAAGAGGATTTCGCTTTTCAGGGCCAATTTTGACTCGCTTCGCGAGCTTTGCGTGTCTTTGCGACCTGGGCGTTAAGGCTTCTAAAGATTTTGACCGCAGAGTACGCAAAGGTTGCGCAAAGGACAGCAAAAATACACGTCCCAGCCCCTCAGATCGGAAGGTTATGCACTACGAATTGCGGTGTCGCGAATGCGGAAAGAGTTGGGGAAACCAGCCCCGCTCCATCTGTGATGATTGTTTCTCTCCACTTGAAGTCAGCTATGATTACGATGCTCTCCGCTGGCAAGTGACGCGCGATCAAATCGCCCAGGGCCCTCCCAGCATGTGGCGCTATTCCGGCCTGCTGCCGCTGCCGGAGAATTTTCAGCCCTCCCTGCCCACCGGATTCACGCCGCTCTTCCGAGCTCCACGTTTGGCGGAGCAATTCGGGGCCAAGAACCTGTACATCAAGAACGACGCCGTCTGCCTACCGACTTTGAGCTTTAAGGACCGCGTTGTCGCGGTCGCGTTGGCGCAGGCCCGCGAGTTCGGATTCGAAGTCGTCTCCTGCTCATCGACGGGCAATTTGGCGAATTCTGTGGCAGCGCAAGCCGCTCGCGACGGATTCCGCTCCTGGATTTTCATCCCCGCCGATCTCGAACCGGCGAAGATCATCGGCACGCAAGTATTCGGCGCGAGACTGGTGCGCATTGCCGGCAGCTACGATCAGGTAAATCGACTCTGCTCACAAATTGCCGACGAACATCAGTGGGGATTCGTGAATGTGAATCTCCGTCCCTATTACGCGGAAGGCTCGAAGACCGTGGGCTTCGAAATTGCCGAGCAGCTCGGCTGGGAGCTTCCAGACAACGTAGTGGTCCCAATGGCCGGCGGCTCGCTGATCACGAAAATCAAGAAAGCCTTCGATGAGTTGATCGCGCTGGGTCTGGTTGATCCCAAACCTGTTCGCTTCTTCGGAGCGCAGGCAACAGGCTGCTCGCCGATTTCGAGCGCGGTGAAGGCGGGCAACGCAGAAATCGACCCGCAGAAGCCCGCAACCATCGCACGTTCGCTTGCCATCGGCAACCCAGCCGACGGGCACTATGCCATCAAGACCATCAAAGCCAACGGCGGATGGGCAGAGGACGTTTCCGATCCCGAAATCGTCGAATCCATCCAACTCCTGGCGGAAACCGAAGGTATTTTCACCGAAACCGCCGGCGGCGTGACTGTGGGATGCACACGTAAGCTCTATCGCCAGGATCGCATCTTGCCAGACGAAACTACTGTCATCTGTATTACTGGCAATGGGCTCAAAACAACGGACGCGCTCACCGGCAAATACGAAGCCGAAGAGCCCATTCCGCCTAAAATTAGCGAATTCGACAAATATCTTGAACGAACCTTAGATATCGATCTCCCCGAAACCGTGGAGGCCTAATATGACCATCACTGTGCAAATTCCGACAGCGTTGCGCCGATTGACGTCGGGCAGCGCTTGCGTCACCTGTGCGGCGGCGAATCTTAACGAACTCTTCTCAGCCCTCGATCAGCAGTTCCCCGATCTCAGGCCCCATCTTCGTGACGAATCCGGCCAGATACGGCGCTTCCTGAACGTATATGTCAACGAAGAAGACATCCGTTTCCTGGGTGGGGGTGCTTACGCATTTCAGGAAGGAGATGAAGTCCTGCTGGTGCCTTCAATTGCTGGTGGTTTAAGCTGAGGCAGAACGTAGCTTGAGGGATGCGCAGCCTATTTTTCCAGAAATTCCGCCCAGCCGCCGGTCTTTCCGAAATACACGCGCAAGCTGCAGTGCTTCGGCCCCATGCGGCCAAACGCAAGCTCCAACGTGCTCGTGGGCTCTCCGAGTTGCCCCATCTCCATTGCAGCTCGCGCTATGTCCTGGCGCTCATCATATCTGCTGCCTGCGCTGACGTTCTTGTTTACCACCAGGGTCCACCGATCCCTTTGCGGAATCAGATACAAGCTGAAAGCCCCGGCCGGAATCTGTGACTTCTCCAGCGTAAGCGCGGCAGGCGTAAACAGCACGATAGGCGAGCCGCCCGGCGCCCAAACTTTGCCGTTCTGAATTTTCTCTTTATTAGTCTCGACTGGGATGTAGCGCACGCTGATTTCGGTTCCATCTTCGAAGGTGCAGGTTGTAGTAGCGGCTTCCTGCTTCGTATCCTGCGCCAACCCCGCAGTCGCCAGCATCCCCTGATACAGCAAAACTGCGCACAGAATGCGCATGAGCATTTTGCAGATTCCCCTCGCCGCAGAGTGTAACGCGATGCAGGGAGGCGCGGAAGAGATTTGCCTTAGCAGCGAGCTTAGAACATCAACGGCGCGGGTCAAATTTCACGTTAAGACGAACGCTGGTCTCTGCATCCGCGGGAGCGTATTTCCATTGTTTAACCGCTTTGGCCGCGCACTCGGCCAACACCGGATTTCCGCCGGTGACGGAAACCGTTTGCACCGTGCCACGCGACGAAATCATCACGTCCAGTCGAACTGTGCCGCCAATGTAGGCGCGTTTCAACTCCGCTGGATATTGAGGTTCTACCTTGTAGACGAGCTTTCTGGGATTTTTTTCGGCGCTCTCACTTTCAGCCTTTTGTCCCGACATCCTCGGCGCTAGAGAGATAGCTATCGCCAGGCAGAACGCCACCCGGCAACCGAATACCTTGTAGGAATGCATGCGCGGAGTGCAACGAAAGAATTCAGCCCGGATTAAACGCTAGCGTGTGCTGCGCCATTCCACCAAGTTACGAATGGACCGTGATGCGCAGAAAACTGAGGAGAGCGGCCACTGGAGCCGCTCCCGGCCCCCATTCGGCCTTGATCTTCGGTGACGTTCTTTTCTTCGCCCGAGGTTGCTACCGTGAACGGTCAGGTGGTGAAAGGAAGCCTGGCTCGGGTATGCCTAAGTCCTCATCCAAACTGAAGATTCTATACAGCGAAGGCGATGTTGAAGTCCTTGCATCGCAAGCAGTTGCCATGCAAAAAGCAGGCCACGAAGTAATTCAGGCTGAAGGCCGTAAAGCGGTGGAGGAAGCCCTCCGCCGCGAGTCCTTCGATCTGGTCGTCCTCGGACCTACCCTCACCAAGAACGATCGCCATCATTTGCCCTACATGGTAAAGAAGACCCAAAACGGGACGCGTGTCCTCGTCATGCATACTGACGGCGAGCGCCACCCATACGTTGACGCCAACTTGGACACCGGAAGCCGTTTCGAAACACTGCTCGAAAGGATTGCTGCTCTGCAGAGCTCCAGCGTGGTCTTAGCGAAGTAGCTGCTTGGGACTGAGGCGTAAGGCGTTCTAGAGGCGGGCCCCTGTTTACCAACTGAATTCCCGGAACACTGATTGGCAAGCGTCGCGATAGTAAACAGGTGGGCCGCAGAGCGCGAATCTAACCATCTTGACTTAACGCGAACCAGACGCTGACCTATCTAGTGGGACATCCGGTCATAATCCTTCCGCGGTTTCCCTTCGCGCACTCTGCCCTCAAAGATTTTCCTCCGCCAGCGGCAATGCTCAACAATAATGTCCGTTAGGATTTCGCCACATAGGACCAGCAAGATGTTGGACCATGCCGTACTCCAGTCCGTAGGCAAGCAACTCCTGAGCGGCACGAAAATCGAGGTTGAAGGCAAGATCAGCCGCGTCACGCGCACTAGTTCTCAACGTCTGCGAACCGCGGCGTTCGAGTTGAACGGCCGACAGTTCCAGGCCATTGAGCAAAACGCCGCCAAGCCCAGTCGATGGGGACAGCTCGCCTGCGAAGGCCACCAAGTTGTCCAGTTCAAAGACGTGCGGACGAACAAATTCGTGGCGGTCTCTGTGGATGGAGAGATCACGGAATATAGTCAGCCCTAGTGATTTCTCTCAGGCAGATAGCTGTCGTAACATCGCCATTTCACGAATGATTTGGTCATTCGTGTAATCAGCCGAAACCAGCGTATGAACCTGGTTCTCCAGCCCGGAATGTATATACTCTGTGCTGAAAGTCTTGCGGCGAGGTGCTTCCGTGGCCTGGTCCCCTGAAGATCGCAGCAAATTCCTTCGCGCCCTGAATGAGACTGAGAGCAGGCTGCTCGTCTTTTACAAATATCTGCTCTATTTTCTGATCGTCGCAGTCTCAGCGGTGGCAGTTCTCTTTTATCACTCTGTCACCAAAGATGCATTCCGCGACTTCCTTCGAGCGTACGGCGGGATTATTTATTTCATCTTCCTTCTCTGGGCTGTGGGACAGCTATTCATGATCCGCAACAGGCAAGCGCGAGCAGCTTCGGGGTGGAACGCTCCCTCGCCAGGAGGGCCGAAGATCGCGATGGATTTCTCCAAAGACCCAGACACGGGAGCGCGACGGTTTTCCTTTCAGCTCCGCTCGGCACCAGAAGCCACCGCAGAGCCCCCGAAAACGATGCGTTTTGGTTTCTCCGCGAGTTCAGTTGCAGATGAGGATAAGCTCGATGATGCGGCGGTCGCTCAAGCAGAAGCGTACGTCGGCGCGGGATCCAGCCTCGATATGGTGTGCCGCATGCTTAACCTGCGTTACAAAGACTGGAGTTCTCCCCA
>Ga0066684_10000283_pt1 | contig 16699 bp, 20 predicted proteins | sample GraSoiAngelo_133_FD_62301 | JGI IMG/M metagenome (GOLD analysis project Ga0066684, IMG submission 62301) | Grasslands soil microbial communities from the Angelo Coastal Reserve, California, USA - 14_0929_05_20cm | ecosystem: Environmental > Terrestrial > Soil > Grasslands | place: USA... | reverse complement strand
TTCGGAAAAACGATTTCGTCGGCATCAGCACCAAATTCAATATCACCCGCCAAAAACGATTTGTATTCAGCGGGCGCGCCATCGCGAAAATGCCTGAGCGTCATTTGTCGAGGCGCTAGTCGGTTGTTTGTCAACTGTCGGCATAGACGCACTATTGTAGTGAGCCAAAACTCGACCTGGTGCCGATCGGAAAGTCGGTCAACGTTCAGGTATTCAAGCGTTATGACCGTTGCAGCGTCTGAACGGAAGCGCAGTCGGATCCCTTCATTGTTCATCACGCTATAGCGCTCTGCGTTACGAAGGGAGTCCGCAAGTTGCTCGGAAGAGGCCATTACGTAGTAGAGCAGACCGATTTCACGCAGGTCGAACCCTCGGGCCAGATGAAGTCCAAGAAACTCATCTTGAAGGTCTTGGGCAGCCAGTTCCAAAACCTTGATTTGGGTGCGCACCTCGAGGCGAACGGCCGGATCGTTTACCTCCGCGATAGTCAATCCTGCCCCGGAGAGAACAGATGTTATGTCTTTACCTGCTTCTCGCATTCGGACGCATGCCAGACGAGCGATTCCCCCGGTGGCGCTCGGTATCGAACGGAGGTCCCTGGGCTTGGTAAAGCGCATGAGAACGGCTCGGCCCAAAAGGGCAATCTCGCACGTTTTGCCACTTTGCAAACGAAATCAATTCTTGCCCGAAAATGGGTGCGCGGATGAATTCGCTGAAGATACGCACGTCGGATCCCCGAGCATGCACCCTTTCTGGTCAGAGCTTCATTTCCGGAACACTGGCTGGGATGAACAAATCCGCCTCCGTCACCGCCATGACCTCGGCGACAGTCACGCCAGGGGCGGTCTCCTGCAGCGTCATCTTTCCGCCCGAAAAACCGATCACGGCCATTTCCGTGACGACCAGATCGACCGGCCGGGAAGAGGTCAGGGGCAGGGCGCACTTCTGGACGATTTTCGATTTCCCTTTCGCGGCATGTTGCATGGCGACGATGACTCGCTTCGCACCGCTCACCAGGTCCATCGCGCCGCCCATCCCCGGCACCATCTTGCCGGGGATCATCCAGTTCGCAAGGTGTCCTTCGGCGTCGACCTGAAGACCGCCAAGAACGGTCACATTCACATGCCCGCCGCGGATCAACCCGAACGACATCGCGCTGTCGAAGGTGCATGCACCGGGCAGTGCGCTGATCGGCCGGCCGCCGGCGTCCGTGAGCAATGGATGGGCCATGCCCTGCTCGGGAATTGGTCCCGTGCCGATCAATCCATTCTCCGACTGGAAGAATACTTTGAGGCTCGGTGGAACGTAGTTGGCAACCAGGGTCGGAATGCCAATGCCGAGGTTGACCAAGTCACCTGATCGAAGCTCAAGCGCTACTCGTCGCGCGATAAGAGATTGAGCATCCATGCTTCACCCGTTGGCGATGAGATAATCGACGAGCGGCGCAGGCGTTACAACATGGTCGGGCGCGATGACGCCGACCGGAACAATGTGCTCCGCGGTGACGATGACGGTATCGGCCGCCATTGCCATGACGGGATTAAAGTTGCGCGCCGTCAGCGCGTAGGTGAGATTGCCGAGGTAGTCTGCCAGGAATGCATGGATCAGAGCGAAATCCGAGCGAAGCGCCGTCTCCAGCAAAAAGCTCTTGCCGTCGAGTTCGATCCTTCGCTTGCCTTCCTCGACCATGGTCCCGACGCCTGTCGGCGTCAGCACACCTCCCAGGCCGCAGCCGCCAGCCCGAATACGCTCGACCAATGTGCCCTGAGGTACCAAGTCGACCGCGACTTTATTGGCCATCATCTGCTTTTGTACGTTCGGATTGAGCCCGATGTGGCTCGCCGTGAGCGCCGCGACGAGCGCTGCGTCGAACAATTTCCCGACGCCTTGGCCGGGGACCGCTGCGTCATTGCTGATGATGGTGAGCTCGGATTTCCTTTGCCGGACCAGTTCGTCGAGAAGGCGTTCCGGCGTCCCGACTCCCATGAAGCCGCCGACCATGACGGTCGCGCCGTTCGGGATCAGGGCAACAGCTTCCTCCGCGGAAACGGCTTTCATCCTGTGAACTCCGGTACGCTGCGGACCGCAGGCTGGACGTTTATCGGGGAGAATGAAGCCCGCGAAAGCCGGAGCCTTGATCTGTATCAAGGTGCCGCATTGGCGTGATGGAGTTTCACAGCACGTTCGCGTGTTATCGCAGCGGTCAAAGATCGAGCTCGGCCAATCGGAGACGGTCCAACAAAACGATCTGACGTTGGGTTGGCCCCAGGAAACCAAGGATCCCTTTGGCGTGAAGATATGACAGCGCGCGCGATACAGTTTCGAGGGTAAGGCCGAGATAGTCAGCGATATCGCGACGAGACATCGGAAGGGCCATCACGCTCTTGGCGGTCAAGCGCCGATCCATCTCCAAAAGGAATGCGGCAACGCGCTCAAGGGATGTCTTGCGTCCCAGCAGCAGCATGTGATCCTCAGCGTGCTGAAGGTTGCCGGTCGTCATGATCAAGAGGTCAAGTGCTACGACCACGTCGGTTTCCGCCACGTGTTCGAGACTGCGCCGCTTCATCAGGCGCACGGTCGTGTCGACAATTGCCTCTGCGGTAAAACGGTGGGCGGCGCCATTTTCCAACCCAAAGATGTCGCCAACCAGGTGGAAGGCCCCGATTTGGCGGCGGCCGTCGGACAGAAGCTTATAACTCCGGACCGCACCCTCCAGCACCTGGTAGATGTAGTCCGCGGTCTCCGTTTCTCCGTAGATCTCAGCGCCCCTATTATATTTGAATTCGCTTAAAAAGATCCGTGAGCGGGAAAGCTCTCCAAGCTCACCGAGAGCATTTTGTCTCTTGGCTGAAACAGCGTTGATGTTGACAAGCATGGATATCTCCCCCTGTCTACGCAATCCGTTCGTTCCGTAAGGGATTGAAATGTAAGGGGTTCGGAACTCCGGCGCCGATATCTCACTCTGTCGGGAATGGTTTACGACGCAGCCCGTGCAGTCGACTATTGGCTTGAGGGCCATTGTCCTAAGGGTCATTGTCCGGAAGGGCATTGTCCTTGGGGGCATTTTTGCATGCGCGGCAATTTTTCGCGGGTTGTGCGCTCCGCGTTGGGTCCATACTCTCATCGACACAATCGGACGTTCGAGTGCGTTGAGTGCGCGTAGCATGATTGTCATCGTCGCTGACCTCCTTCTCCGCCCGACTTCGTTCCCGCTGGAGTCGTCTTGTTCTCGGGTTTTGTTCGGCCCGCGTGCAACGGCGAACGCCGACGGTGGGTCGGACACCACGCTTGACGCGGAACATCTCGATTTGAGTCGTTTCAACAGTGCGGCCCACGAGCAAAGCCTGCGGCGGCATCCGAAGAAGAGATATCATGACAGGTCGATTGGCATTGCGGTTGTCGTCGCCATGGGGAATCTCGAACTCGTGCTGTGGTTGTGGCCGGAAGTTCGCATTGTCCTTGCGATGGAAGATCAGATCGGTTTCACGCGATCAAAGCTGCCTTGGGAGATACGTTATGCTGGGCATCGTGCATATTGTCGATGATGATGCTTCGTTCCGGACGGCCATCGAACGCCGCTTGAAGAAGGCTGGCTACGAAGTCGCAACATATCCTTCGGCCCAGCATTTGCTGGATCGCTTGCCCAATGAGAGCGGTCCAGGCTGTCTGCTTCTTGATGTGCGGATACCTGGTTTGAGCGGTCCGGAGCTGCAAAGCCGCCTCGGCGAACTCGGCTCGACGCTGCCAATCGTGTTTCTGACAGGTTATACCGATGTTCCGACTACGGTCCAGGCGATCAAGGCGGGCGCGGATGATTTCCTGACAAAGCCGGTTAAGCCTGATCAACTGCTTCGCAGCATTCAGCGAGCAATCTCGCGTCATGAAGCGACACGTAGCATAAGGATGGAGCTCGACACCATTCGCGCTCATATCGCTGCATTGACGCCGCGCGAGCATGAGGTCTTCGAACTTGTCATTCGCGGCAAGACCAACAAGGAGGTCGCTAACGCACTGGGCGCGACCGAACGCACAATCAAGGCTCATCGCCACAGGGTTATGGAGAAGATGCAAGTCCAATCGCTCGCCGAACTTGTCTCCCTGGCCGAACGAGCGGGCGTCCTGGACAGTGTGTCAGGTAGCCGACAGACGAGCTGAGCAATCTATCAACAGCTCTTGCTTTCCTATTGTCCCATGGGACAATAGGAAAGCCGATGCGCGCAGCGTATCGAATTTAACCGATGTGATTCCAACAAACACGGATGTCTTTGGTTATCTGAGCTTCATCGGCCGAGCGAGTTATAATGGCAACGTGTTCTTGAGCCGTATCGCTAATTAGCCCCGGATAAACGGACTAAGGGTTACCGGTCGTGCCGAACCGAAAAGCCGTATTTGTCGTGGATGATGACCTGGGCACGCTGAGGGGCGTGAAAAGGTTATTGGGGGAACATGGCTACGACACCGTGCTGTTCCAGTCTGCGGAGGCATTTCAAACTCACGGCGATTTCGATCAGGCGCTTTGCGTCATTCTGGACATTGACTTGAACGATGCGTCCGGCATCGAGGTGAGGCACCGCCTTAAAGCCGCTGGAATTTCTGTTCCGGTTATTTACATCACCGCTAACGACAACCTTGCCGTTCGCATGGCCGCGATGAAATCAGGATGTATTGCCTTCCTCACCAAGCCATTCTCCGCGAAATCGCTGATCGACCCGATTGAGAAGGCATTAGCCGGCCTCGCTTAGCTGTTCCCAGTTTCGTTACGCTTCTCGGGTCAATCCTCGATTGTCTGTTCAAAGATCTGCGTATCCCGAGCCCGTCGGCGCAGCGACCATTTAGTCCGTCCGCGCGAACCACATCGCGGCATCTCTGAATTCAACGATCGGAAAGAAGCTGCGCTCTGGCTGGTTGAGCAAAACACCATGGTTCATGACCTCAAGCCGAAACGGACAGTTGCCAATCGGACGAACTACGTAAGCGATCGTGGGCATCGTGAGCGGAATCGCCCACACCTCCTCCTGGATGGCACGATCTGCGGGTTGGTCGTCAGCGAGGGCCGCAGCGATCAACACCAGCATAATAACCATGTAGAAGATGAGAACACGCAGCAGACGTCGTCGCATTTCGTCGGTCCGATATCTTGTCGCAGATGCTGTGGCAGCCGGGAAGGGAAAGGCTTTCCCGACGACAGCGCGGAGCATTGATCTGGATCAATGGAGAGCTTCGACCACAGCCTCATGGCATTATAGGGTTGACGCCAGCGCACACGAGACAAGAGAGCGGGTAAGGATATGAGACAGCACTCAACATCGATTATTCAACTGGCTCTGGCAGCACTGCTCGCGTCGAGTCTCGCTACGGCCTCGCGAGCGGAGACTGGTGCCGTTCGCGTCGACTTCAAGAAGGCAGGATTCGTCCTAGGTGTCGGCAGTGGTCGCGGTGTCCTGACGTTCCGCGGGCACAATTATCCTTTTCGCGTTTCCGGCCTGAGTTTCGGGGCCACGATTGGAACATCGACCAACCAATTGGCGGGCCGGGCGTTGAACATCCGCAGCCCGGACGACATCGCAGGCACTTACAGTGCGATCGGTGCCGGCGGCGCACTCGCGGGCGGCGCGGGTGGCGTCCAGCTGCGAAACAACAAGGGCGTGATCCTCCAGCTACACGGGGCTAAGGTCGGCGTGGAACTATCGGCCGCGGTGAGCAGGGTCGAAATCGCGCTGGAGTAAGTGCGCGATAGTGAAACTAAAGGCAACTTGCCGAATGAGCGCCATGCCGTCGATAATAGATGCGTCGGTTCGGCTTCTCAATAACGCCCGGCGATGAATTCCATTCCTCGCAGCGAGGCTTGGTCATCATAGCGTCCCTTATTGGAGCGTTTTGGCAACCGGACGGGATCACGCGATATGCGCTTGAACGGAATTGACTCCAACACATGCGCAATGCAGTTCAGCCGCGCACGACGCTTGTCGTCGGAGCGGATGAGGTGCCAGGGCGCGTGTCTTGAATGTGTTGCCTTGAACATCAGGTCCCTCGCGCGCGAATATTCATACCAGCGCCGATAGGATTCGGTATCCATCGGGCTCAATTTCCATTGCCGGAGCGGGTCGTCAATTCTGGCCCTGAACCGCTGCTCCTGCTCATCCATTCCGACCTCAAGCCAAAGCTTGATCAGGATGATGCCGGCGTCGACGATATATTTCTCAATTTGCGGGCACAGGGCTAGAAACCGTTCATGCTCCTCGGGTGCACAAAAGCCCATGACATATTCGACGCCGGCGCGATTATACCAGCTGCGGTCAAAGATGACGATCTCACCTCCGGCTGGAAAATGCTGCATGTAGCGTTGAAGAAACATCTGGCTCTTTTCCCGCTCTGAGGGAGCGGGAAGCGCGACGACCCGAAATACGCGGGGGCTTACCTTTTCGCTGATCGCCTTGATCGTGCCGCCCTTGCCGGCGGCATCCCTGCCTTCGAACAAGATGATAGCCCGCAGCTTCTTCTCCTTCACCCATTCCTGGAGGTGGCACAACTGAACCTGGAGCTTGCGCAGCTCCTTCTCGTAATCCTTCCGCTTCATTTTGGACGAGGCGTGTCCGTTTCTGGCCATGGCGTCGCTCCTCAGCCCTTAGCGCATCTGAATGGCAACTAGTCGCCCCAGGCTATGACAATGCTGATGTCTCCCGGAATGCCTCCTGGAAAATCCACGATCTGATATTGGATTCGGTAGCCACGCGGCTTCAGGTAATCGAACCAGAGCTGATAGATTTCCTGAGCCATTCCCGTAAGCGTCTTTTCCCACCCCCGTTCCTGCTGGTTGATAGCCCGGCCCTTGTCGGTGCACAGTGAGTTGGGAAATCGGTAGACCTGAACCTCGGTAAGGCCGTTCCGCACTGCCCGCTGGATGACGGTCGCTGCAAGCTTGACCTTTTCATCTTCGGTCAAACCCGAAGGCTCGCGAAGCTTGTCGATCAAGGCGCGCTTTTCTGCCTCGGCAGCCACGAGCCTGCGGGCATCCTGATCAGCCTTTTCGGCTTCCTTCAGGGCGGCTTGTACTTGGACTTCCTTTGCCGTGGGTATCAGATCGTCGATTTTTTCGGGCATGGCTGATCCTCCTGATGACCGTCCCACCTGGATTGCCGGTTAGGGCCCGCGTGAGGCCGCTCCTTTGATCTAGATCAAGCGTTCGGATCGCATTTCTTGTTTCGTTCTGCTTGCAACAGCGTGGGCCGTCAGGCTTCGGCTGAAAGCAACGCATGGAGAGAGGGTGTGGAGCGGCTACTCAAGTTCGCCATCGCTGCCACGACATTGACGGGCTTGATGGTTGTTGAAAAGGCGCATGCCGTGGACCTCTCCGGAGCATGGGCGACGAATGCGGATCAATGCAGCCAGGTCTTCACCAGGAAAGGCCGAGCAAACCAAATTGGGTTTACCGCAATGTCCGAGCAGTACGGCGGCGGCTTCATTGTGGAGGCCGATCGACTCAGAGGCAAATTTGCCAGTTGCAAGATCAAGAGCAGGAAAGAGGATGGTCAGACCGTGAATATCATCGCGGGATGCGCGACCGACATCATGCTCTCGAACGTCCAGTTCAGTCTCAAGGTGCTCGAGCCGAACAAGATATCGCGGGTGTTTCCAGGCATCATGGATATGGAGATCGGCTACTACCGCTGTCCGATTTGACCGAAGCTGCTTCGCAAGCAGCCCAGGCTGGGAGGCCGCGGCGCCGCCTCGCAAAATAAGGAGATTGTCCTTGTCAGCGTCACCTAATCCGATAGCGACAACGCATTTGCCGTTCTTCATTACGGCGCCCGGCGAAACCGACGTGCTCTTCAATGTTACGTTGGTGTTTGTCGTTGCCTGCATCATTCTTACGGGAGTGGTTTTCCTTACCATCCACTCGCTGCCGGAACGAATGGCGCACAAGTCGAAAAAGATTCTGCTCGACCTTATCGCTTTGCTCTGCCTGCTCGCGCTCCTTACGCATGAGCACCTTTTCTGGTTCGCAGCGATCGTGCTTGCCTTCATTGATATTCCGGACTTCCTGACCCCGGTAACCCGCATTGCAAAGTCGGTGGAAACCATGGCCGGGCAGGAAGTCGGTCACAAACCGGAAGACCGTCCAGCTCCCGCTTCGCCGGATGCCGCGACTGCTGATCAACCTCGTTCGCGGAAGGAGGCCGTTCGTGCTTGAGCTCATGCTGTGCTCCATGCTGACGCTGGTCCCCGACTTCCTGTTCCGTCGCTTTGTACAGGGCAAACGCCTCGGCCGCGAAATCACGTTGTTCTCGGTCTGGTACGAACTTCGGTGGGGCATCACGCTTTGCCTGATACTGACCGTCCTCCTTATCACGGTGGTGCTTTACAACCATCCGTCGTCGACAAATGTGACGTCTCTGTTCCGGACCATTTCGCTCTTTCCCGAGGTCGGTGGTCGGGTAACCAAGGTCTACGTCGATTACAATCAGAGAGTGAAGAAGGGCGATCCGCTGTTCAAGATGGACAGCACGAGACAGGAAGCTTCGCTTGAGCGGGCTCGCCTTCAGGTCGTCGAGGTGGATGCGTCGATGGCGACGGCAAGAGCCGACGTCCTGACCAGCGAGGGCAAGCTTCAGGAAGCTAAGGGATCCCTGGGACAGGCGCAGGATGAACTGCGAACCAAGTCAACGTTGCAGCAGCGCAATGCGGATATTGTTGCAGCGCGTGAGATTGAGAAGCTTCAAACGCTGGTGGCGACACGGCAAGGGGCCGTTGACGCGGCGGCGGCCGCCAAGGAGTCGGCGCAAACCAAGATTACGACCGTCTTGCCTGCGCAGAAAGCAAGTGCGGAAGCGGGGCTTGCCGAAGCTCAGGTCGAACTGGACAAGATGACCACTTATGCCGGTGTTGACGGACGGGTCGACCAGTTCGTGTTACGGGTCGGAGATATCGTCCAGCCGGCGCCGGTCACCAGGGCGGCGGGCATCCTCATCCCGGAGGGCGCGGGAGAGAATAGGCTTTTTGCTGGCTTCAATCAGATCGAGGCGCAGGTGCTTGAGGTCGGCATGGTAGCCGAGGCGACTTGCATCAGCAAACCGATGACCATCATCCCTCTCGTCGTCACCAAGGTACAGAGTGTGATCGCAGCCGGGCAGATTACTGGATCAAACCTGCTCACTGAGATGCAAAAGATCGGCCCGCCCGGCACAGTATTGGCGTTTTTGGAGCCGCTCTATGACGGCGGATTGAACGACGTCCCACCGGGAAGTAGCTGCATAGCAAACGTCTACTCCAATCACCACGATGAGCTTGAATCGAAAGACCTCGGTTTTCTGAAGAAACTTTATCTGCACATCGTCGATACAGTGGCTCTCGTTCACGCGCTCGTCCTTCGTCTGCAGGCAATCATTTTGCCACTGAAGGCGTTGGTATTTGGGGGGCACTAGGCGGTTTGGCGCGCTTCTCCGGCGTGGGCGGTGCAGCGGCGCCAAAGGTCGTCGCTTGAACCTTTCTATGGAAGAGGCCCTGTGGCCGAATTCCCGATCTCGATATTGTTGGATGGCGTTTCAACACAGCGAGGACCGGTCCTGCGATGATCACCATACCTGAGTTGGTGGCCCAGGCGTTGGGCTCATTCCTGAACGCAGAAACCAGACTCCGGTTTGGCGCTTCGCAGGCGTGGGTCGCAGAACTTCTCCCTTCTGCGGCAAAGCTCACCTTGGAATGTATTGGCAACAGCGATGCGCTCTATCACAACATCGAGCATTCGATGCTCGTCACCCTGGTCGGCCATGACATATTGATCGGCCGGGCGTTGCAGCGTCCCACGACGGCCAGCGACTACGCCAATTTCATTCTGGCGTGCCTCACACACGATATCGGTTACGTCCGGGGAATCGTTCAAGGCGACGAAGAAGCATCCTTCGTTGCGGATGTCTCTGGCCGTACCGTCCGTTTGCCGACCGGGTCCTCCGATGCTGCGCTCGCGCCATATCATGTAGACCGCTCCAAATTGTTCGTCATCGAACGCCTTGACGGGGTCGAAGGGCTGGATGCAGCTCGGATTGCCAGGGCTATTGAATATACGCGCTTTCCCTACCTGCCCTCACAAAACGAGGACGATCTACACGAGGAAGAGGGATTGCTGTTGCGCGCGGCGGACCTCATCGGCCAACTCGGGGATCCAAGCTACATGAGAAAGGCGAATGCTCTCTTCTGCGAGTTTGAAGAGGTCGGCTTGAACAAGACGCTCGGCTACGACACGCCTGCGGACGTTGTCTACAAATATCCACAGTTCTACTGGACCCATGTCGCGCCGCAGATACAGACGGCGATCCGCTATCTCAATGTGACCTCGAGCGGGCGACAATGGATAGCCAATCTCTATAGCAACGTGTTCCGGGCAGAGCGAGAGGTGAGACTATCGGGTCCGCAAATGCCGCCGCCTGAATGAGCAGCAGAAAATGGATCCAGGCAGAATGCCGACGTGGCTTCGGAGTTCGATGGCCGCATATGGCAGGGGATAGGGGACGTGATCGAGGCTGCGTTTTCTGACGGCCGAAGGAAATAGTCTGTTGTCGCGAGTACGTGGGAGATCAGTCTGAATTGGCTCGGCTTGGTTGCTGACAAGGAGGTGCTTCGATGCGCAGGTATCTGGTGCAACTTGCTCTGCTGACGTTGCTTGCAACCTTTCTTCCTGTCCACCCCTCTCACGCAAAAATCGGATTTCTCCGCGTCACATTTACAAAGGCTGGCTTGGTTGCGGGAGCTGGCCTAGGGCGCGGGGTATTGACGTATGATGGCCGCGAATATCCGTTCAGGGTTTCGGGTTTGAGCCTGGGCCTGACGATTGGCGCGTCAACCACTCGCCTGGTCGGGCGGGCTTCATATTTGAGTCAGTTGAACGACTTCGCCGGCACCTATACCGCTGTCGGCGGTGGCGCTGCTTTGGCCGGCGGTGTCGGAGGCGTGCAGTTAAAGAATGAAAAGGGCGTGATCATCACGCTGCAGGGTCCAAAGGCGGGCGTGGAGTTCTCGGCTAATCTGAGCGGAATCAGAATTACACTCGAGTGAACGCGTCAGTTAGATCGTCGCTCACGTTGTGCACACCTCTCTCTGTGTGTGCGGTAATAAATCGCTCTCAAAGGTAATGGCTGCCGAAAGCCAGCCTTTGCACAAGCCTTCTCACGAAGCGGGCATAATGCCCTGTCTTGACCGTTCGTAAGATCGCCGCAGTAGCGTCAAGAGGCTACCCCCCGTCGCCGCGCCCAAGACGTAAACGACAAGCGTCACGACCGCGAGCGGCGCGTGAACCTTGAAGCTGAGGAACGAGATGGTCACGATTTCGAAGTTCTGCAGTGCGAAGACAAGCGTCGCGACCGCGAACAAGACGATGACGGCGAGATAGAACCAGCGCATGGAGTCTTCTCCGAAAAACCGAAATCTCTGAGTCATCGGGCGCGCGACGATTAGCAGCATGGCAGCGCGATCAAGCCAGCGATGGCATATGTGACGAAGCCTGACCGCGGTGCAAGCCCAAACCGATTCCGATCCAGCCCGCACCTGCTATGATGAGATCGATTCCGAGGAACAAGCCGAGGATATAAACGCTGTTGATCGGCCAGCGCGCAAGGATCAACAAGCCGAGCAGCAGAGTGATGACGCCGGATACCGCTACCCAGATCGAGGGCGCTTCGCGCTTCATGTTGAATGCCAAGATGATCCGCATGATCCCGGAAGCGAGCAGCGAGCCGCCCAGCACGAGTGTGAGCAGAGCCGCGGCGAGTAGGGGATTTTCGAATGTCACGAAACCAGCAACGATATAGAGCACACCGAGCAAGGCCCAAATCAGGAATTTGCCCCAGCTCTTGATCTGAAAGGCATTGATGACTTCGGCAACGCCGGCGACAATCATTGCCACGCCGACGACGAGCACACTCGCCACTGTAGCCATCGCGATGCTGCCGAGCGCAAAGAAACCGGCAATTGTATAGACGGCGCCCAGGGCAACGATCCAGCCCCACTTGGCACGTAGCGGCGCCATCTCTGATGATGCGGTTTGAGAATTTTGCAGTGTATGCGTAGCGCTTGTCATGACGTCCTCCAATGCGGAAAGCTGTCCGACGCTGCTCTAAGCCTTCCATCCGGATCGTGCCGCTGATCTTTAGCTTCGCGCTCGCAGTCCACCTCAAGCACATCGCACAAGCCGCAATCTCAGAAGGCGATCCAGTGTGTCGACTATCACCAACCGTGGTGTTGCAGATGTCGCAAGCAGTCCACCCGAATGTGCGAACGCCTTTGATCTAGCTCAAGCCGACGCCGGTCTTCTCAAGGGCCCGGAGAAGCTATTGCGCCCAGGACCGGCATACTGGCGGGTTAGACCTGGAGATTGGCAGCAAGTAAGCCGTCGAGGGTCAAGGTGCGGTCGAGGCGTCCCACCTTGTCCTCGATGCCATCGGCCCGAAGCAGATCGCGCACCGATCCGCGAGCACCGATGATGCGGAGCAAAATACCGCGGTCGGCAAGTTCGGCCTGGAGCTCGCGTAGCATGCGTGAGCCTGCAAGATCCATATATGGCGCGGCGGAGAGATCGCAGACGGCCAGGCGAATGGCCGGAGAATCAGCTTCACGAAGACGCCTGAAGACCGCTTCCCGAACAGAGTCGGCATTGACGTAAATCAGGGATGCTTCGGGACGAAAGGCAAATGCGCTTGTTAGCGGCTCGTTTTCGGGATGACGGGCCAGATCGGAATAGTGGTTGGTGCCCGGAACACGGCCGAGAAACGCAATATTTGGCTGCGACACGCGAGCGAGCAGCAATAGTATCGAGGCCAGTGCGGCAAGCAGAATGCCTTGGAGTATGCCGAGAAGCAGCACAGCCAGAAGAGCGATAGTCGCGGCGCCGAAATCCAGCCTACTAACTCGCCACATGCGGAACAGCGCCGGAAAATCCAGCAAGCCGTACACCGCGGTCAAGACGACGGCAGCCAGCACCGCCTTCGGAAGGTTCTCGAGCAGGCCGGTGAGAAAGAGCAAGCAAAGCGCAAGCGTCATCGAGGCAAAGACGAGTGCCAAGGACGTGCGCGCGCCAGCCTTGTCATTCACGGCCGATTGCGACAGGCCACCGGCTACCGGGTAACCTTGCCCCATCGCTGCTGCGAAGTTGGCTGCCCCGATCCCCAGAAGCTCTTGCCGGGGATCGAGGGCATATCCGTGTTTGGCAGCGAAGGCGCGGGCGGCGGAGACGCTCTCAATATACGCCAGCAGCACGCAGCCGGCTGCCAGTGGAACTATTCCCTCGACGTCGCGCAACCTGAGAGCCGGCCCTGCCAAGACGGGTAAGCCCGCCGGGATTTTCCCTGTCGTCGGTACACCGAGCGAGGGAAGCCCCAGTATGATGGCAGCAATGATCGCTAGCGTGACAACCCCGAGCGCGACAGGCTTTCCCGGCAGTAGTCGCTCGCCGAGCACGAGCAATCCGATCGCAACAACACCGACCAGGAGAACGACGTACTGCGTCTGGCCGAGTTGCCCCAGCAACAGCCAGCTACGGTCAAAAAAGTTATGCCCGCCGCCGGCAACCCCGAGAAGACTCGGCAGCTGAGTCATCGCAATAGTCAAGCCTGCGCCGGCCTTGAAGCCCACAAGGATGCTGTCGCTGATCAGCTTCACGAGCGCACTCAATCGCAGCAGCCATGCGAACAGGCAAAGTCCGGCGACGGTGAAGGCGCTGAGGCTTGCGATCTGCGCATACCGTTGAGCGTCGCCATCAGCCATAGCTCCCACAGTTCCAGCAATCATAAGTGAAATGGCGGAGGTAGGACCGATCGCAAGCTGACGCGAGGAGCCGAGCAGGGCGTAGCCGAGACCGCCGAGCAGATATCCATAGACGCCAACTTGTGGAGGCAGGCCCGCAAGTCCCGCATAGGCAAGGGAAACGGGTATCGCATAGGCGGCCAACGTGATTCCGGCGACAATATCGCTGAAGAGCCAGGAGGACTGATACTGGGCCAACCAGCGAACTGGCGGAAACCATCCAAGCCAAGTCGCAAGCCGAGTCGCCTCCTTTTGATGCCTCACCGAACTCGCCATGCAGCACCAAAGCCACCGATTCACAATTTTGAATAAGGCTCTGCCGACAGGTTCGTTTGATTCAAGTCAACGCATGAACCTGGCAGGGCTGCGTTCCGGTCGCCTCGTTGAATGTCGCTTTCGGGGAGAAGAGGGGAGATCTGGCCGCTGCTTGGAATCTGGGTCGTGATCTTGAACCGACGAAATTGGGATGTCCGCTGCTAAGTCACCAGGCGTGAGGAGCGGAGCGTGCTAGGGCTCTCAAGCGAACGCGGCCTTGTACCCGCGTCGGACGACCGACGGCTCGGCGCGTCATGGCCGGTCTTCTGGGTTTCGAGAAGGTTCCGGCTCGGTCGTCTTATGGACCTTGATCTATCTCAAGCCTTCGAGCGACCAGTGCCGGAAATTAGTAGAGGGAAGTACTTGAACACGAGAGCCGGACCATCCCGGGCTGTGGGAGGCCAGAGCGATTGGACGGTTAAGGGAGGAGCAGAATGATCAGGTTGTTGGCTGTTGCTGGCTTCGCCTTATCGGTTGCAACATCGGCACAAGCAATGACGCCTGCGCCGATTCCTCAACCGGACGGCATGATTACGAAAGTCGCTCGAGCCTGCGGCGCGGGCATGACGCGGGTGAACGGGGTTTGTGTGGCAAGAACCGCCGTTCGCCAGACCCGCCGAGCCGTCCGTAGGTGCGCAGTCGGAATGACTTGTTAGCGCCGGCGCATTCAAACTGCCGGGGATGGAGGCGCCGGCGATTTGAGCGCGCTAAGGCTGCCAGAGCAGATGGCCGCAGGCGGCAGGCGGCGCGTGATGTGGATCAGTGGCTGTGCGCAAAGGGGCGTGGACGAGAAGGCCATATGGTTTTCGAAATGGGGCAAGCAGGTAACGGAGAAAGTCCATGAAGCAGATGGGTCTGATGACAGTTGCTGTTGCAGCCTCGACGTTTGCGTGTACGGCGCTGCTCTCCTTCGGTCGGTCTGAGCAAGGCGGCGTCACGCTATCAGTCGAGAGCGCTCAGGCACGGGTGGGTCGCCCGCTGACCCCCATGAGCGGTGCAGGTGTTGCGCGTCGACATGCGCGGCGGGCTGGTTATGGTTATGGCGCCGGTGCAATCGGCGCAGGCGCCGCAGCGGTCGGTACAGCTGCCGCGGTTGCGGCCACCTCACCCAACGTGGGATGGGGAGGCAGCCCCTACCACACAGGCACAGGTTACTACGGTGGTGGTCGATACTACGGGGGCGGAGCTTTCGGGGCTAGGGCGGCCTACTATGGCGGTTACCCATCCGCAGCGGGGGGCGGTGTGAGTAGCAGCGACTACGACCTTTATATCCGAAATCTACACGACGCCGGGTACGATCCGAAGAACAACTTCAACGCGAACGGGACAATCAAGACGCAATAGCGTCACTTCTCGTCGTTCAATTAGTAGCACCCCTCACTACGCAGTGAGGGGCCTACTACGCGGGCGGCCCCCGGGTACGGCTACAGCGGGTGGAATGACCACCAGGCGCGCAACGGCCTCACGTGCACGCCCGGTGAAATGGTCAAGCTTGACGACGGACTGATGCATCACTGCCAACAGAACGACATGGGCGAAATCGGCGGCTTTTTGAGCCGCCTCTCGGGTCCATTCACAACAAAACGGAGACGGGCGTCCTAGGCGGAGCCGCTGCAGACGCGGCGGCTACCGGCCCGCTTGCGTCCGTGCCCCGTAAACGGGACTTAGGTCCGACGGTCAGAACTACGCTGAGTGACCCTGGGTCGACGTTAATGTCGCTGGCTAAGACTTTTTCCTTCCTGACAGGCCGTTTAGCATTGCTCACTGCCATTTGGAAATTCGCGAAAATTGAACCTCAGTGACCAGGGAGGATTGTAATGGACGGCAAGAAACTTGCGGCCGAAGCAATCGGTACCTTCTGGTTGACGTTCGGCGGCTGCGGCAGTGCCGTGATCGCGGCCGGAATTCCTCAGGTGGGCATCGGAATGCTCGGCGTGGCCTTGGCTTTCGGCCTCACCCTGCTCACGATGGCCTATGCCATCGGCCACGTCTCGGGCTGCCATCTCAATCCGGCGGTGACCGTGGGATTGACATTCGGACGACGGTTCCCGCCCAGCCTCGTCTTCCCCTACGTGGTAGCGCAAGTGGTTGGTGCGATCGTCGGCGCCACAGTGCTGTATGCCATTGCCAGCGGATCGCCCGACTTCAACCTTGCTGGTGGATTTGCGGCGAACGGATATGGCGATCACTCGCCCGGCAAATACGGACTAGGCGCCTGCGTGCTGACCGAAGTCGTGCTGACGATGATGTTTCTTTTCGTCATCATGGGCGCAACTCACGGCAAGGCGCCGACGGGATTTGCGCCAATCGCCATAGGCCTTGCGCTGACCCTCGTTCATCTGTTCAGCATCCGCGTGACCAATACTTCTGTGAACCCGGCGCGCAGCACCGGGCCCGCGCTTTTCGTGGGCGGTTGGGCGCTGGCGCAGCTCTGGTTGTTTTGGGTGGCGCCATTGATCGGGGGCGCAGCTGGTGGCTTGATCTATCGCTGGCTAAGTCCGGAGCCGGCGGGTGAGGTGACGGGGTAGATGCGCGACCATGGCACCCTTTGGCGCCCAACTGACGTCGGCCCCCGCGCGCAGCCATCTCCGCT
>Ga0066684_10000281_pt1 | contig 16751 bp, 14 predicted proteins | sample GraSoiAngelo_133_FD_62301 | JGI IMG/M metagenome (GOLD analysis project Ga0066684, IMG submission 62301) | Grasslands soil microbial communities from the Angelo Coastal Reserve, California, USA - 14_0929_05_20cm | ecosystem: Environmental > Terrestrial > Soil > Grasslands | place: USA... | reverse complement strand
AGCTTCTTGCCTCAAGTCCGTTCGATAACGTGGGCTCGGATGGCAAAAATCTGGGCGCAGACATGAATGCTTTGAACGGCGCTATTGCTGGAGTTGAATGAATCCTGCGCGTTATCAGCTGGTCTTTCTCAACGGATTGGCGACACAGCTGATAGCGGGAAACTTTCAGGCAAATTGGAAACGGAGGAGGACGCTCTTCTGCCCTCCCCGTTTGTCTTTCACTTCCCGCGGGTGCGGGAGGTAAAGTTATTATCACTTACGTTATCACCTGTCTGTCAAGTCAGGGAACCGGCGTTGCGGAGCTCGTACAGGATTTCCTGTATTCAAGCCGAGCGGAATTGCCACACCATAGTGTCTCTTCGTCTCTCCTTCTGGGAATGCATCATAAGACGATAGCGCGGAGGAGGACACCTAGGTTTGGCGCAGGCTGAGGTCAAAGGCGAGAAAGCAAAACAGAATGCATTGCTCCCGCGGGCGGTGGGGAGCAAGCCAAAGCGGCTGAGCATCCGGCAGCTTTTGAGCCCCCATGTGGGCGCCCTGAGTCTCGGACTCATTGCGGTAATGGGCGAGGGCGCGGCCAATCTCCTGGAGCCTTGGCCTCTAAAGGTCGTTCTTGACGATGTCTTTAAGACCAGGCAAGTACATGGATGGCTGAACCGCATCATTTATTCGACCATCGGCTATGACAAAATTGCCATTCTCAAGTTCGCCTGCATCGCAGTCTTGGCGATTGCCGTACTGGATGCGATCTGTTCCTATGCCGAGAAATACTTAACCACCAGCGTCGGTCAATGGGTTACTCACGATTTGCGTCGCGTGCTGTATTCGCATATCCAACGTCTGTCTCTCGCCTATCACGATCACAAGCAGACTGGCGATCTAATCAGCCGCGTGACCAGCGACATTGATGCCATCCAGAGTTTTATCACTAGCGGGCTTCTCAGCACGCTGATCAACGTCATCACTCTGCTCGGCATGGTCACGGTGATGTTCTACATCAATTGGCGCTTCACCTTGATTGCACTCTCGGTGGCTCCCTTTCTGTTCATGATTGTTTACACCTATACGCGCCGGATCAAGAAAGCTTCGCGCGCGGTGCGCAAGAAAGAAGGAGAAATTGTCTCGGTTATCGAGGAAGTTCTCGGTTCGATTCGCGTGGTGAAAGCCTTCGCCCGCGAGGACTACGAGCTGCGGCGGTTGGAGGAGGAAAGCCTGGAAAGCGTAGAGATGAGCCTGCGTGCGCGGGGACTGAAGGCAAAATTGACACCCATCGTACAAATCATTGTTGCGGTTGGAACGGCTCTGGTTTTGTGGTTCGGTACCCGTATGGTGCTCAACACTACCCTTTCCGCCGGTTCGCTGATCGTCTTTATTTTGTATCTCGGAAAAATGTATAAGCCGATGCAGGAACTTTCCAAGATGACGGATGCATATTCGAAAGCTGCCGTCGGCTACGAACGGATTCAGGAGGTTTTGCAAACCGACAAAGAAGTAAAGGATCTTCCCCGCGCGCGGCCAGCTCCACGTTTCAGAGGACAGATCGAGTTCGAGCACGTGGATTTCTATTACACCGATGACACCCCGATTCTGAAAGATGTGAGCCTGAAGATGGAAGCGGGACAGCTAGCCGCGCTCGTCGGTCCCACCGGTGCCGGGAAAACTACCATCATCAGCCTGATCCCTCGTTTTTATGACCCTATCTCCGGAACTGTCAAAATCGACGGCACCGATGTGAAGCAGTTCCGGCAGAAATCGCTGCGCCACCAGATCAGCTTTGTTCTTCAAGAAACTGTCCTCTTCCATGCTCCGGTGTGGCAGAACATCGCATACGGGAAGCCAGAGGCGACGCGAGCGGAAATTCTGCGTGCGGCTGAATTGGCGAACGCGACTGAATTCATCGATAAATTGCCGGATGGTTACAATACAGTCCTGGGCGAAGGCGGTATGACACTCTCGGGCGGCCAACGGCAGCGAATCGCCATTGCCCGCGCCATTATCCGTAACACTCCGATTCTGATTCTCGACGAGCCTACGTCCGATCTCGATGCGGCCTCGGAGAAGCTGGTATTCGATGCCCTCGATCGCTTAATGGAAGGCAAGACCACCATCGTAATTGCCCACCGGTTATCAACTGTTCGGAAGGCAGATGTAATCTTCGTGGTTAAGGACGGCGATATTGTTGAAACCGGCACGCACGATGAACTGTTGCAGCGTGGCGGAGTGTACTCCGAACTGTACAAGCTCCAGTATGGCGAGCAATCGGAGGTAGAGGCTCCCGCGAGCCATTGAATTGCGCCCAGCTCAGAGCTTGTTCAGTTCGGCAATTCTTCCTTGGATCACTTCTGCGTAAGCTTCTGTTTCCTGCGGTGAGTATCCGGCGGAGCGAAAGGCGTCGCGAATCTGCTCGGGCGAAAGCCGCGCGAGAATTTCTCCCATCCATTTTGCGTCTGCACGGGGAATGTGTTTGCCGATCCAATGGGTATGCACTATCGTGAAGAACCAACCCAAATTGAAGAAGTACAGCAACGGAGGGCGCTTGGGGACGCTGAAATCCACGTAATCTGGTGCAATCTTGGTGATGAACTTGGAATGCCTGTAAGCCTTCAGGTTGTCCTTCGACATCGTGCTATTCCAGCTATAGCCGGTTTTGCCGAAAGAAGAGCCTAGATCGCTAACCAAATAGCGCTTCTCTGGAGGATCCGATTCCTGGTAGATCGAGTTATTTTCGTCGATGAGATCCCAATTATTGATGAGGGCCATCATGACGCGCAGGCCGTTGAGCTCGCGGGTGCCTCGAAACGGATTTTGTTTCCACTTCCACCTGCCAATTTTCTTCTCACCTTGAATGCGTCGCTTGAGGCGAACGTTTGGGATGATGCCATTGGATCCGAGGAGATTCTGGCCCCGCTTTAGGTGCGACGGCATGTTCTCCACGGTAAGGCTGAAAACAAAATAATCTTCGTCCGTAAAATATCCGACGGCCCAGAGCAAGTGAGCTGCGGCAGTTTCAGGGCGGGCTTCGACGCCTAGCTTTGCCCTCCACTTCGTGCCGTCCTCGTCTCGAACATCGAATTTTGGGTTTGTGCCTCCTTTGTCTTCTTTGAGAAAAGTCATGATGCCGTGCGGCTGATCACGCTCGCCGCCAGCTCCATAGAAAAGATTGCGAGATGTAATATCACGGGGATCGCTCCACAGCACAGTTTGAGCATCCGCGGAATTATCTTTTCTTACCCTGGTTTCTGCCCCTGCGACAGAAGTCGCGAGCAGGAGAAACACAGTGAAACTAGCCGTCTTTCGGCGCATTCTCTCTCTCCACGAAGCAGGGGTTAGATGCCAGTGTTTCGCACGAGAGTATTCAGCACGGTGACCTTGCCGCAGGCGCACGGGCATCTCTAACAAACGCTGCGCATCTTACATTCGAGTTTCCCAGGAGATCCCATGCACAGTGTTGTCGGAATCTTTGCTTCGTGCGCAGCCGCCGAGCAGGCCGTCAGAGAAATGCTGGAAAGAGGAATTCCGCCGCAGTCGCTGATTTTCCTGACCCCTGAACAGGTTCAACCGCCGGTCGACCGAGTCCCAACAACTGATACAGAGCCTCATGGAATGGGCAAGGCTATCGGCTCATTCGTGGGCGGAGTCGTCGGCGCGAGTGCCGGAGCAGGGCTTGGCAGTGCAGTCGCCAGCTTGGTTGTACCGGGGGTAGGACCGATTCTCGCGGCCGGGATTGGGGCCGCGTCGTTACTCGGCCTTGGTGGCGCAGTCGCAGGAGAAAAGATCGGCGATCGGTCCGAGAATGCTTTGGATGAAGGCGTGCCTCGAGACGATGTGCTTCTCTATCGCGAGTTGCTTAAGCGGCGGCGGACACTCGTAATCGCAAACCTGCATGCGGATGATTTGGCCGAAACAGCGCGTGTCGTCATGCAGCAGAATGGGTCGCAGGATATTGACGAAGCGCGAAGGGAAATTCGAAAGGCAGCGTGAAGGATCATCCAGGCAGCGAGGTTTTCAGCACGCTACTAGATCGATTTCACTGGAATCGCGAGCAAATCGTCCACCAGACCAACTTCTTTTTGCAAGAATGGCTCGGCGTAGGTTACGCCAGCTAACATCCCGTAGTAGCGTGCCATGGCTTCAACACGCGATCGAATCTCCGCCTCGGCCGGGAAAATCGCTTTGCCCGCTTCCTGATCCGCGAATTGCGATTTATACGCCATTAGTGATTGCAAGCGGGTTTCGAACTGCTCGGTGATGTCCACGACGAAGGTTGGGCGGATGTCGTAATAAAGCATCGCGTAGATAATCTTGAATGGGCGGTGCGGCGCGAGATTAGTAGCGCCGGCATCTTGCCGGCTGTCCTGAGGGCGTCCCGCCCTCAGTGGCGCGGACGAGCCGCCAGCCGCCGGGACGGCGGCGCTAAAGTCCAGCTTGGCCAATCCTGCAAGGAAACATGCTTCATAACCAAGCACTGAAGCGGTGTAGTGATCCGGATGGCGTCCCTTCCAATAAGGCAGAATCACGACTCGCGGTCGCTGCTGGCGAATGACTCGGGCGACCTTCAGCCGATTTTCCCATGTGTTTTCGACGCGTCCATCGGGAATGTCGAGCGCCTCGCGCCAGGAAACGCACAGAATTTTTGCGCCCTCCGCGGCTTCGCGGGCGCGGTCTTCTGCAGTCCCGCGCGTTCCCATTTCACCTTGAGTTAAATCGAGAATGCCGGTGCGCCGGCCGCGCTGAGCCATTTTGAGTAGCGTGCCACCGCAAGTTTGTTCTACGTCGTCGCGGTGAGCGGCGACGGCAAGGATGTCGAGGGGAGTAGGCATATTGGTCGAAGAAGAATAGCGGCCTGCCGCCAGAAATGGCAACCTTCGGATGCGGGCCCTGCCACGTAGTGCTTTTCTACTATTTCCTATCCAATACACGTCCTGTAAAGTCCAGCGGACTTTCGACTTTCAATGATGGTGCGATTAGGAGGGTTTTGGTGTCCGTCCAAACTTCAGCCTTGAACATGGATTTGCCCCTCGCGCAGAGTGGCCGGTGGCGCAGCCGCACGCTCACGATTACGCTGATGGCTGCAATCGCTATGATCTTCTGGATGGATTCGCGCTATCCCGCGCTGCTAAAGAGGTACCACGCGGGGACCCAGATCAAAGCTACGGGAGCTCTCACCTTTGGCACCGCGTATAAAGTGGATCGGTCGATGCCCTACCCGGCGCGGGTTTGGCGAACTACTATCAACTGGCTCGACGCTAATCGCGTTGGGATGACGTTTTCGTTTCTCTTTGGCCCAGCCGCGCTGGTATTTCTTTCAACGCTTCGCACCCGGCGCACGAAATCTCGTTATTTGAATTCTCTGCTTGGAACCGCGGCGGGAGTGCCTTTGGGAGTATGCAGTAATTGCATTGCTCCCATCGCGCGAGGATTCTATGCCTCGGGAATGAGCACGGAATCGGTGCTGGCCTCGATGTTCGCTTCGCCCGCGCTCAATGTAGTTGTACTCGCCATGACTTTTACGCTGTTTCCGCTCCCGCTGGCGGTATTGAAGTTGGCAACTGTTCTGTTTCTGATTCTCGTATTCGCACCGGCGATATCGGCCCGGCAAACCGAATCCAGCCCGATGCTCAATGTTGCGATTGATTTTCCAATCCGAGAAACCTGGTCGCAAACGCTGGTTACAATTGGGCGCGCTTACGCCAAGAGTTTCTGGACCGTGTTCCGGGTTGCGTTTCCGCTGATGATTCTGGCGGCGGTGCTGGGCGCGTTTGTCGTCGAGCTCATTCCGCCGCAGGCGCTGATTACGCACGTCAGCTTTTTAGGAATTGTGGCGGTGGCGGCAATTTCAGCTTTCTTGCCCGTGCCGATGGCCTTTGATGTAGCCATTGCGTACATTGTTATGACGCATGGCGTGCCGCTTGCCTATGTCGCGACAATTCTCTGCACCCTGGGAATCATCAGCGTCTATTCGCTTTCCGTCGTGGGAAAGACAATCTCCTGGAAGATAGCGGGGGCCACTTACGCGACGGTGGTTTTTTTTGGCATCATCGCTGGCTTGGCCGCACGTAGTCCTGGATGATGGCGTCTTAGTCCAAGCTTCCCTGCTCCAGCACCACGTTCTCCCTCGCGATCAGGCGGTGTGCAGCCATCTCTTTTAAAGTAGGCATGACGCGGGCGACGTGCTCGTCTGTATCCACAAAGATGATGACGACTGGCAGGTTGCCGCCGGCGTCGACAAGGTGGGTGGTCGCGACGCGCTGGCGGCCTAAGAATCCGGCGACAGCATGCAAGGCGGTAGCGGCGTAGACATTCTCGCGGCGCAGGTAGTTCAGAATTTCGACATGCAGCGGCCGACTGTGCCATTTGTCGGCTTCATTGAGGTAAATCGTGACCTGGACGGCCATTTCGTTTGGCATTTTACAGCACCCGCGCCAGCGCGATTCCTGCGAGCGCCGCGCCCAGACACAGCAGATTGTTGCTGACAAGGTTGGCGACGAGCAGCGCCCACTGGCCCTGCTCGAAATAGACCATCGTCTCGAAGGCGTAGCTGGAGAAAGTCGTAAACGCGCCACAGAATCCGACCACGATCAGCAGTCGCCATCTCGGATCGGCGAGGACGCGTTCCGTGGTCCAGGTGATGAAAAATCCTACGATTAGGCTGCCAGCGATGTTGATGATGAGGGTGCCATAAGGAAATACCGGGCCGAGAAATTTTGCCGCGTAGCGGCTGACGATCCAGCGAAGGTTGGCGCCGGCAACCGCGCCGATGGAGACGACCACAAAGTCGAGCACGATGGAGTTCTCCTGTTCGAGTAGGAGTTATCAGCCAGGGCATTTGCCAGGCGGTTGCGGCGAACTCCATCGCCGTCTTATTTTTTAACACAGAAAGCACGGAGGAGCACAGAGAATCTGCGCTATTGCTTGCGCTCGACAAGAAAGCGTGCCAGCATTCTCAGCTTTTCACCACGTGATCCGAAAGTATCGAGCGAGGATAGCGCGGTCTGCACGAGCGTGTCTGCTTTTCTGAGTGATTCATCAACGCCGAATAGCGCTGGATAGGTTGCTTTCTGGGCGGCTGTGTCTTTTCCTGCGGTTTTACCCAACTGCTCGGATGTCTGGGTCACATCTAAGACGTCATCGACAATTTGAAACGCTAAGCCGATTGACTGACCAAATGATCTCAGTTTAGCGACCGCGGCTTCATCGGCCCCTGCATACAATCCTCCGCTCACAACGCTCGCAGTGATGAGCGCAGCGGTCTTGGCGCGGTGGATGTACTCGAGCATTTTGAGGTCGGGCTTGGTGTGCTCGGCCTCAAGGTCTACGACCTGGCCACCGATCATCCCGTTGACGGTGCTCGTTCCGCAAGCGACTTCTTCAATGATGCGCACCCGCGCTTCAGACGGACAATCCAGCCGCGAGAGAACTTCGTATGCCTGAGTCTGTAAGGCGTCTCCGGCCAAGATCGCGATGGCTTCTCCGAAAACTTTGTGGCAAGTGGGACGTCCGCGACGCAAGTCGTCGTTGTCGAGCGCGGGGAGATCGTCATGGATCAGCGAATACGTGTGCAGCATCTCCAAGGCGGCGCCGAGTTCTTCAATTCCGGCCGGAATCGAACCGGTAATCATGCGGCCAGCCTCGATGCACAGAGTCGGGCGCAACCGCTTGCCGCCGGCGAATACGCTGTGGCGCATCGCTTTATGAATGGAAACGGGATGCTGTGTTTCGGGCGGCAGCAGGCGATCTAACGCGGAATCCGTCAGGGCTTGCCCCTGCTCCATAATCTCTTTGAGCATGAGGGTTGAGTATAGCAAGTGAGGAAATGGCAAATCCGACGAGCAGATCGGGCCGCCGAAGCCGAAACTCGAGAGTTCTTAATTAGAAAATAAAAAAGGACGCCGCGAGGGGCGTCCTTCACGTTGTAATAACAAGTCGTCAGGCTGCTGCAGAATGAATCATGCCCGCGCTGCGCACGGCTGCGGTGAGAATGCCGCGTGTATCGTTGGACGGACAAATGTCGGCCGCGCCAGCGTTCAGCGCTTCAGTCCACATGTCTTCGTCCGCGAGCCGATGCGTGCACACAATCGACACGCCGGGAAATTCACTGGAGAGGCTGTGTACATCGGGGATAGAGGCGCTCTCCATATCGATAATCGCTACATCGGACCGGTGTTTGGCGACGCTTGAACGCAACTCGTCCAGCGACGATGCCATGTGCACCGAACGGAACGAATTGCACAGAGAAGCGATCAAGGACCGCGCCAGGACTGGATCACTCTGGAGGAGGACAACATTTGAGAGCTGCATATTTCCCTCTGAAATTTCACCGTCGTCTGCGGTGTACCGGGCTGCATCCGCTTCAGGGGGGTGATAACGGTGCAGACGTTAAAAATTACGAGTGACGACGTAAGGCGCGAGCACTACCCGCGTGTTGGCGTCTTTTCAGTCAGGGACTCGAACGGCTCGACCTGGAGTTTCCCATTCTGTTTCAGCAGAATTTCTACCTTGCCTTCGGCTTCCTCCAGCTCCTTACGGCACGACGAGGAAAGCTGCATACCTTCCTCGAAGAGCGTCAGAGACTTTTCCAGAGGCACTTCGCCCTTTTCCAGTTCCTGAACAATTTTCTCCAGGCGCTGGAGGCAATCTTCAAATTTGGGCAAGGAGAAGCTCCTACGCTATTGTATCCCAGATTTGCCCTCCGAATATCGGGTAAAAACTGTATGCGACATTGACCACAAAAGAGGACGTAACCAGGTTCTTACGCTCGCGCAGGCTCACGCGCATTCCACCAGAATCCCTTTTAACGCTAAGGAACCGCAAAGTACGCTAAGAAGACCTCGCGAAGGACGCCCGAGAACTACACCGACGCCGCTGGCCGGGCGGTTCCCAGGGCTTCAAGAACGTCGACCGCCGAAGCGTATCGCCCCAATGGCGCGCTGATCTGTGCTCCCTGTACCATGTCTCGCACAGATGCCAGCATTTCTCGCGCGATCGCGATTCCCTCTTCGCGAGCCGCCTCGGGATTCCTGGCTTTGGCCATGCGCTCGAGGATGGAATCTGGCACCGAGACCCGCAACTCGTTCTTCATGAACTCGGCATTGCGCACGCTCACTAGAGGCCAGATGCCGGCCACCACCGGGATGCGGCAATGCTCAATTCGGCGAAGGAAATTTTCCAGCAGCGACAGATCGAATACCGGTTGGGTAACCGCGTACTCGCCGCCGGCTTCGACCTTGTATTCAAACCGCCGGATTTCCTCATCGAGATTCGGCACGCCGGGGTTCGCTCCCACGCCAATCACAAACGCTGTCCCTGCGCCGATGGGGTTTCCGCCAATGTCGAGACCGCGGTTCAGGTTGTGGACAATGTTGACTAATCCAATCGCGTCCACATCGAAAACCGCTGTTGCGTCTGGATAGTTGCCCATTTTCGGCGGGTCCCCGGTAATACAGATCAGGTTGCGTATACCCGTTGCCGCTGCTCCCAGCAGATCGGATTGGATGCACAACACATTGCGATCACGGCAGGTGTAATGCAGGATGGCCTCGATCCCGGCTTCCTGCTGGACCAGCACCGAAAGAGCCTGATTGCTCATACGGGCGGAAGCTCGCGGACTGTCAGGGATGTTGATCCCATCTACTCCCACGGACTTCAAAAAACGGGCACCCTCGAGTTCCTTGTGAATGTCGGTGCCTTTGGGGGGAACAATCTCCACCATCGTGACGAAGTCGCCTTTGGCCAACTTCTGTCCCAGCCGGGAACGCTGTTCAATGGGAACGGCAGAAATGGCCGCCGGTTCCACACTGCTCTTGACCTGGGTAACGGCTGTTTTGGACCGGGCTTCACCGGCCCGGAGCGCAGATTTCATCACCCGAATGTGACCGGGGGTAGTTCCGCAGCATCCACCTACGAGCCGAACGCCTGCAGCCACAAATTTCCGGGCGTAGCTGGCCATATATTCCGGCGAGCACAAGTAGATGTTTCTGCCCTCCACGGAGCGCGGGACACCGGCATTCGGTTGCGCCGCCAGAGGTAGCGACGTTACAGCCCGGACGCGCTCAATCGCATCCAGCATCGCCACTGGACCCACGCTGCAATTGCAGCCAATCACGTCTGCGCCCCATTCGGTGAGACGAGGGCCGAACGTCTCCGGCGTCGAACCATCGAGGCAATTGCCATCTTCGTCGATTGTGACCTGCGCGACGACGGGTAGGTTCGCCCTCACGTCGCGCGCCGCTAACAGTGCCTGGTGCAATTCTTCGATATAGCCGAAGGTCTCTAGAATGATGAGATCGACCCCGCCCTCAGCCAGCGCGGCGATCTGTTGGCGGAAAGCGGCGCGGGCCTCATCGAAAGAGGTCTTGCCGAGCGGTTCGATACGGATTCCTAACGGGCCTACAGAGCCTCCGACCCAGACGTCAAAGCTCTTGGCGGCTTCGTGAGCGATGCGTGCCCCGGCGAGATTGATGTCGTGCACGCGGTCGGCCATGCTGTGCCGTGCGAGACGGAAGGAATTCCCACCGAAAGTGTTGGTTTCAATGATCTCCGCACCAGCCTGCAAATATTCACGATGTACGCCGCGGATAAAGTCCGGCTGCGACAGGTTCAACTCGTCATAGCAGCGATTGATAAAGATCCCTTTTGCGTAAAGCAGGGTTCCCATCGCCCCGTCGCACAGAACAGGCGCCTTTTTTATTCGGTCTATGAAATCACCGGCCATTTACATTGAGAATACAGGATGAAGGATGGTTTTGCATAAATGAAGCTGTTCGCGGAGGTTGAGTTACGCACAGTATCCTCGCCCATGCCCCTTGTGTCCGGTGCTGCCAGGCGCCACGAGCGGCGCGCCGGACTTGCAATCGCACACTGCCATGGTGTCGCTGAGTCTAATGACGGCAATTTCTGCTCTGTTATAATCCACCTCTTTGCATCTAACTCTCCATCCCTCATGCTTTTCAGAGTCCCCAGCTTGAGAAGAATTAGCCTTGGTGTCCTGATCGTAGCGAACGCCTTTCTGGTTTCCTGCGGAAGCTCCACCAACCCCAGCTCAAGCACACCGAACACCACGAGACTGAAGCTGCGCGCCTTTGTCACCAATCCTTTGGCATCGACGAGTTTCGGCACAGCGCCAGTCATCGATGTCATTGATGCTCTCAAAGATGAGCTCTCTGGGGCGGTCTCGCTGTCCACTGCTCAGCCCGGAATGATGGCGGTGTTTCCAAATAAGCGCTTCACGCTGGTCTATGGCGGAGGCGGCAACTCCATTAGCATCATCGACAATGCCCAGGAGGCAGTCGTGGGATCAACTCTTACGTTGCCTGGGCCAACTGAAAGCATGGTGGTGTCGGCAGACAACGTCACCGGCTATGTGGCGGTTCCGACTGCGACCGTGGCAGGACAAGACCCGGGTGTCGTCGAAGTGTTGAACCTAACGAATAACGCGATCACGGCCACGATTCCCGTTCCGGGCGCGCGTTTCCTGGCGGTGAGCCATAACGGCAACCGCGTCCTGGTATTCGGCAGCCAGCCGGACCGGATAACTATCATTACTCCGAGCCTTATTGGAACCAGCACAGACCCTCGCACGGTGCTGAATCCGAGTGGGTGCTCGTCGTCTACTTGCCCTTTTGACCATCCAGTATGGGGTCTCTTTTCCAGCGACGACAACACCGCCTACATTCTGAATTGCGGGCCAGAGTGCGGAGGAACGACCGCAAGCGTCGCCGCGCTGGAAGTGAACACAAATCTGCCTGGATCGCCGCTTCTGGTTAACGCCGCCACCATCGGGATGTTGTCGGGCAGCACTTTGTACGTCGCCGGATCGCCTCCATCGTGTCCGGCAGGCGCGACTGCGCCAGCCTGCGGCACGCTAAGCGTCATCGACACCGCTTCCATGGCGGTGACGAACCCGAATCCAATCTTTATCACTGACGGTTACCACAATCGCATGGAGATGGGGGCCGATGGACAGCTTTTCATCGGTGCACGGGCGTGCAGCAACGGCTGTCTCTCCATTTTCGATACTAACCCCAACGGCAAAGTTACTCTTCCGTCTGACACCGGCGACGTAACCGGGATTCAGCCTATCACCACGCGCCATGTTGTCTACGTATGTGAGGACGGCGAGCTGCGCATTTACGAGACAACCACCGATAAGCTGCAAGCCAACCAGATCGACATTATCGGCCAGGCTGTGGATGTGAAGTTGGTGGATTAGTGGTGGACTCGGAAATTCTACGGCTGCAACGTCAGGTCATGCAGCCCCGCTTTTGCCACCGCCTGCTTCGAGAACGGAAACGGGAACGTATAGCCTTCATACCACGCTTTCCACTGGTCCATGTAATAGGGACTGAGAAAGTTTCCTGATTGCCCGGTCACGGTATTCAGCGTGGAGCGGTCGAGATCGGCGAGATCAACGGTCATCCGCTCTGAGGGTCCGGCATGCTTGGTTACCGCCTTCACTGTGAAGCCGCTGCCGGATTGCGGCTGTAAACCGGGGGCGGTCCAACGCCCCAGTTGGGGAATTTGGCCGAAGATCGGATGCTTAATCTCAAGAGGGTGATACGCTCCCCACTTCCACGTGTTCAGGTCTTTCGGAGCATCCTTTCCGGTGACTGCATCCTCGACAGCGGCAGTGAGCAGTTCGTCGTAATTGGAGAATTTTTCTGGAAGCCATCGCTTGGGCTGATGTAACAGAACATTTTCCAGCCAAACGGACTCCATGCCCCATTTGTAAGTCTTCCAGCTAAGAACCCCGCCCTGGGTGCTTGAATCCTTAGGCGCGGCGCCAAGTTTTGGTTCAAGCAACAGGTGCATGAGTTCGTAGCGAGAGCGAGAGGCAATGATTGGCGCTGCCGAATCGGCGCTCATGCGGCCGTCCCAATTTCGCATAATGTCCGCGGCCTGCCTACTGCGAGCAGATGAATTTCTGGCGTGATCAACAGCGTATACAAACCGTTCAGCCGAATAGCGCTCGAACTCAGAATAAATATCGGTTTGTAATTGCAGCATGTCCGCGGCCGAGAATTTCTTCCCGGATTCAAGCACGCGATAGATGCGCGCTGTCCGCCAGGGCGCTTCCCATCCCGCGCTGATCGAATAGGGATACTTGTCCGGTGTAATTCGGCCATTTGCCGTAGCGATGATCCCTGAAGCTGGATTGAAAATGCTGGGCAGTTTGTCGAACGGAATGTAACCCGTCCATTCATGCGTATCATCGCTGCCATTTTCCGGAAGGCTGCCATCGCCGGAAGCACGAATGGGAATTTTTCCTGTGGCCTGATATCCAATGTTTCCGTCGACGTCGGCATAGACCACGTTTTGGCCGGGCGCGTCGAACTTTGAAAGCGCGGCGCGGAACTCTTGCCAATTTTGCGCCGAATCCAGATCAAAGAATGGGCTGCGCGCCCCTTCGTATGCCGTCCAACGCAGCGCGAGCTTCCGCGTCTCGCCTTTGATGAGTTCAGTAATGATAGGGCCATGGCGGGTGACAACGACATCCACCGCGAGGTCGGGCTTGCCTTTTACATGGATGATTTCCTTTCGATGCTCCGGCTGTTTCCAGCCCCGTGGCGTGAGATATTGCCCGTTATTGTCGAAGGTCTCTACATAAAGGTCTTCGACGGTTGGTCCGATGTTGGTAAATCCCCACGCGATGCGCTGGTTGTGCCCGAGAATTACGGTTGGCATGCCCGGAAGCGCGACCCCGGCGACATCTAGCTTCCCAGAGCGCAAATGAACCTCGTACCAAAGGTTGGGCATCTGGTGTCCGAGATGCGGATCATTCGACAGCAGCGGCTTGCCCGATACAGTGTGCGCCCCGGATACGACCCAATTGTTGGAGCCCATTACGAGACTGGGATCTGAATCGAATGCTGGAGAAGTTATGGCCGGGCTCGTGCTATAGGTCACGGAACTTCCCTTCCCCGTCTCGATCTCCTCCTCCTGGTCATTCTTCGGATTTCGGAGTCTGGGTCGCGACATCGTTGGCGGCCGGTCGTGCCAGGAGGTGTTCACAAACGGTTCGGCAGTGAGCTCCGGGCCCAGCTTGGCGAGAATTTTCTCGCGCGCCAATGCGTCCTTGTAGGGATAGTGATTGAGATCCTCGATCATCTGCGCCGAGATCAACATGCAATCTACCGCTGTCCACGGGTGCGGAGAATAGCGAAGAATGCGGAATTCCAGCGGCAAGCGGTCGCGATGAGACTCGATGTAAGCTGTCACGCCGCGCGCGTAGGCTTCGAAATACGACCGCTCCTCTGGCGAAATGGCCTCCAGCGCCCTTCGGGCTGCGACTCTGAGACCGAGAATTCTCTGCTGCCTATCGTGCTCGATTAGCGCGCTGCCCAACACTTCGGCCAGCTCCCCTGCGGCGAATCGGCGCATTGCGTCCATCTGCCAGAGCCGATCCTGCGCGATGACATATCCCTGAGCAAAATAGAGGTCGCTGAGATTTGCCGCTTCGATGGTCGGAGCGCCGTGATTATCGCGGATCACGCGAACCGGAGCTGAAAGCCCTGGAACTTTGATAGTGCCATCGAGCTGCGGCAAGGCAGAGTGAGCTACCGAATAAAACCAGGCCAGAGCGCCCAAAAAGAGGAGCAAAAAAATGATCAGCAGAAATCCGGCCATCCGCCGGAAGGTTTGGATTTTTCGAATCTCAGAGACAGGAGTTGTCGTGGTTGCCATGGCGCATTTCTTATTTTACAGGCTGTGATTTATACGAGCGGGAGTTGCCATTTACTAGTGGACACTTAAGAGAAGCTTGTGTCCCCGGAGTGTCGCCGAAACTTCAATTGAGCAGCCCAACTGGCACGAATCTATGTTGCGTGCTCCTTGATTTCGGGTGCGGCTGGCTTGAGAGCGGCAATATCGTGTTGCACCGGAATTGTCGGTAGGCGAATTTCAACCAACAGGCCACCTTCGGGACGATTCATGGCCCGGACTGTTCCACCGTGCAGGCTGACAACTCGATCAGTAATTGCAAGTCCGAGACCGACGCCGCCGGTTTGGCGGCCGCGGGCGTCGTCGATGCGATAGAAGGGACGGAAAATTTTGTCGAGGGATTCTTGCGGTACGCCGGGGCCAGAATCGGCGACTCGGATGATGGCTTCGGGTTGCGCAGGGGATGCGCTTTTTTCCAGGCTAACTTCGACGATCGTGCCCTCCCGCGTGTAGCGGGTTCCGTTTCGCACCACGTTTTCGATAGCGCTATGTAGAAGCGTGGGAGAACCCATTATCATCGCGTCCTCATGGATCACGCAGTTCACGTGGCAGTTTCGGCCTTGCGCTTCGAAGTCGGCATCGTCACAGATTTGCTGGATCATCTCCGCCAAGTGAATCGGTGAAGTGTGCCGCGAATCGTCTCCACTTTCCAAGCGGGCGATGGTCAACAGCTCTCCAATGAGATCATTGAGGCGATTGGCTTCCAAGTCCATGCGGTCGAGCGCACTTTCGGCTTCCGGTCCGGTACGCTGGCGTGCCAGGGCAAGCGCGACGTTGAGACGCGCGAGTGGCGAACGCAATTCGTGAGAAATGTCGTTTAGCAAGCGGCCCTGAGCCTTAACCGAGGTTTCCAGGCGCTCGGCCATGACGTCGAAGTCGCGAACCAACTCGGCAATTTCATCGCCGCCGCGTGATCCGGGTTTGCCGGCGCGAGCACTCAAATCGCCGGCTGCCAATTTCTGTGTGGCACCGCGCAAGCGGATGATGGGCGAGGTCAAATACCGGGCAAGCAGGTAGCACACCAGACCTGAGGACACGATTCCGATAAGAATGCCCATGCCGGGGATGCCACCTGGACCAATCGGACCTGGTGGCAACATCACGACCATGATGTAGTGGCGTCCGCTAGAAGCGGTCAGCGTTCGTCGCTGAAACGGGCTGGGAGCGAACCATTGCCAGAGATCATGCGGACGCGGCGCAACCCCTCGCGCCACAGACTCAGCCCAGTGCGGTACTGGACGTCCGGAGAGTTCCTGGCCTTGTTCGTTGAAGAGAAAAGCACGAACGTGCTGCGAATCGCGGACCTCCTCGAGATAGCGGCGTAATTCGGCCTGACCAGCCCGCTCGTAAGTCTGCACAGCTTCGCCGAGAACCGCATTTTGCCGCGCCTCCCACGCGGCGAATTCGCCACGCTGACGAAGGGTAATGGTGACAATAATGGCGAGAACGAGAAACAGCGCCTGCGCCACCCAGTAAGAAAGAAAAATCTTGAGGAACAAGCTTCTCATGAGCGGCTGCTCCGGAGTTTTTCCGGGGGAGCGGATTGCTCTGGCGGACGGGCGAAGATATAGCCTACGCCGCGCACCGTCTTGATGTGATCGTTGGCGCCTTCTGAATCGCCGAGCTTTTTGCGGATTTTGCTCACGTGCATGTCGATACTGCGATCAAAGGGAGAAAATTTTCGGCTTAACACAACGTCAACCAGGCGCTCACGCGGGACTACGTGACCTGCTTCGCGAAGCAGCGCGTGTAGCAGGTTGAATTCAACCGAGGTCAGCTCGACCGGCTTGCCATTCTGGCGAACGCTGCGCGTGGCTGGGTCAAGCTCGACATCGCCCACGCGAACTGGCTGTTGCGGCTCCAACGCGCCTTTTCCTTCTCGGGTACGGCGCAGGATGGCGCGAATGCGCGCAACCAGCTCGCGGGGATTGAAGGGTTTGGGAAGGTAATCGTCAGCGCCGATTTCCAGTCCGACAATGCGATCCACATCCTGGCCGCGCGCCGTAAGGAGAAGCACCGGCACGCGCGATTTCAGG
>Ga0066684_10000269_pt1 | contig 17000 bp, 16 predicted proteins | sample GraSoiAngelo_133_FD_62301 | JGI IMG/M metagenome (GOLD analysis project Ga0066684, IMG submission 62301) | Grasslands soil microbial communities from the Angelo Coastal Reserve, California, USA - 14_0929_05_20cm | ecosystem: Environmental > Terrestrial > Soil > Grasslands | place: USA... | reverse complement strand
GTTCGACTACGTTATAGACGCGAGGTAACTGCTCGCGCGATACCGGCTGCGCACGATAAGTCGCCAGAGCGATTTTATCGGAGAAAAAGTAGGCGACGAAGTTAGTCACTGCAGCGATGGCCAGGGCCAGCAGCATACCGTTCTGGCCGCCGAAGGCGCGACCCACGGCCATGAGTAGCAATGTTAAGGCAGTCAGCAAAAACGCTGTTTTGAACGTATTTCCCATAGAGGTCCCTACTTATTAGATGGTACGCGCGACAAGGGGATGCAAGTAGTAAATACGCACGAGGGTAGGGCGAAGTTCCGGAGCGCGAGTTGTTCTGAGTTGTTACTGCCGAATGCTGCTGGCGGCTCGCGAGCCTGAGAGTAGGACCGGTTACTTCAGCGCCGCGCGCCTGATGGCTCGTGCCAGAGTCTGGTCCAGAGCGGCTCTGGCTTGTTCGTATTCCTGCTGCGACATCAGGCCTTGCTTGTGTTCCACTTCGAGCTGAAACATTTCATCCTTAAGGGCTTCGAGTAGGACCTGGGAACGCCCTGAGGGCTTCCGTTTGGGAGCCGGGCTCTCAGGCAATTCGACCTCCGAGCCGAAATCGGGAACGGTCGCGTGTCTGGAGCGGTTGGTGATGTAGATTGCACCTGCGGCCAGCACCAATGCGAATCCCCCCAGAATATACCAGCGATACCTTTCCAGCGGATCGGGAGCGTCAATTGGGGGACCGAGTCCTCCGCCCGGTCGGGAGTCTCGGCGGGCAGTCGCCGCTCCGCTATCAGCAGGAGTTGGGTTTCCCTGGCTATCGTCTCCGGCCTCGGATAGAGCGCCCGTACCCGAAATCTTGAAAACCAACGGCTCGCCAACCTGAGTGTTCGATGCGACCTGGACAATGGCGTCCGACTGGCGTGGGTCTTTCATAGCGCGAAAGTCTGTGCCCGGCCCCGCCGTGAACTGCATCGTCTTGGGCAACATCACCACAAAGTGCTGCGCGCCATAAAGGGCCTTGGGATCAATGTTAAGCTCGCCGTTATATGGCATGTGAAAAACGACTTGAAACTGGGTTTCGCCGGGGCGTAGCGGGAAAACGAACTTGTAGCGATTCTTCTCTTTTTCAGGGACAGGCAAAGAGTTAATAGGCTGGCCGCCGGCGGTCATCGCCATTGCCTGATCGACCGCAGCGCCGTCAGGGAGAAAAAACTCAAAGTTCTGGTCGTTCATCTGGGTGTGCGGTGGGTCGGAAGTGTTGTTCACAGCGAACAAGCGGATGCCCTGCAGTTCATTGCCTTGAGCCTGAAAGCGCATTACGTCGGCAGTGACGCTGACTGCGTCAACTTTTTTGGACACATCGTAGACGGCAACTTCCACCGTGCTAACTCCCGGAGGCGCCATGCGGTGGTATGTCACGCCCTGGTGGATGGCGCGAATCAGATGTGGGCCTGCATCAGGAAGATTGAAGCTGAAGTGGCCGCTGGAATCCGTCGTGGTGCGTGCAGCTTCCTCCATCCCTTGCGCCAGTTTGATCAGCACGACCTCATCACGTGCAGCCGGTTTGCCGTTAGTCCCGTTCGTCAGGGTACCGGTCAGTATCTGCGCCGAGGCCAGCGGCGAGAAGAGCAGTAATGTGCACACAAGGATGAAGGCTTCGCGCATTACCTCGATCATTCCGAACCGGGAAGGCATGCGGTGTCTCGCCTGGGTCTCTCGTGAGGCAGAAGGGATCTCATTCAGAAAAACGATCGTCTGACTGGATATCAAACCTAGCTTCCTCTTTTCACTTACTTGTTGCAGACGATAGAGCACCGGCTTCCAATCGCGCAATCTCGGCCAGAATCATTGCGGCTTCTTCCTCCAGAGACATCTTCATTGCCTGGTAGTCGGACTCGGGAAACTTCCCGGCTTTGTATTCAAAGCTGAGGTCGCGAAGATTCTCATAGACCGCATCCTTGCGCTCACGCAAGTAGCCCAGCCGCGTTTTCGGAGGGCCGAGCTGAAGCTTTCCGGGCAAGTAAAAAACATAAAACAGCGTGCTCAGGGTAAAAAGGGCGCAGACGAGGAAAGTCATACTTCTGTCTCTCTTCGAGCCTGATCACGGAAGCGGCTGATTTCGGCGGGGCTGGCGGGAACAACCTCACCCACCGCTGCCAGCGGACGCATCTTCCATGCTCGTACGATAAAGACTACGGTTATCAAACCGAGCACCAGCGCAAGGTATGGCATTACCCATGCGAGACGGTTGAAACCGCTAACTGTAGGCGCAAGCAACACCGTGGGACCATACTTCTGGACGAAAGCCTGCAACACCAGGTCGTCACTATCGGGACGCTCCAGCGCCGACGCCAACTCTCCCCGCATACGCTCGGAGTACCGGCAGCCCACGTGATTGCACTCGAGCAGGACCTGATTGCAACTGCACACACACATCAACTTATGGCCTAATGCGCCGAAGCGAGAATCTTGATCGCCGGCCCCGAGAAATGCAAAAGCAGCGAAACACACTACCGCCCTCAGCAAGACTTGCCTGCACGCAAACGTCCGGCGCAATTGCCTCATCTTAATCTCCCGTTGCCACTGGCTCAGCTTGAATTCGCGCCGGCGCAGCTACCCGCACTGCAGCAGCATTCGGGATCAATGCGATGACCGTACCCGCAATCATGATCCATACCCCGGCCCATATCCACATGACTAGCGGATTGAGGTGCGCCTTAATGATGGGACGGCCGGTATCGAGATTGCGGCCTTCGTAAACCAGGTACAAATCTTCTTTCATGGTGGACCGGTTAGCGACCATGGTCGAGGTCTGCTGACTGGCCTTGTAGAAGCGTTGTTCCGGATACAACGTGTCAATCTGTGTGCCGCCCTTGAAAACGTCAATGATCGCCCACTCGCTTCCGTAATTCGGCTTGTCTTCCTGGGTATAGGACTGACAGGCGAGAGTATATGTGCCGATGTTCATCTTGTCCCCGTAGCCCATCTCCCGTTCCGTTTCCTGATTGAAAGCCGAGCCGGCAAATCCGATCATGATCACGATCACGCCAAAGTGGACGATGTAGCCACCGTAACGGCGCGTGTTGCGATGCGCCAGGTGCACCATTGAGGCAAAGATATTCTGGCCCGTATGTCGCGCAATCACCCGGCCACCACGAATAAACTCCGAAAACACCGTGACCGCTACCAGCACCGAAAGCATGATGGTCATCAGCGAGTAAAAATAAGAGGCATCCTCCCACGGCCGCATGCCAAACGCGATCAGCGTCATCCCAACCGCGAGCGAACCCAGCACCGGCCAGGAGAAATTGCGCCTTAAACTCTCGAAGGACGTCTTGCGCCAGGCAAGCAACGGACCGAGGGCGGTCAGCAGCAGCAACAGGAGCGCTACCGGAATCATCACGCGATTAAAAAATGGCGGGCCTACCGTAATCTTGTGACCCTGGATCCATTCGGACAGAACTGGGAACAGCGTTCCCCAAAGCACCGTAAAGCAAGCAACCACGAACAGCAGATTGTTAAACAGGAAACTGGATTCACGCGAGATCAGCGATTCCAGTTTGTGTTCGCTGCGCAGATGCGAGCGGTTCTTCACGTAGAAAAACATGCAAACCACGAGAATAATCGCAAGAAAGGCAACGAACCAGTTCCCGATGGAAGATTGCGCGAAAGCGTGCACCGAGCTGACTACGCCGCTGCGAGTGAGGAAAGTTCCAAAAATTGAAAGCCCGAATGTCGAGAAGATCAGCCACACGTTCCAGGTCTTCAGCATGCCACGCTTTTCCTGCATCATTACGGAATGCAGAAATGCTGTCCCTGTCAGCCAGGGCATAAAAGACGCGTTCTCTACCGGATCCCAGCCCCAATAACCTCCCCACCCCAGCACCGAGTACGCCCAGTGGGCGCCGAGAAACACGCCACAGGTCAGGAAGCCCCAGGTCACCATGGTCCAGCGGCGCGTTATATGGATCCATTTCTCGCCCGGATAGCGCATGATCAACGCCCCCAGCGCGAAGGCGAAAGGCACGGTAAAGCCCACATATCCCAGATAGAGCATCGGGGGATGAATCACCATCTCCGGATATTGCAGCAGCGGGTTCAATCCATTGCCGTCTGCCGGCAGCGAACCTTGCATGATGGCGAATGGATGGGCTGCGAAATTCAGGAGCAGCAGGAAGAAGACCTGCACTGCGGCGATGATGACCGAAGCGTGTGCGAAAAGCCGGCTGTCCGTTTTGTGGCGCAACCGGAGCACCAGTCCGTAAGCGGCTAGCAGCAGGGACCAGAAGAGCAATGACCCCTCTTGCCCTGACCACAGTGTCGCGAATTTATACGGACCCGGCAGATCGCGATTACTGTGATGAAAGATGTAAGCGATCGAGAAATCGTCTTGGAAGGCAGCGATCACCAGAACCAGGGAGGCGAGAAACACCGCTGCGAAGCTCGCGACCCCTGCGCGTCGGGCCGTTTCACCGAGACGTTCGGAAGACACGCCAGCACGAACTAATGCCAGCGTGCCCGCAAAGAACGAGTAGGCGCTCAGTGCCAACGCGAGCAGAAGCGCAAAACTGCCAATTTGAGACATGAAAGGGCCGAAGAGTATTTTTTCAGAAAGCACCGACTGAGGCAACCGCCTAATTACGCGGAGGGGCACTCACGCCCAAGTAAGGGCGTGCCCGTTACTCCACTTTTAAGCGGGTGTCCGCACCGCCCGACGAACTGTGGCGGAGCAGGCGAACGCAAAATTAAAAGCACACGCGTGCCCAGCGACAATCTGCAATAAGTCCAGAACCCGGACCCGGGGGGATCAGAACTAAGCTGTCTGCTGTTGGTTGTGACGGGCGAGGACTTCCCGCTCTGCGATAACCCAATCTTCCTGCTCATGACCTGGTGTATATCCACGTTGCTCGTACAATTCGTACGCGCGACGGCGGATTTCCGCTTCCAAATCCACAGTTGACGAGCTCTTCTTAAGTTCAAAGGGGGTGGGGGTAGGCATAGTTGCTACCTGCTTACTACGAGTGGTGCCATTACCAGAGGCCTTAGTGCGCGCCATAAACAGATACTCCTTACAGATTCCAAGGTTCAGCAATGAACCGCATGGATGAATGAGCCACATACACGCCGGACACCAAACTACCTGGCGTTCCTGCACAATTGTGGCAAATGAACACTTAAATCATAAACCGAATGGCTGTGAATCGGGAATATCAGAGTTAAGAAAATTTCGATTAAAGGCAAGCAATTTTCGTAATCGTTTACATCGTACATACGATACCTGGCGTTACTTACAGTGTTATTCTCGGCAGCGAATTCAGTGCTCAGTACTTGTTTCTGAAGCCGCGCGAAAGACGCTGATGACAACTTGTGCGACTGCAGAATTAGGCCGTAAAATCGAAGTGGACCGCAACCGAGCGTCCCCGTGCCGTTAGAGGTTTGAGGTTGGACGACGACTCGTGTAGCGAAGTTCGAGTGAAAAATTAGCCAGCGTTCTTTGTAAGTCAATCATGGCGCTATCGTCTAGGGGTTAGGACGGAAGATTCTCAATCTTCAAACCCGGGTTCGATTCCCGGTAGCGCTACCAATCTTTCAATTCGGCCACTACAGAATTTTCCGTGCCTATCCACCATTTAGCGAACGGCTTTTAATGGCTTTTCACGATGTGAGGGAGATGATCTTATATGATAAGACCTCGACTTATAGCATTTGCCGCCGTTAACCCAAGGACGAGCGATTGCACATGCAAGGTAGCCTCGGTTTTGACACTGAGCGCCGCCATCCTCACCCTCGCGGGGGCAACGTCAGCTGCCGCCCAGAATCATCCCCAGTCTGATTCTGGAGCGTTCATGGTGAGTATCAGCGAGGCAACAATAGACAACAAGAATGCAGTGACCAGCACCGACTGCATCCTGGTTCTACCTGACGGGCGCTTTCACCTTGAGCGCAGAAAAGAGGTAGCACCGAATCCCACTTCGAGCCTCAGCATCTTCGAATCTTCACTCGATTCGACCCGGCTCCAGGAACTTCAGGATATTTTGAAGGATGAAGCCATAAAGCGGTTGCCGGACTATACGCTGCCGGTATTCCCGATGACAGTGCCTTGGTTTACAACCGTGAATGCGAAAATTGGGCAAGGGGGGCAGGTCCGCAAAGTAGGATATTGGGGGTGGCGAGGAGGAAGCGCTGAAGCTTCTCCCAATTCTACGCCTGACAACATCAAGAATATCTGGAAAGACTCGCAGACTACGCTAAAGCCCTTGGTCGAGTGGTTTCACGCGGTCGAAAGATTGAAGTTATCTCCATCAGGTGCAAACTCCACGCTGTGTGACAATGCCGATGAAATTTCCAAGGTTATGACCAAGTAATACTGGAAGACGCATACCTTAGGGCTCATCTGCTCGATAACTGAAAAGGGGTGCTTCGGCCTAGCGATTCTCCCGCAGCCGATACCCGACGCGATTCAATATGACCATCTTGACCAGATGGCTGTGGAGTTGAACATCGTGAAAAAGAAAGCCCGAGTGTACCTGGTGGTCTCTGCCGGAAGCTGCCGAAGCCGCTGCCGGGGAGTGACCACGTATAAGGAATTCTGATGTCTCAAACGTCTCGATCTCTCGACGCAGCGTCCGGCGTTAACATGCCGATACGTCCTAAGTTTGGGATATGGAATAGGATATAAAAACCGACCCATTTTCCGCAACTTGCTGAAAAGGATGGAGCCGACGAGCGGACTTGAACCGCTGACCTGCCGATTACGAATCGGCTGCTCTACCAACTGAGCTACGTCGGCCGTGTTCATTATTGACGCGGTCTCGCGCGCTTTTTCCGATTGCGGGCCTGGCCCATTCCTTGCCGAAGTGCCCTCCACATCGGATCAGCAGGCTTTCACGTCCTCGTTTCGCGATTTTAGCAGAATGTAATGTTTTCTAGACGCCAGCGTCGCTGTGGCCGAGAACTGTCTGAATCACTTTTCGATGCGACCACGAGGCCAACGTCGATGCATACGAATCCCGAAAAGCGGATAAGGTTCAATCCAACCATTGGCGAATCGGCATAAAGAATCAGGCGATATACGGCACCGGACAATCGTGAGGTGCAGAGCGAGACCGGATCAACGGAGCGAGAAATTATCAAAAATGGACCGCGCGGCACTCCGTTCGAAGGAATCATTATCCTTTCGTCTTCGACTGGGGAGCTTTCTCGATCAGAATGGGCTGAATTGCGGGCGTCACACACGGACTTGTGGCGGGAGCAACCGACCTGGCACCCAGTCTGCGCTCAAGATTATCAAAACGATGGAGGATTTCTTTGGTTAGCTCGTACTGGCGATCCAATCGCACTTCCAGAGCCGAGACAATTTTTTCCAGTTCCTCAATTCTCTTAAAAGCCGTTTCCCATTCCATTGCCATTGCTCCTGCCGTCATCTTAGCAGTTGGAAAATGGTAGCCACATTTTTCATCTCGCTCGATTTCGTAGTCCAAGAGGCGATAGTGAACGCACAAACGAAAAAGGCCACCCTGGCAATGGGGCGGCCTCTTCTTTAAGGGAGAATAGTTCCAACGGAGCAAAAACCGTCAAAACTTTCTGGCGAAATCTTATGGGCCGAAAAAGGGGGGTGTCAAGGGATTTTTGGGAAATAAATATCTTTGTTTTCAATGAATTACGCGATAGGTTAACAAGTCATAAAATGTCTCATCCTGAGACAGAACCAGGCTATCTCTACCTAACCGGCTTTAATTGATGAGCTTACCTTCGAATCTGGCGAGCCAATCCGGTCGGTGGAGAGATTAAGAGAGATGAAGTCCATATCTTTCTCTCGATGCAAAACTCTCTCCGGAAGAATGCGGTTGAGGAATATGCGGATTCCTCCAAAAGCCAGTCCCGCCACCGCTGAAAATGCGATCAGAATCGCGCATAGCAGGATAATGTTTACAAGCAGGTTGGCAAGATTGTTTTTCTTGCTTAAATAGGTATTCTCGTTCCAGGTGACGTCGGCTTCATAGTTCACCGTGCTTAAAAGATTCCGCGCCTCGCCCTCCGAAATGGCCCCGGTCGCAACCACCACCATGGGGCCTGTGCGCTTGTCAAAGATCGGGCCTGGACTCAGAATCGGCGCGCTTCCCGGCTGAGCATTCGGTTGCCGTGCTGCGTCAATCCGGCGCAGATGTTCAGCGGCGATCTGAGGCGTCGGATAGTAGATCAGCATCAAGATTGCATCACCGTCGGCCGTTTGGTATGTGCCCAGCGCTACTTCCGCGCCGACACTGAAGTCAACCAGTTGCGCCGGAAGCGGTGCGTTTATCTTCTCCAGTCCCACCGGTCCTACTACGTACTTTGCCGTGTTCTTCACATAACCCGATTTTGGAAGATACGCCGGCAGACCAGGCAGATTTCGTGTATTCCCTGGAGGTAAGGGCAATGCTTGTGCCAGATCCCGGAGTTCCGCTGCGGACATCGCGCTCAGCTTTTCAAAAATGGCGTCTACCAGCATATTTCCGCGATAAAAGAGCACGCGCTGGTTCAAAGATGCGCCCTGATCCGGAATCGTCTCCTTCAGCATCTGTGGCATTTTGTAATAGGTAAACGCACCATACGCCCCGCTCGCATCCGCAAATCTCGCCGCTTTCACGCTCAGCTTGCGCCCGTCGTCGCGAAGATAAGTGCCGGATTCGAAGTCAGAAAACCCGTACTCCTTCAGCAGCGCCGAATTGATGGAATCTGCCACGGCAGGGTCCTTGCTCACATGCGCCTGTCCCGCAATCCGCCATCCCGCAAACTGCTCGGGAAGAATGGGGGCTGCAGCATGGGCGGCCTCGTCCGCGAAAGCCACAGCGGCACTTGCGGCCAACAAGATGAATACGAAGATGAACCGGCTAGACTTCATGAGGGGTCAAAGAAGGGCGGGTAAGCGGGACAGCCCTAATAATTAGACTACAGATCGCCTGGGAAAGTTTCCAGCAAGAGAGTTAGAGCTTGGGCCGGTTTCTGGAAATTGTGAGCGTCTTTGGGGTTTCCAGGGCTTTGACCTACTGCCCGTCAATCTTGCTGGCAACCTTGACCCCGCTCAGGCCGCTTACATACTTCGAGACCCCGCGGTAAAGTGATTCCGCGATTCGTTGCCTGTACTCGACAGTCCGCAACCGGCGCTCATCTCCCGGATTGCTGACGAACGATATCTCCGCCAGAATCGAAGGCATATTAGCTCCGATGAGCACGATAAACGGCGCCTTCTTGACTCCACGGTCGCGGATCCCCGGATTCTTCGCCGCCAGCCCAGTATGCAGGGCGCGCTGAACATTAGCGGCAAACTCGCGCGATTCCTCGACCTTCTCCTTTAGCGCGATTTTCTTCACCAGATCCTGAAGTTCGTGGATTGATTTGTCAGAGGCCGCGTTTTCACGCGCGGCTACGTCCAGTGCCTCGGCTGACGAGGTGAAATTCAGGTAATACGTCTCCACCCCTCGTGCATCCTGATCGCGGCTGGAGTTGGCATGGATCGAAACGAACAAATCCGCCTGCTCCTGGTTTGCAATCGAGGTACGCGTCTCGAGCGGAATGAACGTGTCGTCCTTGCGCGTATAGACTACGTCAGCGCCAAGCCGGGTCTGCAGCAGCTTGCCCAATCGGCGTCCCACGTCCAATACCAGGTCCTTCTCCTCGAGCCCCGTTGGTCCAATCGTGCCGGTATCGTGGCCACCATGGCCGGGGTCAATCACAATTTTGCCGATTTTCAGTCCTAAAGCGCGAATCAATGACCGATCGCCACTGACGGTGGGCGAGGCTTCGCGGACATCTGAAAAAGAAGCCGCTGGCCTGTGTTTCCCTCTGGGAGAATTCTTGGCGGAGGCGGGCAGTATTAACGTGCTTGAGGGATCGGGCGTCGGCTTGATGTCCGGCGGATCGAGCTTAGCCAACATCGCGCCATCGTGATCATCCTCATTGTCTGCTTCCACGATCGTTTTCTTCAGGCCGGTGCCGCCCGCGATTCTGGCGAACTGAGCCGGTCTCTGGTCCCTGTCCTTAACCTTGAGCGGCAAGTTTGCATCCACACTCGAGGAGCGTGTCGAGTCAGCTGTGCCTGGTCCGTCCGCGCTTTTCGATTCTTCCGGCCTAACCGCCTCTGGCTCTTTCAGGGACGCTGACTGCACCGGCTCCTTACTGCGAACATTCTTGCGCGTATCGTTCTTGTGGAGATCGTTGTTGTGGAAATCGCTGCCATGGAGATCGCTATGAATGTCGATGCTATGAATATCAATGATCAGTCGCGGGGGATCATTCAACAAAAATGTATCGTAGTCGGAGCGATCAGCCACCTCGAGTACAATTCGGGCCGTTTTCGGCTGAAACTGGGCCACCCGAATCTTTCTGAGCATTCCATCGTCTACGTCTATCGTTTTGCCCAATAGACTCGACGCTAGATTTGTATCGAGTAGATCGAAGAAGATTCGCGCGGGATGATCAATTCGTTGCGATTCAAACTTTATGTCCTTGTCCAGATCAACCGCAATTCGGGTGTAATTCGGATTGGACCAGCGGCGTATACTGATCACCCGCGAAGGCTTTTGTGTTCCGTCCGGGCTCCCAGAATCCCCGGTAGCAGCGCTTTCATTGCCGGTGAACTGCGCGCTATTGACTGCCGTTTCCTTCTCAGCGGATGGTGTCAATGAATTGTTGGACTCATCGTCCGAATCTCTTTTATTGCTATCGTTCGACCTCGTCACTGCCTGCTGCACCGGCCCGCTGAGCGCCTTCCGCGCCGCTTCCGCTAGATGGTGATGAGGATAACGGCGCACAAATTCCTCAAATACTGGTTTCGCTTGGGCGGGATCGCGAAGATCATCCTGATAGATTTGAGCAATTGCAAACAGCGCATCAAAGCGGTACCGGCTGCCGGGATATTCCCGCCTCAGAAACCTATATTCGCCAATAGCAGAATTCAGAGCTTTGACATCATTGAAATGCCGCCCCATTTCTGTCAGCAACTCTGCCACGGCCACAACGCTGGGACCGGCCTTTGCAGCCGCCGGAGCGCCATAGTAGACACGGCGGTACGCGGTAATCACGCGTTGATACTCGCGCCGGCTTCGTTCAAGTTCAGGTTTCCCGGTCAGCGTTTCCCGCATGCGCTCTGCAGTGGAAAATTGCGTAAACGCCCAAGCTTCAGATTTCGCTTGTGCCTGGATGGGTAGTGCGGGAAGTAGCAGCAGGAGCACAGCCGTACCCAGACGCCTTGCGCGTTGGCTTCGATCGAAGTTCTTCAATTTGAGCCCGTAATCGCTTTGTCCTGCTACCTACCCTGTTTCAGATGCACTTCTTTCAGTCAGTGTTGCTGAAGTACAGAACGCCGCGCTCGTCTCGTTGCACCCGAACCGGCTCGCGCACAGGATTTCCCAAGAGCCGGTACCCAGAAGCTGTCCCGCCGTAGTACAACTCCGTAATCCGTTTCACGTAGTTGCGGGTCTCGCTGAAGTGTGGAACTCCAGCGCTTCTCGACACCGCCCCTGCCCCCGCGTTGTACGCAGCAAGACTCAACCGGACGTCCCCGCCATAGCTTTCCATCAATTTCTTGAGGTGGCGGACGCCCGCATCTACATTCTGTTGCGGATCGAAGGGATTGACTACGTTCAGTTGGCGCGCCGTTTGGGGCATCAGTTGCATGAGGCCCATCGCCCCTTTGCGGGAAACCGCGTTAGGGTTGAAGTTTGACTCTACCTTGATCACCGCACGCACTAGGCTAGGGTCCACGTTGTGCCGCGCGGCCGATTCGTCAATCGCGGCATCGATCTCCTGCTGCGTGAATGGCTTTCCACGCACGAAGTTTGAAATCTGCTCCGTCTTGCTGACCTCAGCCGCCGCCGACCGGGCTGCTCCTATCTTGGCTGACGGAATCGATTTCCAACGGTGTGCAGTTGGGCTCCAATACACCAGTCCACTCGTCTGTACCGCAGGGCTCGGTGGCCGTCTCGTCGTCATTGCTGGCGATGAGTCGTTCACGTAGATTGTGCGTCCCGAATCGTCCGTAGCGCTGATGGTGCTCGCATACGTCGAGAAACCGGCCTGTGCCTGCAGGTATGGCGTTGTGATGGAAAGGAAGGTCGCGATTACGGAACTAGCCATCAGGGCGAGTTGCAGGTGCTTTCGCATAGCCGGGTGTGACGCTGGAGCGCGGACATACAAATACCGAGCGCCTACCTACCCGGAACCTGACGGAGAATCCTTACCAGAGTAGAGTGATTATAGGCGGTGAGTGACCGGCTAGCAATGAATCGAAGGACCAATCGAACCACCGAAGTAATCCGAGAATTCATTGAAAATATAGCTACTTACTATGCTCGTTGGTTACCTCGTGTCCAGGAAGCTTGGACCCCTCGAAGGACAACCAGCCGGCTTTCGCCTCCTTCGCGCCTGTAGTACGCTGCCTGCGTCCCATGAACGATTTGTCGCTTCCTAAACGCGAACCTCCGGATTCCCTGATGCTTTACGGCTTCTGGTATCGTGCCCTGACTGCAAAGCAGGTAAGCAAGAACCAACTATGTAAAGCCATGCTGCTCGAAACTCCGTTAGTAGTTGGGCGTGATAGCCAAGGCCTACCTTTCGCCCTGCAGGACGCCTGTCCGCATCGTGGTATGCCGCTCTCCTACGGTCAGTTCGATGGTCAGCAGGTGGAATGCAGCTATCATGGGTGGAGATTCGACGCGCACAGCGGCCAGTGCCGGCTCATTCCATCACTCACTGCGGATCAGAAGCTGAAGATCGAGCGCATCTACGCGGGTAGCTATCCTTGCGAAGAACACGACGCCTTCATCTGGGTGTTCATTCCCGATCCGGCGCCGCCCGGAGCTGGATTCACCAGAGCTTCCGACCCGACCATTCCAGTACCTCGGGTTCCCACGTTCAGCGATAAGTACAAGCTCGCGTATCTCACTGCTGATCTGCCTTGCTCCGTCGATCATGGAATTATCGGGCTGATGGACCCCGCGCACGGACCATTCGTACATCAAGCCTGGTGGTGGCGCACACGTGAGAGTATCCACGAGAAGAGCAAGAATTTCGAGCCGATTCCGAACGGCTTCCGCATGAGCGCGCACACGCCCAGTTCGAACAGCGCTCCTTACAAGCTGTTGCGGCTGTATGCGGACGCGGATTCCATTACCACAACCATTGATTTCGTTCTGCCCAACCTGCGGCTGGAGACAATTCGCGCAGGGAAGTATTGGTTCTCTTCATTGACCACGGTCACTCCGATCACCCGTAATCACTGCCGCATTGACGTAGTCGCCGCCTGGAATCTCTTTCGCTGGGTGCCGTTTGGCCCGCAGTTGCTCAAATTTGTTTTTGCAAAGTTTGTGGAACAAGATCGGCAAACGATGGAAAAGCAATCAGAAGGCCTGAAGCACAACCCTCATCTGATGCTGATCGACGACGCCGATCGTCCGGCCAAATGGTACTTCGGATTGAAAGCTGCATATCTGGACGCCCGCAGAATGGGTGGCGAGATGAAACATCCGATGGCCGGTCCAGTCACGCTTAAGTGGAGGAGTTGAGCCTGAGTACGTCGGCATTCGATCTTGGGAAGCTTGTCATCCAGAGCGCCGTCCGAGCCGCGCTTTGCCCGGTGAGGCAAGTCGAAGGACCCTCTGTTCACGGCACGCCATCCGAACTCAGTCCTGTACCAGCCAATCCAGCGCTGCCTCGCGCGTCGTGAACAACGGCAAATCGCGCTGGGAAAACGACTTCATGTGCTCGTGAAAAATCTTTGGCAGCGTTTCTCCGGCCACCCATGCAGAACGCTTCAGGTGCGGGCGGTCGATCACTAATGCGGGCTTGATGCGCTCTACGATGTTTTTGTCCACCTTGGCACCCGTAAAATCGGCCAGCAGTAGCACCGACCCGCGAGGTTCAGCCGTAACATATGCCGGAACAAGCCTCGCGAGCTTTTGCAGTTCCTCACTTGTGGCATTTGTGCAGTCCACCAGGAGAATCTTTTTGCCCTTATAGGTGATGAACCGGATGCGCTCCTCCATAGAGAGCTCCACGAGGAACTGGAGAAGATAATTCTACGCCCGCAATAAAAAAGGGAACCGCTCACGAGCGGTCCCTTGTCCAATCTCCGAATGATGACTATTCTGATTTCTTAGCGCCTGGCTTCGCCTTCGACTTCAGCGCCTGTTCAGCAGGGATCTCGTTGCCGCTCGCATCCACGTAATGAATGTCGAACGGCGCACCTTCGCTCATGTCAAACATCATGCAGGAAGCCTGACAAGTGAACTGGTGAACATGTTTTGCCGTGAGATAAACAAAATCGCCAGGACGGAGCGTAACCGGATCGCCGTCCTTCATTTCCACTTTGGCGCGTCCGGAAACCATCATCAGAGACTCCACCGGCGTGTGCCAGTGCCACGGGACCATGCAACCCGTCTGGGCTTTGAGCAGAAGCACGGCATTCCCTTTCGAGGGATCGCCTCTCTGAGCAGAGGCCATCGCACACTTGGGAATCCCGGGAAAATTCTGGAACTTGCTGGTGGCGCCCGCCACGTAGGCAGATTTATCCGGCTCCTGCGCTGTGACCAATTGGCTAGTCATTCCCGCGAGAAGCAGCACCAGGAAGAAATATTTTGCGAAACGCATGCACGCCCTCCTTACTTTGAAATGGCAGAGAGTATAGCAATTACGCGTATACACACGAAATGATTTTTGTCGGGATTGAAATGGGCGAATGCCGTCCGCCCGTATTGACAATCGATGTAGCGACGGGCGTCGTCGGAAGAAAAAAATCGCTGTAGCGACGGGCGTCCTGGGCAAAACCGACGTAGCGACGGGCATCCCCGCAGAATGACAATCGATGTAGCGACGGGCATCCCCAGAAGAAAAAAATCGATGTAGAGACGGGCGTCGTCGGAAGAAAAAATCGATGTAGCGACGGGCGTCCTCGCCCGTCTCACACTCGACTAGCTCAGCAAGGAATCGACCACGCCATACACCTCGCGCAGCGCCGCATCCAGCGCTCCCGGATCCTTGCCGCCAGCTTCAGCCAGGTCGGGCCTGCCGCCGCCCTTCCCGCCGACTCTCTGCGCGACCGGACCGATGACCTTCCCCGCCTGCACGCGGCTGGTGAGATCCTTGGTGACTCCAACGATCAGCGCAACATTGCCATTAATCGCTGAGCCCAGCACCACCACTCCCGATCCCAGTTTGTCGCGCAATTGGTCGACCAGAGTTCGCATCTGCGAGCGCTCCAGATTGTCTATGCGATGGGCGAGTACTTTCACGCCCCGAACATCCTTGATTTGGTCAGTTACCGAGGCCACGGTGGATGAAGCCGACTTCATTCGCGCCTGATCGAGTTCGCGCGCCAGTCGTTTGATCTCGGCATCTTTTTTCTCAAGTTCGAGTTTCAACACGTCCGCAGGGGACAGCGAGACCTCGCCACTCGTGGGTGCCCCATCCTTTTGCGTTCTCTGCGAAAGCGTGGGTCCAATGAAACTTGTCACCACATTCTCCAGTTGATGATCTCTCTGGAAGTGACGCAGCGACCCTTCACCAGTAATCGCCTCGATCCGCCGCACTCCGGAAGAGACGCTTCCTTCCTTTAAAACTTTGATCAATCCGATCTCGCCGGTTGCGTCGGTATGTGTGCCGCCACAGAGTTCGGTGGAGAAGTCGCCAATCCGGACGACGCGCACCCTGTCGCCATACTTCTCGCCGAAGAGCGCCATCGCCTTGTACTCGTTAACCGCGACATCAATCGGAACGTTCTCAATGACCTCGATCTTCTGGTTTCGCAGCACTTCCTTATTGATCAGGTCTTCAATGTCCTGCAGTTCTTCGTCTTGAACGGCAGTAAAGTGCGAGAAATCAAAGCGCAGATGATTGGGCGCTACCAGCGACCCCGCCTGCTTCACATGCTTGCCCAAAATTTCGCGCAGTCCCGCATGAAGAAGATGGGTAGCTGTGTGATTGCGCATGGTGGACTGCCTGATTGCGGTGTCCACCACCGCATCCACTTTATCGCCGACTTTGAGGGTGCCCCATCCTACGCGGTTTTCGTAGGGTGGGGACTTTGCTCCGCTCGTGTCGAAGGACACGGATTTCACAACCACCTGATGCGCCCTCACACCCTGCACCGGGTAATAACATCCTCTCACCTCGGCGACGACCGTGTTGTGATCGTCGCTATAAAGCCATCCCCGGTCGCCAACCTGCCCACCCGATTCAGCATAAAACGGCGTGTGGTCCAGGATGACTTCACCTTCTTCACCGGGCTTTAGTTCCTGTACGCCTTGTCCGTTGCGGATGATGGCGAGAACTTCGCAGTTGTCCGAGCGGGTCTGCCGATATCCTTCGAACTCTGATTTTGGAAGTTGCTGGTAAGCAGGATTGGCAGTCTGCTTGGCTGCGCCTTTCCATGATGCGCGGGCACGTTCGCGCTGCTCTTGCATTGCGCGGTCGAACCCGGCTTGGTCAAGTTCGGCTCCGAAGTCGCGAATGACATCCACTATGAAATCAACGGGAAGTCCAAATGTATCGTAGAACTTGAACGCTTTATCGCCCGGATATTTCGGCGGACCCATCATATCCACAGGCATCTCTTTGCCCGGGAGTTCAGGATGCAAGCTGGTCTGATCGATGATTTCGGATTCGACGTCCCGCTTTAGGGGCTCGAATCCCAAGTTCAAGGTGTGAGCGAAACGAATCTCCTCGGTCTTCACAACTTCAGACACATGGTCCACAGCTTCACCAAGTTCCGGATATGCATCGCCCATCAGATCGCGAACCTTGAAGACCATCTCGTACAGGAATGGCTTGTGCTGGCCGAGTTGTCTTCCGTGTGTGATCGCCCGCCGGATAATCTTCCGCAGTACGTAGCCGCGGCCTTCATTCGAAGGCACAACGCCGTCGGAGATCAAGAACGTCGCGGCTCGTGAATGATCGGCAATTACCCGCCGTGATGCCGCCGCTTTGTGTCGCGAATCTTGCTGGATCATTTCAATTGAACTTCTTAGCGAACCTGTGAGCTCCTCTG
>Ga0066684_10000263_pt1 | contig 17065 bp, 8 predicted proteins | sample GraSoiAngelo_133_FD_62301 | JGI IMG/M metagenome (GOLD analysis project Ga0066684, IMG submission 62301) | Grasslands soil microbial communities from the Angelo Coastal Reserve, California, USA - 14_0929_05_20cm | ecosystem: Environmental > Terrestrial > Soil > Grasslands | place: USA... | reverse complement strand
GAATTTCCCTCCCGGCTTAAAAGCGGCCGTGGCCTTTGACACCACGACGGTCATCGGCGAGTCCATCCGCGACGTGCTCATTACGCTCCTCGAAGCCATTGGCCTGGTCATTCTGGTCATTTACATTTTCCTGCAGGACTGGCGCAGCACATTCATTCCGGCGATCGCTATTCCCGTGTCGCTGATTGGCACTTTCATCTTCATCAAGCTGCTCGGCTTCTCGATTAACACGCTGACTTTGTTCGGCATCACACTCGCCACCGGACTTGTGGTCGATGACGCCATCGTGGTCATCGAAAACGTGGAACGGCACATCACGGAAGGAATCAGCGAGCCGCACAACGCCGCTTCTGCGGCCATGAAAGAAGTCGCCGGGGCCGTGATTGCGACTTCGCTGGTGCTGGTATCCGTGTTTGTACCGGTGGCACTCTTCCCCGGCACCACGGGAATTCTTTTCCGCCAGTTCGCGCTCACCATCGCTTTTTCCGTGGCGATTTCTGCTTTCAACGCGCTCACACTGACGCCTTCCCTCTCAGCCATTTTTCTGGGACATCACCGCGAACGGGCGCAGTTCCGCTTTTTCCGCTGGTTCAATGAAATGGTCACCGCAGGCACGGCGCTTTACCGCCAGAGCGTGCGGCGCGTGCTGATTCTGCGCTTCGCGGCGCTGGTGGTCTTCGTGGCCCTTCTTGCTGCCACCTACGTTGTCTATCAACGCGTCCCGCGCGCGTTCCTTCCGGAAGACGACCAGGGCTATTTGATTTTCGTGGTGCAGGCGCCGCAAGGCGCTTCTCTGGCTTATACGCGCAACATTTGCGCCAAGGCGGAGCAAGTCATTGAGCGCGACCCGGAGATTGAAGGAGTTTTCTCGGTCATTGGCCAGGGCGCCGCCGGGAGCGCGCCAAACCAGGCGCTCATGTACGCGAGCCTGAAGCCGTTCGAGGAGCGCAAGGGAGAAAGCCACTCGGCGGCCACCGTGATCCGGCGTCTGCGCGGCAGCCTGTCCGCCATTTCCGGGGCCGTCGTCGTGGTGTTCAATCCGCCGGCGGTCTTCGGCCTGGGACAATTCGGCGGATTCACGTTCGAACTCGAAGATTTGGGACGCAATTCGCTGCAGACGCTCGCAGCCACCGCTAACAAACTGGCGGCCGAAGGAAACGCCGGCAAGGATCTGGTCGGCCTCTTCAGCAGCTTCACGGCCAACGATCCGCAGTACATCGTGCACATCGACCGCGAAAAAGCGAAGAGCCTGCAAGTGCCTTTCACCCAGATCACCGACGCGCTGCAGGTCTACATGGGCTCGGTGTACGTCAACGACTTCGATTTCAACAACCGCTCCTACCGCGTTTACGTGCAGGCCGACAGCCAGTTCCGATCGCAGCCTAAAGACATTCGCGAATATTACCTGCGCTCGGATACCGGCAAAATGATTTCGCTCGACAATCTGGTGACCGTGGAGCAAACGGCGAATCCGCAAGTCATTCGCCACTACAATCTGTTTCGTTCCGCGGAAATCAACGGTTCGGCGGCGCCGGGACACAGCTCCGGCGAAGGCATTGCTTCGATGGAAGCGCTGGCGAAGAAAGTCCTGCCGAACGGCATGACGTTCGAATGGAGCGGGCTCTCGTTGGAAGAAATCGAATCCGGCGGCAAGGCGCTCATTTTGTTTGTCCTGGGCCTCGTGGTGGTCTATCTGACGCTCGCCGCGCAATATGAAAGTTACGTTTTGCCGTTCATCGTGCTTCTGGCCGTGCCGGTGGCGTTGCTCGGCGCGTTGGGCGCGCAGGCCCTGCGTGGTTTACAGAACGATGTCTACTGCCAGATCGGGCTCGTGATGCTCATCGGTCTCGCCAGCAAGAACGCCATCTTGATTGTCGAATTCGCTGAGCAACTGCGCGCGCAAGGCCTTTCCCTTGTCGAAGCCGCCGTCGAAGCCGCCCGGATTCGCCTGCGCCCCATCCTGATGACCTCTTTCGCGTTCATCCTTGGAGTCATCCCACTGGTGCTCGCGCAGGGCGCAGGACGCGCTGGACGCATTTCCGTGGGCACCACCGTCTTCGGCGGCATGATCGCGGCCACTACATTGAACCTGCTCTTCATTCCCGTTCTTTACGTGATCGTGCGCAGCGTTGTGCCGGGACGCGAGGCACCGCCCGCGCGTCAAAGCGAGTAGCAGTCCGTTCTTCGTTTAACCCTGCGCCGCAAATTCCCGATGAATTTGAATGCAATTCAACCGAATCTTCAGTACGATTTTCTCCGGCAGGTTTCACATATGACCGCACACAACATCTCGCGCCGAACTTTTCTCGCTTTATCCACAGCGCTTCCCTGGGCCTTGCGAGCCGACGCCGCTTCTTCCATTCCCGTTGGCCTCGAGCTTTATTCCGTCCGCAAAGAACTCCAGCGCGAGCCGCAGGCCACCGTGCGCGCCGTCGCCAAGATGGGCTACCAATGCGTGGAATTCTACGCGCCGTATTTCGAATGGTCCGAGGACGAAACCAAGCAAATGCGCAAGCTGCTCGACGACCTCGGCATTCGCTGCTTTTCCACTCACAACGACAGCTCTTCCATGAGCGCGGACAACATCGCGCGCGCCCGCGACAAAAATCTCATCCTCGGCTGCAAATACGTCGTGATGGCGTCATCCAAGCCAGGCCCCGGACTCGACGGCTGGAAAATCGTCGCCGATGCGCTGAATTTTGCTGACGAGCAATTGGAAAAATCCGACCTGCACGCCGGCTACCACAACCATGAGCCAGAGTTCACTCCGCTTGAGGGCCAGCGGCCGATGGAGATTCTCGCGAAAAACACGAAGCCGTCCGTCATGCTTCAGCTCGATGTCGGCACATGCCTGAAGGCCGGTTCCGATCCCGTCGCTTGGATTCGCGCCAATCCCGGTCGCATTCACTCGCTGCATTGCAAGGATTGGTCACCCGACCCAGCGAAAGGCTATTCGGTTCTGTTTGGCGAAGGCAGCGCCGACTGGAAGGGCGTCTTCGCGGCCGCCGAAAGCGTTGGCGGAGCCGAGTACTACCTCATCGAGCAGGAAGGCAGCCGCTTCTCCGAACTCGAAACCGCTGACCGCTGCCTCCAAACTTTTCACTCCGTCCACCTTAAGTAATCTCCAACTCTCGCGCTCCGCCCTTTTTAGCCCTCGTCCGCACCTCGCAGCGGCCGAGAGATCAGATTTTTTCCGGTGACGCACGCTTGGCTGTCCATAGCCGTCCTCGCCGGCCCAGTTGAATAACGTTTTTTCTCTGTTCTCCAACTTCTTAACCTCGACGCTCCATCCTCCGCGTCATTAATTATTGACATTCGAACTTCTCATGCATATACTCCCCGGCAAACAGTAGTTAACCGATTTACTTAAGGGCGCTGGGGCATTTTCTGAATCCTCTTTTGGGGTCGAGAATTCTTTTTGGGGTGAAGGAGCAAGCTATGAGCCTATCCAAGCATTTCCTCCGGGTTATTGTGTTTGCCGTCTGCGGCCTCTTCCTGAGCGCCGCCGCACACGCGCAATACCGCGCAAGTATTCAGGGTACCGTGACAGATACGCAGGGAGCTGTGGTATCTGGGGCCACGATCACGTTGCAGAACGAGGAGACCAGCCAAACGTCTAAAGCCACAACGGGGGATGACGGAATCTTCAATTTTAACGGTTTGCCGCCAAGCAAGTTCACACTCACCGTCGAAAAGACCGGTTTTAAAACCAAGACCATCAAAGGGTTTGGTGTAATTGCGGAACAGGCCAACGCGCTGAACGTCCAGTTAGAGGTAGGCCAGGTGTCAGAAGCCGTGACGGTAAGCGGCGACGCCACCCCGCTGATCGATACCGAAACGTCGAACCTCCAGGGCACCGTAACCAACCAGGACATTCAAAAGCTGCCCTCGTTTGGGCGCGATCCTTTTCAGCTCCTCCAGCTTGCTCCCGGAGCCTTTGGCGATGGCAGCCAGAACGCCGGTGGTGGGTGCTGTGCGCAAAACCTTCCCGGAACCAACGTTGGTGGCACTAGCGGTACGGACGGCGTCTTCAAAATTGAAAACGGTGGCCAGATTACTGCCGGCGGCGCCCGCACAGGAGAAAATAATTACCAGATCGACGGCGTGGGAACCACCAGTGTTACTTGGGGCGGCACTTCCATCATCACGCCGAACGAGGACTCCATTAAGGAAGTTAAGATCCTCACGGACAACTACGATGCGGAAAATGGACGCTACCGTGGCGCTCAAGTCCAGATCATTTCCCAGAACGGCACGAACCAATATCACGGCAGCATTTATTTCAAAGCTCACCGCCCCGGTTTAGACGCCTTCACAAAGTACAACGGCTACAACAACGGCAACGTGCGCGACGCCAATCGCTTCAACGACTGGGGCGGCTCCGCCGGGGGCCCCATCCTCAAGAACAAGCTCTTTGCCTTCTTCTCCATGGAGAAACTCGACAACAACGCCGCCAGCGGGACAACCAGTGGGTGGTATGAGACCTCACAATTCCGGCAATTGGCAGCTTCCGCTCCCAATGCAGCAAAATTCTTTGCCTATCCCGGAGTTGCTCCCAACGGAGGCACGATTGTGGATCGGACCTGCGCCCAGGCCGGTTTGATAGAAGGGACTAACTGCCACTTTATCGCCGGCCAGGGGCTGAACCTTGGCTCTCCCCTAACTACCACGGTCGGCACGCGCGATGCCGGTTACAAGAGCAATGTGAACCCGGGAACCGGGGGCGACGGGTCTGGCAGTGCTGCCAACTTGGGAACCACTCCAGACATCGCTTTCTTCACCGGCATTCTCGACCCCAGCAACAGCAGCCACGTGCAGTACAACGGCCGTCTCGACTTCAACGCCACGAGCAGGGATCTGATTGCCTTTAGCATCTACTACGTGCCAAATTCTAGCACCTCCATTAATGGGGCATGTGACGCCGGTGGGTGTGGCGATCGCCTGATGAACCATTTCAACTCCACCTACATCAACCGCGCCATGACCGCGATCTGGGATCACACGTTTGGGTCCACCTTGGTCAACGAAACCCGCGTCAACGCGGCCGGCTGGATCAACAAGGATCTCGCGAACAATCCCAACGGTCCGTGGGGACTGCCGCAAATCGGCTTCAACGGTACGGGCAGCATTACGGTCATAGGGTACGGAATTGGCTCCTTCAACGGCTTCGACCAGTGGACCTATGCTGCCAAGGACGTTCTCACCAAGGTTCATGGTGCGCACACCATGAAGATGGGCGGGGAGTTTACCCGTCTGCTTTCGGTTGATGCTCCCTTCTGGGCCGATCGTCCTAGCTATACGTTTAACAACATTTGGGACTTTCTGAATGATGCACCGGTACAGGAGAGCGCGCAGTCTGATCCCAAGACCGGTGTGCCCTCCGCGCTGCGCAAAGACCTCCGAGACAACATTGTGGGTCTTTTCTACCAGGACAACTACAAGCTTAGGCCCAACCTGACGGTGACCGCCGGCCTGCGCTGGGAATACTTTGGTGCGATTTCCGAAAAGAATGGCTTGCTAGCAACCGTCGAATTCGGCACGGGAGCCAACCGATTCTCAAACATGAGTGTCCGAACCGGCGGCAGCCAGTTCACACCCCAGAAGGCCAACTTCGGTCCGCAGCTCGGTTTTGCCTGGAGTCCGAGGCAGCTTATGGGACACGACTTTGGCAGTCGGCTCGTTCTTCGCGGCGGCTTTGGAATCGCCTATAACGGCATCGTCCAGTCCAACACTCTGGACACCCGTTTCAACCCGCCGTTTGTAGACAACAACCCGACCTTTTCTGATGGTCAGATCGTTTACGCCAACAGCTTCCCCTCAAATGTCCATTCACCCACAGGATATGCGGCAAATCCCGCCGCCATCGTGACGTTTGGCAGCAACAATCTCCCTGCGGCCAGTTGTTTGAAGCCAAACCAGACCAACGGTTGTTTGGACCTGACCGCCCTCCCTGCCAATTGGCCGACAACCTATACATACCACTACACCCTGGGGGGAGAGTACGATTTGGGTCACCAGTGGGTAGCTTCCCTCGGCTATCAGGGCAGCACTACTCGCCATCTGACGGAGCATTACAACCTCTACGATGTCGGCGCTGTTTCTAACCTCGCGTTCAACCCCGTCGTATCTGGCATCATTTATTATTCGGATGACGGTGGCGCGCGCTTCAACGCCATCCTCCTAGAGCTGAAACACAACTTCAGCCGGTCTTTCCAGTTAGACACCCAATATCGCCTAAGCCACACCATGGACTCCGGTTCAAACGCCTACGCGGGTGGCTACTACCAGTGGAACCTAGCGACCGGCTTCGCCACCTCCGACTATGACACGCGCCACGCCTTCAAGGTGTACGGAATCTGGTCTCCGACCATCTTCAAGGGTAGCCGTAGCTGGATGGAGAAAGTCGTCGGCGGTTGGTCCGTGTCCGGGATTCTGAACGCCCACTCCGGCTTCCCCTTTTCACCAAATTACGGCCTGGGCGAGATCTCCGGTGGCTTTGACCCGGTATTCAACTTTGGCCAGTTCTCCGGTGGCTCGTCGGGGGACGCCGGTAATGACAAATACCTCCCTGCAAAATACGCGGGCGGCTTCAAACCGAATTTCCGCAGCAGTGCTACTGTAAACGCGACTTCAATGTTTACGGCTCCCACGATTGTTCCTGGCACTCTTTTCCCGTGCCTCTTCCCGAATCCGCCAGCGGCGCTTTGTCCGACCGGCCAGCAAGGTTTCGGGCCCTTGCCGACACGTCCGGGAATTGCACGCAATGCTTTCACGGGTCCCGGCTATTTCGACATCGACGCCACACTCAGCAAGTCGTTTGGCTTGCCCAACATGAAAATCATTGGCGAAAACGGTAAAATCGAATTTCGCATGAACTTCTACAATCTGTTCAACAAGCTGAACCTGACCAACGTTCAGAATGACATCATGAACGCGCATTTCGGCGGGGCCCAGAACGCACTGGGTGCTCGGGTCATCGAAATGCAGGCCCGTTTCAGCTTCTAACTCTTTCGGAGAGTGCGCTTCATCGCGCGCGTAATACAAGCAGTAGGAAAGCTGCCAACGAGCTACTCCGCACTCCGGGAAGCTGACTCGTTGGCAGCTTTCGATTTACACTGATTCCGTGCGCGACCTCCGTTTCCATTTAGGCCCCGGTAGTAATCGAGTGCAAAACCCTCTCGGATCGAAAGACAGGCTGCCTTTGTCATTACGAGGAGCGCAGCGACGAGGAATCTGCTTTTTGCTGGTTTGCTCGCAACTGCTTCTGTTCGGCAGCGCTGCGGGACAAACAAACCCCACCTCCCCGGACTTTGCGACACTTTCCCAGCGCGCCGCCGAAGCCAGCCAGCAAAACCGTCTTGATGACGCGAGAGCCCTTTACCGTAAGGCGCTGGCCTTACGGCCAGGTTGGAAGGAAGGCTGGTGGTCGCTGGGCACCATTGAATATGACCTTGATAATTACGCAAAGGCCGCGCTGGATTTCGAAAAACTCATCGCCCTGGATTCCGCAAACGGCACGGCTCACGCCATGCTCGGTTTGTGCCAATTTGAATTGAGCAAGGACGAACTGGCACTGAACAACTTGCTGAAAGCAGAACAACTGGGCGTCATCAAAGACGAGCAGCTGCGCAAAGTGGCCTTGTATCACATGGGGATTCTCGAGTTGCGGGCTCGAAAGTTCGGCGATGCCAAAGAAACGCTGGACCAATTGGCGAAGCTTCATGTCAAAACAAAAGAGTTAATCAACGCGCTAGGCCTCGCCGTACTCCTCATCAGGCCTCAGGACGCGCCCGCCGAAGCCACTCCGGGCGCCACTGTCATCGACCGGGCTGGAGAGGCTGAGGAGTTCCTGGTGGCGAGAGATTACGAGCAGGCCAAGCAGGCTTATATCCAACTGACGAGTGAATTTGCGGGCTACCCGAATTTGCATTTCGCCTTTGGAAGGTTGCTGCTGGAAACCAATGAAACCGACATCGCTGTCGAGGAGTTTCAAAAAGAACTTCGAAGAGATCCTAACAACGTCAATTCCCTGCTGGAGATTGCGGCGGTGCGCTATCAGGTGGATTCCCAAGATGGTTTGAATTATGCAGAGAAAGCCGCAAAACTTGCTCCCCAGCAACCGTTCGCCCATTACCTGCTTGGACTGTTGCGCCTGGATACGGGAGATGCAGCAGGCGCCATTCCGGAGCTACAAACTGCTCTGAAGGCATATCCGAACGAGCCCAGAATTTACTTCTCCTTGGGGAGCGCCTATGCACGAACTGGACAAAAGGCGGAAGCAGCCAAAGCTCGTGCCGTATTTGCGCGTTTGAATGCGCTGGAGGCTCAAAGACGAGGTCCTAGCCTGTACAGCGACAGGGCGCCAGGCCTTTCCGAGGGACAACAGACTCTCGGCGCAGGAAAGCCCCGCTCGTGAGATTACCGTCATTCTTCTTTGCCTTGAGCAGGGATGCGCAAGGCAAGCTTGGCTTCACGCGACGGCACTTCTTGCGGGCCCTAGGTGCCAATCTGTGTTTGTATGGCAACTGGCCGCTATTGCGTGCACTCGCATCGCCGAGGCACGCGGCCACAAAGAATGGCTACCCTGGACAAGCAGACAAGCCACTGTTCGAGGAAGTCCCCTCGGCGAAAAGCGGAATCACGTGGCAGCATGTGAGCGGCCGCTCCGCCGACTACTATCTGCCGGAAACTACCGGAGCGGGTTGTGCCTTTCTGGACTATGACAACGACGGGTGGATGGACATCTACCTAGTCAACAGCGGCAAGTGCGATTTCTATGATCCCAATCCTCCTCTGCGAAATGCCCTGTACAAGAACAATCGCGACGGCACGTTTACCGATGCAACTGAGAAAGCAGGCGTTGCGGGCGGCGGCTACGGAATGGGTGCTGCTGTTGGGGATTATAACCGGGACGGCTTCCCTGACCTGTATGTGACGCAATACGAACACTGCATTTTGTACAGAAACAACGGCGACGGAACCTTTACGGACGTCACGGAAAAGGCCGGTGTGGCAGCTCCCGGCTGGGCTTCGAGTGCGGTTTGGCTTGATTACGATAACGACGGCAAGCTTGATCTTTTCGTCTGCCGCTTTGGCAACTCCGGCAAATCAGAAAACAAATACTGCGAGGACGCACAGACCGGCGAGCGATCCTATTGTATTCCTACCGTCTACCCGCGTGTGAGTAGCTGGCTTTTTCACAACAACGGTGACGGGACCTTTACGGACGTTTCCGAGGAATCCGGAATCGCCAAGTCTTTGGGCAAAGCCTGGGGTGTCGTGGCGACAGACATCAATAACGATGGATGCATGGATCTCTTTGTGGCCAATGATACGGTGGAGAACTTTCTGTTTCTGAACAAGAAGAATGGAAAATTCGTGGATATCGGCTTGGAATCCGGTGTGGCGTTTAGCCAGGAAGGAAGGCCGCGGTCCGGAATGGGCGTGGACTCAGCGGATTTCAATCAAGATGGCTGGCAGGACTTGTTCGTCACCAATGTGGACCACGAGATGTATTCCATCTACAAAAACAATCATGACCAGACGTTCGACGACATGACTGGCCCGCTGGGCGTCGGGCGGATTACCCGATTGATGAGTGGATGGGGCGTGAAATTCTTCGATTATGACAACGACGGGAACGTCGACCTGTTCCTCGTGAACGGTCATCCGGACGATAAGATCGAACAGCATTTGAGCCATGTGATGTACAAAGAGCCTTTGCTCCTGTTTCACAACACGGGGCACGTATTCGAGAATGTCAACGCTTCCGCCGGCCCGGCGTTTGCGCAGAACCTTGCGGGACGCGGCCTGGCGATAGGCGATTTTGATAACGACGGTGCTGTTGACGCACTCGTTACCGTCAACGGTGGGGCGCCTCTGCTGCTGAGAAACACGGCCGCGCAGGGCAACCACTGGCTGGGCGTGCACCTAGTTGGCAAAAAAGCGAACCCGGACGCAGTCGGGGCTCGCATTACCTGGCAGGCGGGTGATTTGAAGCGAACGCGGCTAAAAGTCAGTGGCGGCAGCTATCTCTCTTCCCACGATCCTCGCGAAGTCCTGGGCATTGGCGCACGAACCAAAATCGATCGGCTGGAGATTCGCTGGCCGTTACCCAGTGGCCGCGTCGACAGCTTCACGGACCTTCCCATCGACCGCTACGTCACCATCGTCGAAGGCTCCGGCATCCAGTAGCGTGCGCATCATGCCCAGAACGCCCTTGACATCCGGCGCTTTCTATTGTTTACTAGTGAGGTAATACATGAGAGGATTTAAGGAGGAGCCGGGAGGACGGAAACAGGACATGCAGGCGGGATTGTAAGTGCTTTAGAATGTGCAATTACAAAAACTAGGGGGGCGAGAGCTCCCGGCCAGTGCTAACAGGCTGCGCAGGTTGTGGAACGTTCGGCCCCTTCCAGCGGATCACCGGTCACAGATCCCGTCGAGTGGAAACCTGCAAGCTGCATCGCCTTTTGCGCTTCGGGATTTTTCATGAACTGCTCCCAGACTAAGCCAGTGCGATGATTTTCCGCCATCAGCATGGTGATGCCAAGATCGAGGCCAAGGACGTCCGCGTCGTACCAATTTGTGAGCGGGTTGAAAGCGTCGCGGAAGCTGTACTTGGTCCACACCTTTTCGCGGTAAGGGCCGCGGAGATGGCGCAGCACGCGGATGCAATCGTCGAAGAGAAACGGAAGGGAGCCGCCGGTGGCGCACGGGACGATAGTGCCATCTACCGGGCCAATCGAGCCGCCTCGCGCATTCGGGCCGCCCCACGCGGTGTAGCCTTTTACGTAGTCGGAGGCGCTGATGCCCCAAAGATTTTCGATGTAATCCGGAAACTGATCGTGCAGGGAAAGACAAAAAAGTTTGTGGGCCTTGGTGGCTTTCACGGAATTCTCAAAATAATCGGCGTAGGCATCGCGTTTGTTGCGGAAATCAAACCAGGCATGCGAATACTGGTGGGTGAAAATGGGATCATTTCCGGAGATATATTCGATTCCCTGATATTTGATTTTCGGGCGCGTCCAGGCATCCCAGGAACTCGCGTCCACGGGATGTGTCGGCGAACCGATGGCCAGCAAATAAATCATCATCAATTCGCAGAAGTGCTCCCACCGCGCATTCAGGAATCCTGATTCGGGATGCCAGCCCATGGAAAAAGTCTTGCCGCCATTGAGCATCCAGGGCCAATCGACGCGCTGATAGATCTCCGTGGCGAGATCCTGAATTTCCTGGTCGGCAAAATATTGCCGCGCGGTGAGAACACCGCAGAGAAGAATGGATGAGTCGATGGACGAAAGTTCGCACTTTTGCCAGCGCGCGCCAGTCTCCAGGTGGATGAAGTGGAAGAAAAATCCATGCTCGTTGTGCAAGACGTTGGCGAGGAAGCGCAGCGTGTTGCGAACGCGCTCGCGAATTTCCGCGGACTTGCGGTAGCCGCGATGATCGCCAATGCAGAGACTGGTCAAGCCAAATCCCGTGGCCGCGATGCTCGACATCGTTCGCGAATCGTTGCCGTTCGCGAGGGCGCGATCCTTCACTTGGCCAGTCTTGGGGCTGGCCTCATTCCAGAAGAAATTAAAGCTGACGCGCTGGATTTCATCGAGCAGCTGCTCGTCGGTGCCCTCGAACGGCGCGCCGTTGGGCTCCACGAAAGACGGAGAAGCGCTCTTTTGGCAACTCGCGAGGGCCATCAGTGGAGAGGCCAACAGGCCCATCCCGCAGATGCGCATCAGTTCCCTTCTGGTCAGAAAAGCCCATTGGCCTAGAAAATTGTTGCTCGTCATCCGGCATCCGGTTTACTTCGTGATTTCCAGCGCGGCATGTACACCTTGCGTTGAGTCCGGAGCAATCCACAAGGTGACTCTTGCCGGCTCGACGGTGAATTTCTGCTGGTCATTCCAGATGGCAAAAGCATTCGGGCCCAGGAGAAAGCTTACCTTTCTTGTTTCGCCAGGAGCGATGGTCATGCGTTGAAACTTCGTCAGGGCCCGGACCGGTTCGGCAACACTGGTTCCCTGGAGGCGGATGTAGCATTGCACCGTTTCCACACCCGCGCGGGTTCCGGTGTTGGTGATATCTGCACTCGCGGTCAGAACGGCGCTTTGTTTAGGCTGGCGCGCTTGCAGGTCGTCATTCAAGCTCTTGGCGCTAATCTGAGTTTTGTCGATGTGGAGATTGGCATAGCGGAACGTCGTGTAAGACAATCCGAAGCCAAAAGGAAATTGCGGGCCGTTTTGTTCGTCAATGTAGCGCGAAACATATTTCTTCTCGGCCGGAACGACGCCTGCTCCCGGAGGCCGGCCGGTATTCAATGCATTGTAATAGAGGGGCTCCTGGCCGACGCTGCGAGGCCAGCTCACCACAAGTCTTCCGGCTGGATTGGCATCGCCGAATAGCGACCGCACGAGCGCCGGCCCCGCTTGAATGCCGGGAGACCAGACGGCCATGACGGCAGGCACATGCTCAAAGGCCCAAGGAAGCGTGAGCGGGCGACCGCTGAAGAGAAGCAGGACGACGGGCTTTCCGGTGGCGACGACTTTCTCGAGGAGCTCTTCTTGGCGGCCCGGGAGGCCCAAAAATGCGCGCGAGGCTGCTTCACCGGTCATCTCCGGCGCATTTTCGCCGAGCGCCAGGATGGCAACGTCGGATTCCTGAGCCGCTTTGACGGCTTCCTCCAATTGAGCGTCGGAGCCAGCAGCGAGGAATTCCGATCCTTTGGCGTAATGAACGTTTTGTGCTCCGAGCTTTTCTGTGATTGCTCTGCGCAGCGTGATTACATTGGCGGGGCGTCCCTGCGCCGCCCAAGAACCAAGCATGTTTGCGCGATCGTCAGCCAGCGGGCCAATCAGAGCGAGCGTTTTTACCGTGCCAGATAGGGGCAGAAGCGGGCCAGCGCCAACGGTCGCGTTCTTTAACAGCACGAAGGATTGTTCTGCGGCGGTTCGCGCCAGCGCGACGCTGTCGGGCAGAAGCATGGCCCCTGCTTCTTTCGATTCGTCCGTGTAGGCATGCTCAAACAGCCCGAGCGCGAACTTCACGCGCAGGACGCGGCGAACGGCTTCGTCCACGGCAGTTTCAGGAACCTCGCCGGAGTGCACCAACTCGGCTAAGTGATCATGGTAGAGGCTGCTGACCATATCCATATCGACGCCGGCAAGAAAGGCTTTGCGAGCCGCCATCGCTCCGTCGTTGGCGATGCCGTGAGGAATGAGTTCCGCAATGGCGGTGTAGTCGCTGTCCGCGATCCCCTGAAATCCCCACTCTTTTCTGAGGATTTGCGTCAGTGTGAAAGGATTGGCGGAAGCGGGCACCGCGTTCAGAGAATTGAACGCGCTCATGATCGTGGCTGCCCCCTCCTCGATAGCAGCGTAAAAAGGAGGCAGATAGTACTGGCGCAAAGTGTGTTCGGAAATCTCCGTTGAGTTGTAGTCGCGGCCACCTTCCGCTGCGCCGTAGCCGACGAAATGCTTTGCGCAGGCAGCGATGCTGTCGGGCGCGTCGAGCCGCGCTCCCTGATAACCGCGCACGTACGCGCGGGCCATCGCGGAGCCCAGAAACGGATCTTCCCCGGCGCCTTCAGCCATTCTGCCCCAACGCGCGTCTCTGGCAATATCTACCATCGGAGAAAAAGTCCAGCGGATGCCGCTGGCGGAGGCTTCGCGCGCGGCGACGCGGGCAGTTTGCTGCACCAGGTCAGGATCCCACGTCGAAGCCAGACCCAACGGAATGGGAAATTCGGTTCTAAAACCATGAATTACATCCAGACCAAAGATGAGAGGGATGTGCAAGCGAGACTGTTCCACCGCAATATGCTGAAAGGCATTGACCTGGTGGGCGGTGGTGATATTGAAGAGCGCTCCGACCTCGCCCTTGCGAATCATGTCGTCATAGTCGGTGCGGCCGGTGCCGGGTCCAGTCGGCTGACCCGCGGAGTATTGGACCAATTGGCCCACCTTTTCCTCGAGGGTCATTTTCCGGAGAAGTTCTTCAATTTTCTTCTCGGTGTCGGACTCCGAGAAACTCGCGCGCGCGGAGGCGGGCGGAGAAACCTCTTCCGCTGATGGAGTCGACAGTGGTTCAAGGGGCCGGAGCAAGAGAACAAAGGCGGCTACTGCCGAGCGATGCAGCAGAGATGTCACGTTCAGACACTCCTTGTTAAGAACGGTTCCGGAAACTTTGCCTGCGAGCCTTGTGACACGCGCCGAAAGCAAGGCCGGTCAAGAAGTTCCTATCTTGTGTTCTGCAAAAGTGGAAGAATCGCACACCCGGCCGACAAGCTGGGAAGGTTTAAGAGCCATGCACGAAAGCCCTTGTCCCCAGCAAGGCAAAAGCATACTAAACCGATTTATTGGCTGTGACAAGCAATGCACCAGAGATGCACATGAGGTCTCAGGCCCTTCGCGATAGCGCTTGTAGGTAGATTTAAAAATGTGCGAAACTACACCGCACGGTATTTATGCCCCGCCCCAAATCAGGCACAGCTTTGCGCAGTCGAAAAGCATCCGGTCAACGTGTAAGTCTCAAGTCTCTCGCAGAGCACTTGGGACTCTCCCAAGCGGCCGTGTCGCTGGTCATCAACCGCTCTCCCGGCGCAAAATCGATTCCGCTTCGTACGCAAGAACTGATCCGGCAAGCGGCCCGCGAGCTGAACTACCGACCTAATCATTTGGCGCGATCTCTCCGGCAACAGAGGAGCTACACGATCGGCGTGATGGTGCCGGAGATCAGCGAAGGGTATGCCGCGCTGGTGATGTCCGGGATTGAAGATCATTTGCTGCAGGAAGGCTACTTTTATTTTGTGGTGAGCCACCGCCACCGCGATGAACTGATCGAGGAGTATCCGCTGCTCCTACAGCAGCGGGCAGTAGAAGGGCTAATTGCGGTGGACACGGCAATTACGGGAGCAGCACAAATTCCCTTGGTGGCAGTCTCCGGGCATCGCGAGGTACCAGGAGTCACCAACATCGTGCTGGACCACGCGCGCGCCGCGACGCTGGCGATGGAGCATTTGACAAAGCTTGGACATCGGCAGATTGCCTTTATCAAGGGACAAGAATTCAGTTCGGACACAGCGATCCGATGGGAATCCGTGCGTCACGCCGCGCAAGCACTGGGCGTAAAGATTAATGACCGGCACGTGGGCCAACTCGAAGGAGAATCTTCTTCGCCAGTGCTCGGCTATCAAGTCACAAAGAAACTGATTGCATCGGGAGAAGCTTTCACAGCGCTTTTTGCGTTTAATGACATCTCGGCGATCGGAGCGATTCAGGCGCTGCGCGAAGCCGGGCGGCAGATTCCCCGGGATGTTTCGGTGGTGGGCTTTGACGACATTCAGAGCGCCGCGTTTCAGAACCCCGCGCTGACGACGGTGCGGCAGCCGCTGCGGGAGATGGGGATGCTGGCGGCGGAGACGTTGCTGCGGCGTATTGCCGCACCGCCGGAAGCAGACTACCCGAAAGAAATTGTGGTGCAGCCGGAATTGATTTGCCGCGCCAGCACCGGCGCAGCACCTCGATAACCAGTTTTAAGTCGTAAGTTCTAAGTTTGAAGTAAGGATTCCTGCCTGCAGCACAGACTTCATTTTTTCGCGGCTCAGTTGAAAAAGCGCCATGCGTAATGGCGGGTTGAAACTGAATGGAAAAACAGCAAGCTAGCTAAACTAGGAGGAAGCTTCCCGGGTAATCGCGCCAGAAACTTGCAGAATTTTGGCAATGATTCCGGCTCGCGAGCCAGCGGACATCTTCATCATGATGGAGCGCAAGAAGGCTTTCACGGTGTTTGGGCTGATTTGCATCCGCTCAGCAATTTTTGCGGTGCTGCACCCCTGAACCAAATGGCCTACTGTTTCGACTTCCCGTTGGGTGAGCCGGTATCGCCCGGAAAGGTGGGAAAGGTCGAAAGGGGATTTCTGGTCCCTGTCCAACAGCACCGCGACGGCTGGCTTGGAGCCGTTAGCCAGGGGCGATCTCACCGAAAAGATTTGCACGTTATAGCATCTTCTGCCGGATGCGAGAGAACCAGGGCACTTGAGCAGACGGGCGCTACTGAATCCAGTAAAAAGAGTTTGGACTCGGCCCTCCAGGAAGCTATCAAAATTGCCGTCCTTGGTGAGGTTCACGGGATAGGTTAGGGCGGCCAGGGCTTCTTGGTTCGCATATAAGGGGCGAAAAGAAGTATCCAGGAGAAGCAAACCGGCAGAACTAGAAGGCACGCCAAGGGATTCCGAGCGAGCCTTGTGCAGAGTTCCTTCCGTCTCTTTCCGCAGAGTGGCCTCCGAATCATGCTCGGAAAGGTTCCTTAGATTCTGCTTCTCAAATTTGTTCTTTCTCTGGGCGATATTGCCCGACATCTGCATCTCAAACCCCGACTGCGCAAATCATCTTGAATTGGAGTCTTGCAAGCGATTGGTCTACCCCCAGCATGGAGGCCCACAACTAAAGCCAGGAGGCCAATTGCTCCATCAGGCCGGCGTGCTAACATCAAAAAACCTATCAAAAAGCAGCAAATTCCGCTATACGGATGAGTCTATAATTTGGATGAGTAAAAGACCTGACAGGATGCGCTTCTGGCCGTTTCGGTGCCTTCTTTGATGACTTAGCCGCCAGCGGGGAGTTTTTAGTGACAGAATCCTCTCGTTCGTCCTCTGTAGCCGGGTAACCCTCTCCAAATAAACTACTTGCTCGCGCCGGGACCTTGCGGAATCAGTATTACCCTACAATAAGGCGGGTGTTATAGCTCTGCACTGTTATTGTATGCTTGACATCCCAAGATAGCGCTGATATGTATTCCCCTACGATGGCTACCCTGGTCGCCAAGCGCAAAAGACGCCAACTCTATTACTACATCGTGGAATCGGCCCGCGTCGACGGTAAGCCCCGCATCGTCCATCAAACCTATCTCGGCACCGCCGAGCGCATCGCCGCGCTGGTCCAAGACCGCACGGCCCCACTCCCGTTATCCATCACCACCCTCGATCTTGGCCTGCCGGGAGCCCTCTGGCGCGCCGCCCAGCAGTCCGGCGTCTGGGGAGTGCTCGAGGCCTTCTGGCAGAAACCTCCTT
>Ga0066684_10000255_pt1 | contig 17247 bp, 16 predicted proteins | sample GraSoiAngelo_133_FD_62301 | JGI IMG/M metagenome (GOLD analysis project Ga0066684, IMG submission 62301) | Grasslands soil microbial communities from the Angelo Coastal Reserve, California, USA - 14_0929_05_20cm | ecosystem: Environmental > Terrestrial > Soil > Grasslands | place: USA... | reverse complement strand
GACCTGTGCCGCGCTCGCTCGTTCGCTCGCGCGGCTTTGCTCGTTATATTCGCTCTTTTCTAGGAACACTTAGGGACACACGATTCGGAAGCCGATGCTTCGCACCCCTACGACCTGTGCCGCGCTCGCTCGTTCGCTCGCGCGGCTTTGCTCGTTATATTCGCTCTTTTCTAGGAACACTTAGGGACACACGATTCGGAAGCCGATGCTTCGCACCCCCACGACCTGTGCCGCGCTCGCTCGTTCGCTCGCGCGGCTTTGCTCGTTACATTCGCTCTTTTCTAGAACACTTAGGGACACACGATTCGGAAGCCGATGCTTCGCACCCCCACGACCTGTGCCGCGCTCGCTCGTTCGCTCGCGCGGCTTTGCTCGTTATATTCGCTCTTTTCTAGGAACACTTAGGGACACACGATCCGGAAGCCGATGCTGTAAGCGTACGTGTCCGGCGGCACCTTGTGGCGGTACGCGCAGCGCAGCATCGACACGTTTTCGTTCACCCACGAGCCGCCGCGAACGATTCGCATGTTGCCCGAGTCGGGTCCGTGGGGGTCGCGTGGATCGGAGAGCGCGTAGTACTCGGCGTGATACCAGTCCGAGACCCACTCCCACACGTTGCCGCCCATGTCGTACAGGCCGTACGCATTCGGTGGATACGTCCCCGCCGGACGCGTGCCCCGTTTTGATTTCGCGGCCGGGTCCGACAAATAGTTGCCGCGCGTGACATCGGCCTCGTTGCCCCACGGGTAGCGCAGGCTTTCGGCGCCGCCGCGCGCGGCTTTCTCCCATTCGGCCTCGGTCGGCAGACGAACGACGCGGCCAATCTTTTCGCTCATCCACTCGCAATACGCGAGCGCGTCGTCGTATCGCACGAGCACGACGGGATGCGCGCCTTGACCGGGCGGCGGCTCGCCGTTCTCCCACACGTAAGGCGTCGCCATTTCCTTGAACAGCGCGTCGCGGCCGCCGTGCGTGATCAGCGGCAGGCCACGAATGGCGGGCGGAGGATATCCGGTGGCGCGGATGAACTGCGCGTAATCGTCGTTGGTGACGGTGAAGCGCCCGATCGAAAACTCGCTGACGTACACACGATGGACAGGACGCTCGTCCTCTTCCGCATCGGGAGCGCCCATCAAGAAATCACCGGCAGGAATCCGCGCGAGATCCGGGGTCTGCCGCTGCGACAACGGCGCAGTATACAAAAAAGCGGTGGACGGCCGGGCGCGGCACGAAGGCGCCGACCGCTCGTCAGTGGGGTTGGTGAGCGCGAGCGATCGAGAAAACGCGATACAGTGACGCCATGAAGCTCGAGCCGTTCGCGATGGAGCGCATGCAATCCACCTACGAGAATCAGGTTCGGTTCAATCTCTCCGAGAGCGGCGTGAATCCGCTGCGCCTCGACGAGCTCGTCGACGGCGCCGTCGATCGCGACGCGTTCTTCGCCGAGCGGCTTCGCTACACGCAGTCGAACGGCACCGAACCGCTGCGCTCGGCGATTGCCTCGCTGTACGACGGCGCGACCGTCGATCACGTTCAGGTGACGAACGGCGGCGCCGAAGCCAACTACATCACGACGTGGCGTCTCGTCGAGCCGGGCGACGAAGTGGTGATGATGGTGCCCAACTACATGCAGACGTGGGGCCTCGCGCGCGCCTTCGGCGGCACGCTCATCGAGTGGCCGCTCGTCCTCGATGAGCGCGGACGCTCGCGGTGGCGCGTCGATACCGCTGCGCTCGAGCGTCTGGTGACGGTGCGTACCAGGCTGATCATCATCTGCAATCCGAACAATCCCACCGGCGCGCGTTTCGAATCGTCCGACCTCGATCGGATTGCTTCGGTCGCGAACCGATCCGGCGCCTGGATTCTGGCGGACGAGATCTACCGGGGCGCCGAGCGCGACGGCCGCGAGACGCCGACAATGTGGGGGCGCACCGACCGCGTCATCGTCACGAGCGGCCTGTCCAAAGCGTACGGGTTACCGGGGCTGCGCATCGGCTGGATTGTGGGACCGCCGGCGTTCGTCGCGTCGACGTGGTCGTATCACGACTACACGACGATCGCGCCCGGCGCGTTGAGCGACGCGCTCGCGCAGCGCGCGCTCGAACCGCCGCGGCGCGAGCGGATCCTCAGTCGGACGCGATCGATTCTGAATCAGAACTTTCCCGTCGTCGGAGAGTGGCTCGACGGCCGCGGCGATCTGTTCAGCTACGCGCCGCCGGATGCCGGCGCCATCGTCTACGTTCGCTACCGTATTCCGGTGAATTCCACCGAACTCGTCACTCGCCTGCGCACCGAAAAGAGCGTCCTGATCGTCCCGGGTGATCATTTCGGCATGGATGGATATCTGCGGATCGGGTTTGGTGAGGACATCGCCTATCTGCGGTCCGCCCTGGAGCGGATCGGGGATCTCGGATTGCGCATCGCGGATCGCGGATCGGGGATCATCCAAAGGATGTCATGAGGTCGCGCGCCACGCGGCGATCGCGGCCAGCAGCGCCTCGCGGTCGTACCCTTTGACGACGCGTTCGCCGAATACCGTGACGGGGATGGTGCGGAAGCCGCGGGCGATGAGATCGTCGTAGGCGCGCTCGTCTTCGTCGACGTTGTGGGCCGTGAACCGTACGCCTTCGCGTGAAAGCAACTCTTTCACCTGTTCGCAGCTGCGTCAGCTGCTGCCGGCGTACACGATAATCTCGGACATATGCCTCCTCTGGAAGGTATCACCGTTCTCGATTTGACGCGCGTGCTGTCGGGTCCGTACTGCACGATGCTCCTCGCCGACATGGGCGCGCGGGTGATCAAGATCGAGCAGCCGGGCAAGGGCGACGACACGCGCGCGTGGGGGCCGCCGTTCACCAACGGCGAAAGCGCGTACTTTCTCAGCATCAACCGGAACAAGGAAAGCGTCACGCTCGACTTCAAGCACGCGGGCGGACGCGCGATCCTCGAGCGGCTCGTCGAGAAAGCCGACGTGCTCGTCGAAAATTTCCGTCCGGGCACGCTGACCAGGCTCGGTCTCGACTACGAGTCGTTGGGCTCGCGTTTTCCGCGCCTCGTTTACTGCTCCATTTCCGGATTCGGACAGACCGGCCCGCGATCGAAACAGCCCGGTTACGACGCCGTCATCCAGGGCGAGGGTGGTTTGATGAGCATCACCGGCGCCGCCGACGGTCCGCCGTACCGGCTGGGCGTCGCGATTGCCGACATCGCCTCGGGCATGTTTGCCGCATACGGCGTCGCGCTGGCGCTGTTCGCCCGCGAGCGAACGGGGCGCGGACAGCAGGTCGATCTCGCGATGCTCGACGCGGTGGCCGCGCTGCTCTCGTACCAGGCCGGCAACTTCTTCGCGAGCGGCCGCGTGCCGGCGCGGCTCGGCAACCGGCATCCGAGCATCGTGCCGTACGAAGTGTTTGCGGCGTCCGACGGCGACTTCGTGCTCGCCGTCGGCAACGACGAGCAGTGGAAGACATTCTGCGCGGTCGCGGAATTGGCCTGCGTCGAGCGGTTCGGCACGAACCGCCAGCGCGTGACCGGCTACGACGAGCTGCGGCCGATCGTCGCCGCCGCGCTCGGAACGCGCCCGAGGCGATATTGGATCGAGCGTTTGAGCGCAGCCGGCGTGCCGTGCGGCTCCGTTCGTAATCTGCAGGAAGTGTTCGACGATCCACAACTTGCCGCGCGCGAGATGGTCACGCGCCTCGAGCATGCCGTCGCCGGACCGCTGCAGCTTCTCGGCGTGCCGGTGAAGTTGTCGGACACGCCCGGCGGCGTCCGCACGGCGCCGCCGACGCTCGGCCAGCACACGGACGCCGTGCTCAGGAACGATCTCGGCCTTCCCGCAGCAGAGATCGATCGTCTGCGCGCTCTCCGCATTCTCTGACGCGTCATGCAGACCTCCGACGTCCGCAAGCGGGTCCGCGAGACGATCGAGCGCGCCAGACGCCGCGCCGCCGACCGGCGGGCGCGCGGCGACGAGGCGTCGCACGACTTCGACGCGTTTCTCGAGCGCGTCGCCGTGCCGCTCGTGCGCCAGATCGCCAACGTGCTGAAGGCGGATGGCTATCACTTCACCGTCTTCACGCCGTCGGGCAGCGTGAGGCTGATGTCCGATCGCCGCGCCGAGGACTACATCGAACTGACGTTCGATGCGAGCGGCGACACCGGCCGCGTGGTCGGACGCTCGAGCCATCTTCGCGGCAAGAACGTCATCGAATCGGAGCAGCCGGTCGGGAGCGGCAAGCCGGCGTCGATTACCGAGGAGGAGCTGCTCGATTTTCTGATGAAGGAGCTGGAGCCGCTCGTCGAGCGGTGAGCGTCAGGCGAGCCGTTCCACGAACGAGATGTCGACGCCGGTGCGTTCGAGCGCGGCCAGGAGACCGGCGCGATCGCTCGCGTGGCGATACGCCTCACGCGCGTCGACGACGCCTCCCTGAACGAGACCGACGAGCGCGTCGCACAGCGGCATCATGCCGTAGCGGCGGCCGCCCTCGATTGCCATCGGCAGCTGCGACGTCTTTCCTTCGGCGATCACGCTCGACACGGCGGGCGTGTTGAGGAGGAGCTCGCGCGCGGCCGTCCGACCGCCGCCGACCTTCTTCAGCAGCACCTGCGCGATGACGCCGCGCACGTTGTCGGCGAGCGCGAGCTGGACCTGCCGGCGATGCTCGGGCGCGTACAAGTCAATGATGCGATCGATGGCGGCGGTCGCCGTGTGCGCCGAGAAGCCGCCGATCACCAGACGCCCTGACGCCGCCGCTTCGAGCGCCACGTTCATCAGGCCGGCCGTCCGCAGATCCTCGATCACGAGCACGTCGGGATCCTCGCGCAGCGCCGCGCGCGCCGCCGCCAGCATGTCGTGGTCGTCGCCGCGCACTTCGCGCTGGCTGATGAACGAGCTGCCGCGCGGATGCACGACGTTGATCTCGCGCTCGATCGTAATCACGTGATCGCGGCGCGATCGATTGATGAGATCGACGAACGCCGAAATCACCGTGCGCTTGCCGCTCGATCTCGGACCGGCGACGAGCACCATGCCCTCGGGCTCGGTCGCGAGCGCCTGCATGGCGCGCGGCAGCCCGAGCTGCTCGGCGGAGATCGTCCGCGTCGGCATCAGCCGGAACACGCCGCCCGGCCCGCTGTGATCGCGGAAGCTCATGCAGCGCACGCGGCCGACTTCCTCGATGTCGCAGATCCACTCGCTCGTTGCGCCGGTGCGGAGCGCCTCGTGGCTCCGCTCGGGCATCAGCGTCAGGAGCAGCGACTCGACGTCGCGTCCGCTCAGCACCGGCTCGCCTTCGAGATTCTGCAGCTCGCCGTCGACGCGGACCGACGGCTTCGCTTCCGACGAGAGATAGAGCGTCGAGGCACCGCGCGCCGCCGAGATCCTCAAGAGTCGCTGCAATCCATCCATCGTCGGATCTCCAATCGGCGCCGATACCTGCTCGAATCGAACCGGATTCCGCGCCATTGACACCACGACAGCCGGCGCCGCCGACGGTGGAGGCGGCGCTGCGGCAACGGGCAACGGCTCGGTGACTGGCGGCGCGGGTTCCGCGACCGTGCGCGGCGGCGCCGAAGCCGCGACCGGCGGCGCAGCGACGGCGGCCGGCGGCGGCGTGATAACCGGCAGCGGCACGGCCACGATCGGCGGCGCAGCGATCGGCGGCCGCGCAACGATCGGCGGCGCGGCGACAACCGGCAACTGCACCGCCATGATCGGCCGCGGCGCGACGACCGCCGGCGGTGCAACGACCGGCAGCGGCACGGCCCTGATCGGCGGCCGCACAACGACGGGAGGCGGCGCAACGACCGGCAGCGGCACCGCTCTGATTGGCGGCCGCGCGACGACCGGCGGCGGCGCAATGACCGGCAGCGGCACCGCCATGATCGGCGGCCGCGCGACAACGGCCGGCGGCGCAACCACTGGCAGCGGCACCGCCATGATCGGCGGCCGCCCGACGACCGGCGGCGGCGCAACGACCGGCAGCGGCACCGCTCTGATTGGCGGCCGCGCAATGACCGGCGGCCGCGCGACGACGGGCGGCGGCGCAACGACCGGCAGCGGCACCGCCATGATCGGCGGCCGCGCGACAACGGCCGGCGGCGCAACCACTGGCAGCGGCACGGCCATGACCGGCGGCCGCGCGACGACCGGCGGCGCAACGACCGGCAGCGGCACCGCCATGATCGGCGGCGGCGCAACGACCGGCGGCTCCGCAACGACCGGCAGCGGCACGGCCGTGATCGGCGGTGGCGCTTCGACCGGCGCGGGTGGCGGTGGCGGCGCGGTTACAGGCTTCGAAGCGGCGGCGACCGGTGTCGGCGGCGCTGGCGCGGCCTCTTCTGCCGGGGGTGGTGGCGATGGCGGCACGTCGAGTCGCGGCGCCGCCTCCGCTGCGATCCGCCCTTCGTCTGGTAGCGGATGACCCCGATCGGCGTGCGTCTCGTCGACCGGGACCCGTTCCGGCGCATCCGTGTCAAGGTCGACGACATCCCATTCGGCCGAGTCGCCAGGCCTTGGTGCCGCGGCGATGAATTCATCGGGAACGAAGTCATCGTGGTCAGCGGCAAGAGGCGAATTTGCAACCGCCGACATGGGCTGCGGCGAGAAGAACTCGTCGGGAATGCGGTCTTCGTCTGGAACGCGATGGCGACGCACTTCAACCCACAGGTCGTCTCCGCCGCGCGCGGCGACGACGGTGAAATGTTCGCCGGGGAACTCGGCGATCGGCGGCAGCTCGTACTGCACGGCGCCGAACTCGTCGAGCGCGCCGTGCGATTCCGGCGACAGCAGCTGCTTGACGATTCCGTCGACGGCGTCAAGGGTCAGGCCGCGGCTGGCGAGATCGACCTGTCCCGTCGGCGACACGACGTACGGTTTGTCGCCGGCGTGCATGACCAGCGCTTCGCCGTCGACGCGAACGATCGCCTGCAGCAGGGATGGGACGAGACTCACCGTTTCTTATGTCGGTCGATTGCGTGCCTATCATTAGGACGTCCGCGCCGTCCCAACCTCATAAATCCGAACGAGTTCCACCAATTTGTATCCGCGCGTCTGGTACGGCGGGACGATGCGCTCGGTGCGCAGGTACTGCAGCATCCTTTCGTCCGCGTAATCGGGCGGACCGATGCCGGCAGCTTCCGTCAGCGCCGCTTCGAGGCCGGCGATCGTCATCACTCTGACGACGACGGCCCTGGAGCCCGGCAGAAAACCGAACCGTTTCACCGCTTCGTGACGCTCGATTTTCGTAAATGCGACGAAGATCTCGTTGCTGATGAAGTTGTAGTCGGCTTCCGATCGCGTCGCCGGAGCATCTTCCACGCGCACGAATTCAATCGCTTCCATCGATCGCAGGCAATCGATGAGCAGTTGCGTGAATGTGCCCTCGCCTGACCATTTCGACACGTCAACTTCGGAACGCATGATGGATGGTCATCAGTCCGCCGAGGATCGGATGATACGTCGCGCGAACGAAGCCACGCGCCTCGAGCAACCGCGCGACGGCGGCGGCGTCGGAATACTGAAGAATCGAAGCCGGAATGTAGCGATAGGTGTCGGGGTCGCGATGCAGGATCCATCCGAGCGCCGCGCCGACGAGCGTCAGATACGCGAGGAACGCCGCGCGGACGACGGCGTTCGACGGACGGTTGAAATCGAGCGACACGAGCTGGCCGCCGGGTCGAAGGACGCGTTGGATCTCATCGACCGCGATCGTCAGGCTCGGCACGTTCCGCAATCCGTATCCCGTGGTCACGATGTCGAACGACCGCGGCGGAAACGGCAGCGCCATCATGTCACCGACGACGAACTTCTCTCTCCGTTTCGCGCGCGCCAGGACCAGCATTCGATGCGTGATGTCGAGACCGACGACGTCGGCGCCGCGCGCGGCGAGCGCAAACGCGATGTCGCCAGTACCCGTCGCGAGATCGAGCGCGCGCGCGCCCGCCGCCGGCGACGCGAGGTTGACGAGACGTGTCTTCCACCGCCGATCGAGTCCGAACGAGAGCGCGATCGTAGTGAAGTCGTAGCGATCGGCAATCGTCGCGAAGAGCGCGCGCACGTAGCGACGCTTGCCTTCGGGCGTGGCGATGCGTTCGGCTACTCGCATTGATGGATAATAGCGGCGATGCTCCCCTCGAGCACCGTCGAGAACTATCTGAAAGCGATCTACCAGGGTCAGTCGCTGCTCGCGGCCGGTGAACGGCTCGTGTCGATGGGACAAGTGGCATCATCGCTCGGCGTGACGCCCGGCACGGCGACGACGATGGTGAAGGCGCTGTCGGAATCGGGTCTGGTCGAATACGAGCCGTACAGCGGCGTGCGCCTCACGTCCGCGGGGGAGCGGCTCGCCGGCCTGGTCGTCCGGCGCCATCGTCTCGTCGAATCATTTCTGGTTCAGGTGATGGGCATGAGCTGGGCAGAAGTGCACGAGGACGCGGAGCTGCTCGAGCACGTCGTGTCCGATCGGTTGATCGATCGCATCGACGAAATGCTCGGGCGTCCGACGCACGACCCGCACGGCGATCCGATTCCGAATCCGGAAGGAACGGTCGCGGCACGCGCGCTCGACTCGCTGCTCACCTGTCCGCTCGCCACTCCGTTGAAAGTGACGCGGATCGCCGATCAGGATCCCGCGTTCCTGCGCTTCATCGAGAACAACGACCTCAAGCCGGGCCAGCCGGTCGAAGTCGAGACGCGCGACGCCGCAGCCGACGCGGTGCAGCTGCGCGGAAGGGATCGACGGATTACGATCGGCGCGCGCGCGGCCTCGAAGCTGCTCGTGGAGCTCGATCGAAGCTGACGTGCATCGACGCCTCATCGCAATCGTGACGGCGTGTGTGTCGGTGGCCGCGGTGGAGGCGCGCGCGCAATCGAACAAATGGGAGATCCTCGACAACTCCTTCCTGGTCGAGGAGTCGTTCAACCAGGAAGCCGGCGTCGTCCAGAACATCTTCACGTGGAGCCGTCATCGCTCGGGCGGCTGGGAGGCGTCGTTCACTCAGGAATGGCCGGCGCCGAATCTCACGCACCAGCTCTCGTACACGATTCCGTTCTCGAAGAGCGACGGCATCGGCGGCATCAACGACGTGCTGCTCAACTATCGCTACCAGCTGCTCGTCGAAGGCGGACGGCGGCCGGCCGTGTCGCCGCGCTTCAGCCTCATCCTTCCAAGCGGCCGCGAAGCCGACGGACTGGGCAGCGGCGTCATCGGGCTGCAGGTGAACGTGCCGGCGAGCAAACAGTTCGACGACTTGTACATCCATGCGAACGCGGGGTGGACGTGGCTGCCGGGCGTTGATTCGACGCCGCACGTGGCCGGCAGCGGCATCTGGCGCATGAGCCCGATGTTCAACGTGTTCCTCGAGGCCGTCGCGGAGATTGATCAGCTGCTGACCGTCTCGCCCGGCTTCCGCCGCGGCTGGAATTTCGGCGAGCATCAGCTCGTGATTGGGGCCGCAGCCCCCGTCACGCGCGCGAGCGGCGTCACCGACGTCGCGCTCCTGACGTACTTCTCGTACGAGCTGCCGTTCCGCCGATGATCCTCGCCGCGCTGTCCGGCATCCTCATCATGCTGTGTTTCAGCGCGTCGGCGCGCGCCCAGCAGAACGAGGGCATCGAGCCGGATCGTCCGGACGTCACCAACGGGACGCACATCGTCGACACCGGACTGCTCCAAATCGAGATGGGCGGCCTCTACGCGCACCCCGGGACGCGACAGCACGCGTTCGGCTCGCCGTTCACCGCGCGGGTCGGGCTGACGGAATGGCTGGAAGCGCGCATCGGCACCGATGGACTGGTGACCGCGACCGACGGCATCACACGGCAGACCGGCGTCGGCAACACTCAAATCGGCGCGAAGCTCCGGTTGTGGGCCGACCCCGGCGGCGTGCCGGTGCTGTCAATCCTGCCGGCGATCAATCTGCCCACCGCGGACGCCACCAAAGGATTCGGCTCCGGCGATCGCGACTATCTGCTGTCGGTCCTCAGCGGCTCGGACATCGGCCGTCACTGGCACGTGGACGTCAACTACGGCATCGGCCGCATCGGCGCCGGAAACGGCGAGCCGCATTTCACGCAGCACCTGGCGTCGACGTCGGCGAGCGTCGCGGCGACCGACAATCTGAATCCCTATGCCGAGGCGTTCTGGTTCTCGCGGCAGGACGCGGAGGGTGGCGCGATGTCGGCGGTCGACGCCGGCGCGATCTACGAGCTCGGCGCGCGCTACGCCGTCGACGGCGGCGTTCAGATGAACGTCAGCGGAGGCTCGCACGAAGTCGCCGTGTTCGGAGGCGTGTCGATGGTGGTCGGCGACATCCTCGGCAATCACGGCGTCCACGCGCGGCAGCTGCAGCATCAGCGACGATCGGCAGCGAGGCGCGCTTCGACGAGATAGTACAGGGCAGGCAGGACCAGCAGCGTGAGGAGCGTCGCCGAGACGAGCCCTCCAATCACGACGACCGCCAGCGGCTTCTGCACTTCCGATCCGATCGCATGCGACAGGGCCATCGGCAGCAACCCGAGCATGGCCAGCAGCGCCGTCATCAACACGGTCCGCAGCCGCACCGTGGCGCCGGTCATCACGGCATCGAGCGGCGTCAACCCCCGGGCGCGCAAATCGGCGAAGTGGCTGACCATCACGACGCCGTTCAGGACCGCCTGTCCGAACAACGCAATGAACCCGATCGCCGCCGAGACGCTGACGTGAATCCCCGTCACGTATAAAGCGACGATGCCGCCGATCGACGCGAGCGGGATGTTCGCCAGGATGATGGCGGCGTTCTTCACCGAGCCAAATGCGTTGAACAGAAGAATGAAGATGAGGAAGACGCTCACCGGCACGATGACGGCGAGGCGCGTCATCGCGCGCTGCTGATTCTCGAACTCGCCGCCGAAGATCGCGAAATAGCCGGGCGGAAACATGACGCCGCCGGCCACCTTCTCCTTCATCTCCTGCACGATGCCGCCCATGTCGCGCCCGCGGATGAACACGCCGATCGCGGAGACGCGCTGTCCCAGCTCGCGGCTGATGTTCATGCTGCCGCCACGGACGGCGATGTTGGTCACGTCGCCGAGCGGCACGCGCGTGCCCGACGGCGTGTCGACGAGCACGTTGCGGATCGCCGCGACGTTCTGTCGATCCCGATCGCGCAGCCGCACCGCGACGCCATATCGGCGATCGCCCTCCCAGATTTCAGTGCCGACCTTGCCGCCGAGCGCCGTTTCGATCACGTCCTCGACGTCGGCCACGTTGAGCCCGTACCGCGCCGCGCGGGCGCGGTCGACCTCGATTTGCAGCTGCGGCACTTCGCCGGCGCGATCGACGAACGCGCGCGACACGCCGCGCACGCCCGACACGATGCGCAGCACCTCGCCGGCCTTCTGCCGCAGGACTGCCGGATCGTCGCCGAAGACCTTGATGACGATCTGTCCGTCGATCTGCGAGATGCTTTCGAGCACGTTGTCGCGAATCGGCTGCGAAATCGCCGGTTCCAATCCGGGGATGCGGCCGACGGCGTCTTCCATCTGCGCCGCCAGATCCTCGCGCGTGATCCTCCGCGTCCACTGCGACGGCGGCTTCAGATCGACGAAGAACTCGGCCATGTTGATTGGCTTCGGATCGGTGCCGTCTTCCGGGCGGCCCGCCTGCGAGATGACCTGCGTCACTTCGGGAAACTCGCGTGCGATGCGCCGCACCTGGGCCACGAGCCGTTTCGCCTCGGAGACCGACACGCTCGAGGGAAGCGTCAGGTTGATCCACAGCGTCCCCTCGTTCAGTTCGGGCAGGAATTCGGTCCCGAGCCTCGGGACGAGCAGCAGGGCGATCGCGAGCGCCGCGACTGCGCTGCCGATGGCGGCCAACGGCCGCCGCAGCGTCCGTTCCAGCGTACGGCGGTACGCACGTTCGAGAAACGCGACGAGCGCATTGTGCTCGTGCTTCACGCCACGCCCGAGCAGGAAGAAACAGAGGAGCGGCACGAGCGTGAGCGAGAACACGAGCGATCCGACGAGCGCCGACGAAACGGTGTACGCCATCGGCGCGAAAATCCGTCCTTCGTGGCGCTGCAGCGTGAAGATCGGAATGTGCGCGACGATGATGATCAGCATCGAGAACAGCGTCGGACGCCCGACCTGCTCGGTCGCGTCGAGAATCGTTCGGCGCGCTGATTCACGATCGGGAGAGTGGGAGTGTCGGGCGAGCGTTCGAAACACGTTTTCGACGACGATGACCGCGCCGTCCACGATGATGCCGAAATCCATCGCGCCGAGCGACAGAAGGTTCGCCGGAATGCCGCGGACGCGCAGGCCGATGAACGTCGCGAGCAGCGCGAGCGGAATGACGGCCGCCACGATGGCGGCCGCGCGGCCGTTCCGCAGGAACACGTACAGCACGAGCGTCACGAGCAGCGCGCCTTCGAGCAGATTGCGAAAGACCGTGGTGAGCGTCGTGGAGATGAGCTGTGACCGATCGTAGTACGCGACGATCTTCACGTTCCTCGGCAGCACCGATTCGTTCAGGTGGTCCACCCTCGATTTGATTTCCTGAAGCACCTCCGACGGATTCTCGCCTTTGCGCATCAGCACGATGCCCTCGACGATCTCGTCGTCGTCGTTGCGGCCGACGAGACCTTGCCGCGGCACCGCGCCGTCGTCGACTTCCCCGATGTCGCGCATGAGCAGCGGCGTGCCGTTGTGCTCGGCGACAACGATCGATCCGATGTCGGCCGACGAGCGCAGGAGGCCGACGCCGCGAATCAGGTACTGCTGCTCCCCTTCCTCGAGATAGTTGCCGCCGGCGTTGGCGTTGCCGCGCGACAGCGCGGTGAACACCTGCTGCAGCGTCACGCCGTACGCTTTCATACGCGCGAGATCGACGTTCACCTGGTATTGCTTGATGAACCCGCCGCGGCTGACGACGTCCGCCACGCCCGGCGCCATCTTCAGCGCGCGCTCGACGACCCAGTCCTCGATGCCGCGCAGCTCGGTCGGACTCGCGGTCGCCGATTCGAGGCGGAACCGGTACAGCTCGCCGACCGGCGTCGCCAGCGGCGCCAGCTGCGGCTGGATGTTGGGCGGCAGGTCGGCCTGCTGCAGCCGTTCGAGCACGCGCTGTCGCGCGAAATAGTCGTCGACCTGATCGTCGAAAGTGAGCGTCAGGAACGACAGCCCGAACTGGGTGTGCGAGAACATCCGCACCGAGTGCGGCACGCCGGCGAGCGCGATCTCGAGCGGAATCGTGATCTGCTTCTCGACTTCTTCCGGCGCATGGCCGGGAAAGAGCGTGATCACCGTCGCCTGCACGTCGGTGACGTCGGGAAACGCCTCCACCGGCAGCGATCGAAACGCGACGACCCCGGCCGCCACGAACAGCACCATCACGAGCATCATGAACAGCGGCTGATACAGCGCGAACGTGACGAGCCGCTTGACCATCAGCCGGCCCGCCGTTGCTCGTGCTGCCGCAGCAGCAGGGCGCCGTCGACGACGACGCGATCGCCGGGACGAAGGCCGGCGAGCACCCGGCGCAGCGGGCCTTCGCTCTGCGCCACGTCGACGGCGCGGCGCACGAATCTGCCGCGGCCGATCTCTGCGTAGACGAAGGCGCGGCCGTCCTCGGTGAACACGGCGTCGGCGGGCACGAGCATGACGCGATTGTGCGCTTCGAGATCGAGCGACACCGACGCGAACATCTCCGGCTTGAGGCGGCCGCCCGGATTCGCGACGCTGACGCGAACTTTCGCCGTCCGCGTCGCGGCATCGATCGAATCGCTGATGTAGTTGACCCGCCCGTGGAACGTCTGGCCCGGGTAGGCCGCCGTGGTGATCGACGCGGTCTGCCCCGGCGAGACGCGCTGGAGATCGCGCTCGAACACGTCGCCAACCACCCACACGGTCGACAAATCGGCAATCGTCATGATCGGCGTGCCGTCGCTCTGCACGAACTGGCCGGCGGTGACCCTGCGGTCGATGACGATGCCGGTCAGCGGCGCCGTAATCGGCAAACGGCCGTTGAACTCCGCGAGATCGTCCCGCGGATTCAATCCGAGCACGCGCAGCGACTCCTCGGTTCGAGCCGCGCGCGATCGCGCCTTCGCGAGGTCGCTCTGCGCCTGCTGCATCGCGATCCGCGACGCCGCCTCGTGCGCGAAGAGATCCTCGGTCATCGCGGCGGTCTTTTCCGCCAGCTCGACGTCCTTTCGCGCCTCGATGTATTCGCCGACCGACGCGGCGGCCTCACGGCTGTTGATCGCGCACAGCGTGTCGCCTCGCCTGACGGCGTCCCCGACCTTGACGCGGAGATCGATGACCTGCCCGCCGAGCGGCACGACGATGCGGGCGACGCGCTCCTCGTCGAACTGGACCTTGCCAGCCACGGCGAACGCGTCGGCGATTTCGCGCTCCACGACCGGTTCAATTCTGATCGCGGCGAGCATCTTCTGATCGAGCGACACAGGACCCTCCGGCGTCTTCGCTTGGATCGCTTCGCCGTCGGCGGCGGCCGTCGCCGCATCCGAATGGCCGCAGGCCGGCGCGGACAGCGCGGCCGCCACGAACATGAATCCGACGGTGAACCGCGTCACTGCACGATCTCCATTCCGACCGCCGCGTTCAAGCGTGTCGCCGCCCGCCGGAGGCCCGCGCGGGCATCGACGTAGCCCTGCATGGCGTCGTTGAACGCGCGCTGCGCGTCGAGGAGCTCGACGAGCGACGTCCCGCCCGACCGGTACATGTATGCCGACGTATCGCGCGCCTTGGTCGCCGGCTGGATGAGAGCGCCTTCGATGTCCGCCACGAGTTCGCGCGTCGTCACGTACTCGTGAAACGCCAACTGCACGTCGGCCGCGATCTGCGCCTCGCGCGCGGCGATGTGGCGATCGGCCTGCGTACGCTCCGCCGTGGCGCGCGCGATCTCTCCCTGATTGCGGTTCGAGAACGGAAGCGGCGTGCTGAAGAACAAGCCGAGCGAGTTGCCCCGTCCGGCGATGCCCTGCTGGCGCCGGTATTCGGCGCCGACCGTGTAATCAATCGTGCCAAGCGCTTCCTGGAGGCGAAGGTCGGCGACCGAGCGCGCCTGGGCGAGCTGCAGCGCGCGAAGGTCGGGCCGCGCCTGCCTCGCGAGCTCCTGCAGTTGCCGGAGCGCGGGCGCCGGCTCGGCAGCGAACCCCGTCAGCGCGTCGGTGATCTTCAGCGGATCGTCCGGCAGCCGGCCGAGCAGGACGCGGAGCCGTGCGGTCGCCGCGGCCACGTCGAGGTCGGCGCGAACGACGGTCGCGCGGAATTGCAGCATCGCGACTTCCGATCTCGTCGCCTCGAACGGGGCGAGCGACCCGGCCGTGACGCGCGCCCTGTTCACGCGCGCGAGCTCTTCGAACGCATGCAGATTTTCGGCGAGCAGCGTGCGGCTCGCCTGCGCAGCGATGACGTCGATGCACGCGAGCGTGACATCCTGAGTGAGCCCGCGAACCGCGTCGGCGAACTGCGCCTCGGCAGCCGACTTGACGGCCGACGCGAGCGCGATGCGCGCGCTCCGCTTCCCGCCGCGCTCGAGCGGCACGTCGACGCGCCACGCGATTTCGGGCGGCCCGCCGTTGTTGGTTGCGTCGAAGCCGGTGCCGAGCGCATCGAGATGGTCGGCGCTGAAGCTGAAGACCGGATTCGGCCGCAGTCGGGCCGCGATCATCCGCGCCTCCGCAATCGTCAGCGCGGTCTTCTCGGCGAGCAGGCTCAGGTTGTGCTGCAGCGCCTCGTCGACCGCCTGCGCGATGCTCAACGCCTGCGCATCCGCCCGCGCGGCGCAGCCGACCACGAGAACAACGGAAGAAAAAATACGCACAATGCCTCGCACCTCTGCACGGCGGTGATGGAGGCTCCGCCGCGCGAGCCGAAAACGTTCGGCTCGTCGAACTGTCGCTGGCGACTGGCTAGTGCGAGGACGGAGGGGCCCGGGGCGTGGCCGCGCCCCGCGTCGGATCGAGGGCCCGCGCGTCGTTCACCGAATCCGAATGTTCGGCGACCGCCGCCGGCGGCGCGTGCCCACAGGACGTCGCGACCTTCGACGAAGGCGGTTCGTTCTGAATGGTCTGTTCGTCGCAGGCGCCGCCGTGTTCCCACGTGTCGTCCGGGGGACAGCCGTCGACGATCGGCTTGTGCTCGGGTTTCTTCGAGGTCAGCCGTCCGTTGCCGTCGTTGACCCAGACGAGGAATCCGCGGTCGGTCGATGCGACGACGTCGAGGTCGCCGTCGCGGTCGATGTCAGCGGTCAGCGCGCCGCGGACGACGATGTCGTACCGGGTCGCGATCGTGCGCGAGAACGACGCGACGTCGATCGTACGCTCGACGCTCACGAACGCGCCGGCGGGCACGTTCGCGCGTGCTGCGGTCGCCACGGCGAGAGCGATCACCGCCGAAACAATCGCGACGCGGGCGCGCATCACCCGACGATGATAACTCACATCAACTTGCCGATCGGTCCGAGATCGAGATTGAGATCTTCGGGCGACAGTCCGAACCTTACACCGATGTCGCGGATCGTCTCTTCAAGGCGCATCAATGCAATGCCGACGGCTTCAACTTCCTTACGCGTGAGCGTCTTCTGCTCCATGCGGCGGATGGCCTGGCGCTCCATCAGCTTGCGCAGGAACTCGACAATCGTCAGCACCAGCTGCGCGACCGATTTCTGCACATCGTCCGGATCCGGATTCCATCGCGCCGGTGTGGCGCGCCGCTCGATCTCCTTGCGGAGCTGCCGCAGTTCGGCGGCGGTGACGGGCGCTGCTGCCGCGGTCGCGCGCGGATGGCGGCGCCGTTTCGGTTGAGCGCGGCGGCGCGAACGTCGCTTCACGACTTGCGGCGTCTCGTGAAGCGCGGGCCTTGGCGAAGGCGTTTGGACGGGCGGCGGCCGCCCGGCCGAAGCGTCGCGCTCCGCTTCGGCAGCACGCGGTCGGCCGCGCACAACAAGGTCGACAGGCGCAGGTAGATGAGATCGATGCCGGCGACGCCGAGCGCCACGTCGCCGGTCAGCGTCACGCCCTTGTCCAGCAGATGATCGAGCAGGTCGAGGACCGTTTCCTGCGGCGGCGCGAGAACGCGCTCGGCGGGAGTGGGCAGACGGGACGGCGCGGTTCGGCGCGGCATGTACGTAACGCGCGGCTTCGGCGGCGCGTGGATCAATCGTGCACGAACGTGTATGGAGGCCACGGCCCGGTGAGCGTCACGTGGTATCCGCGCGGTTCGAGCGCGCGCGCTTC
>Ga0066684_10000252_pt1 | contig 17331 bp, 17 predicted proteins | sample GraSoiAngelo_133_FD_62301 | JGI IMG/M metagenome (GOLD analysis project Ga0066684, IMG submission 62301) | Grasslands soil microbial communities from the Angelo Coastal Reserve, California, USA - 14_0929_05_20cm | ecosystem: Environmental > Terrestrial > Soil > Grasslands | place: USA... | reverse complement strand
TTGGATCGTTGCCGCATAAATTTGCGATTGGACTTCGCACCGCCTTGATGGCTCGCTTTGCATCAAATCCGTCGCTTTTTCGGCGAAACCCACCATTTGCCGGGTGTCGGCCAGACCGGACGGGACGGCGAGCAACAGAGCGCAAAACTTATTGACGAGGGCCACAACACGACCAGAGAGGAGCGTTCGGCATGGATATCAGGCAGCTACGTACGTTCGCCACTCTTGCCGAAACCGGATCGCTGGGTAAGACCGCGGACCGGCTTCGCGTTGCGCAACCCGCGCTGTCCCGCCAGATCCGCTTGCTAGAAGAGGACATTGGACTTCCCCTCTTCAACCGGCACAGCCGCGGGATGCAGATCACCGAAGCGGGCAAGGAGCTTCTTGTCCGGGTTTCCGGCCTGATACGTCAACTGGACCAGGCCTTGAAGGAAGTTCGCGAGTTGAAGACCGCGGTGTCCGGCGCTGTCGCGATCGGCCTCATTCCGAGTGTCAGCAGCATCCTTGGCGGGCGGCTGGGGCAACGCGTCGCGACCGAGCTACCCGGCGTTTCCCTTCGCCTGGTCGACGGCTATGCGCGGCATCTGATGGAATGGCTCCACGACGGCGAACTCGATGCCATCGTGACCTATGGGCCGGGAGCAAATATTCATTGCCAGACGTTTGAACTGCTGGTCGAAGAAATGCTCCTTGTCGGTTCCAGCACCAGCGGTTTGGCCGCGCAGAGCCCCATACCGTTTGACGCGGTTGCAAACTATCCGCTCGTGCTGCCGAGCCGTCCGCATGGGCTGCGGGCGATCGCGGACGAGGCTGCCGCGAAAGCCGGGATTACGTTGAATGTACGGCTCGAGGCCGACACCTACTCGGTCCTGAAGGAATTCGCGGTCAGCGGCTCGGGCTTTACGATTCTTCCGGCATCGTCGGTCGAGAAAGAAAATCGCGAGCGCCTCGTCAGCGTGGCGTCGCTTGCAAAGCCGCGGTTGACCCGACAGCTCGTGCTGGCCTCCCCGCTTGGATCGGTCGAGAGCAGAGCGACGCGAGCGGTCATGACGATCCTAAAGGAGGAAGTTTGCGCGCTGATCGAGACCGGCCGCTGGCAGGCCGCGCCAATGGGCGATCTTCGCCGGCTCATGAATAACGGCGTATCTCCGGTGGCAACCGCGCACCGAGCCTTCATACCAAACGGGATCACACGACGGCTTGAAGCCGGTAAGTCCGGGCCGCCGTGCCGTGGAACAGATCGGCTTTCTCACTAGCTGACGCGTCGCGGGTCAGGCGCTTGAACGCGTTCCACAGCACCCCGTAGCTGTAGGATCCCTTGTCGACGGGAAAATTGCTCTCGAACATGCAGCGATGCGGGCCAAAAACCGTGATGGTTTCATGAATATAGTCCCGCCACGCGTTGGCGAGATCCTCCGAAGTCGGCGGCATCTTGTGTTCGTGAAAACCAAATCCGTTGATCCGCATTCCGAGGCCGCCGGCCTTCACGACGGTATTGGGCAATTCGGCGAGCAGCCGAATATCCCTGCGCCAATCGGCAAAGGCCTCCTGACGCCGTCCCGCATAGGGACCGACGCCGAGCGGCCCACCTAGATGATCGACGACGATCGTTACCTTCGGAAACGCCCTGGCAAATCTGGCAAGGTCCGCGAGTTGGTTCTGGTAGAGCCAGCAGTCATAGGCCAGATCAAGCTGGCCGAGCGCGGCAAATCCCGCGCGAAATTCCACATCTTCCAGCAGATCCCTGGGATACGGCACCGACGTGCTGCGGACCTCGGGATGCCATGCGACGATGTTGCGAATTCCGCGCAGCCGGCCGTCTGAAACGGTGAGATGCTTTTCGATCACGCCCTTCGCCCGGTCACCGAGGCGAAGGTCAACATATCCGACAATCCCCTCGCACACGCGCGTTGCGCCATAGGCGCCGCTCTCGCTCATCGCCGCGATCCCGTCGACAAATTTCGTCTCGCCGAGCGACTTCAGCGCTTCGTCGCCCGTCGTCCGATACATCGCCCGGCACTCGACAAACACGCTCGAGACGATGTTGTGGCCGGTTCGAAAATCAGCCAGCAACTCGTCCAGTAGATAGCGCGGCCTCGGCGCATCCCAGAGGTGATGATGCGGATCGATGATCGGCAATAGCGGCTCGAGCGGCTGCTCTGCGTATTGGTCAAGCCACGCCTGGTTCACGGCAAGATGGGCAGGCGTGCCGGCGGTCTTGGCTGGTGCATTCATGGCGTGGACTCGACTTTCGGGGAAGCTATCGACTGTAAAAACATTCTGGCGGCGTTGCCCGCGAGAGCAGCGCGCTCATGATGGGCCAAGTTCGCATACTGCTTGCAGGGGGCCTCGACCTCAATCGGAATTTGGGCAGGCAGGCTTTGTGCAAACGCAAGAAGTGGAAGGCCGCCGGCTCCGACATCGAGACGATCATGTCGTCCCTCGTGGGAAAGCCGGACTAGCGGCGGCGACCGGGTGGGCGCATCGCAGATTTGCGCAAACAAAATCTCCTCGCGCGGAATTCGAGCGAGCGATGCGGCCGATCCACCGGAACGGTAGAGGTGAAGGGCATCGACCAGAATTCCCGCATTCGCCTGCTTGCTGGCCGTGACGATCTGGTGCGCCTCTTCGATGGTCCGCACGGCGGAATATGCGAAGAACTCGATTGCCACGCTCATGCCGAGCTTGCTGCACTCCTCGCAAAGCGACGCAAAATGATCGACGACCCGCCGACGCATCGGGTCGAACACGATTGCAACGACAAAGCGTGCCCCCAGACTTGAGCCGGCCTCGAGCGCCCCCTTGCACCACTCCAGCGGAGGCCTGCCATCGAGCCAGATGCCACCCATGTTCAGCAGCCCGATTCGATGGTCCCGCAGCGACTTCGCAATATCCCTGAACAACCAAGGCTTCTCGGCCACCGCCGGCTCCGTATCGCCGGGTCGCCGCGCAAACTTCAAGCCAACATCCGAGAAACCAGCCGCTGCCGTCGCCGCGATCTGTTCGAGCGCGGTGGCACCGGGCAACGTAAGCCAGTTAAGTGACAGCCGCCCAGCCCTCGGACCGGCAACCCCATGCATTTTCTGATCTCCGTCCAGCGAACTGAGTAACGGACATCAGCGCGAGCCGGTTATAGAATCTTTCGATGGGAGACATCTTCCGATCCGGCGATGCAATCGGCGGATTTCTGCACCATGTCCCAAACCATCACCGCCGCCGGACGCTGCTCGCCATGCAGGCGGACCAGCGACAGGCTGGATTGCAAATTAACCCCTTCGATATGGCGAACCACCATGCCTCCCGGCGACTCATCATGCGGCGGATCGAACCAGCCAAGTGTCACCGCCGGTACCCGCATCAGGCGGCCGTAGCGTTCGACGGCGAATGCATGGCCTTCGGGCGGTCGGACCAGCTCGGCGCCCAGCTCGCGCAAGGCGCGATTGATGGCGATCGTCAGCGGCGCACCAAGCGTGCGATCGATGACGGCGACATATTGATTCCTGAGTGCCTCGACGGGCACCTCCGCCTCGCTGGACCAGGGGTATTCGACAGGTATCTGGAGCGCCAGCCGTTTTTCCCCGATGCTGAGGCGTTCAAGCCCATCGGGCCAATCGGCCTCGGTCGCTATGTCGTTCTTTGCAGCGCTTGCATCTGATGGCTCGATCAACAATGCAAGATCGATTTCCTTGCGCAGGAGGTCGCCGTAGTTTCGCGCATGCGCCTTGTCGAACACGCGCAGCCGAATCTTCGCGTGCTGCGTGATCAATCTGTCGATCAGGTCGCGACGTTCCCAGATGTGCTGCGTGTAGAACGGCGTCCCAATTCGAAGCTCGTTATCGCGTATTTCTCGTGCAGCACGAACCGCCGAGGACGCCTCCGTCACCATGCGTCTCGCGTTTGCCAGGAAGAGCCGCCCTTCGGCCGTCAGCTCCACCTTGCGGCTGTTCCGACAGAACAAGGCAAACCCCAATCTCCGCTCCAATTCGCGGATTCGGGCGGAGAGCGCCGGCTGGGAAACGTTGAGGAGTTGAGATGCCCTGGTGAAGGACATCTGATCCGCGACGGTGACAAAGATACGGTAGGCAGTCGCGTCCAGATCCATAAATCACGCCTTAGACCTGCAGAAGTCAAAACGGACAGTGACGAGAATGCCTTGCTGAAAGCGAAAGGTCGAGAGCTAATGCAGCCCCTAAGAAACCGAAGAATCCCAAGGACAGCCCTGCATTCGACACCGGTCAGGATCAACCTGGATTCAACGCAAAAGATTCTTAATGAAGCAGCAAGCAAGATCGCATGCGCAAGTTTAGAGCGACCGGTCCCTAGAAGCGCTTCCTTGGCGTAACTGCCGCAAAATTCCGTAACCGGTCATTACGCGAATTGGGGAACGATCATGGCGCCGTTTCCATCCTATCCCCCGGCTGCCGGAAGTTGCTCAAAGTTCATTGAGGGTCTTTCTGGCCTTCCCTCCGCGCTGCATCGCCGTTCGCTTGTGAGCGCTATTAGCTAGCAGGGCCGACGGAGTAATTTTTCCTCGATGAAAAACTGGAGCGTGCCGTATCCTTCCGTGTCAACAGCGTACCTAAAACTTCCTTCAACCGTGGGAAACACCGCGACGACGGTACCTATCTCATGATCGCCGGCTGCATTCTCGACTTCCTCGCCAATCGCAAACTTCGACATCGAAAACTCCCGATGGAATCATCGCGGCGATTTTATCTCAGAAAATCAGCTTGCGCTTATTAACGATTTCGACCACGGGATTTCGGACTACCTGTTGTTATAATGTCGCGACCTTCGGTCCTGCAGATGAACTTCCAAACAGGAACACTCGAACAACTGGACACACCATCGGATGGTGTTCGCACGTACAAGAAATCGCCGCGTCCGAAAGCAGAACGGAAGTCAATGGTGAAGTAGTTGGGGAACTGTGGCATCCGCAAAATTGTCAGCTATCGTCAGCTTCGATGGAAGTGGCGACAGAACAGGGCCCACTCGAAAACGAACTAAAAATCTCAGCAGAACTTGAAGAGATTATTCTTTCAGGGATTGTTGCTTGCCGGATTGTTTGTATTCGTCCGCAGAAATCCGATGAGCGGCTAGTGACCAACTGTCATAACTGCACCTAAGCATAGCACAGGAACTTGCTGACAAAATCGCTGCGGGAGTGCCAAGTTCGCCTCAAAGAGAAATGGGGTCCGGGTATCCTGCGCTTCAGAGCGTGAGATTTCAACGCACGGCTTTGCCAGGCTTTGCCACACCGTGTCCGACTTCAGGCTCCGGGTACTCCGGATTTCGGCGCATAGCTGCGACTGGTCGCGGAGTGCGAAGAGTGCTGCGACGCTTAGCGTTTTGCCCGGTTCGGACATCTAGGCCTCTAGGCCGCGGCAATCGTAATTCGGGGGCTCGCTACGTACTCTTTGAGAACCACGTCGTTAGCATCCACTTCGACCAGCGAGACATCGTAGCTCCACAGATCGGCAAGGTGATGAAGGACCTGCTTGGCGTCGGCCTCCGCGAGAAGGGCTCCTTTTACAACGGCATGGCGCAACATCAAGCGCCGATTACCGGCAAGATCAACATCAACCACTTCGATGTTAGACTCAACAACCCCGAGGTCATACTGTCGCGCCAATTCACGACGAACAGCACGATAACCGCGCTCATCATGTATCGCATCGACCCTAATGCCAGCGCTTTCGTCAGGATTGTCATGCAGATGGAACATTCGCATCTGGCGCATAAGTCGTGGGCTCAGAAATTGGCTAATAAAGCTCTCGTCTCGGTAGTTGGCCCAGATATCGCGCAGCGTGGCCATCACCTCACCGGTGCCGGCGATGTCGGGAAACCATTCGCGATCCTCGTCAGCCGGGTTTGAGACAATGCGTTCGATATCCTGCATCATAGCAAAGCCGAGCGTATAAGGGTTAATACCTGAAAAGCGCGGGTCGTCGAATTCAGGCTGAAACACGACATTGGTATGAGATCGTAGGAACTCAAGGAAATTGCCATCAGAAATTCGGCCCTGTTCGTGCAACCGGGTCAAGATGCGATAATGAACGTAGGTCGCGGTGCCCTCATTCATGACCTTGGTTTGACCCTGAGGATAAAAATACTGCGCAACGTGACGCACGATCCTGAGCAGCTCGCGCTGCCAGGACTGCAGGCGCGGCGCCGACTTTTCTAGGAAATACAACAAATTCTCCTGCGGGAGCCCCAGCAACTTGCGCCGCCTTTCGATGTTAAGCGACTCTGGACTTTTGGCCGGGCCCGTCGGAACGGTACGCCAGAGATCATTGAACGCCTGCTCCTCGTGCAAACGGCGCTCTCCGGCGCGTCTTTCTTCAGCACGCAAATCCAGCTTCTTCTTGCCGGGATAACGATCGATCCCATGCGACATCAAAGCGTGAGCGGCGTCCAACGTCTGCTCGACCGCTTCTCGGCCGTGACGCTCCTCGCATTGGGTGACATAGCTCTTACCGAACTCTAGATAATCGAGAATTCCTTCGGCGTCTGTCCACTGCTTGAACAGATAGTTGTTTTTGAAGAAATGATTGTGGCCGAACGCCGCGTGAGCAATCACCAAACTTTGCATGGTCGCCGTATTTTCCTCCATCAAATAGGAAATGCACGGCGAACTGTTGATCACGATCTCGTAGGCGAGGCCCATTAGACCTTTTCGGTAGAACGCTTCCTGATGTGCGAATTGCTTGCCAAATGACCAGTGCTTGTAGAACAGTGGCATCCCAGCGGAGCAATACGCATCCAGCATCTGCTCCGCTGTAATGACCTCGATTTGATTGGGATAGATGTTGAGCCCCAATTCAGTTACAGCAATGTCTTCACACGCGTCGTGGATACGTTGCAAAGTCTGGAAGTCCCAGTCCGCACCCTCAAACAGGCGTTCGGTTAGCACAGTCATGGGACGGCTTTCTGCAGGCTCCCGCGGCGCCGGAAAAGATCGTGAAACACCGGAAAAATTTCGTTGCGCTCGGAAACCTTGCGCATCGACAGCGGTGCTCCATCACTGCACAAGCGACGGTACAGCAACCACAGCGTTGACTCTGACATATCGAACCCATTGCCGGAAGCCTCGCCAACCTCCAGATAGGCAAAGAACTGGCTGACGGGCAGGATCATCTCTGTAAGAAGTCGGCTCACGACATCTGCATCTGAATTGGAGTTGTCGCCGTCGGATGCCTGGGCGGCATAAATGTTCCAATCCGCTGGACGAAACCGCGATCTGACGATCTCGTGCATCGCCGATAGCGCAGCCGACACCAGAGTGCCGCCGGACGCCGGTCCGCGAAAGAATGTCTCTTCGTCCACCTCCTCCGCTCGATCGGTATGACGGATGAAAACGATCTCGACGTGCCGATAGCGGCGCTTTAGAAAAATATAGAGCAACATGTAAAAGCGCTTTGCCAGATCCTTCATATGCTCGGACATCGAGCCTGACACGTCCATAAGGCAAAACATGACAGCCTGTGCGACCGGCTTACGTGTTGGTTCGAAACGACGGTATCGAATGTCAACCGGATCGATAAAGGGAATTCTGCGTATTTTCTCTTTCAAGGCCTCAGCCTCGGCCATTAATTTGGTGCGCTCTGCCTCATCGCAGTTCATGATGTCCGCCTCAAGCTTCGCGATCGTTTCCGACCGGGGTCGTCGCAAAGCAACCCGCCGCGCGAGCGACAGCGTCACGGTGCGGCTCACCGCAATGTTCGAGGGAGACCCGGAGGTCGCGTAGCCGGCCCGGCGAAACCCCTCATTATCCACTTCCGCGGGTTTTCGCTTGGCAAGATCAGGTAATTCGAGATCGTCAAAAAACAGGTCAACAAATTCGTTGCGGCTCAGAATGAATCGGAACGCATCTTCGCCATCGCCTTCACCTGCCCCGGACGCTTTCCCTCGAACTTCACCCGAACGAGGAAGCATGTCACCTTCAACGAATTTCTTATTTCCGGGAAGCACCATGTCGCGCGTGCCGCCTTCACGTCGGAAGCGCGGCTCGTTCATTCCATCCAGCGGGATGCTGATCTCGCCACCTTCCAACACGTCCTTGATGTCGCGATCCTGCGACGATTTGTTGACCGCGCCCTGGATCAGCGCCTTGGCGCGACGCAAAAAACGCTGGCGGTTCTCAAGACTTTTGCTGCCCGAATTCAGGCGCCGATCGACGATGTGCATGGCCATCTTCGCACCCGTTTAGCCGGCTTGTTTGACACGCATATACCATTCAACCAGCCGCCGAACTTGACGTTCGGTATACCCACGCCCGACCATCCGCTCGACAAACTCACCGTGCTTCTTCTCGGTATCGCCGTCTTTCTTTGATCCGAACGAAATGACGGGTAAGAGGTCTTCTACCTGCGAGAAAATGCGCTTCTCGATCACCTCTTTTATCTTCTCGTAACTAGTCCAAGTCGGATTGTTTCCGCCGTGCTGCGCTCGTGATCGCAGGCAGAATTTCACAACCTCATTGCGAAAGTCCTTGGGATTGGCAATCCCAGCCGGCTTCTCGATTTTGGTCAGCTCCTGGTTGAGAAGTTCCCGATCCAGCAGCTGACCCGTGTCTGGATCTTTGAAATCCTGGTCTTCGATCCACGCATCGGCATAGCGGACATACCGGTCGAACAGGTTTTGACCGTAATCCGAATAGGATTCGAGATAGGCTTTTTGGATCTCATTGCCGATGAATTCTGCATACCGTGGTACTAGCTCGGCTTTGATGAACTCGAGGTAACGCTTCTCGACCTCATCGGTAAGCTGCTCACGGCGGATCGCCTGCTCAAGCGCATAAATCAGATGGACGGGATCTGCGCCAAGTTCCGCAGTGTCATGATTGAACGTAGCGGCGAGAACCTTGAATGCGAAGCGCGTCGAGACACCGTCCATGCCTTCGTCCACTCCGGCAGCATCCTTGTATTCCTGAACGCTTCGTGCCTTTGGATCAGACTCCTTTAGGCTTTCGCCATCATAGACCCGCATTTTTGCAAACACCGTCGAGTTCTCGTGCTTGCGCAAGCGCGACATCACCGAGAACCGGGCGAGCGTCTCAAGTGTTGATGGCGCACACGGCGCCGATGCGAGCTCGGATCCCTGTATAAGCTTGTCATAGATCTTCTGCTCCTCAGTCACCCGCAAGCAGTAGGGAACCTTGATAACGCAAATTCGATCGATGAAGGCTTCATTATTCTTGTTTGTCTTGAAGCTTTGCCATTCCGATTCGTTCGAATGCGCTAGAATGACGCCGGTAAATGGAATCGCTCCGATATTCTCGGTCCCGATGTAGTTGCCTTCCTGAGTGGCGGTCAGCAGCGGGTGTAGCATTTTGATCGGCGCCTTGAACATCTCCACGAATTCCAGGACGCCCTGATTGGCACGATTTAAGCCGCCCGAATAGCTGTACGCGTCAGGATCATTTTGGGCGAAGGCCTCTAGCTTCCGGATGTCGACTTTGCCAACGAGCGAGGAGATGTCCTGGTTGTTTTCGTCGCCGGGTTCGGTTTTCGCAATTGCGATCTGCCGCAGGCGAGAAGGCTGGAGTTTCGCGACCCGAAAGCGGGAAATATCGCCCCCGAAAGCTTCCAGCCGCTTTAAGCACCAGGGACTCATAAGTCCGCTGAGTCGGCGCCGCGGAATGCCGTACTTTTCCTCGATCATCGGTCCTAGCGATTCCGGGTCGAAAAGACTCAGTGGACTTTCGAACACGGGACTGAGCTCGTCGCCAGCTTTCAACACATAGATGGGATTGATCTCCATCAAAGACTTCAATCGTTCGGCAAGCGACGATTTTCCGCCGCCGACCGGGCCAAGCAGATAAAGAATTTGCTTCCGCTCCTCGAGTCCCTGAGCTGCGTGCCGGAAGAACCCGACGATGCGTTCGATTGTGTCTTCCATTCCGTGGAACCCTGCGAAGGCCGGATAGACTCGTATCGTCCTATTCAAAAAAATACGGCCAAGGCGGGAGTCCTTGGCCGTATCGATCATTTGAGGTTCACCGATGGCAGCTAACACGCGCTCGGCGGCATTCGCATATCGCATCGGGTCGCCTCGACACGACTCCAGATATTCCGCCATCGGCATGTCGATTTCGCTTCGGGACTCGAACGACCGCACAAAGGCATTGAACAGAGAATCGTTGTACATGATCCGCTCCTCAAGTCATCGCCAGCCTGCGTATCGCGCAGCTCAGTGTCACGCCCCGTAATTCCAAACCGAGCGCGAATCAGCATCGGCACATTGACTATTGGACACTGGCCAAACTCCACTGCACAATGCACAACGAGTGCAGCGGGTGAGTCATAAACAGGCAATTGCTGAATTGTTGTGCCCGCGAAGCGGCGTTCGCCGGAGTTAGATGTGATTCCAAATAAATGTCACCGATTCGCAACATTCTGTATTTGCGCGAATTGGAACAGAATGCTTGCCACGACCTTAGAACGAAAGACCCGATGGTGATGCCTCATCGAGCGTCGCGTCCTGCGCTGCCTTAGCCAATAGCCGACGATCGCCCCTGGAAAATCGAGATTGCGCCAGAGCGCCCCTAGGCCGCTGCGTTTGCCGGCCCAGCCGAAGTATGGGTCATTCGGAAGTAGGTTCGCGCAGTCGCAAGGTCCGCATTACCCCAATGAAACGGACATCGTCGGCTCACCCGGTTACGTCAAAATGTGCCAGGAGCGAGCCAGCGCTTCCCCAACCCTGGCAGCCAGCACGTGAAATGTGATCTCCCAGGACAGAAGCCAGCAGCCCCGGATGAGGGCTGCGAAATCCACCTTGGGCGTGGTGAAATCAGTCCCGGATTTGCTACGCTGATCCTGGCAACGTTGACTAGAGCCTTTGGATGCCATCGCATCCACAGCTTGCTAACCGCCTCGCCATTGCAGAAACCCCAACGCAGGGCGACGTTCCGAATCCAGACAGCGAGACAGGCCCATGGTGAAACCGTTTCCGTCGAAGACCCACATCGGCAACCACATGCTGCATCCCGAAACGCTGATGCTGAACTACGGCTACGATCCGCAACTGTCGGAAGGAGCCGTCAAACCACCGGTCTTCCTGACCTCGACCTTCGTCTTCAGGACCGCCGAAGACGGACAGGACTTCTTCGATTTCGTCTCGGGTCGGCGCGAGCCTCCCGAGGGGATGGGCGCGGGGCTGGTTTATTCACGGTTCAATCACCCCAACAGCGAGATCGTGGAGGACAGGCTGTCTGTCTATGAGCGCACCGAGAACTGCGCGCTGTTCTCGTCGGGCATGGCGGCGATTGCGACCACCATCCTCGCGTTCGCTCGCCCTGGCGACCTCATTCTGCACTCTCAACCGCTCTATGGCGGGACGGAAACTCTGTTTGCGAGGACGCTTGCAGGCCTCTCGATCGGCGCCGTGGGTTTTGCCGACGGCATCGACGAAGCCGCAGTCAGGCTGGCGGCGGAGGACGCCATGCGCAAAGGTCGGGTTGCGATGATTTTCATCGAAACCCCAGCAAACCCTACCAACGGCCTAGTCGATATTGCGATGGTCCGCCGCGTCGCTGAGGTGATCGGCCAGGCCCAGGGGCACACGCCGATCGTCGCGTGCGACAATACGTTGCTCGGCCCGGTGTTTCAGCTGCCGATCGAACACGGCGCGGATCTTTCATTGTACTCGCTGACTAAATATGTCGGCGGTCATTCCGACCTGATCGCGGGAGCTGCGCTCGGGTCAAAAGCCCTCATGAAAGACGTCAAAGCGTTGCGAGGCGCCATCGGCACCCAACTGGATCCGCATTCCTGCTGGATGATCAGCCGGTCGCTCGAAACACTGAGCATCCGCATGGAAAAAGCTGACAGAAACGCGCGGCTCGTGGCGGATTACCTGCGCGGTCACGCCAAAGTCGCGAAGGTCCATTATCTTGCGCACCACGAAGAGGCCTCGCCCGCCGGCCGTCTTTTCGCGAGGCAATGCATCGGTGCGGGCTCCACCTTCTCATTCGACATTGTCGGCGGCCAAGCCGCCGCATTCAAATTCTTGAACGCGCTGCAAATCTTCAAGCTAGCGGTGAGCCTCGGCGGCACCGAGTCGCTTGCCAGCCTGCCCGCAAGCATGACCCACTCCGGCGTTCCGGCTGACATCCGCCAAAAAATAGGCGTTCTGGATTCCACGATCCGCCTGTCGATCGGCATTGAAAATCCCTCCGATCTGATCGCAGACATCTCCCAGGCTTTAAACGAGGCATAGCTGCAGTCCTTTCGTGAGAGTCAGCGCAAGAACCGACAACGGCCTTAGGCAGCGGACGTGGGGCCTGCCCTGCGCCAAGAGCTCATTACGCGAACAAGTGCCAAATCAAGGGCTATGGCGTGCGTTAGTCTGGTGCAGGCTATGTTGTCGTATTGGCGTGCAGGACCATTTGAAACACAGCGCCCTGAGGGGAGTTTGGGAAAACCAGCAAGTCTCCATCATGGGATCAGCAATCGAACGGCAGATAGACAGGCCCATCCCCATACCGTCAGGTTTCGTCGTAAACAGCGGGTTGAATATCTGATTGATTTCTTGCGACTTGATACCTTTTCCAGTGTCCCGCCGTCCCGTATGGTGGCGCCTAAGAGACCGCTCGCGCGTGTCGGCCTGGACCCCGCGCGCGTCATTTACTGCGAGACCTGGAAAGACCGCGACGTGTTTCCCGCGATGGAAGACGGTTTGCGCTGCAAGGTCTCGCGGCCGTGGTTGGCGACGTCATGCGCCTATCCCTGAACGCATCTCACCGCTTCCAGCTTTTGTGCCGAGGAAACCCGGCATCGCGGCGCTCGTGATCCGCCGCTGGCGCAATGCAGTAGCAACGAAATTCGCAGCGGAGCCCAATGCCTCCCACATGCGCTGGCGAGTTTCGCCGCATCCTCCGTCCGGGAAGGTCGAAGATACCGCTTGGCTACGGCAGTTGGTCATCAATCCGGGGAAGTAGCTGCGCGGAAACGTGGGGTAGGACGTGGGGCGAAGCCCAAAGACTGTTAGAAATCTAGCAAATACAATGCCCTTCGGTTGACACCCCTTCCGCCAATTTCAATTATTCGATCACTTCGTCGGCGCGGGCGAGCAGGGTTGGTGGCACCATCAGGCCAAGTGTTTTAGCGGTCTTGAGATTGATCGTTAGCTCAAATTTTGTCGGTAGCATCACGGGCAAGTCCGCAGGTTTTTCACCCTTGAGCACTCGACCAGCTAAAACGCCCGCTTGGCGGTAGGAGTCTGCGAGGTTCGTGCCATAGCTCATGAGACCACCAGCAACAACGTTTTCGCGCCAAGCGTAGCTTGTCGGAACGGCATGCGTTGCGGCAAGCTCAACTATCTTCTGCCGCCGGCTATCGAAGAAGGGATCACCGGCGACAACAAGCCCGTTGGCGTCTAGCGTGGTCAACGTCTTAAAAGCCGTGACGAGTTCGTCTTGGTTGCTGGCGTTTAACACGTGGAGTGCAATTCCGAGATTTTGCGCCGCCGCCAGTGCGGCCTTCGTCTCGTCGCCGCCACTCGGATTCGATGGGTTCGCGAGATAGGCCATCACGGTCGCCATAGGCAGCAATTCCCTCAGGAGTTCGACACCCTTTGCCACAAGAGGGGTGGTGAGCGTGCTCATACCGGTAAGATTTCCACCGGGCCGGTTGAGGCTTGCGACCAAACCAAGACCTACCGGGTCGCTCGCGGCCGAGAAGACAATCGGAATCGTCGAGGTAGCGGCCTTAGCCGCGAGCGCCGAAGGACCTCCACCGGCCGCGAGGATTGCGGCTACCCGCAGCCCAATCAGTTCGGTTGCGAGTGCCGGCAAGCGGTCGTACTGACCCTCCGCCCAACGATAATCGATGGCCACGTTTTGCCCGACAATATAGTCCATTTCGCTCAGGCCCTGCCGGAATGCAGCGGCGACCGCCACAGACTCACCTGGAGACCTGCTGCTGAGGAAACCGATCACTGGCATCGGCGCTTGCTGCGCACGGCAGGCGAGCGGCCAGGCGGCCGCGCTTCCCAGGAGAGCGATGAATTGCCGACGTTTCATACGACCCCTCACCAAGCAGCCATCATATCGATGAAAGCCGGCCTGATGAAGAGGCTCGCAAGGTGAAAAGGCAAAAGGCGCCGATGTCCGAAGCGAGTCATTTTCGAGAGTGATGGCGTGACGAACGGCGCATTGCGCAAAATTCTTCTCGCAAGCGCACGACCAGCCGCGCTGGAAATCTTTTTTTGATGCTTCTAAATGTCGTCATTTGTGGCCATCTTTGCTCGACCAGAAAAAGGATTTCCTAATCATTTGCTCGAACGTTGTTCATTTAACCAATGAACCGAGCACTTGCCAAATGAAACAGCAAGAATTGAAGCCTCTGATTATCGAGCAATGGGACCAGTGGGTGCAAACGCAGCCGATCGAGTCCGGACACGCCAGCGCCCGCGACTCGTTTAAGTTCTTTCTCGAACTGGAAGATGCGCAATCGCCACTTCTGAATTTTCAACCAAGGGATCGAGACAAGTGGGCAATTGTACACGATTGGCTGCTGAACGAGGGGCGAGTGGCGAATTGAGGGAGCCTCAGTTCGGATCCAGCCAACTCGGGAGGATTGGATTCTGAAGAGGAAGCAGCAGGCCGATGCTAGCTTAAGCCCAATCCGAAAACTGCCTTGCCCTGTAGGCATAAAACTCTCGAAGGACTCCCAATTTCCCTTCTTCGCTTGCGGTCGATTCTTGGAGCGTGCTGAGTACTTCGTTGAAATTGGCCATGGCTGAACCTGCACTCGTTGCCAAGGCCTCTTTGAGGAGAGCGTTATGTACGATTGGATTCAGCTTACTGAAATTCATGCCGATAGCCTCGAAGGCTGCCGTTAATTCCCTCTGTGCCTGCGTTGCCTGTTCAAGTGTTTCGAACATTATGTTGCCCAATTCACCGCCCGTCCGCGTGCCCGTCGATCAAGCGCCAGCCGCGCCTCTTTCGTTCTTTGAGAACTGTCTCGAGCTCGGCGTCCAAATCTACGATGACAGCTTCAACAGCAGCGATGGTCTGCTGGATCGCGGCGATCTCTGCGATCTGCTGATTTGAAGGGGGGCTGGTCAGCCCTCTAAATGCCACTACCAAATCCCGACGCTGTTCTTTGAGCTGAACAAGCGGCAAACCATGGTCTTCGAGCTGATCATCGTGCATGGGGGCTATCCCTGACCATGGGATTGTATCGAGAAACAGTGCAGACTGGATTACGGACATGCTGCAAATTTTAAACGAACGTTTCGGAATTGAACGGCAGGTCAAGAAGCCTGACCGATTATGTCAATCATGGGGTTGCGATCTGAGTACCCGCGTACGCGCCAAGTCGCGTGCGATGATTTTGCTGATCAGCAAGAGCTTCAGCTCGTGTACCTGCACTTAAGGAACGAGGCTTTGAAGTTCCGTCGGCTGAAACGTCGAACGCGCAGCCTTCTGCAGGAGCTGTTTTTAAGCTATTCGAGCGTTCGAGGGTGAACCGCATGTCGAACCCGTTCAATCATGAAAGCTCGACCCACTCCCGATTTGGAGCAATCGGCCCACGCATGCTTTTAATTGCATTGGTTTTGTTTTCGGTCCCAGCAACCGCGCAAGTCTATCCGGTCAATGGGGTCTTTTCGGCTATTGATGCGAGGTATCCGTCCGACAGGGCTGAAGCCTGTATGGCCTTAAAGACGTTTGGGGTTGATGCAGTTACACAGGAAGCCGTCGCCGAGTTGATTATTTTCATGAAGGACAAGCGCTACGACGTCAAAGGCGACGTCCAAATCGAAGAAAGACTGAGATCAATAAAGAAGACCGATGGCGGTTTTCGGATTACGGAGTTGCCGGCCAAGAGTGGTCGGCTACCTGGGTTCAGAAGAAAAACAAGTTATTTCCTCAGGGTAGTCGACCCCTTCACGATAGAGATTTGGGATGGAACGAGCCTCACACAGTACGCAAAGTGCGGCCCTCAAAAGGCGCCGGTCTGAGCATCTGTCTGCGACGGGCAGGCTACCGCTATTCAACGGCAACCGATTCCCACATGCCGCGCATCTAATCGCTTCGCGGTTTCCTGCGCGGCGGCACGACATCGTTGAAACAATCAAAGCCCTTCCATGCCGGCTCGACGGGAGGGACGCCCGCATGCGGGACATAAATCGAGGCTTCATTGAGTGTCATGGAAGGAATGTAGCGCGGGCAATTTGGAAAGATGACGTCGGCTTTGACGCGAACGATCAATTGCGCGCCGACCGTCTCGGTGAGCAAGGTATCATCACGATCAATTCGGGCCTTGCCATTGATACGTAATCGCCTCGGTGTCCCGTGCATTGCAATAAACAACATCCCCACATGCGGATTGACGACCAGGTTGCCCAGACTCTTGAACATGCCATTTCCGTCGTAGTCCGGAAACGCTAATTCTGACGGTCCCGTCACTCGGACAAACCCGGACGCTCCACCTTTGAAAGAGCAGTCCGGGCGTCCAGAAGCATCTGCAGTTGCGATGAAGAAGTAGATGCAGTTCTCGATGAAGTTCTTGTCTTCATCAGTAAACTGAGACCGGGACAGTTCTTCCAGGCGATCGGAGAGACGCCGGCTGCCAAATTCGTCCTGAAATATGCGATTGCCTTCGTGATAAAGCGTGCTTGTCATGGCTAGCCTTTCCTTGCCATGACCGCCTCCAGCCAGGCGAGCGCAGCTTAGGGCGGCATTGCGGACATTGCAGCACTTAGCTGCACCATGCCTCCCGAAGCGCCGTTCTCCCGCTTACACCGCGTCTTTGGCGGCCTTTACAGGACGGGCCCTTACAATCTTGCGTGCCGGCTTGGCCTTGAACATCATAGGCTCGCCGTTGAACGGGTTTGTGCCTTGGCGTGCTTTGGTCGCGGGCTTCTTGACGACGACGAACTTTGCCAATCCAGGAACAAGAAACACGCCGGACTTCTTGAGTTCCTTGTAACCGACGTTCGCGAGCGTCTCCAAAACGCCCTTCACGTCCCGCTTCGCCAATTCGCTCTCGGCAGCGATTTTCTCTATCAGCTGCGACTTCGTCATTTGGACAGCCATTTTTAGGTCCTCTAGCTCGGATGGGTACAGCACGCCGTATAACACAGGTTTTCGTGAACTATGCCGGGCATCGGCGAAAAAACCGGCCGTCCACCACATTCTGTAATCGCTACATCATGGCCGACGATGCACCAATCGCTCGCAACCGGCGGCCGTGCGATGTGACGAAACCTTGGTTGAGCCACTGCGGTGCGCCCAGAGCACGAGCCTTGTAAAGGGCGCCATGTTAACGACCTCCCCTGGATAGTCGGGGCCTCTAAACCAAGCGAAGACGATTTTTTAAACCA
>Ga0066684_10000251_pt1 | contig 17334 bp, 15 predicted proteins | sample GraSoiAngelo_133_FD_62301 | JGI IMG/M metagenome (GOLD analysis project Ga0066684, IMG submission 62301) | Grasslands soil microbial communities from the Angelo Coastal Reserve, California, USA - 14_0929_05_20cm | ecosystem: Environmental > Terrestrial > Soil > Grasslands | place: USA... | reverse complement strand
ATTCAGGCCGAAATTCAGGTCCTCATCAGGGTTGAAAATCACCGGAACTTCAATAGAGAGCGCGGCCCAACGATAATCCCTCAGTTTGCGGGCGTAATTAGCCTGAAATGATAAGCCTTTTCCAAAACGAACAATCGGATAGGGCGTGGGCGCGCCCGGGGAACCCTGATCACTTATGAAGGTGCGACCCACTGTTATTGCGACTTCGTTTTTGGTGGCTTCCTGAGCAGCCGCCAAAGCAATCGCGGCCAATAAAAGGAAAGCAGCCGCGAGAAATTTCCGCATTTCTCCTCCAACGCGAACGAGATTAAACGAGCGTAGCATGCGCGAACTGCGCCCGGGTTGGCTTGATTGGTGCCGACAGTGGGTGAACTGGCGGTGCTGGCGGCGAAGTTTACCGGATGCCGGCGCGTAGGATTTGAAGCGTCATCACCAGCATGTTAGGCTCATAAGTTTGCTACCGGCGGCCCAGCTACCGTCGGTGATCGAGGCATCTTGACTCCTGTCGAAACCGCACCTGCAATTCGCAAGACTGCGCTCAACGCCGTACACCGGCAACTCGGCGCCAAGATGGTCGAGTTCAACGGTTGGGACATGCCGGTTGAATATCCCGCATCAATCGGCTGCGGCATCATCGCGGAACATATGGCGGTGCGCACCGGCGTCGGCATCTTCGATGTCAGTCACATGGGCGACATCCGCTTGGCAGGACGTGAAGCACTTGCTTCGGTGCAGCACATCTCCATGAACGATGCCTCGCGGCTGGCGATTGGACAGGCGCAATATTCAGCTCTTCTGTATCCACAGGGCACATTCGTGGACGACGTAATCGTTCATCGGCTCGGAGACGAGGAATATCTGCTGGTCATCAACGCCGGCACGCGCGAAAAGGACTTCAACTGGGTGCGAGATAATACGCGCGACTTCGATTGTGCGGTCGACAATTTATCAGACGACTATACGCAGATTGCGATTCAGGGCCCCAAAGCGATCGACCTGATGTGCAAGCTGAGCCAGTCGCCCCTCAGGATGGAAGGCACCGCTGGCGATTCGTTCTCTTTTCGCTCAATTTCGTTTCCCGATGTGAGCGCACTTAAGTTCTACTGGTTTACACCCGGCCAGATTAAAACCACAAACGGCGGTCACAAGCAAAACTCTGAATTCATGGTTGCCCGCACCGGCTACACCGGGGAAGATGGCTTCGAAATTTACGTTCCCAGTGACGAAACCACCAGCGCCCGAGTATGGAATGAGGTGCTTGATGTCGGCAAGGAGTTCGGCGCCGTCCCTTGTGGCCTGGGCGCTCGGAACACGTTACGGCTCGAGGCGAAGCTGCCACTCTATGGTCACGAAATTTCCGATACGATCAACGTTTGGGAAGCCCGACTTGACCGCTTCTGCAAGACGGAAAAGCCGGGGTTTATCGGCCGCGAGGCCCTGGAAAAGGCGCGGGCTGCCGGAATCACGCGCACTCTGGTCGGTTTGGAGATGGTCGAGCGCGGAATCGCGCGGGATGGTTATCGCATCTTGAATATAGATGGCCGGGAAGTTGGATATGTGACCAGCGGATCTCCCGCACCATTTCTCAAGAAAAATATTGCGCTGGCGTATGTGCCCATTGAGATGGGCGGTAACGGAACAGAATTGTTGGTTGAGATTCGCGGCCAGGGCATCCGAGCAAAGATTGTGCCCACACCGTTTTATAAGAAGCCGAAAAGAACCTGATGGCTATCCTTGTGTACCTTAGTGTCCTTCGTGGTTAAAGATTTTCGACCGAGCTAGGAGCTGACTTTCGATGTCATATCCCGCAGACTTCAAATACACCAAAGAGCACGAGTGGATCAAGGTCGAAGGGAACACCGCCACGATCGGCATTACCACCTACGCGCAGGACTCGCTCGGAGACATAGTCTTCGTTGAACTTCCCAAGGTTGGCGCAGAACTGGCCGCTGGCAAAACGTTCGGCAGCGTCGAGTCTGTGAAAGCCGTATCAGATCTTTATGCTCCGGCCTCAGGAACTGTAACCGAAGTAAATCCCGAGCTCGCCACCGCTCCCGAGAAAATCAATAAAGACGCGCACTCGGCGTGGATGCTGAAGATGAGCCTCAAGAATCCCGGCGAACTGAACTCGCTGCTGTCCGCCGCGGACTACGAAAAATTTGTAGCAGAGGAAGGCGGACACTGAGATATCTTCCGAAATCCCCGGCTGATCGCAAAGCCATGCTCAAAGCGATCGGCGTAAATTCCATTGATGATCTATTTGCGCCAATTCCGGCCGAGTATCGCCTCAATCGCGATCTAAAAGTTCCGCGGCAGATGGCGGAGTCGGAAATCGTTGACTGGTTCCGCGAGCGATCGCGCGAGAATGGCGACGGCCATTCCACATTTCTGGGGGCCGGCGTTTACTACCACTATCGTCCGGTCATCATTGACTCGCTCATTTCGCGCGGCGAATTTCTGACCGCATACACCCCGTATCAGGCGGAAATTTCTCAAGGTACGCTGCAATCGATTTTTGAATTCCAGACGATGATCTGTGAACTGACCGGCATGGAAGTGGCAAACGCTTCCATGTACGACGGTTCCACTGCGGCTGCCGAAGCGGTAATGATGGCGGTTCGTCTGTCCGGGCGCCGCAATGTGGCGGTGGCGCGCAGCGTCCATCCGGAATATCGCGAGGTACTCTCGACCTATGCATTTCATCAAGGAATGCCACTGGCGACGGTGCCGTTCGAAGACAGTGGACGAGTGAATCTGCGCGAGATTGAGAGGGCTGTTACAACCGACACTGCATGCGTCCTGGTGCAATCCCCGAATTTCTTCGGCACAATTGAAGACGTCGAAGCGGTTGCTGAAATTGCGCATGCAAAAGGCGCGATGGTCGTAGTCGCGATTGCTGAGACAGTTTCGCTCGGCATCATCGAACCGCCGCGCTCGGCAGACATCATCGCCATGGAAGCGCAGTCCTTCGGCGTGCCGCCGGGATTTGGGGGGCCGTATTGCGGCGTGATTGCAACTCGCGAGTCGAATGTGCGGCAGATGCCCGGGCGACTCGTCGGTCAAACCACGGATCGCAATGGAAAACGCGGCTTTGTTTTGACACTAGCCACGCGCGAGCAGCACATCCGGCGGGAGAAGGCGACGTCGAACATCTGCACTAACCAGGCGTTGGTCGCGCTGATGGTGAACATCTTCATGACTGTCTATGGGAAAGTTGGGCTGAAGGAACTGGCGCGGCATAATCTCGCAAAGGCAGCCTATGCGGCCCAACGCTTTGCCAAAAGTGCCAGTGTGCTGTTCGCCGGCGTGCCACGTTTCAATGAATTCGTCGTGCGGACAAGTGAAGATCCCTACGCGATCAACTCCCGGTTGCTCGGCCACAAAGTCGTGGGCGGTCTTCCGCTGAAGAAGTTTTATCCCGAACTCGGGAATGCTTCACTGTGGTGCTGCACCGAGCTGACCTCCCGCAGCATGATCGATACTGCAGTTGGCCTGGTAGGGGAGAGCGAGCGATCGGTACGAAGCGCGAAGGAAGAAACGGCGGAAGAGGTGGCGCGATGAAGCACATGACCCGCAAAGCTACGCGCCATGTCAACCAAAACGAGGGCCTGATCTTTGAAAAGTCAGGCAGCGGCAAAGCAGCATGGAAACTCGCTCCGCTCGATGTGCCCGAAGTAGATACGCAAGCATTGCTAGGTGCGGCAGAGAGAAGCGATCTGGGCAATATGCCCGAGGTGAGCGAGATCGAAATCATCCGCCACTTCACGCGCCTTTCCACCTGGAATTATGCGATTGATCTCGGCATGTACCCCCTGGGGTCCTGCACGATGAAATACAACCCACGCGTCAATGAACTGGTTTCGCGCCTCGACGGCATAGCCAATGCGCATCCTTATCAGCCGGAGAAGATTTCTCAAGGCGCTCTGCGCATCATCAAGACGCTAAGCGACTGCCTCCTCGAAATAACCGGCATGGACGCAATCACCTTGCAGCCCGCAGCTGGCGCGCACGGAGAACTCACAGGCCTGCTTCTTATACGCGCCTATCATGACTCAAAAGGCGCTCCGCGCAAGAAAGTTTTGATTCCAGATTCGGCGCACGGTACAAATCCTGCGACGGCGGCCATGGTCGGCTACGCGGTTGAGAACCTGAAATCAAATGCGAACGGCATGGTGGACGTCGCGGCTTTGGAAGCCCAGATGAATGAAGATGTCGCCGCGCTCATGCTTACGAATCCCAATACGCTGGGCGTATTCGAGCAGGAGATTCACAAGATCGCCGACATTCTCCACGCCAAGGGCGGCCTTCTGTACATGGATGGTGCTAACATGAACGCGCTGGTCGGCAAAGTCCGGCCTGGCGACTTTGGCGTGGATGTCATGCACCTGAACCTGCATAAGACTTTCTCCACGCCGCACGGCGGTGGCGGCCCGGGATCAGGGCCAGTGGCCATCCGGAAACAACTGGAGCCGTTTCTTCCACGTCCGATGCTGATTTCGAAGTCGGACGGAACGCTGGCGTTCGACTATGATCGTCCACGGTCAATCGGCCGTGTGCGCTCGTTTTACGGAAACTTCGGCATGTTTGTGCGCGCGCTAGCGTACATCCTGGCGAACGGCCCCGATGGTTTGCGGCAGACCACGGAAGACGCTGTTCTTAACGCCAACTACATCCGAAAGGGCCTCGAAGGCACTTACGACCTGCCGTACTCAAGCGCCAGCATGCACGAGGTGGTTTTCAGCGACAAGGTGCAGGCGAAAAAAGGCGTCCGTACCATGGACATCGCGAAGCGCTTGATCGATTACGGATTCCACCCATACACGACTGCGTTCCCGTTGATTGTTCCTGGTGCATTGATGATTGAGCCAACCGAGAGCGAGCCTAAGGAAGAGCTCGATCTTTTTCTTGAGGCCATGCGCTCGATCGCGCAGGAAATCGAGGAAGACGCCGAACTCGTACGCACAGCACCGCATTCGACACGTGTCTCACGACTCGATGAAACGGCTGCCGCTCGAAAACCGGTTCTTCGCTGGAAGCCCAATTCAGAGAATCACAAATCTGAAGTGTGAATCTGGGCTCTTCAGGCGCTCTTCTTCGAAGTTACTGCATAGAACGCCGCCGCCGCTTGTTGTACGTGTATGCCGCCGCAGTGTGGGCACCGGATCTTCTTCCCATCATGTTCCTGCAGGGTAAGCGTTTGTTCAAAGGATTTGTGGCACTCATTACAGACGTAGTCGTACACGGGCATGGAACACCTCCCGGAACCTTTTCGAGGAGATTTTAGCGCCGAACGATGCCCGCCAGAGCTGTGATTATTTCTTTTCGGCGAAGGTCACCGATGCCTGCGTGTTCTCCCAACTCATCTGCAGAGTGCAGCTTCCGCCATTCTGGCCATAGTTGATCGTGAAGTTCTCAACTGGGCCGGATGTGCTCGAGGCCTGCATGGGCACACGCGCTAACTCATCCGACTGGTATTTGTAAGGTATGCCCCATTCACCTGTCTTCTTGTTGATGATCAGCGTCCACTTATCTTGCGCGGGGACGGTGAAAATGGTGTAGCTGCCTGCTGGCACGTCTTTCCCTTCGACGGTCAGGTTTGCAGTGGTTACGAAGGTCGTTGCGTCATTTGCGCCCGTGCGCCAAACTTCGCCGTAGGGAACCAAACCCCCAAAGATTTTTCTGCCCTTTGCCCGCGGGCTCGAGTAATCAGTCGTGATGGTTTTGCCGTCGCTGAATTTGCATTGCGCCTGCGCCGAAGGACTGGGGCGCTGATTCTTGTCTTGTTGGGCAGAAGAAATGAAGGTCATTGAAAAGACGAACAGGACTGCGATGGCGATTTTCTTCAGCATGGGAGGCTCCTCCACAAACAATCTTTATTCCTGATTCCTGCACTCAACATTCTAGTTCATGGCCGGTTCGGCTTGTCTCGGCACTTCACGTGTGCAGGTACGACCGTTAGACTATCTCCGCTGCGCGAATGTTAGCAATACGGCGTCAGGTCCGCTGCTGGCTCGATGTTCTTCGTGGTTTTTTCTGGTTGAAGGCTAAGCACCTAGCCTCGCTGCAAATGCCAGCACAAGCGCACCGACGATGATCCGATAGATCGCAAAGGGCGCGAATCCCCGCTTTCGAACCCATGCCATAAACCACGCGACTGCAGCATAGGCGACCAGGAACGATACGACGAAGCCGAGGGCGAGAACCACCCACCCGTGCGCATCGATCTGCGAGACTCCGATCGGATTCGCGCCTTTGCCCCGCAACGACTTCAGCAGGTCATAGCAGGTTGCAACCACCATGGTCGGAATCGAAAGAAAGAAAGAGAATTCAAGCGCAGAAGCTCGCGACATTCCGGCAATCTGCCCCGCCGCGATGGTGGACATCGAACGCGACGTGCCAGGAAAAACTGCGGACAGGATCTGGCATGCCCCGATCCAGACCGCCTGCGACAGGCTAATTTCTTCCATACGCCAGGTATGAATGCGGCTTCCCGGAGCGCCGGGGCCGAGCTTCTCGGAACGTGCGTTCATCGCGTCCACAATCCACATAATGATGCCGCCAATCATGAGCGAGGCGCCCATAATATGCAGGCTCTCAAGATGTTTGCCAATAATCTTCGTCAGAAGAAACGCTGGAATTGCGGTAACGACAAAGGCGATGATCGTAAGACCGAGCGGATGTGTCAGCACAGTGCGGTCTCCGCGTTCGCCTTGCGGAAACGTGCTGAGAAACTTCCCGATTCGCCCTCGGAAGTAAATGGGCAGACACAGAATTGCGCCCAGTTGGATGACGATGGTGTACATCTTCCAGTAGCCATCGCCCAGGCTTATATGGAAGAGCGATTCCGCGATGCGCAAATGCGCGGTTGAACTGACTGGAAGAAACTCAGTAACGCCTTCGATGATGCCTAGAACAAGCGATAGCCAGTAGTCGTTCAATCATCCTCCGCGAGGCTGGATATATGAATCACGCCGTCTCTCCGCGAGCGCTTGCAACCGAGGCTGGTACGGCGCGCTGCTTCGCCCACGAGCGCAGGGCGTCAATCTCTTCGGCGCGAGTTATCGAAAGTGGCACTGTTCGCGCGAGCACATCCAGGAAAGTTTGGGTCGTGAGGGGTTGTTTCGAACTGTATGCAGCGTATAGGGCGCTTTGCACCGCAGCATCAATTTCCGCGCCGGAAAAGCCTCGCGCCGCAGTCGCGATACGATCCAGGTCAAAATCGGCCGCATTGCGCTTCCGTTTCGCCAACTGGATCTCGAAGATCTGTCTACGCTCGTTATGGCTGGGTAGGTCAACGAAAAACAGTTCGTCAAAGCGTCCTTTGCGGATCAGTTCCGGGGGGAGCACAGTCACGTTGTTGCAAGTTGCGGCCACGAACACCGGCGCTTTGCGGTCTTGCATCCAGGACAGAAACGATGCCAGAATGCGCGACGAAACGCCGGCATCAACCGACGCCGAATCCGGTCCACTGCCGGCGAATACCTTTTCCAGTTCGTCAATCCAGAGGACGCATGGCGCGAGTCCCTCGGCCACTTTGAAGACTTTTAGAATGCGCTTTTCGGTTTCGCCGATGTACTTATCGAAAACGGCGGAAGTATCGAACTTGACCAGTGGCAAGTTCCATTCGCCGGCGATCGCGCGTGCACAAAGAGATTTCCCGCAGCCCTGCACGCCGAGAATGATCACGCCTTTCGCAGGTTCCAGTCCGAACTGGCGCGCCGAAGCCTCCCATGAACCCTGTCGCTGTGCCAGCCACGACTTAAGGTTTTCGAGACCGCCAACGCCGGCGAGGCTTTCGGACGCATCGACAAACTCGAGCATTCCGGAATGCCGCAGCAACGACTTCTTTGCTTCCAGAACGTCAGTTACAGTTTCGGGAACCAGGCCGTAGCGCGTGACGATCGCTTGCGAAATAGCGCGATCGGCTTCTTCTTCCGTGAGTCCGCGCAGATTGTTTACCATGCGGTCGATTCCGGCCGGGTCGAGTGTTCGCTTCAGCGTACGCGTCTGTCCCATGCGCTGCACGGATTCGTCGATGAGTTGCCGCAGCCGCACATTGTCGGGCAGGGGAAGTTCAACGAACTCGACGAGGCTACCCAGCTCCGGAGGAATGCTGACCAGCGGCCCGGTAATAACGACGGTCCGTCGGTTGGTCGAAAACTTCTGGCCGACATCGCGCAACCGCCTCACGACAACGGGATCATCCATATGCCGGTGAAAATCTTTGAGAATGAAAACAGCTTCGATAGAGATTGCTTCAAGGTTGCTGAGCGCTTGCGCGGGCTCCTGGCTATGGTAGATGGCAGGCGCGCTCAGGTCGCCTGCGTTTTGCAGATTAGCGCGCGCCGCTCCAGGAAATATTGATTCGTGAGCCGCAGCCGCTTCAGCACCGCAACGTACCAGTCCGCTAGCGATGCTCCATTCAAAGGCGACTAGGCGCAGGCTGGATGACGCTTCGCGCACCAGTCGCACGGCACGCATTTCTTCGACAGTTTCCATTACAACGATGGGAGTCGAAGAATCAATCAGGATTTTCAGGCGCTCGAGAACGTCGGCCATTGCGTGATTACGACGAGGATACAGCTACGAAAATAACTCATTGCGAGCAAATGGGGACGAGTTTTCCGAAAAACGACAGGCCATTGAACCAGCGTGCAAACTACGTCAGGTACATGCGCCCGTTGGATACCTTGTGTTGCAGCATGGCCGCGAGTTGATCAACGTCTGCCGGAGCGAGATTGCCCGCAGAGCGGTCTTCGAGGAAAGAAACCCGGTTGCCGCCCACTGAATCGCGGCGAATCTGGACCAGTAAAGCCTGAACAGCGGACGGGTCAAGCTTCTGCGGCGTGATGCGCACGATTTCATGCAGCGTTGCGCCTAGGGAAATCGGTTCACGATATGGCCGCTTGCTGATCATTGCATCCAGAGTGTCGGCCAGGCCGACGATCCGCACCTGCATAGGAACTTCGTCATTCAAAAGTCCGTCAGGATAACCAGAACCGTCGGCGCGTTCGTGATGCCATCGCACAATCTCCGGAATGCGTGGCCAGGGAAATTGCACGCCGGTTACGATCTGGTGCCCAACTGTCGTGTGATCGGCCATTTCACGGAACTCTTCCGGATCCAGCGTCGTCGGCTTCCCAAACAGGCGCTTGTCTACCGAAACTTTTCCGATATCGTGCAGGTATCCTGCGGAGCGCAGCGCAGCGACATCGTTGTTGTCCATGCCCATGGCCTCGCCAATTGCAGCGGAGTAACGCCCTACACGCAGTGAGTGGCCATGAATATTAACGTGCTTCACATCGATTGCTGCGGCGAAGGCTTCAAGCGCATGGTCGTAAAAGCCGTGCAGAGACGCCATCAATCGCAGGTTTTCCCCTACTCGTTGCGCGAGGGTCTGTGTAAGCGCGTGGTTCTGTACCGCCAGGGCCACATAGTGGCAAAGCAAATCGAGTGATTGCAGTCCCTCTTCGTCGTAGAGGGAGTCTTCCAGCCTTCGTCCGAGAGCGACTGCGCCGACAAGTTTTCCCGCAACCCGAAGCGGAGCCAGACACCGGAACAACTCAGGAGCGACATTGCCATTCGCACTAAGGAAAGTGTCGTATGAGGAATTCGAAAGCAGCACTGCGCCTTGCGTAGTACTGAGTGAGTGCACGTGCCGCGGCAAAAGCGGAATGATCGACGGTTCTGGAATGAGACTGAAACCCTGCGCTGCAACCGAGTTGAGCATCGAAGGCTTTTCGATTAAAACAAACAACACGCCTTCGCTCGCGCCGGCGGCATGCATCAGCGCGGAAAGCATGGTCTGCGCGGTCTGAGAGAAATCGCGCTCCGCCGTCATCTCAGGGCCGAGATCGGAGAGCGTCTCTACCGTGCGCAACAGCCGTCTAAAGTTCTCTTTTTGGTCGGTCACCCCTTCGCGGGAGCAACACACACCAGAGCAGTTTGAGATTACCATGCGTCTAAGTAATCAGATATTCGAGGTTTGTTGGTTACTTTGGTGCATAAAAGCAGGCTTAACCGTGTGACTGGGCTGTCACAACCGGTTCCTTGATCCATTCGTGTGCCCGTCGGCGCAAAGCTGGAATTTAGAATCTTTACTCAACATGCTGAGACCTACGGCAGTTCTGGTGCTGCTCTTAAGTTTCTATGTACCTTCGTTCGGATGGGAACCGAAGGGGCACCGCGTAGTCGCAGATGTTGCAACCCATCACTTGAGTGCCGCCGTCAGACGACAGGTCACACTGCTGCTCGGCTCAGACGATCTGGCATCAATCTCTACATGGGCGGACGAGATCAGGAATGAGCGCCCGGAAACATTCGGTTGGCACTTTGTGGATATTCCCTGGAATGCCGCCGGGTTTTCCGAAACACGCGACTGCGACGCGCCTGAGGGACAGCGCCACAGAATTCCAAATCGCCACAATTGCGTGGTGGATCAAATCGCGATCTTCGAACAGATCCTGTCCGACCGGCATGCCAGCGAGTCAGCACGTCTGGAAGCGCTGAAGTTCCTCGTCCATTTCGTCGCCGACGTTCATCAGCCGATGCATGCGATTAGCGAAGCTCGCGGTGGCAACGATATTCAGATTTCCGAATTTGGAAATACTACGTGTGGAAGCCGGCCGTGCAATTTACATTCCTTGTGGGACGTGGGATTGATCGATCACACACGGCGGTCAGAGTCGCCATACGTCGAGCATCTTGAACAATTGATTGTTCAAGATCATCTGCAATCGGAGTCGCACGGAACTCCGGCGGAGTGGGCGAATGAATCCTTCCGCTTGGTGCATCGGGTCTGGCTCACAAACGGCGAAGCTGCGGACGAAAATTATTACCGTCACAACATTGGCCTGCTTGATCGGCAACTTGCGCTGGCGGGGCTTCGCCTGGCTATGGTCCTAAATCAGGCGCTGGACTGCGACTATCCCGTGAAAATGCGGTACAGCATGAAGTAGATGACCACCCCGGTGACGGAGACGTAAAGCCATAGCGGGTAGGTCCAGCGTGCGATGGCCCGATGACGATCGAAGCGTTCACGCAAAGCGCGGCTGAGGGTAATGATGACGAGCGGCACGATGGTGACGGCCAGAATCGTATGCGAGGTCAAAATTGTGAAGTAAAGCGGCCTCGACCAGCCATGCCCTCGAAAATGATACGAACCGACGTGCGCGTGGTAGTAGAGGTAGGAAATCAGAAATAAAGTCGAGGTCGCGACCGCGGCAAGCATCAACGCACGATGAGCGTTCAAGCGGCCGCGCTTGATCATGCCGTGAGCGGCCACCAGTAGTACTGCGCTGGCTCCATTGAGTGAAGCATTAATAGTGGGAAAAATGGAATAATCCGTCACGCGGCGGGCTTCGTTGTCCTTCTATTGACCATCAGGAACGCTAAGCCGAACATGAAGAGCGAAAACAGGATCAGCGTTGACATGGAAGCGAGCAGCGAAAATTCTCCCTGGCCCGCCGGATAAAGAAGATCGCGCAAAGCTTCCACTCCGTACGTGAGTGGGTTAATCCTCATCAGTGCGCGCAGCCACCACGAAGCACCGGAGAGTGGGAAGAGAGCGCCTGAAAGCAGCCAAAGCGGAATCAGAAAAAGATTGATGATGGCGTGAAAGGCCTGGGTCGAATCCATTGGCCATGCAATGGCAAAGCCTAACGCAGTAAGCGCGAATGAAATTAGAAACACTGTAATTGTCACTAGCAACAAACTGCCCGCGCCGATGTGTACGCCGACCAATGGCGCGAAGACCAAAAAGATCAGCCCCTGCAAGGTAGCGAGCGTCGTCCCGCCTAGCACCTTACCCAAGACGATCGCGAATCGCGAAACCGGCGCGACCAAAACCGAAAGCAGAAAACCTTCCTTCCTGTCTTCGATTACCGACATCATCGTGAAAATGGAAGTGAATAGCACGATCATGATCAGCGCGCCGGGATAGAAGTAATCCAGATAGTGCTGGCTTGTGCCTAACCCGCCGGAGCGAAATGACGAACCGAAACCGGAACCGATCACCAGCCAGAACACAACTGGCGATGCGATCACCCCAACCACCCTCGTCTTCTGCCGGTAAAAACGCACCACTTCGCGCCACCACAGAGTGAACGCGGGAAGAAGTAGTTCATCCCCATTTTTCGCGGCAACTCTCGTCAAGGCTACAGTGCCACCCGCCATTTAGATTTCCTTCGTGTACCTTTGCGTCCTTCGTAGTTGAGATTCTTCTTACGTCAGCGTCTTTCTGCGCCGTCGGTGGCTGACCTCTGCTCGCTCCAGAAACGGTGTCCCGTTCTACGAATAAAAACGTCTTCAAGGCTTGGCTTGGCCACCGAAACTGCATCAATCTCGCCCGGAAACGCTTCGACCAAATCCGTGACGAAACGGTGGCCCTGGCACTTCTCGATACGAACCTGCTTGCCAACAACACGCACTTCGATTTTGAAGCGAGCGCGTATGCGTGAAGCGAGGTTTTCCGGTTCACCGGTCTCAAGCACGATTACGTCTCCGCCAATTTCCTGCTTTAATTCTGTCGGCGTGCCCAGCGCAACCAGCTTGCCTTCGCTAAGAATTGCCAGTCGGTCGCAGCGCTCGGCTTCTTCCATCAGGTGAGTCGTCACCAGCACTGTGACACGTTCCTCATCGCGAAGAATGCGCAGGTACTGCCACAAGTCGCGGCGTGCTCCCGGATCAAGACCGGTTGTAGGCTCGTCCAACAGCAAAACCTGGGGATGGTGCAACAGGCCTTTCGCGAGTTCCAGACGCCGCTGCATGCCTCCAGAGAAGGTTTCAGCTTTTTCTCTCGCGCGGTCGGCTAAGCCAACTCGTTCAAGCATCTCTTCTATGCGTGTCCTCAGCGCCCCTCCGCGCAGGCCGTAGAGGTGTCCCTGGTGGCGAAGATTTTCGGCTGCGGTGAGTTTTAGATCCACACTCTGCGCCTGGAATACGACGCCAATCTCGCGCCGCAGAGAGCCGGGATTCTTGGCAACGTCGTGTCCCAAGATCGTCGCGTTTCCACCCCGAGGTACCATCAACGTCGAAAGAATGCGGAACATCGTGGTCTTGCCGCTCCCGTTGGGCCCGAGTAGGCCAAACAGTTCGGCCGGGCGGACATCGAACGATACTCCGTTCAGCGCAGTGCGATCCTCATAACGATGCGCCAGTTCACGCACTGCAATCACACTGGAGTTGGCGAGATCAGGCCGAGCTAAGGGATCGGCTAAAACGGTGGCAGACATTTCTGAGGTCAAACTGTATTTTACGCTGCCTTTAAGCTTCGTGATTTTGGCTGAAGCATAATGCTGGGAATCGCGCTTGCCATCGTGCCGCTTGTTTATTCCTTTTCTCCTCGCCAGTCTCACGCGTACATTAATGTCGAATGGAAATAGCAGCGAAACCCGTGCCAGCAGATTCGTCGGAAACACAAAGTGCTGTCCATTGGCCCCCGAAATCTTTGGGTCTGATCGCCCTGTGGCTCTGGTTCGCAATCGTTACAGGTTTGGTGGAAGCAGCAGGCCTCGAATTATTTCAAAAGATCAACTGGGCCAACTGGGCACACACGACGCACGTTTCGCCTAAGATTTTTTGGGTCGCCCCACTGTGGGACATCATTCTATTTGCCCCGCTTACATTGCTGCTGATCGTGGTGGGGCGGTTAATGCGCAACCCGCTGGTCATTCGAGTATCGGTATTCTTGTTTGCGCTACTCATGTTCTACGATTGGCTTGCTCTTCCCGAGCGGCTCGTGCATCGCAGTGCGTTCATTCTCGCCGCTGGACTCGCGACTGTTACGTTCCGTACATTCACTAAGCACGAATCTCTGCTGCTCAGATTCGTGAATAGAACCCTGCCGTTCCTAGTAGCTGCCGTTCTGGTCCTTGGTGCTGGAATTGAAGTCAGTGCCTGGATGCTGGAGAAGTCCGCGCTAAGCAAACTCCCACGGGCCAGCGCTGGCGCGACCAATGTGGTTGTGATTGTGGTGGACACCTTACGCGCCGATCACCTCACCGCGTACGGATACGAAAAGCCGACCAGCCCAAATATTGCGGAAATCGCAAAAGAGGGTGTTCTGTTTGAAAACGCAATCTCGACTTCTTCTTGGACATTGCCTAGCCACGCGTCTCTGCTCTCGGGCCGTTACTCATACGAGCATGGTGCGACTGATGTCAAGCCAGGAGGCGTTGCCCTCGATAACCGTTATCCCTCGTTGTCAGAGGCGTTCGCTCAACATGGCTATCGCACCGGCGCGTTCTCCGGAAATTATCTCTATTTCTCGAGCAATCTCGGGTTTGGTCGGGGATTTATCCATTTCGAAGATTACTTCCATTCCGCTTTCGACGGCTTCACGCGGACACTCTATGGCCGGGAACTTGCGCGACTCTTTTTTAACCGCGAAAAGATTCGAACGCTCCTGATCCGGCTCGGGATTCCTTCCATTGATGAACTGCAGCCCAGCGGCCCTTCGAGTTGGATGTTTCGCGAGCGCGCCGCTGAAGTCAACCATGAGGCGTTGAACTGGATCGACCGCGATTCGCGGCCATTTTTCGTCTTCATGAACTACTTCGATGTTCATCGGCCGTACACCACCCCGCCCGGCTATCCCAGGAAATTCGCTCGTCTGAGCACTCACGGCTTGTATTTGCAGGAGTTCAATTCGGCGACACCCGAAAGCCGTTTGGTCGCCTACGACGAATGCATCGGCTACGTAGATGATCAGATCAAAGCCTTTCTGGACGAACTCAAGCGGCGAGGTCTCGACAAGCGGACGTTACTTGTCATCACTTCCGACCATGGCGACATGATGGGCGAACACGGGCTATATGCGCATCGCAATGCGCTGTACCGCCAACTGATTCACGTGCCTCTGATCTTCTGGCAACCTGAGCGCATACCTATCGGAGTGAGAATTAAGACACCTGCCAGTATTGCCTCGATCGCGAGTACGGTGGGAGATATGCTTGGGTTCGGTGAGAAGGAAGAATTTCCCAGCCCGTCACTCATTCCTTTGTGGACGGCCAAACAGCCGATCGATTCATGGCCGCACCCGCTGTCCGAAATTGCGCATCTTCCGCATGAGTCACGCAATTCCCCTTCTCGTTACGGTGCGATGACGTCCCTGGTGACGCCTCAGTATCACTACATATTTCACGAGAAGTTCGGTGCTGAACTATTCGACTGGATACGTGATCCCGACGAGAAAACCTCGCTGCTGAAGACCCGCGAGGGCCAGATCGCCGCGGCTGCGCTAGCCAACGAGATCAAGGTCAGAATGTCGCCTCCGCAGTAGCGTCAACAGAACCGGAACAGCGCAGTCCTACTCTGGTCTTTTCTCTCCCCCAAGCGTATGATCGAGTCCGTTTTTCGCCAGCCGCAAGAAAGGAAGACCCTATGGTTCTGGGTATGTCCCTCGCTAGCTACACTGCCGTTCACGTCGCCATTAGCCTGATTGCCATTGCGTCAGGGCTCGTGGTTTTGTACGGACTGCTCAAAGCGAAACCTCTAAATGGAACAACAGCGTTGTTCCTCGCCACCACCGTTCTGACCAGTGTTACGGGTTTTGGGTTCCCGTTTATGGGCATCACGCCAGCAATCAAGGTGGGAATTATCTCGCTCGTACTTCTCGCAGTTGCAGTCATTGCCCGTTACCCGCTGCGCATGTCCGGAATCTGGCGTAAGACGTACGTCATTTTCGCTCTCATGGCTCTTTACTTGAACGTGTTCGTTTTGGTCGTGCAATCGTTTGAGAAAGTCCCCGCATTAAAGGCTGTGGCGCCCACCCAAAAGGAAGCGCCATTCGTGGTTGCACAGCTTGCAGTGCTTGCGGCATTTGTTGTGTTGACGTATCTTACCGCGAAGCGCTTTCGCGCGGAGCCTATCACGCTAGCGAAGTCGGTCGGCAGAGCCGCTTGAATAAAAATCGCGAGGTTTGCAAATGCGGCGCCTTACGTCGACCCCGCATCTTTGACACCCAGAATCGTGCGCTGCTAACATCGAATTCGAGGTTGAAGCGGTCACGGTCCGACGAGTTGCCCTTCGGACCGCGCTTTGTTTTCTTTGTGGCAATCTTGGAAGATCAAACTGAGTGCCGATTCGGCGGCACTAGAAAGCTCGACTGCCGACAATTCAGCCTGCGACTACGCCATCCAAGTGTCCCCGTCGTCTAGCCTGGCCTAGGACATCGCCCTTTCACGGCGGTAACACGGGTTCAAATCCCGTCGGGGACGCCAAATCTTTTCAGTGAGTTACCGAATTTCCCCAGAAACTCGCGGTACAACGACGGTACAACTTGGTTTTGGCCTGATCATGCTGACCACTTTGCTCTGCGCCGCGCGCTTCTGCGGACTGAGAGCCTGCGTGTAAGTGTCCAGGGTCATCTTGGCCGTCGAGTGCCTCAATAGTTCCTGCACAACTTTGACGTCTTCCCCATTTCCCTTGAGCAGCGTCGAGAAGGTGTGACGAAACGTATGCCACGACACCTTCTTGTTGATCCCCACTCTTCGGGCTGCGGGTTGGATGTAATCGCGCATTACCGTGCTCAGCCAAACTGGCTGTTTCCCACGATTGGCTCCAGCGCGGTTAGCATCAGTGGCCCACACACAATCGGACGGCTTCTTGTATGAGGTCACTGCATACCACGCTAAGAGGTCGCGAGCGACGTACTCGTCGATCGGCATCAGCTTTCGTGATGCCTCCGTTTTAACAGGGCCCACGTGCTGGTCAACTAGTGATCGAGTCACGCTTACATGGAGGTTCTTGAAATCGAAATCCTCCCATTTCAGTCCGGCGAGTTCGCCGCGGCGCAGTCCCGACGGCATGTCGAGAAACACCATGGCTCTTTCCCGAACTCCCAGTACTCCGAAGAGCAGGTGCATCTCTGGAATTTCGAGAATGTCAGGTGTCCGTTCACGCTTTGCCGAGACCCGAACGCCTGAGCCCCTACCGGGGCCTGTGATCGGATTGCGATTCGTGAACTCCCACCGAATCGCATGATTGAAAACGCTACTCATCGCGTCCCGGATCTTCTCTCTGGTGCCGCCTGCAAGAGGCTTCGGCTCCCCGAACTTCGTTGTGACTAGTGTCTTCAGCCATTGCTCAACGGCGACGGTTTTGATGGCTCGGAGTTCAACTTTGCCCCAATGAGGAAGAACCCAGCGGTTCAAGACTAGCGTCTTCCGGTTGCGAGTCGAATATGCTTTGCCATCTCGGCCGTAATCCGCAAGCTCATGAATCTTGTAGTGCGCCACGGCCTCGCTCATATTGACGCAGGTCAATTCTGTCGGGCCATCAGTGTTGATGTTTAGCCGCAGCCCAGCAATCAAATCCTGCAGCTTCTTACTGTTT
>Ga0066684_10000246_pt1 | contig 17564 bp, 20 predicted proteins | sample GraSoiAngelo_133_FD_62301 | JGI IMG/M metagenome (GOLD analysis project Ga0066684, IMG submission 62301) | Grasslands soil microbial communities from the Angelo Coastal Reserve, California, USA - 14_0929_05_20cm | ecosystem: Environmental > Terrestrial > Soil > Grasslands | place: USA... | reverse complement strand
AAGCATCCCGACCTTTTCCCAAAATACCTGCATAGCTTCACCCCATCAGACTATGGGCTTCCATATTGTATGCAATCTGGTCAAAGTAGCTCACAGGGTTGGAGAATGCTAAGCCTCGGACCCGGTGAGTCGTTAGCCCTCGGATTCGGAGAAGAGGATATAGACTCCCGGATTCGACACGAGGATTGGACTTCAGGTCTATGGCAGAGGCGCTTCATGACACATCCTAGGCTGAACTTGATTGCTCTCGTGGGCCGTCGATGATCAAAGCATTAGATACTTCCAAGAATGCCCGATTCAATCCGGTACTCAATTTGGAGCGCGTCGCCTCGTTAATCTGCGTTGACGCGTTCCAGTTGAGCACGACCGCACATTCCAAGATGTTGTCGATCATGGTGTTCCCGCAGGAAGCACGAGATCAAGGAGCACGAGGAAAAGCAAGAAGGACGAGGCGATGCGAGCTTCCTCTTATCTAACCAGATACAGGCATTACGCTGCCTTAGATTGAGTCTTGGCTTCGAGTACCTTCTCACGCCCAACGTTAACTTTGATCTGCTTGGGCTTTGCTTCAGCCTTCTTGGCGAGATTGATGTTCAGCACGCCCTTGTCATAGTGGGCGCTCACCTGGGCGGGATCCACTGAGGAGGGCAGCGTGAATGAGCGGGTGAAGCTTCCGTAGTGCCGTTCCACACGGCGGAAGTTTTCCTCTTTCTCTTCTTTCTCGATCTTGCGCTCGCCTTGCACGGTAAGGGTGTTGTTGTCGATGCGAACATCAATGTCATTTTCGTCAATGCCGGCGACTTCGATCTTCAACGTGATGTTGTGCTCATCCTCGTAGATATCGACTGGAGGTGCGAAGCTGGTGGTGGTCAACGCTTCTTCCGGAGCTTCGGAGCTAAGTAACTCGCGGAAAAGGCGGTTCATGCGATTCGTGCGGTCTTGCATGGTGGAATACTGGCGGAAAGGTTCCCAATTGGCTAAGACTGTCATAACACAGTTCCTCCGGAGGGGTGATCTAAGAGGCAAAACTTCAGATGGGCTGACTTAGTTCAGAGGACCTGAAAGAGTAAGAAGTAAGAGCTTGCTCAATAACCAAGCTAGGCTTACGCACTCGTATTGTCAAGATGCGGTCGGCAACAGAAGTCTCGTAGACGACCTATCGATCGCACGGGGCCAAAAAGAGTAGTCAATCATGATTGGCTCGCTCCTCCAATTCCTTTTTGGTAACAGCAGTCAGTTCGGGATAAGCCTCAGGATCGAATTGTCGGGAAAATAGTAATTTTCGCTCCGCGCGCTTGAGCCATTTAGACTCATGCTTCCGACACATGCGGATGATGTCCGGCAAGAATTCACGGATTACATAGCCCTGTGCACTGCCGAGCAAGGATCCCTCGACGCGCTCCATCGTATGCGAGAATCCACGTTCCTGTTGGGGGTAGTACGCGTTGCTGAGCGACTTGACTATGACCGTGCTCAGGACTAATGAACTGTTGAATGTGTTCGTCCCATCATCCTTGCGGGTCACCGCCACACGACTCAAGGCATGTGCAAGCCGAACTGAAAACGGCTGGCCCGCGCCTAAGCGGAAATATCGAGGATCCTGGTGAAACAGTGACGGCAGAAGAAAAGTCCCGAAGAAGCTTCTTGCCTCTTGATTCGCGATCAGCGCGCCCCAACGTTTCCCAAACCCCTGCATGCCCTGCCCATATCCCGGCCAATCGTTCATAAGCTGTGCCCAGCCCGCATCGAAAGTTGTTCCGACTAGGATGTCTTGGGAGGAAGCTCGCCGCAGAAACAAATTAAACTTGTCTCTGCTGGTCAACATTGGGACAGATGCCGAGTAAGAAGGTGCTTCCGGCAACAGAATCTGCGCAGAGCCGCTTGAAACTACGAAGGCGGTGAACAACGCGAGCAGGAGGCTACGCCATTGGCGTCTGCGTCGGGAGGCCATAGAACACCTTGTTCTTTTATTGGGAGGAAAAATTGCCTCTCCAATCGTCGAAGGCGCCAGGGTTCTGATCGAAAATCGAGCAACGGTGGGTCTTCGTGGAATGCAGGACCAAATCTACGCTCAATGAAAATGCCCAACTGTGCACAATGGAACACTTTAGCCAAGATTCTTAGGTCTGAAGCGTTGTTTTAAAAGTGCTCTCCCATTCAAACCAACATCGAACAACGTCGTGTGCGTTGCGGACAATGTAGGGACGATGAGACGCGCATCACTGCTAGCTGCCTACGCCTATTCCGGACCTCCCAAAGCATTACCTGTTTCGGAATACTTTTGCCAGCGCTTCCAAAGAATGCGTAGCGCAGCCATGATTGGAATCGAGAGATAGACCCCGATTACGCCGGCGATTTCTCCGCCCGCGAGAATTGCGAACAAGGCAGCCAAGGGATGAAGCTCGAGCTTGCCGCCCATGATACGTGGCGAGTTTACGTAGTCCTGTACCAACCGCCAGAGAGACAAGAACAGTGCGAGGAGAAGCAAATGTTGGTAGCCGGTTAGAAATGCAACACCAAGAATTACCAGTGCCGCAACCAACGGACCGGCGACGGGAATAAATTCCAAGGCGCCGCCTACAATGCCGAGGATAATCGCGTAGGGCACGCGCAACAAAAGCAGCACGATGATATAAACGACGAGCGACAACCCAGCCAAGACAAGCTGCGCACGAATATACCCGGCGAGCATTACATTGAGATCCTCAACGATGCTGCTCAAGAATTGGCGCTGTCGGCTGCGTTCCGCAATTTGAATGACTGAATCCGCAAACTCACGCCCGTCACGCAAGAAGAAGATGGCCAGGATCGGTATGACGACGAGCCAGACGGTATTCGCCAACAGGATGGTTACACGACCGCCAAAGTCGCTTGCCCAGGCAATGATGGCTGCACGGTGTGCTGCGAAGAACTGCTGTACGCGGGCCTGCGTATCAAAGCTCCACCCGTGCTTTCCCCCAAGCTGTGTAACAATCCTGCCCGAGGACATCTGATCCAGAAGACCGGGCAGAGCTGCCAAAAGTTTTCGACCTTCATCTGCTACGCGGGGACCGATACCCAAGACAATTCCCGAAATGATCAGCAGCAAGATCAAATAAACTTGGAGAATGGCGAACGATCGTGATCCGCGTGATAGCCTCGACCGGCGCTGAACCAGCGATACCGGCAGGTCCAGCAAGTAGGCAAAGAGAACCGCGAACAAGAAGACAATGAGAATACGTCGAGCGCCATAAATGAATCCTGCCACCAGGGCAAACAGCACAACTGTGCTGAGTACTCGTACGGTGCGCTTATCAAAGAAGCTCATGTATTTGCTATACCCGATTGCTACCCAAGCCGCCCATTGCAGGACCGATCAGGACGCGCAGCGGGACTCTACGTTAGGGCCATCGTGAATTCTCAACGCCACAGATGGTTGGAGCAGCCTTCCGCAGAAGAAGTGTTGCCTTCTCCATCCTGGCAATGATCGCAATCGGTAGTGTGGATATTGATTGTCCTGCGCAGTTGCGCCTGTCGGTTTTCATATCTGTATAAGCTCATGCTTTCCAATCTGGGTCACCGGGCAACATGGTGCCCACGTGCTGCGATTGGTTCTTTGGGAGAGGACTTACGTTTTGCGGCTCGCATGTTTAATTCTGAAGCGAGAGCTGGAATCTGTTCTGGCTAGGCATGGCGGTGTCATTCATAGATCGGAGGCGGGACGCTTTACTGAGCTGGTCACTATCGGTTCCTAGCGGTGGGGAGGAACAAAGAGTCCGCCGGAGATGGGAGTCAGCGCTCCCGATGGAACACCATGCACGGTGCTGTTGCTGGAAAATCTCGGAATTGTTCCCGGCCAGCACGTGGCAAACGATTTAGAATCTCCGATTCTGCCTGCAGCCAGTCTTCTGTCGCATGACCATCCTGCTTACGTCTCAGCTCATACAATTCGTGAGCGCGAATCTCAACAAGGTGCGAAACAGTAGCCGGAAGGGTTTGGAGTGGGCAACTACTTGCAGGGCGAGGCGACGAAAGGTGATTAGACATCGTGTGGCCTGCTCGCAGTTCTTACTGTGGGACACTGAGATGCGTACAATATTTCCAGGAGCGTCTTCCTGAGTGCGCTGGTCGAAATCATTGTGTGATAAACGTCCGTCAAAACAGCGCGCCTATCCTCTCCGATGCCGCACGTGTATTCACCCTTTGCGGCACCGCAAGTATATTCAATTCTCTGGGACATTGTCCGGGACCTGACGTGCAAGCGGCGCGTCACCGGAAGCTTTCGTAGGACTCTTGCTTCCTCCTGCCCGCCTAGCTCGAAGTCGAGCGTGTCGCTCTTTTTACAGCGATTGATTTCATGGCAGGTGCTCTGCAACCATTTCCGCGACTCAGACCACAGTAGAGGAGCTGCTTGCTGCAGTTCCATCAGTTCTCCGCCAGTGACGGTCTCGCCTCGGCCATTTCGCAAACGTGCAACGTATTGTTTTGCGTACTCGTTCATCTTCCTCACTCCTTCCTTACTGCGTGGCAGTCTTTTCTGTCTGCTTCATTTTTTTCTGTGTGCTATGCAGTGTCGAAGACGATCAAAGTGTTCGTACTGTCGTCGCTATGTTGCTGCCATCCGGAGGCGACGGTTAATGGAATTGAAGCCTCCCTCGTCATCCCAGCGCGACAAGGCATTCTCGTCTTCGAGTGTCGAATCGGGATCTATCAAGACAGGTGCTACCACCGTGGCCTCACTAACTTTAGTGTCTCCACACAGCGGCTCAGCGGAACGCGGATCGCCATCCGAGTCTGCGACAACAGAGTCGTTCACTTCTCGTAATAGCGTTCTTCGCATCGCGTTCAATCTGTCTATGAGAGCCTGAGGCAGACGCGAAACTAAGGCGAGATCATCGAGGATGTCCCCCAGGTCTTGATGTACTCGAACTATTCGGTCAGTGCTTGTTGTCAGGAGCATTTTGGGGTCCTTGTTCCCGAGTTACGTGTAAGCTGGAAGGCAGACTGATGCGATCCATGGCTTCAGCCATGCACTTCCTGGCTGCCTTCAATTCGGCTTGGCCCGGACAAGCGACCTGGATCAAACCACGTGAGACTTCAGAGGGAGACGGCGTGAACGCGTCTTGATGTTGCATGATTGCATCGAGCATCCAAGGGAGATCGGCTGAAGAGTTCCCGCTAGTGAATGTCGTTCTATTCTGGTGAGCTATTTCTGAGCCGGCCCGATGCTCGCAGACCAGGTTCCAGTAACCTCGCTTCGTCGATGACCAAAACTTCAGACACTCCAACGAGCGATTGGTCGCCGTGCCATATTCAACCTGCACCGAGGTCGCCTCGGCGTGGCGCGTGAAGTCCTTCCAGTTGAGGGCGACAGCGCACTCCAAAAGGTGCTCGATGGCCACCTTCGATTGGTCTTGATACTTAAGATCAGGTTCGTGGTTGTGAGGGATTGTCTGTGATGCTGCCATTCAGTCCTGATTTCTATCTTCAACTCAATTACACTCCACAGACTGATCTGGCACTGTGTAAAACTGCTCACCCGAGCAGTCACGGATGAAGGCTCCTAACCATGCCGCGTCAGTTACCCCACCCGAGAATCTGCTTCTCTAAATCTCTAGCCTGCAACTAATTCGTGCGCTGAAGAGAAGCTCGCGTACTGCAATTTCGGCAGCAGGATCATCCATAGTGACTGCCACACGCACGGAACGGGCGCACAGGTGCCTTAGGAGATCAAGACACCGACTTAGTCTGAAAACGGTTTCGGAAGTTCTTGTGAATAGCGGAGATGACAACACAAATAGGCTATGAAATGGATGGGGGGAAGCATACGGACGCGCAGAATATCGGCATCAAGTCACATGTGCGCTGAGGCTGAGAATTGCGGTGAACAGTTGAACGTGCTTCGCTAGGGACGGCTAATCGGCAACATTCCAAACGTAGAGAAACTGTCCATCGGACGCGGTCGCGACATTTCGCTTCTGTTTGCGTGTCGCACGGTTCAGCGCTGAACGGACATTCTCTTTGGAGTCGCCCAGTTCTGCCAGCTCGATCTTGAGCGCGGCACCGTTTTCCAGCCGGTCAAGGTCCGCGATAATCGCCGTCACAATCGATTTGTGCTTGCCGTTGCGTCCCTGGGGCACGTCCACTTGAGCCATCGTCGCGAAATGGCGCCCTGATTTCCCCGTGTTCTTGGTCTTCATGGAGATCCCTAGCCGTAAACCTGCCGCTAACCTAGCGAATCATAACAAGACGTAAACGTACCCTGCAACGTCTTTCGCAAACCTGACGGCGGCCTCCCCAGCGTATCGCTCAAGTTAAGCCCCATATAAATGAAGCACTTACAGGCATCGCCGAACCGTCTCGCCGAATTAAAGACTCTCCCCGTACGGAAGAATCGCTGTTAGCTTCGAGACTGAGGCTAGCAAAAAATGACCGATCCAAAGACACGGTTTCAGACCCTGAGTCTGGAAGACCTTAAGAAGATCCTTCCGGAGCAGGTAATGGCTGGAAATCACAATCACAGAGGCAATCACAAAGACAAAAAGAAAAACAGCCAAGACGTAGCGACAAAAACAAGCAAGCTGAAAGCAAAGGCTTGACCCGCGTTCTCGGTCCTGCTTCGAGGCATGATTCTCGCAACAAATATGGGCAAATACCGACGGTTTTTGCGCAAAGCATGAGTCCGAAGCCGGGACTCGCAGATCGCATGCGCGGCGATGCCTGTCGTTTCCCAAAGACCCCCTGCTGTCCGTTTGTAGCGGCATGCGCAGAAAAGAGTAAGCCGGTATGAAATCACCGAGACTGCAGCAGGTTCGGCCCGAGGTTTTTCTCTCCCAAGCGGGCATCGGCCGGGCGATCGTTGAAGTTCCCAGGAAACTGCAGCAATTTCAACCTGAGGTGTTTCTGTCCCAGGCGGGCATCGGCAGGGAAATCGTTGAAGTCCCGAAGAACAAGAAAATCTTTTCCCAAGGCGAGCTAGGCGAAGCGGTCTTTTATATCCAGAAGGGAAGAGCCAAGCTCTCGGTGGTTTCGCGCGAGGGCAAAGAAGCGACCATCTCACTCTTTGGTCCGGGTGACTTCGTTGGGGAAGACTGCATAGCCGGCGTTCGATCGACGCGTATGGCATCGGCCACCGCGATGACAGCATGCACGGTGCTGCGAATCGAGCGGAAGGAAATGATGCGCGTGATCCACGAGGAACATTTCTTTTCTGACATCTTTGTCGTTTACCTGCTTGCGCGGAATACCAGGATCCAGGCAGACTTGGTCGATCAGCTTTTCAACTCCAGCGAAAAACGTCTGGCGCGGGCGCTTCTCCTGCTGGCTAACTTCGGCAAGGAAGGTAAGCCGGAGACAGTGATTCCCAAGATCAGCCAGGAGATACTAGCCGAGATGATCGGCACAACCCGATCCCGAGTCAGCTTTTTCATGAATCGCTTCCGCAAGCTCGGATTCATTGAGTACAACGGCACTCTGCGAATTCACAGCTCCCTCTTGAATGTCGTTCTTCACGACTAGCCAGAGTAGCGCGTTTGCAAAGATGAACTCTTGTGAGTTGTCCAAAATTAAACAGATTTTGAAATCGGCAAATGGGAGACTCTTTTTGCCGCACTGCCTGAGTAATTTGCGGTGAGGAGAATCCCCCAATGCCCAACACTCCAACAAATCCAATCCTCATAGTTGATGACGATCAAAATAATCGCGCGACAGTGGCAATGTTGTTGGCTGCCAAAGGATATGAAATCTCGACCGCAGAGCATGGTTTCGATGCTCTCCTGCAGATGAAGAGCAGAGTACCTGAGCTGGTTATTTCGGACCTTAACATGCCGCAGATGTCCGGCTTCGAGTTTCTGTCGGTGATCCGCCGTCGCTTTCCAAAGGTGTTGGTTATTGCCATGAGTGGAGCTTATGACGCTGCCGATGCGATCCCAGGCGGAGTGATTGCAGACGCTTTTTACGCCAAAGGCACCAACAACCCGCGCTCTCTTTTGAGTCTGGTCGCCGACCTGTTTCGCACTTCTGCTTCGCGGGCCGTTGCCCATACCAGGCAATCCGCTCCGGTGTGGGTTCCCCGAAACGGCAAAGACTCGAGAGGAATACCTTACATCGTGTTGACGTGTACGGAGTGTCTAAGGTCATTTCCCCTGAACGTGTCCTCAGAAGTCACCGCGACAGTGATGGAAACGCCATGCATCTTCTGCCTTAGTGAAGTGAGATACATCATCGACTTTTCGCTTTCCGTGGCTTCTCCGAAGAAAAAGGACTTAGGCGTGGTTCGCATCACGGGAAGCGCAACAGGCTAGTCTTGTGCCTTCAGCCAGGCGGAATCATGATTCCATCGAAGACCGGTTGCGGACTTATGCGAGAGTATCGCGGAGGAGCTTGAAGCCCGAGACCAAGTACTACGAAGAAGATCCGAACAAGCCCTGACTTGCTTCCATTACCTGCAAGGATGGGCGGACTCGTTCCGGGGTGACGGAACTTCTAGCGAGACATTGTTATCTGCAAGAACACGAACAATGCGGCGCTTCCAAAAATGAATGAGACCAGCATGAGCTGCATTGCTTCTAAAAGTTCTACGTGACACACGTCCGTCACGTGGACTATAAACGCCTTGCGACGGAGGATAGCGTTGCGCTTCCTCTTTGGAAACTGGATTTAAGATAGCCAATTCCCACGCTGATTTCTCGAGTCTCAGTCTGACATTTTGCTTATCAGTAATACACCCAGCAATCTGATACTCTCGCGGAGACTTCCGGCGATGCCGAGCAGCGATTCTCATACTAACGGGTGCTTATCGGCCAGTAAGTCGAGTTGCTCGCAGACGTCTACCAGGTGCTCGATCTCGTGCTGAAGAGCTTCTGCTGCTGACATGTCGCGCGCTTCGGCGATTCTCGTTTTCCGATGGAATTCGCTCGGGAGTCGCACTCAGTTGTGTATCTATGTATTCATTTTGATTACACTCCGCACTCAGACCCGCAACTGTACAGAACAGCTCAGGCAGACATGTGTGGTGCGGTATTCTAAGCACGCCTCTGCTTGTTGGGACCATATGCTTTAGGTGAGATAGTGGAAGAGTGTCAAAAATACGGGCCAAGTTTCCAAGATTCCTTTTTCTTAGAAACTAATGGATGTGCGAAATTGCTCATACACGAGCGGGGCAACGTAATACCTTGTGGACACTGTGAAGAAATCAACTCTACTGGATGAAATGGCTCGGGTGGTCAGAACTGAGGCGCTGCGGATCGAAGCCGCCCGGCACGAGGCGAAGCGTCTTCTTCAGCGCCGCCAGGCCGAACTAGTCGAATGTGGCGCTCAGGAGCTGAAAAGCAAGAGAGTATCGCGTCATGGCACAACATGGGCGCTAGTCGCGAAGAACCACGGTGAGTAGCGCGCTATTCACGTGCAAGCTGCCGTTGTACTCAATAAAACCGAGCTTCCTGAATTTATTCATGAAGTAGCTCACGCGCGAACGAGTTGTACCAATCATCTCGGCCAGGGTCTCCTGGCTCATGTTGGGAATCACGGTTTCAGGTCTCGACTCTTTCCCGTAATGGGCGAGCAATAGGAGCAGGCGGGCCAGTCTTTTTTCGCTGGAATTGAACAGTTGATCAACAAGATCCTCTTCAATGCGGATGTTGCGGGAGAGCAGGTAGGCGATAAACATCTCCGCGAAGTCGGTTTCCTTGTGCAACAACTCCACCATAGTTTCTTTTGCAATTCGCGTCGTACTCAGATTTTGCACGGCAACAGCCGAAGAAATGCGTAGCGGCTGAGCTGCCAGACATCCCTCGCCAAAGAAGTCACCATGTTGCAGGATTGCGATCACGGCTTCCTTACCACGCTTGGAAACTACCGTGAGCTTCACTTTTCCTGTCTCAATGTAGAACACTGCGTCAGCCCGATCTCCCTGAGAGAATATCGCGTGCTTGTCGCGATAGTGATGAGTAGTTTTTCCAGTTCCCACCTTCGCGAGAAGCAAATCCGGATGAAAAGTGAGAGGCTTGCGAGGGGCTCGCCCGACGTCGCGATTGCTGAGTTCTTCAATGCGTGTAGCCGAGGCCGAAGACCTCGATTTCGATGCGCGTTGCGCCATAATTAATTTCCCTCAGCGAAATTTCGACTGTCCGAGTGCGCCGGCTGCTTCCAAAGGCATATCCCTAAATCAGCGTGAAAACGAGGAAGGACTACGAGACGCACAGTGCGAGGCAATTCGAGCAGAAACAACAACCGTTTTCTGTTCTAAATTGCACAGCCTCCTAAATTGTTCTCTTCCGCAGGATCCCCGCACTAGAATGCCTTCCCAGCTTGCTGCTTAAGATGCTGATTCAGTTTGCCAGCTCCGTTTCATTTTTATCAGCCCACATCAAAGCGAGTCGCGCCATTGTGTGACTGTATCGAACAGCTCAGCAAAGTCGTATGCCGAGGTCTAAAAACGAATAAGTGTCGCTCTCGTCACGAAAGCTGCTGTGATCCCAGCGCGCACAGGAGAAATACTTTGCAAACTCATCGCAGGCAGTTGCTCTGGACATTGGCCTTGGCGCTCGGTGCCTCGGCGGTAGCCCTTACCACTTCGGGCCGGCGGTCTCGCGCTGGACAGACGAACAATTACAGGAGCGCGTTGCTAAGGTACAGCTATGGCGACAGGAATTAATACAAAGCCATGTACCGCCAATCCTATCAGCGCCGGTACCAGCAAGCCTATAACGGGAATAGCTATTACAACGACAAGGTAAAGAACGTCCATGTTGGCCACCGCTGTACGGTTAAGTCGATGGTCAATATCTGAAGCCGCAAGGAATCCCGCATCCAGGCGAAAACGGCTTCATATGACCAGGCCCTTCATCGATATTCATGAAATGGAGACTCTCAATGAAAAAGCTCGAAGCATTGCTGCTCGTCGTCGTAGGAGTGTCGCTTACTCCAGTTTTTGGGGATACCGTCACTTTGCGTGACGGCACTCGTTATCCGAACGCTGTTGTCACCGCCTCATCCCGCAGCGGAGTCAGTTTCCGTGATCAGGGCGGAAAGGCCCGTCATTTCGGGATTGGGAAAGTGCAGACGGTGGAATATAGCCCGAACACCAGCCCCTCACTTCAGAGGCGCTTGCCAACCACTAACAACCATCGACACGGCAACTCCAGCGTCTACCGAACGATTCCCGCCGGCACAGAAGTTGACGTCCGGACGACTGAGCCCATCGATTCAAAGACGGCAAGTGTTGGTCAAAAGTTCTCAGCAAACCTATACGCGGATGTCCTCGACAGTTCCGGAGCAGTGATTATCCCGAACGGCTCCGATGCAGAACTTGTGATTGAAAGCTCAGCGCCGGGCAGCACGACGCACGCATCGGAGTTGGTATTGGACATGGATTCCTTGACTGTCTCAGGAACTCGTTATCTGGTCGCCACAAACGACGTGACCAGAAATGGCAACCAGCGGCTCGGGGCAAACCGCAGAACCGCAGAGATGGTTGGAGGCGGAGCCGCGCTAGGAACACTTATCGGCGTTCTCGTCGGTCATGGAAAGGGAGCCCTAATCGGAGCAGGCGTGGGTGCAGCGGCAGGAGCCGGAGGACAGGTCTTGACGAAGGGAAAGAACGTGCAGGTACCTGCGGAAACTGTCTTGAATTTCAAACTTGAACGAGACTTGCGGTTGCAGGCTGCACGGTGATCGCGGCGTGCCAGGGGAAGGTGCCGCAATGACGCCGGTCTTATCGGAGACTCAGAAGGACGGTTGGGGTTCGATCAGTGATATCAGCACTTGTGCTTCGCTGGCGAAGAGAACCCGCCGCCTCAATGAGCTGCGACGTCTCTTTGCAGCGCTCCACCCAGTTATTCGCGCTATATTGCTTTCCGCGTGTGTTCTGGGGGTGGGCGGATTACTCTTCGCCGCAACACTGCTCACGATCACGCTTCACTACCTGTACTTCGATCGTACTAACCTGCCAGACATAGAAGCCTTTGTGCGTTTTGATTGTCCTTCTATTGGTCACGTGTACGACAACCAAGGTGAATTGCTCGTGGAGCTCTCGCGAGAGCATCGTCACATAATTCAGTACGAGGAGATACCTCTGATTGTCCGCGACGCGATTCTCGCCGCCGAAGACAAGAACTTTTTCTCGCATGGCGCGGTTGACTACTCCCGAATCCCGCGTGTCCTGCAAAAAGTCCGAATCAGAACCATACTGACGCGGATGACCCGGGTAGGCCGGGCCGACAAAGCTGAGAGCCTGGCAATGCTTCGTCAGGGTGGATCGACCATCACCCAGCAACTCGTGCGCGCTTACTACCTACGTAATCTTACAGACAAAGAGAACGGCAACCAGCTTCGCTCGGGTGTGCTGTCCTATATCGTAGGTGCGCGCAGTGCCAAGAAGTTGGCTCGAAAACTCGAAGAGATGCGGCTGGCCGTCTGGGTCGAAGAGCAGATGCGTTCCCGTTTCGGGTCGAAGCAGCGAGCCAAGGAAGAGATTTTCGCCCGCTATGCCAACTTCCTGTACTTGGGAAACGGACAGTACGGTTTCGCCACCGCGGCAGAGTATTATTTTGGGCTACCTCTCTCAGCCTTCAGTGGTGCGGATGCCGACCGGGCTGCTCTGCTGGCGGGCATTGCGAAATCGCCTCGTTACTACGCTCCTAACTCGCCCGATGCAGACCGGGTATTGCACCGCCGAAACCAGATTCTGAGGCTCATGCTGGCCCGCGGCTCGCTGTCGCGAGATGCTGCCAAAGCCGCTGAGAGAATGCCGATCAGGTTGGTCACAAGGAATGGCGCGGTGCAGGCTGACAACTCAAGCCAGGCTCCCGCTGTGATCGAAACTGTCCTCGATGAGCTGAAACTTCGGTATTCCGGTGCGGATGCTGAAGATCTTCTGCAGGGACGAATTCAGATCTATTCCACGGCCGACGCTCGCTTACAGCGTGTCGCAAACGAAGCACTGGAGCACGGCTTGATGCGGTATGAGAAGCGGCATCCCGCTGCTGCCGGAATTATCCAAGGTTCCGTCGTGGTTCTTCGGAATAGTGATGCCAGCATCCTCGCGGAAGTGGGCGGCCGTAGAATGTTTAACCGGCGTCTCAATGACTACAGCGACTTCAATCGCGTTACGCAATCGGAACGGCAACCCGGTTCGGCGATGAAGCCGATCGTGTATCTTGCGGCCTTTCTGCATGGTCCCTTTACTCTCGAATCGATCGTTCCCGATGAGCCAATCAGCATCCCGGACGGCGACAAGCCGGGCGGGAAGGCCATTTCCAACTACGACGGCGAGTTCAAGGGACCGATACCTCTCCGTCTCGCGCTGGCAGAATCCCGCAACGCGGTAGCTATCTGGATTACAAAACAGATCGGCATCGGCAGCATTCTGCGTGCAGCGCAGGAGGTAGGTATCGAGTCGCGGCTCCAGCCGTATCCAACTACTTCGCTGGGCGCTTCCGAAGTGAACCTGCTCGAACTTGCGAACGCTTATCGGACGATTGCTTGTGGATCATTCAATACTCCTCATGTAATCCGGCAGGTCTCGCGCGGTGCAACGTTGGTTGCCGCAGCCTTCGCAGAGCAAACCATTCCTGAGGCCATGAATTCCACTGCAATAACTCTCTTGCAGGAAGGCCTGCGCGGAGTGGTCCGCTTACCGACCGGCACAGCCCATTCGCTCGATGGCGTCGACTTTCCAATTCCCACGATGGGAAAAACAGGAACGACCAGCCAGTTCAAAGATGCCCTGTTCGTCGGTTCCACCTATGGGATGGAAGGCATCACCGTCGCGGTGCGAATCGGCTTTGACGATAACCGCTCCTTAGGAAATAAAGAAACCGGCGCCCGCGTTGCGCTGCCGGTATTTAGAGAAATTCTGCTGAATACCTATGCTGCGAAGCTCGTCGGTGACGTTCCCGAGTTTCCCGCGCAAATGGAAGACAGCATCGCTCAATTCCTGAAACCACCCGCCGAGGTCACGCCCGAAGACGTCGTAACTCAACCGCAACTCTAGAGACCTCGACTACCCTCTGAACAAGAAACGGCTCAAGCGCATCTTCAACATGCGTCGCAGCTTCAGGAGGTGGAACCGAAGTGGCAGGAACAGTTAGAGAAATGAATTATCAGTCGGTCGGTGCATATTTCCGATTCATGGCTGCCTACTCGCTCGCAATGGCTGCAGATTACGTTCTGGTCTTGCCCGCGACCATCATACCGGCGCCGGCTAGGATCATCACTGCACTGATGATGGGCGAAATTTTTTCGCTGTGCTGCGTCTGAACCCCAACTGAGACGCCACCTGCTGAAATTCCCTGGCGCTCATTGTGAGGAATTGGGATCACCAGCGATAGCAAACCAAGGACGATCAACGCCAACCCAAACAGAAAGAGTATCTTCATCGAAAGCCTCCTTGCGGCACCCGTGAACTAACTTGCTGATCGACAGTTATCCCAAATTAACTCTAGCGGCAATACTAACCCTTGCCAAAACACGCGATGCTACACGTTATCGTTTCGTTAGATCTGTTCATAAGCGCTCACATTAAGACTTACTCAACCTCCTAAATAGCGGGACTGGATGCTTACGTTGTCCTGCAGCATTCCAGTTCTGTTCAATTGTGAACATACGGCTTAACCCAGAGTTGTTATGGTTGCTCCCGAACGCCGTACTGGCGCTGAGCCGAGAAGAAGAGGTTTGTATGCGGATACAAAGACGTCACAACATCTGTTTGACAGCACTTTTAGTACTCATTTTCGCGGTGGGTTGCGGCGATCCGGACAAGAATGGCGCGGCTCCCACCGATCCAGTAGCTCCCCCTACAGTCACGTCAGTTACGCCGCCAACCGGCTCTACGCTCATTTGTCCCAACACCGCAGTTGTCACTGCGACCTTCAGCAAGGCGATGAACCCTTCGACGATTAGCACTTCCACGTTTACTTTGAGTTCAAGCGCTGGCAGCGTGTCTGGGCAAGTTAGCTATGTTGTGGCTACCAGGATTGCTACCTTCATACCCACGGCTGCTCTTACTGCAAGCACGACCTTTACGGCTACGATCACCACCGGAGCTGCTGACACATTTGGTAATCCACTGGCTGCCAATTTCGTGTGGACATTCACAACGTCGGCTCCTTGTCCTCCACCTCCAACGCCTCTGCCCGCGCCCTCGCCTTTAGGAGCGGCTTGTAATTTCGGAATTCTGGGCGGCACTCCAGTGGTTAGTAGCGTTGGTCTCACGAAAGTTACAGGAGGAGATGTAGGGATATGGCCGGCGGCTTCGATCACTGGATTTCCGCCCGGCACAACCACCGGAGCATTTCACGCGGGCGATGCCGTGGCTATGGCCGCGCAAGGAGATTTGACCACCGCATACAACAACGCCGCAGCCGCTCCAGGAGGAGCAATCCTCCCGGCAGACATAGGCGGACTCACTCTCGCGCCTGGCGTTTACAAAACCACAAGCTCACAGCCATCACTCGGAATCACCGGGAATCTGACTCTGTCTGGCGCGGCCAATGGCGTGTGGATATTCCAAGTAGTCTCCACGCTTACAACTGCCGCTGGGAATAGCCAAGTCATCATGGCCGGTGGCGGCCAGTCTGAGAACGTCTTCTGGCAGATCGGGAGTTCGGCCACGCTCGGAACCAACACGACGTTCTCAGGGAACATCATGGCTCTGGCCTCCATCACCGTGAACACCGGAGCAACGCTGAATGGAAGAGCCCTGGCACGCAACGGCGCCGTCACATTGGACAGCAATCAAGTAAATGTCCCCACATGTCCATGAGCATTCGGAGTGGACCAGCTTCGGTCTGGTCCACTCCAGCTCCGGCGAAGCACAACCTTTACGTTGATGAAATTCGGAGGAATATTCGCATGTATTCGCAATCAAAGAGCGGTCTCGGTCGTCTTGTAGCGATGTTGCCGGCAATGATTATTTTCGGGTGCGCATTTGCCACGTTTGCCGTTGCCCAGGATCGCCCAGTTCCAAAATGGGAGCTTTATGGCGGATACTCCGTCTTTGATCCGGCAGCGGACGTGCATGGTCAACGTCCTGCAGCGTTGCTGCCCTTGAGCAGTCGGCTGGAAACGAATCCGAAAGGTGTTGGGCTTAGCGGGACTTACAATTTCAATCGCTGGCTTGGACTCACGATCGATGGAAGCAACCACTGGGGCAGCGGCGAAACTACATTCGCTACCAGAATTGATGACACTCGCTTCGACAACATATCGTTAGGCCCAAAGTTCACTCTTCGTTCCCGTCATTTCTCTCCATTTCTGGAGGCATTAGCGGGCGACCACCGTCTTGTGCCCGAAGCTTTTCATAGCGTCGATAAACTGGGCTTCATGGCCGGTGGCGGTCTGGACATCAATCTCTCCAGGCATATAGCGTGGCGATTAATCCGCGCCGACTACGTATTCTCAACCTATCGATTTGCTCCAGGCGGAGTGCCAACGACCGATATCCGAGGCGTAAGGTTGCAGACCGGTCTCAACTTCATGTTTGGCGGCGGAGAACCTGCAATCGCCCCCAGCGCCGCTTGCTCGTTACAGCCGACTGAAGTCTTCGCCGGCGAACCTGTGACCGCGACCGCCACCGGATCTAATTTCAATCCAAAGCGCACAGTCAAATACACCTGGAGTGGAACAGGGCTGAGAGTCGCGGGAACTGACGCCTCAACACAGATTGACACCATGGGCTTGCAGCCCGGGTCATACGCAGTGAATGCCAACTTGAGCGACGGAAGCAACGGTCTTGCATCATGCAGCGCCACGTTCACCGTGAAACAGCCTCGTCCTCCGTCGATTTCATGCGTGGCAGATCCGGCTAGCGTGCAAAGCGGCGGGAGCTCGACTATCAAGTCGAACGCCAGCAGCCCAGATGGCCGCAGGTTGACTTACAGCTACACCGCTAGCGCTGGTCAGATTTCCGGTACCGGTGAGACCGCTACCTTGACTACAGCAGGCGCACAATCAGGTCCTATCACGGTCACTTGCAATGTAAGTGATGATCGCAATCCGCCGCTCACGGCCTCGTCCACCACCACAGTGAACGTGGAAGCTCCGCCGCCTCCCCCTGCTCCTCCCGCTGAGGTCCAGCAGTTGGAAACCAGGCTTGCCCTCCATAGTATTTACTTTCAGACTGCTCGGCCCACGGTGCAAAATCCCACGGGCGGACTGCTCGCCAGTCAGGCGGAGATCCTGCAGACCCTCGCTGCGGACTTCAACAATTACCTGAAATACCGGCCCGATGCCCATCTGATACTCAGTGGCCATGCAGATCCGCGCGGCTCTGCGGAATACAACAAAGCCCTCACAGAGCGACGCGTGGAACGCACCAAGAATGCCCTCGTAGAGCATGGCGTTCCTCAAGATCACATTGAGACCCGGTCCATTGGCAAAGAGGAGCAATTGACTGCCGACCAGACAAGGGCGCTGATAGCGCAAGATCCGGACTTGACTGCGGCCGACAGACAACAAATGCTGAACAATCTGCCAGTGATGGTGCTGGCCAATAATCGGCGCGTTGACGTCAACTTGAGTACGACCGGACAACAATCCACTCGCCTCTACCCGTTTAACGCGAAAGATTTCCTGGCGCTGATCAA
>Ga0066684_10000242_pt1 | contig 17824 bp, 14 predicted proteins | sample GraSoiAngelo_133_FD_62301 | JGI IMG/M metagenome (GOLD analysis project Ga0066684, IMG submission 62301) | Grasslands soil microbial communities from the Angelo Coastal Reserve, California, USA - 14_0929_05_20cm | ecosystem: Environmental > Terrestrial > Soil > Grasslands | place: USA... | reverse complement strand
CGACACCGAGCTTATACGCGGGAATGAGCCCTGCCGTCACAACGAGAATGTCTGATAGGAGAAACATCGGAGAGCGGGTAAAAGCAGGAGACTGCCACAGAACACCTTGTCGTGGCGAAGGTGCTGGCCGACCCAAAGCGAACCAAATTACGTTCGTGACGAGAAAAAGGCACACGACAACTGATGTAGCGTTCTTGAAGTTGACATAGGGCTTCAGCCCGTCGGAATATCCAAGGACACTCATAAGCCTAAATTCCACCTGATCCGAGTTTGCTCCTGACTGAGTCTCATTGCAAGACTCTGCCACTCAGAGCGGTATATTCCCGTGCTTCTTGGGCGGATTCTTGTCGCGCTTGGTTCCGAGCATTTCGAGGGCGTCAATGAGCTTTTTGCGCGTGTCGCGCGGGCGGATGACGGCGTCCACGAAGCCGCGCTCGGCGGCGACATAGGGATTGGCGAAGCGGTCGCGAAAGTCTTCAATCTTCTGTGTCCGCATCTGCTCGCGCCGTTCCGAACGTTCCGATTCGTTGCCTGAGCCGTTGGCAGCGCGCTCCAGTTCACGCTTGTACACGATGTCCACCGCGCCTTCGGGACCCATGACGGCGATTTCAGCCGTCGGCCAGGCATAGTTCACATCCGTGCGAATGTGCTTGGATGCCATCACGCAATAGGCGCCGCCATAGGCCTTGCGCGTGATCACCGTAAGCTTGGGGACTGTCGCCTCGGCGAAAGCAAACAGCAGCTTTGCCCCGTGCCGAATGATGCCGCCGTACTCCTGCTGCGTACCGGGAAGAAATCCCGGGACATCTTCAAACGTGATTAGCGGGATGTTGAAGCAATCGCAGAAGCGCACAAAGCGCGCGCCTTTGACGGAAGCATTGATGTCGAGCGTGCCTGCGAGCACCGCAGGTTGATTAGCGATGATCCCAGCGGAACGGCCATTCATGCGCGCGAAGCCGACAACGATGTTCTTTGCGTAGTGCTCTTGCACCTCGAAGAAGTAGCCGTCGTCCACGATGGCGCGAATAGCATCTTTGATGTTGTAAGGCAGGTTCGATTGCGCAGGGACGAGGGTATCGAGTGCGGCGTCGGCTCGATCAATGGGATCGGTGCACGCTTTACGAGGCGGATCGTCGAGATTATTCGATGGAATGAAGCTGAGTAGCTCGCGCAGCAGAGACAGACATTCGGCATCATCGTGGGCCAGGAAATGTGCAACACCGGAAGTTTCATTGTGGGTGGTCGCGCCACCGAGCTGTTCTTTGGTCACGTCTTCGTGCATCACCGTCTTGATGACGTCGGGGCCGGTGATGAACATATACGAAGTCTTATCCACCATGACGACGAAGTCCGTGATCGCAGGTGAATACACGGCACCGCCGGCGCAAGGTCCCATGATGGCCGAGAGTTGCGGCACCACTCCGCTGTACAGCGTGTTGCGCAGAAAAATGTCTGCATATCCAGCAAGCGAAACCACGCCTTCTTGAATGCGCGCGCCGCCAGAGTCATTCAATCCGATCACAGGAGCCCCCACACGGGCGGCCATTTCCATGATCTTGACGATCTTTCGTGCGTTCGATTCAGAGAGCGTTCCCCCAAAGATTGTGAAGTCCTGCGCGAACACAAAAACCAGGCGCCCTTCGATGCGGCCGTATCCGGTGATGAAACCATCGCCGTAATATTTGCGCTCGGCGAGTCCAAAGTCGTTGGCACGATGCGTGACAAAGCGGTCCGTCTCCTCAAAGGTGCCTTCATCGAGTAGGAACTCGACACGCTCGCGCGCCGACATCTTGCCTTCTTTATGTTGGCGCTCGCGGCGCTCGGGACCGCCGCCTTCGTCGGCTAGTTGATCGCGGCGCTTCAGTTCCTGCAATTTCTGTTCGAGGTCCATGGGAGGGGATTATAGAACCGTCGCACGTCGCGCGTCGTTCGTCATCCGCCGTGCGCTAGAGATGGGCAATCCCGTTTTGCGGCTGGATGTTCTGCAGTTGAGTTTGGAGCCGAACGGAAGAGCACCGAGACGAATCAGGCACGCTTCTCGCCGACGACCTGCGACTAAGGGCCAACGACGGCTTCTGTACTCTGGTCACCTTGCCGCCTAAGGGCCTGCCACCTATGCTGATTCTTCACTTCGTCACAGGGAGAATCCATGCATAAGAAGTGTCTGTTGATTTTAGGCGCAGCGGTGGCCCTGAGTCTGGGGCCAAATGCGCTCGCTGATCGCGATCATGATCAGGAAAACGGTCATGTACGCGGCCATGAAAAGCATGAAGTTGCGAAGTACGAGCGGCACGAAGCCAAAGCTGAACGGCGCGAGGCGAAAGCGGAACGCCATTACTACCGCGAGCACGATCGCGAGCTGCACGGATGGTACGCGAGCCATCATGATCATTTGCCACCCGGATTGGCCAAGCGCGACCGCCTGCCTCCGGGGCTGGAACGTCAAATCGTGGTCCGGGGCACGTTGCCTCCCGGGTTGAGGGCCCGTATGCATCCATGTCCGGTGGAAGTTGAAACCTATTTGCCCCCACCGCCAGTGGGTTACATACACACTGTGATCGGCGGAAACATTGTCCTTGTAAACCGGAAGAATTTTCTCGTGATGGACGTGTTTCACTTTGAGCTGTAAGACCCTACGTCGTCGGTCGTACGCATAAAAATCGAGCCAGCCTGGAAACCCGGGCTGGCTTTTCTCATGTCTGATCGCTAAGGGGGTGGCACGCTTTCGCTCGCTTCCTCCGAATGCGGGCTTTCGTTTCCACGGACGTCAATCGCTGAAACCGAATACGTGTACTGATGCCCTAGGCTCACTTGGGTGTCGCGATATGCAGGCGCTTTGAGCGGCTCCTGATTGATCTTCTTTGGCTGCGATCCGGCCTCGCTCCGATACACGTTGTAGCCGGCAAGATCAGCCTCGTTGTTTGGCACCCACACCAGATCGATAAAGGGTTTCTGTCCAGGTCGGGAAAAGACAGCTTGCAAACCAGTTGGCGTTGCTGGCGGAAAGATGTCGTGCGCGATGACGCGGACGGACACCGAATCGTCGCCTTCGACCTGCTGCTCCGCTCCGTTGGTCCGAGCAACCACGGTCACCACCGTCGCGCGATAGTCGTAGGTCTTCTCCCACTGGAAACCACGATCGATCAGCCCCGGCGGCCCGCTTGAGACGGGGACCTCCCCGGCGATCGAATCCTGAGTGGCTCCCGATTCGCGGCGGTAGATGCGATAGACAAACCGCAGGCTCGAAACACTGCCGGGGACCGGCGTCGGAGCCCAACTTAGGTCTACTCCATCTGCGGTCAGCTTCGCCTCCAATTGGTCTGGAGCGGCTAAAGTGGGCGCCGCGGGCACTTCCACCTGATTGGAAAGCCCCGCGCTTTTTCCGTATGAGTTCTGCACATTCACCGCGTAAAAGTAATCGGCCGAGGGCTGCGGCGATGCAGGTGGCAGCCGGTCCTGATAGTTTTCATGCTGAGTGGCTCCACCCTTATTACCAGGCCTGTTGAATTGAATGTGGCCTGCGGGCCCGTCGCAATGCCTCATTGCCGCAAGAGACCGGCATATCTGGATTGTTCCGCCTTGATCCATGTTGCGGCGCTCCGTGGTGTGAACCGGGGCTGTCCAGGTGAGCGTAACCTTATCGCCCTTGCGCGTTGCGCGAAGATCAGTGACCGGTTGAGCAAGTTCGAGCGATGGCGGCATTGGCACGCCAGGACTGCCACATGCTGTTTCTAGCAGAATGGCGGTCAACAGCAGTAACAGTTCTGCGAGTCGAGATGCTAAGGGCTTATCGTCAAAGCTGGAAAATGGGGTCAAGCCAACAACTCCCTCACAAAATCGTGAAACACGCCCGCACGTGCGAACAGCGCCTTCGATTTCGGCCTCTCGCCGATGAATTTCTTCTGTCCGCGCCGAATAAGCGCGGCAAGGCGAGCGCGGTTGAGGGGATTTCATAGTGAGTCTAAAGACAGGAAGAATAACAAAATGTGTGGGCGCGGGCGACTCGCCCGCCCCCACACGGCGTATTTTTGAGTTTCAAAGTGGGAAAACTGCTACAGGATGTATCGGCTCAAATCCTGATCCTTCACAATGTCGGTCAGCATTTTGCCGACATACGCCGCATCCACTGTGACGTGCTCGCCTTTTTTGTCGGGAGCCGAAAAGCTGATCTCATCCAGCACGCGCTCCATGATCGTGTGCAGACGGCGCGCGCCGATGTTTTCCGTCCCCTCGTTTACGCGAAACGCAAACCGTGCTATCTCTTCGAGAGCGTCTTTGGTGAATTCCAGCTTCACGCCTTCGGTATCAAGCAAGGCCATGTATTGCTTGGTCAGCGAAGACTTAGGCTCGGTAAGAATCCGAATAAAGTCATCCATCGTTAATGACTGGAGTTCAACACGGATTGGAAATCGACCTTGCAGCTCGGGAATGAGGTCGCTGGGCTTCGAAACGTGGAATGCGCCGGCTGCAATGAAAAGAATGTGGTCGGTCCGCACCATGCCGTAGCGCGTGTTCACTGTTGTGCCTTCGACTATGGGTAGAATGTCACGTTGCACGCCTTCGCGGGAAACGTCAGGACCGTGGCCGCCCTCACGGCCGGCGATTTTGTCAATCTCGTCGAGGAAGATGATGCCCGCGTCTTCCACGCGGTCAATTGCCATACGCGTGACCTGGTCCATATCAATCAGACGCTGCTCTTCTTCCTGGATCAGGTACTCGAACGCCTCGTTCACCTTCATCTTCCGCTTCTTGGTGCGCTGGCCGAAGATGTTGGGCAGCATGTCTTTGATATTGACGTCCATCTCCTCGACGCCCTGGTTGCTGATAATTTCGAACGAGGGAAAATTGCGCTCGCGGGTTTCGATCTCAACCGTGCGGTCATCGAGCTTGCCTTCACGCAACTGCTGACGCAGTTTTTCGCGCGTGCGGGAGCTCGAATCCCCTGATGTGGTCGTACCCTCAAGCACAAACCCAGCCTGCGATGATTCAGGGGCTCGTGGCGCCGCTGGCGGCAACAGAATATCGAGCAGGCGCTCTTCAGCGTTCAGTTCTGCTTTATCGGCAACGTCTTCGAGCTTTTCGGCGCGGATATTATCAATCGCGATCTCGACCAGGTCGCGAATCATTGATTCGACGTCGCGGCCTACGTAACCGACTTCGGTAAACTTTGACGCTTCGACCTTCAGGAACGGCGAGTTCGCGAGCTTCGCCAGGCGGCGCGCGATTTCCGTTTTTCCCACGCCAGTCGGCCCAATCATGATGATGTTCTTGGGAATGACTTCTTCGGCCATATCGGGCGGAAGCTTCTGCCGGCGCATGCGATTACGCAGAGCGATGGCGACGGCGCGCTTGGCGTCTTTCTGCCCGACGACGTGCTTGTCGAGCTCGGCAACAATCTCGCGCGGAGTCAGCTCATCCAGCGCAAGCTGCTCTTCTTCGGCGGTAGCGGGGAGGTAAATGGCCATAGAATCAGTGGGGACAGCCGCCCTCGGCTGTCCGGTCGAGCAGAGCTCGACAAACCGCTTTTGAAAACTCGCCGACTTGCGTCGGCAGGACAGCCGAGGGCGGCTGTCCCCGCACGATCACAACTCTTCTATCGTAACCTTCTCATTGGTATAGATGCAGATTTTGCTAGCAATCTTCATTGCTTCTTCGGCGATCTGGCGCGCCGAAAGTTGCGTGTGATCCGCCAGAGCTTGGGCCGCTGATTGCGCAAATGGGCCGCCACTGCCGATAGCTGCGATGCCGCTATCCGGCTCGATGACGTCTCCCTGTCCGCTCAACATGAACGTTTGTTCTTTGTCGGAAACCAGCAACAAAGCCTGCAGGTGGCGCAGATACTTGTCAGTTCGCCAGTCTTTGGCGAGTTCGACCGCGCTGCGTCCGACATTGCCGTGATACTGCTCCAGCTTCGCTTCAAAGCGGCTGAAGAGTGAAAACGCGTCGGCAGTCGAGCCGGCAAATCCGGCGAGAATCTTGTCCTGATAGAGCCGCCGGATTTTTTTGGCTGAATGCTTGATCACGCTCTCACCAAGTGTGACCTGGCCGTCTCCGGCCATGACCACTTTGCCGTCCCGGCGAACACATAGAACAGTAGTGGAGCGAATCAGGCGCTTAGGCATGAGCGAAAAAACACGCTGAGAGCAAGGGTTAATTATAGCAGCGGTGGATATGGACCACATTCGGCTACCAAGCCCAACATTAGTAGTAGTTTTACATCACCCTCTTGCCCTCACATAAATTGAGCAGCTCCACGAAAGCGAATATCTCTGCCCGACGCCCGCTGGCTTTGCGAACCGTCTTTAGTATTCCCGCCTTGCGCAGTCGTCTCAACATTTGCATGACTGTCGGAAGGCTTGGCATCTGCCTGTGTCGTGTCAACTGGCCGCTCTGAAAAATCGGCTGATCAAACAAGTGGTCAAGGAGTGGCACAGCATACCGAGAGTGAGTCAATTCGATCAACCTAGTTTTCAGACGCGCATCGAGCTCCATGATCGCACGGGCCGTGGCTGAGTTGGTCTTCGCCTGTTCGGTCAGTGCGCGCAAGAAAAACTCTATCCAGCGGTCCCAGCTTTTGGGCCGGCCAAGATCTCGAAGTTTGTCGACGTATTCGTCGCGATTGGCTTCCAAATAGCTGGAAATGTAAAACATGGGCCGAGAGAGGAGTTGTTTCTCATGCAGGAACAGAGGAACCAAAATGCGTCCCAGACGTCCATTCCCATCCAAGAACGGGTGGATGATTTCAAACTGCGCGTGCACAATGGCAAGCTGTACGAGAGGGTCACGCTCCTCCCCGTGGTAGTATTTTTCCCAATTGTCGAGATGGTCTTTTAGGAAGAGGGGCGCGGGCGGAACAAACTGAGCCTCCTCGATCGTCGAACCTGGTGGGCCGATCCAGTTTTGCTCCGTGCGAAACAGTCCCCGTGCCTTGTTTCTCCCACGCACACTATCCAGCAAAATACCGTGAAGCTGGAGCAAGAGATTGAGGTTGAATGGACGTTTCTTAAGCCCTCCTTCGGCTGTTTGGAGAGCTTGCCGATAGTTAATGATTTCTTGGATGTCCTGACGTTTAGATTCCTCTCCTACTTCCGCGCCAGCCTCAAATTTCAATACGTCACCGAGGGTCGCCTGGGTTCCTTCCATACGGGAAGAAAGGACTGCTTACTGAGTTGTCAACGGAGAAAGCAAAACATCCGGATTCGGTACACCGTTAGAGAATTCCATCATAAAGAGCGAGTGCCCGGTTAGCTTGACCGATCAGTGGAACGAGAGGCGCCCAATCAATGTCTGTCAGTGGAAGTCGCTCTGCTACAAAGGGTTTCATACCTGCCTTTTGGGTTGTCTAAAGCGGTTAACGCTTGGACAGATTTGTGTAAAGTATTTAAGGTTTTGCTTAATACAAATTTGGTTGCTGGAGATACGCTTTATGCAAAGAATAAGTTCTCGTGTAAGCGTTTTTAATATCAAGAAGATAAAGATGTTCATGTTCGGGTTTCCACCCCAAACTATGCCGTGATCGTTTGCTCTCTTTTCGCAATCAGCAACTGCCTGAGTACGTATTGCAAAATCCCGCCGTGTTGGTAATACAGGATTTCTTGGGGCGTATCGATCCGAATTCGGGCCTCAAAGACTTTCTTTCGGCCATTTGGGTCGGTGGCCTCTACTGCTACGGTCTGGCCGATGGCGAACTTCGAATCAAGACGCTCTTTGAGGCCAAGAGTGGTGTACGTCTCATCGCCGGCCAGGCCGAGTGATTCAGCATTCTTTCCCGCCTCAAATTGCAGCGGCAGAATTCCCATGCCGACGAGGTTTGAGCGGTGAATGCGCTCGTAGCTTTCGGCAATAACGGCGCGCACGCCCAGAAGCAGCGGCCCTTTCGCGGCCCAGTCGCGCGACGAACCTGAGCCATATTCTTTGCCAGCGATGATCACCAGCGGCACGCGTTCGGCGATGTATTTTTCGGATGCTTCAAAGATCGTCATCTCAGCTCCGTCCGGCAAATGCTTGGTGAAGCCGCCTTCGAGAGTGACCATCTTGTTCCGCAGACGAACGTTTGCGAAAGTTCCGCGCACCATGACTTCGTGATTGCCGCGGCGCGAGCCGTACGAGTTGAAATCTGCGGGTTTGACGGCATGCTCTTGCAGATATTTGCCGGCTGGGCTGTCCTTCTTAATGGAGCCGGCCGGAGAGATGTGGTCGGTGGTCACGCTATCGCCAAGTACGGCCAGCACACGCGCATTCTTGATGTCGCCTACAGAGCTGGGCTTTGCGGACATTTGATCGAAATACGGTGCGCGGCGAATGTAAGTCGAACTCTCGTCCCAAGCGTAAGTGTCGCCTTTGGGGACGGGAAGCCCGCGCCAGTGTTCGTCTCCGGCGAAGACGTCGTTGTAACTTTTGCGGAACATGTCGGAGGAAATCGCGCGCAGCGCATCCTCGACCTCGCGCTCCGATGGCCAGAGATCGGCGAGGTAAACCGGCTTACCGTCTCTTCCGGTGCCCAGCGGCTCTTTCCGAAGATCAACATCAATTTTCCCCGCCAATGCAAATGCCACCACCAGCGGCGGCGACATCAGATAGTTCGCGCGCACGTCAGGATTGATGCGTCCTTCAAAATTTCGATTGCCCGAGAGCACGGAGGCAACCACGAGGTTCTTGCGATCAATCTCGTTGGAGATTTCTTCCGGCAGCGGGCCGGAGTTTCCGATGCAAGTGGTGCAGCCGTATCCGACGATGTGGAATTTCAGTTTCTCGAGATAGGGTGTGAGGCCGGCATTGTCCAGATAGTCGCGAACGACTTTCGACCCGGGCGCAAGTGACGTCTTTACCCACTCCGGAACCTGCAGTCCGCGCTCGACGGCTTTTTTGGCCAGCAGCCCGGCGGCGAGCATGACCGAGGGATTTGATGTATTGGTGCAGCTCGTGATAGCCGCGATCACCACGCTGCCATGATGCAGATGCCCGTTGCCGTTCGCTGCCTGACGTTTGCCAGGTTTTACGAGCGAAGGCAGCGCCTTCTCAAACGATTGTTTCGCATTTGAAAGAGCCACGCGGTCCTGCGGACGCTTGGGCCCGGCGAGGCTCGGCTCGACAGCAGCGAGATCAAGCGCGAGCAGCTCCGAGTATTCCGCCGCAGGCGTGTTCGCGTCGTGGAACAATCCCTGCTGGCGGCAATAGGCTTCGACTAAGGCAATCTGTTCCTCCGAGCGGCCGGTCAGCCGCAAATAGTTCAGAGTTTCGTTGTCAATTGGGAAAATTCCGCAGGTGGCGCCGTACTCCGGAGACATATTTCCAATCGTCGCGCGATCGGCAAGCGGCAATTCGCGCAATCCTGGGCCAAAGTATTCGACGAACTTGCCAACGACGCCGTGCTTGCGCAGCATTTCGGTGATAGTAAGTACGAGATCAGTGGCGGTCGCACCTTCGCGCAGCTTCCCGGTCAGCCTCACTCCGACGACCTGCGGAATCAACATGGAGACGGGCTGACCGAGCATGGCCGCCTCGGCTTCAATTCCGCCAACTCCCCAACCGAGAACGCCCAATCCATTAATCATGGTGGTATGTGAATCGGTGCCCACGAGCGTGTCAGGATATGCGGTGCGCGTGCCGTCAGCCTCCTTCACGAAAACCACGCGCGCCAGATACTCCAAGTTCACCTGATGCACGATTCCTGTGTCCGGCGGAACAATCGCGGTGTTACGGAATGCCGTCTGGCCCCAGCGCAGGAAAGCGTAGCGCTCCTTGTTGCGCAGAAATTCCATCTCCGCATTCACTGCGAATGCTTTCGGTGTACCAAACTCATCCACTTGCACCGAATGGTCAATCACCAGCTCAGCCGGCTGGAGCGGATTGATGAGCGCGGGATCGCCGCCCAGTTTCGTCATGGCGTCGCGCATCGCGGCGAGATCCACAACGGCGGGAACACCGGTGAAGTCCTGCATGAGCACTCGGCTGGGCGTGAAAGCGATCTCCTTTTCGGATTTCGTTTTGCTGTTCCACGACGCCAGCGCGCGAATATCGTCGGCTTTTACGTTGCGTCCGTCTTCGGTGCGCAGCAGGTTTTCAAGCAGAATGCGCAGGGAGAACGGGAGATGCTTCGTCGAGATCCCCTGGTTATCAAGAGCATTCAGCCGAAATATTTCGTATTCTTTACCGCCAATTTTGAGAGTGGAATGAGTATGAAAGCTATCCATGACACAGCCTTCCTAGTAAGTTTCTATCGTGGAGATCAACAGATTAGTTTAGTCGTTTGCGGGGGAGTTTGCGTCGACAGGTGAATTGCGAGATCTAATCCTCGATCCAGAACAGGCCCTTTTTCAGCTCCTGATACTTCCAATATCTGGTGCGCAAGACGAGCCAATAGAACCAGCTTCGTATTTTTATTCCTGGGATCTTGTTCGTCTTTACCGAAAGCTTCAGGCCATTAGACATCATGGCACGTTGAGCTTGATCTACGTCACGCGGTACCCACGCATAGCAGAACGACTCGCGGTGACCCACGCAGATAGTGTCAAAAAGAACGCCCTTCTGCTGCCTTGTTCCTTGCTCAAACAACATTCGTGCCTGAATTCGCTCTCACGCACGTCAGGTACTCTCACGTAGAAGAATCCTTTGCCCGTGACAATCAAATCATCACAGGCGATCCACACAACCTCGCGTGGATAGCCTTGTTTTTCAATAAACTGTTGAAACCTGGAGAGGGAATCTTCGAACGTCGCATCCACGTCTTCCGTCTTCACTTCAACCTTACGTACAACACACGGCCCCGGGTCGCGGACCGGCGTCGTCATGCATCGCAATTTTAGTTTAGTCGTTTGCGGCGAAGTTTGCGTGTAAGGCCTGCGTCGTCGGTGTTCGTCGCGCCTTGCGGCAAACAACCATTGCAGAGCAGTTCTAACGAAGGAGTTTATGCGGCAGCAAGTACGTAAATCCCGCAAACAGCTCCCGGTGCGTGGAAGTGCTGGTGAGCCCATAGGCAAAACCAGCGTCGAATACGAGCACCCTGCTGGGGCTATAGCTCAACGCCCAAAGATTCCCCACCGCATTTCCCCGCAGAAATGGCTGTGTGAAATGCCAGATTTCGCCCGAGAGCACGAGGCGAGCGCTCAGCGGATGCGACACTGACAGCGATTCCCCGAACTGGGCGCGCCGGATGGGAGCGCTTACGACCTCGTTGAAGAACACATTCGCGTCGTAATGGAATCCTTTGAGGTCGGCGCTGGCGAGAAGAAGAATGGAGTTAGTCGAACTGCCGATGTCAAGATCGGGAGCGTTCCCGCCATAGACAGTATGGGAGTAACTCGCCGAAAACGTTGGCCTAGCACCCTCGCCTTGATACAAAACCGTTTGCACTCCCAGCGAAATGCCTCCGGCATCGTTGCTAGAACCCGCACCGTTGCTGCTATGCGCCACTGGCTCGAATCCAGCGAGAAACTCGATCCGCCTGGTCACAGAAAATTTCACGACTTCGTTGATGCTGGTTTGCGAAGAGAACTCGGGAGACGTCCACGCGCGCAGCACTCCGGTTTCGAATTGAACGTAGCCAACTGGAGTCAGCGTTGCTGGAGTTGCAACCGTCGGTCTTCCCGGATTCGCAATAGGCGCGTCTGGTTCTGGCGCGGCAACATCGACCGGGATTTTGGGTGGCTGTTGGGCTGAGACGCTGAGTGCGGTAAGCACAATGTACGCGAGCACAATGCGCGATGTCATTTCGCTCTCAGCAACAAGACCGGTACACTGATTTCGTGCTGCACTCGGCTGGCTGTCGTGCCAAGGAATATGTCGCCGAGCAGTCGATGCCCATGCGTGCTCATGGCCACCAGATCACATCCTTTTTCTGTGACCCACTTAACGATTTCTTTGGAAGGAACTCCGTAGGCGAGCTCTGATTGTGTAGGGATGCCTGCAGCCTGTAATTCTTCGCGAACCTGCTTCAGATAGGCGGTGTCTTCAGAGATTTCGCGGCTGACGGCATCGGCTCCATAGGTTCGCGCCGCCCAGCCGTCGGCAACGTGGAGCAGCACCACGCGGCTGCCTGCCAACTTCGCAAGCGGCTTGATGTGCTCGAGAATTGCCCGGTCGCTCGATGTGCCGTCCACGGTGACGAGAATAGTCTTGTACATGTTCTGCGCCCCTATCCCACCGCACGGGCGAGATGCCCGCGCGTCCATAGTCCGATCTCACAGCGGCTAAAGCCGCTACTTCTCGCGGGCCTGTTGCGGTTCGGCTGAAGCCGAGCCCTTTCAAATCTAGCCTCCCACGATCACGTTCCACGCCGAGCGCAGCGACTCAGGCAGGCCCCACAAATCAAGCGCGGTAATCAAAATTGCGCTCGCCCATCCGGCAATCAGCAAGAATGTTCCGCTCTTCCACGTTCCCATTTTTTCCCGAGAGCTGGTGAAGTGTAACAGCGGAAACATGGCAAACGGCAGCTGCAACGCCAGCACAACCTGGCTCAGGGTCAGCAGATCGTTCACGCTGGAGTCGCCGCGAATACCGATCACTAGTACCGCCGGAAGGATCGCCAGCGAACGCGTAATCATTCGCCGCAGCCATGGCTGGATTCGCCAGTGCATGAAACCTTCCATGACTACTTGTCCGGCAAGTGTCCCTGTGATGGTGCTGCTCTGACCGCTGGCGAGGAGTGCGACTACAAACAGAGTGCTTGCCAGCGAAGTTCCCAGAAGCGGCGCCAGGGTAAGATACGCGATGCGAATCCAATCGCTATCGGGACTAAACGCGATTTCGTGGCCTCCCGCGACCGCGACGCTCGTCTTTCCGTAAAACACCAGGGCCGCCAGCACAAGAATCGAGGCGTTGACCAGAAACGCGACTGTCAGAGCAGTAATCGAGTCGATGGTGTTGAAGCGGATCGCGCTGCGAATCGAAGCCTCGTCCTTCTGCAGCTTGCGGCTCTGCACCAGCGCCGAGTGAAGATACAAATTATGTGGCATCACCGTCGCGCCAATAATCCCGATAGCGACGTAAATCATTCCTGACTGCCGGAAACCCGGCGTCAGCAAGGCTCCGCCCATCTCCAGAAAATTTGGCCGAGTCTGCGGCAGAACAAATATCTCGATGCAGTAGCACACGCTGATCGTGGCGATCAGCACTATGACTACTGCTTCGATCGTGCGCATGCCGAAACGCTGCAAGGCAAGAAGCAACAGTACATCGAAGCCTGTGATGATCACGGCCCAAAGCAACGGAATGTGAAACATCAGATTGATCGCGACTGCTGAGCCCAGCACTTCAGCAAGATCGCACGCGCCAATGGCGATTTCGCAGAAGAACCAGTTCGGCCAGCGCGTCCAGCGCGGGTACCAGTCGCGGCAGCATTGCGCCAGGTCCTTTCCCGTGACCACCCCCAACCGGGCCGAGATCACCTGCATAAAGATTGCCATCAGGCTGGCGAGCGCAACTACCCATAGCAAGCCGAATTTGAATTGGGCACCGCCGGCGAGATCGGTGCCCCAGTTGCCGGGATCCATGTAGCCGACACTGACCAGAATTGCCGGCCCGATGAACGCCCGCCACTGCTGCCAGAATCCGGCGCGATGGTGCGGCACCTCTACCGTGCTGTGTAGGCCCTCGAGGGAAACGTGACCAGCAGAGGCGGTCGATGGATCATTACCAGATGCGGCCATGAACCATAATATACCATTGTAAGTTAACGTAGGTTAACTTTAGAAACTGCGGCCTGTTTCACCACCCAGATCTTTTCCGCCGCGGGGCCTCCGAGTTCAACGTGCCTGCCATCCACGCTCAACGATATTGTCCCGTCATAGTTCAAGGTACGGACCTTCAGGCGCACACCCGGACGAATCGCCCTCCGCTCGAGGAATTCAAGAAGATTGCGGTCGCGTTCGTAGATGCTGAAGACTTTATATTCATGACCAATCGCAGCCTCGCTTAAAAGGCTCAGGCCCTTGCGACGCCGTTCCGCGGCGCTTCTGAGCGACAGTCCATTGCCGTGCGGGCACACGCTCCCTTGCCCCAACTTTTCAACCAGTTTTTTTTCAAATGCCGCGGACACCGCGTGCTCCAGTCGCTCCGCTTCATCGTGCACCTCGTACCAAGCCATGCCAAATATTTCCGACAACATGCGCTCGATCAGGTGATGACGGAGGATGGTGCGCTCCGCGACCTTTCGTCCCACCGGGGTAAGCTGAATCCGTCCATCGGCCTTAACGGCAACGAAGCCGTCCTTTTTCAGGCGTTTTATGGCCGTGGTGACCGCCGGCCGGCTGACAGAAAGCCAGTGCGCGAGCGTGGCAGAAATCACAGTCTGGCCCTCTGATTCCGCCTCGGAAATGGCTTTCAGATAGTCCTCTTTGGAGACCGTGATCATGCTGGCAGTATCTTACCGAAGTACTGTTTCAGAAGTATTTATCGCTGAATCTGCCTATTGAGTTGTCTGTCATAATGAACTTACAGTATGTCCTCTCGGGTTGCTTCCTTTTCAATTGATGATCGTTGGTTGCCGAAATCTGTCATCTGCCTGCGTGACTACAACCTGAACAAGTTCATCCGCGACGTCATTGCTGGAATTACTGTCGGTTTAGTAGCACTTCCGTTGGCGATGGCGTTCAGCATCGCTTCAGGGCTGACGCCGCAGGCGGGAATTTACTGTGCGATGGTTACCGGATTTCTGATCTCCGCGCTTGGCGGATCGAAGACCCAGATCGGCGGGCCGACGGGAGCATTTGTAGTTGTGGTTGCCGGAATTGTCGCCGTGCATGGCGTGGATGGCCTTTTCATGTGCACGGTTATGGCAGGCGTCCTGCTGGTGGTGCTGGGTGCGACCGGCATGGGATCAGCGGTTAAATTCATTCCGCGGCCAGTCGTGATCGGGTTCACCAACGGCATCGCGGTCTTGATTGCCAGCACGCAGATTAAAGATCTCTTCGGCTTGAGTTTGCAAAAGGTTCCTGGTGAATTCTGGCTTCGCATGAAGGCCCTGGCCGTAGCGGCGCCAACCTGGTCGTGGCACGCGACTTTGCTGGCTGTGTGTACCGTTGCAGTGATGATCATCTGCCGCACAGTCTCTGCCCGCATTCCCGGTCCGATCATTGCTATGCTTGGCGCGACGATTGCGGCCTGGCTGCTGAAGCTGCCTGTTGAAACGGTCGGGTCTCGTTTCGGCGGTATCCCGAGCGGACTACCGCACATGGTAATTCCGCACTGGCACGCGCGCCTCGTTCCCGGACTTCTTGGGCCCGCCTTCACGGTCGCGATGCTGGGAGCGATTGAGTCTCTGATGTCCGCCGTTGTCTCCGACCGAATGAGCAACGATCACCATAATCCGAATGTCGAGCTCATCGGTCAGGGCGTCGCTAATTTCATATCACCCATGTTTGGGGGGTTGCCTGCAACGGGTGCCATCGCGCGCACCGCAACCAATATCCGCGCTGGAGCGCAGTCGCCGGTGGCGGGAATGATTCATGCGCTTACATTGCTTTGTGTGCTGGTGTTCGCTGCGCCCCTGGCAAGCTACATCCCGATGGCGGCGCTGGCCGGAATTCTAATGATCGTGGCCTACAACATGGGTGAGTGGCACGAGATCCCCCAACTGCTCAAACTCACCAAGACCGACATCAGCGTATGGTCGGTCACGTTTGCGCTTACCGTGTTTGCTGACCTGACTGTTGCCGTCGAAGCCGGCATGATTCTCGCCGCGTTGCTGTTTATCACCCGTGTGGCCAATACGACTACCGTTTCCGAGGTGACGGACGACTACATCGAAGATGGCCGCGTTCACATTTTGCAAGACAAAGACATCCCGTATTACGCGACCATTTTTCGCATTCACGGACCGTTTCTGTTTGGCGCCACCGACAAGATCTCAGCAGTAACCGAGAACTTGCATCAGTTGCCGCCGGTGGTGATCATCCGTCTGCGCAATATGACTGCGATTGATGCGACCGGCTTGTACGCGCTGGAAGAGATCGCGAAACAGCTGCACACCTCTGGACGTACCCTGATTCTTTGCGGGGCCCGTGAGCAGCCCGCTCATCTGATCCACCAGGCAGAGTTCGAAGAGGTCGTGGGACGCGAGAACATCTGTTCCAATGTTCGCGAGGCGCTAGGCCGGGCCGAAGATGTCTTTGAGCGAATCAAACCTAAGACCGCCAGCGCGCCGTAGCCGGAGTGTAAGTAACCAAAGTAGCAACACTACTTTGACCTTTCATTCACGCTCAATTACGAAGATCATAGGCAAAACACCCAAATTCCTGCGTTGAGGACATCGTGAAAACATTCTTGTGCCTGTTCGTCATGTTCTGTGCTGCGGTTTTTTCGGCCGCGCAAAATAAACCTTTATCGGCATCGCCCACACTCATGCCTGCGGGCCAGGTCTCCCGCACTGTGAAGGCGATGCACTATCGCCCGGGCGCGTCCGTGAAGATTGACTTGCACGCAACCGATCTGATGCCCGGTGCGGTCGGTGAGGCGAAGATTGAGGGCAAGAAGTCCAGCATCTCCATCGATGCCAAATTTCAGAGCGTAGAAGACGCCACCAAGTTTGGCCTCGAATATCTTACCTATGTGCTCTGGGCAATTTCGCCTGAGGGCCGCGCCGACAGCCTTGGCGAGGTGGTGATTGAGAAGGGCAACGCGCATATAAAAACTGCGACGGACATGCAGACGTTTGCGCTCGTAGTTACAGCAGAGCCCTACTTTGCCGTCACGCAACCGGGCAACACAGTTGTGTTTGAGAGCGTACTACCAGACGGCGTCGGATCGGGCGAGAACATTGAGGCCAAGTACGAACTGCTTGGACGTGGGACTTACTCGTCGGCGAACGAGAAAATTCAGAATGCAATTTTCGGTATAGATCGCACCACGCCGCTCGAACTCTTCGAGGCGCGCAATGCACTTCGCATCGCGCATATTGCCGCGGGCGACAAATATGCGACTTCAATTTTGCCCAAGGCCGACCAGCAGTTGATGCAGGCCGAAACGGCGTATCGCCAAAAACAGGGAAAATCTGCCATCGAATCTGCTGCACGCGAAACTACCCAAACGGCTGAAGAAGCGCGCGTGATGGCGGTCAAGCAGCGCGCGGAAGACGAAGCTCAGGCCAAAGCTGCCGCCGACAAGCTCGCGGCCGAGCAGCGCGAAGCGGAAGCACGGGCTAATGCCGACGCTGAATCCAAGCGTCGCGCCGATGCCGAGGAAGCGCAGAAACAAGCCGAGGCCGCGAAGGCAGAAGCCGAGAAATTGAAAGCCGAAGCCGTACAAGCTGCCCAGGAAGCCGCGCGCCAGCGGGAAGAAGCGGAGAAAGCCAAGGCCGAAGCGGTCGCGCAGCAACAGCAGCTCGCCGCTGAAACGGCGAAAGCGCAACAGGCCGCCGCGCAGTCCGATCAATTGCGTCAGCAGGCTGAAAACGAAAAGCAGGAGTTGCGCGCGCGCCTGCTAAAGCAGCTCAATAATGTGCTGGCTACGCGCGACACCGCACGTGGCTTGATCTCCAACATGTCTGATGTTCTGTTCAAGACTGGCAGCTTCGAGCTTGCACCGGGAGCGCGCGAGCGGCTGGCGAAAGTCTCCGGTATCCTGCTCGCCTATCCGACTCTACATGTTCAGATCGAAGGACATACCGACAGCGTCGGCACCGACGAATATAACCAGACGCTCTCCGAAAAACGTGCTGGTGCGGTCCGCGATTATTTTGTGCAGCAGGGAATCGCGGCGGATTCGATTGAGGCCCGCGGCTTGGGTAAGACCGTGCCGATCGCGTCGAACGAAACGGCGGAAGGCCGCCAGCAAAATCGGCGCGTAGAACTGGTTCTATCTGGCGATGCGATTGGGAACAACCCTGAGA
>Ga0066684_10000239_pt1 | contig 17842 bp, 16 predicted proteins | sample GraSoiAngelo_133_FD_62301 | JGI IMG/M metagenome (GOLD analysis project Ga0066684, IMG submission 62301) | Grasslands soil microbial communities from the Angelo Coastal Reserve, California, USA - 14_0929_05_20cm | ecosystem: Environmental > Terrestrial > Soil > Grasslands | place: USA... | reverse complement strand
GCGAAATCTGTGACGCGCTACGACAGGTGTATGGCACGTATACGGAAGTAAGTGTTACGTAGAGCTGAGTTGAATCGTCCTTCAACTGTCTTCCTGAGCGAAGCCGCGATTCCGCGAAAGGGACTCGCACTGCAGCCGGAAGGGGCTTCAGTGAATCACCGAAGTAACGTTTTGATTCTCCCAACGTTCAGCTTAAACTTGCCTGGTGCGGAGCCTCATTCCAGTAGGGCGACTAGCGCTCATTGTTACCACAGTCTGCGCTCTTGTCTTCACTTCTTCGTCCCGCGCGCAGCAGTCTGCTGATCAGCCAAGTACCCCAATCCCACTCCCCGGAAAGCCAATTCCACCCGATTATTCCAAACTTTCCGAACACAACATTGAGTGGCTGAAAACACAGCCCGCTCAAGCGCAAATGGAATTTCTCCTCGGGGCAGCAATTAATCACGATCATGGCGCTACTGACATGATCGCCAAGCTGGTCGAGGACTGGCACGGCAAGCTGCATCGGACCCAGCGCTGGCAGGATCTGGAGACCACCGCCCTCTACGCTAACGATTTGCGCGTGCGGGCTGCGACCATTGAGATCAATCTCGCGGTCAACAATCTGGCGAAGACTGAAGATACCGCGAAGGAACTGATGGAGTCAGGCAAGCAGCAGGAGAGCAATCGTCCGTGGGACGCGTGGGAATTGGGCACGCTTGCCAGCCGCGGCATCGAAGCGGATCGCATTCACGAACTGCTGGTCACCTGGGCGCATGACAATCAGCAGCAGACGCGTTTTTGGGCGGTCGAGGGCCTGGCGCACATCGGAACCAACGACACAATAAAAGATTTTCTGGACGTCCTTCGCAACGACGCTTCCATGGATGTGCGCGAGCGTGCCGGATGCAGCCTGGCAAAATCCGGCATGTTGAATCGGGAGCAGCGCATGAAAGCTGTGCCTGGACTGCTTGAACTCACCGACGATCCTTCATTGAATGCAACCACCCGCACATGGGTCTATCAGGCACTGCGCGAAATCACCAATGAAAATCTGCCCAATGACCCCGCAACCTGGCGCAATTGGTATTTCAGCAAGGGCGCGGAGCGAACGCAGGAATTCAAGCGTGCAGATTCCTGGGCGGTGCTCGGAAACAATTGATCTTCTGCCATTAGCCTTCTGCTAAACTGTCCGGCTTGCCAGTGTCTACTCGAAGACAATTTCTAACGCAGTCCGCGATAGCCGGCGGAGCATTGCTCTGCTCCCGCCCGAGATGTCTCTATGCGGCAAACCGCTCTCCCACCCTGCGCTTTCCTTCCCAGCCTCGCGAGCGGATTGCGATTGCCTCATATCCTTTTCGCAACTTTATCGTCGGAGAGGAAAACAAATCCCCCCATCCGATCGAATTGAAGGACTTCGCTGCTCACGTCGTCGAGAAATTTAATATCAATAAAATCGAGCCTTGGACAGGGCACTTCCCCTCTCCCGATCCTAAATATCTCAACGATTTCCGTGCGGCGCTCGAACAAGCTAAGGCAGCAGTGATAAACATAGCAGTCGACGGCGAGCACAGCCCCTACGCGCTGGATCGCAGCGAACGCGAACAGGCAATCGCTTTTAGCAAGCGATGGATTGATGCCGCCGCAGCGATTGGCGCACCCAGCGTCCGCACTAATCTTCCTGCAGCCAAAGATGCGAAGGCTGACCTCAATCGCACCATCGAGAGCTTGAAGCGAGTTGTCGAGTACGCCGAGGTGAAGAATGTCGTCGTTAATCTCGAAAACGATAATCCTGTCAGCGAAGATCCATTCTTTCTGAATCAAGTTATCGAACGGGTTAATAGTCCATGGCTTCATGCGTTGCCCGATTTTGGCAACACGCTGCTGAGTAGTGCTGATCCTGAGCGCGCATACAAAGGCGTTGATGCGATGTTCGGGCATGCATACTGCATCAGTCACGTGAAGGACGGGGAAACAGACGAGAAAGGTAAGTCGGTCAAAGTAGACTTGGCGCGAACCTTCGGCTTCGCCAAGGCTCACGGCTACAAGGGATACTTCTCCATGGAATTCGACCGCCCCGGCGATCCGTACTCGGGCACGAAAGATTTGATCGAGAAAACCATTCGGTATCTCTCATAATCTCTACGCTTTGTTATATCAGTACACTTTTGTCCTGTTGAGAGCACGGAATTCGAGTATTCTTCCCTTCACCCCGCTCACCAGCGCGTGTATCATCGAGAATTTCAAGCGAGGCGTGCACACCTGCCAGGTTCTATGCGAAAAGCTATTCAATATCTCAGTCAGGCTGACCCTATTCTGCGCGCCATCATTGAGCGCGTCGGCGCGTACCGCATGGAATACGGCGACCCGGAGTTTCACAGCCTGGCTGAGGCCATCGTGTATCAGCAGTTAAACGGCAAGGCTGCGGTAACAATCTTTAAGCGTTTCGCTGCACTCGCCGGAGAACCGCTTACGCCAGAAGGAATTTTGAAGCTCAGCGAGGAGCAATTACGCAGCGTGGGACTATCGAAGCAAAAGTCTTCGTATTTGCGCGATCTCGCTGCCAAGACCCATGAAGGCAAACTGAATTTCCAAACCCTGCCCACATTGTCCGACGATGAGGTCATCGAACACCTGACTCAAGTGAAAGGCATCGGCGTGTGGACTGCGCACATGTTCCTGATGTTCGCGCTTCGTCGTCCCAATGTCCTGCCCACCGGCGACTTCGGCGTGCGTATGGCAATGAAGAAGTATTACAAAAAACGGAAATTGCCCAAACCAGAGCAGATGGAAAAGATCGCGAAGGCGTGGGAGCCTTACCGTTCTGTCGCGTGTTGGTACCTGTGGAAGAGCTTGGACGTCAAAACCGTATAGCGCCGGCGTCTCGCCGGCTCTCGCGAGGAGATCGCAAGGGGCGAACCGCAGGGCCGTGGTCATCGGAATCACCATCGCAGTGGGTGCAAGAGTCTTTGAAATGGCTTCCCAGGAGACAATAGCCTTGTTTGTGCTCCTTTGTGTCCTTTGTGGTTAAATTGAGCCGATGGCTGAGCAGAAGATTCGCGTCCTCGTCGCCAAGCCCGGCCTCGACGGCCACGATCGCGGCGCCAAGGTCATTGCTCGCGCCTTGCGGGATGCTGGCATGGAAGTTATCTACACCGGCCTGCGCCAGACACCAGAGATGATTGTCAACTCGGCCCTCCAGGAAGACGTCCACGTCATCGGGCTCTCGATTCTCTCCGGCGCGCACAATGCTATCGTCCCTCGCGTCATGGATCTGCTGCAGCAAAACAAAATGGATGACGTGATAGTAGTCGTGGGTGGGATTATTCCTGATCAGGACATCGGACACCTCAAGAAGGCGGGCGTCGCGGCGATCTTTCAGCCGGGCACGGCGATGGATGAGATCGTTAATTTCATCCGCGAGAACGTGAGGCCGCGTGCTGTGCCCAGCGCCGGCTAGGCAGGACTCTCACCCGAACATCGTATCCAGACACGATTGCTAAGTCATGCTTTTTGAACAACACCGGAGGAAGACCTGCCTCCCCGCGTCTTTTGTGATTTCAAGAAAACGACTCAATCACGAAGGACACAAAAGTACACGAAGGAAAGCTTCTCATCTCAGGAACTCACTTCCCAATCCACTGGTCAACCCAATCATTCACCGTCTTGTACCAGAGCTGCGAATTCTGCGGCTTGAGCACCCAATGGCCTTCATCGGGGAAATAGAGCATTTTCGACGGCACGCCCAGCCGCTGCAAGGTCGTGAAGAGCTGGAATCCCTCTGACACATCCAACCGGTAATCGAGCTGGCTGTGGATGACCAGCGTCGGCGTCTTAAAATTCGTCGCAAATAAATGCGGAGACCATTTCCGGTACAGCTCGCGATTGGTATACGGCGTGCCCTTGAACTCCCACTCGTTGAACCACAGCTCTTCGGTCGTGCCCCACGCCGACTCGGCGTTGAACATGCCGTCGTGCGTCACGATGCACTTGAAGCGGTTGGTGTGGCCGAGAATCCAGTTGGCCATGTATCCGCCGTAGCTGGCGCCCAGCGCGCACTCGCGGTCTTTATCGATAAACGGATAGTGCTGCTCGGCATAGTCGAGGCCCTTCATCAGGTCTTCAAACGGAGCGCCGCCCCAGTCGCCATTGATCGCGTCAATGAACTTCTGCCCGTAGCCGGGCGAGCCGTGAAAATTGATAAATATGACCACGTATCCGTTCGCTGCGAGGAGTTCGTGATTCCAGCGATAGCTCCATTCGTCTCCCATGGGAACTTCCGGTCCACCGTGGACGATGAACTTCACCGGATATTTCTTGTTGGGATCGAAGTTCGGCGGCTTGACCAGGAAGCCCTGGACCTTGTCGTTCTTAGCGCCGGTGAACCAGAAGGATTCGAGCGGGGACATAGAAATCTGTGACACTGTCGACGCGTTTAACTCAGAAAGGGCTTCTGCCTCTGAATGGAAACACGTCGAAACATGGTAATTGGGTCTGATCTTGTATTTGCCTGGCACAACCTCGTCTTGACACGAGTAATACGCTGGTTTCGCCATGTAGATTTCATTCGGCGCAGCAATCGACATTCGCGTAAATAGAATAGTTTTACCGTCACTCGAGACAGCCAAATCACCGTTGAAGCCCTTTACAAACGCGAATGGAATATCCCCCGGAACGGTGTGCAATCCAGGCTCCGGATCAACATCTTTCTCATAAATGAGCGCCGATCCTTCGTTTTCGGCGATGAAGTATAGATGCTTCGAATCGGGTGCCCAAGCCATCGTTTCAATCCAGCGGTCGAAATTCTCCATCAGATTCTTCTTCTCTCCCGTCTTCCGGTCGTACAGCATCAAGCGAAAGCGGTCGCTCTCGTATCCCGGACGCTGCTGGGCGCGATAGGCGATGTACTTTCCATCCGGTGAATAGAGCGGAGTGTTGTCCGCAGCTTTGTTCTCGGCAGTGATGTCCTTGGTTTGCGCCGCAATTTGGACGGGCGAGACCCCCGTCCCTCCATTTACAGGGACGATGAACAAATCGTTGTTGGTCGAAATGGCCGGCACCGGATCGTGATTTGAGGCGTAACAAATCTCCTTCCCATCAGGCGAGAATGCATAATCGTCCTGTCCGCCAAGCGAGAACACGGGAGCATCGTAGTCGCCGAGTGTGAGGTCGCGTGGGATCGCGTGGGGACAGCCGCCCTCGGCTGTCCGGTCGAGCGGAGCTCGACGGTTTTCATTCGCGGCATCGGAAGTTGGCAGCTCGGCGTTGCCGAGCCGGACAGCCGAGGCGGTTGTCCCCACGTGCTCTGTGCAAGCGTCAACAGCGGTTATGAACAGATGGCTGCGCTTGCCCTCTTTGTATGCATTCCAATGGCGATAGAGCAAGTGGGTGAAAATCTGCGCCTTGACCTTCGAATTCTTCTTTTCTTCTACCTTTTTCGCATTGCACGCTGATTCCTCGGCAGGTGCCCCGTCGCACTCCGGATAAACTTCCGACTTGAACAGAATGTTCATCCCGTCCGGTGACCACAGTTCGCCATCCGCTTCGGTCGCCATGTTCGTAAGCCGATGCTTCGCAGTTACGGTTCCGGTCGCGCCATCGAAATCCGCAATCCAGATTTGCGATCCGTTTTCCTTGGTAGACACAAACGCAAACCTCTTCCCATCCGGTGCCCAGCGCGGGCGATCCGCATCCTGATCGGAGATGATTTCCCCTTCTCCACTTTCGTGGGACTCTCCCACCCTACCCAAAACCGGGGTAGGGTGGGGCGCCCGATCATTTCGTCGATCGTTATTGGGGTGCCCCACGTCTCCGTGTTTTTGGGAGACGTGGGTATCACCGTTTGGTGATAGAGGCACCACCCACAGATGCGGTGTTTTTGTATTCGCCTTCAGATCAACATCAACAGCAGCGAACAGCACCCACTTTCCGTCCGGTGAGACCACCGGCTCTTCGACGCGCTTGAGCGCCATCATGTCTTCAAACGTGAAGGGATGTTTCGATTGAGGAAATAAGGACAAGGTGGTGCAAAGGACAAAAGTAAGCAGGGGCCAGTACGCCCGTGCCCCCACCATGCCAGAGCGGAAACGGCGCATCGGTGCAACCTCCGCAACGAGAGCCAATAGTCTAATCCACCCAGGGATTCACGAGCCGTATGCCGCAGCCCTCGAAATCGTCGGTATTTCGCGTGGCCAGCGCAGAACCATGCACTCGGGCGATGGCAGCAATCTGGGCGTCGAACTCGGCAATGGGTCTCCCGATTTTGCGTCTTGAAGAAGCGATTTTCGCAAATGCGCGCGCTGCCTGCTCGTCAAATACAAGAATTTGACCGGAGAAGTCCTGCGCAAACATTGCTTCGGCTTCGGCATTCAACTTCTCGCGCCGCTTTCCGGCAGGTAGAAGTTCAATGCCGTAAAGAATCTCGCCGACAGTAATCGACGTGATGAACAACTCATCCGCGAGTTGTCTTCGCGCGATCCATATGAGTGCCGCCTCGGATGGGGAGGTGGCCATCACTTCGGAAAGAACATTCGTGTCGAGTATCGTCACGAGTACTACCGGATGCCCGGGTCGCGAATGGGTCCGCGCGGCGGGGTTTCCAGGTCAACTCCGCCTAATGGTGCGAATCGCCGGCGTATGGATTCAACGAGGTCCTTCCCTGATTGGACGGGTCTGTTCAACTCAGCTCTTAGGATTTCTCGCGCCTCCTGCTCCATCGAACGGCCGTGTTTTGCCGCGCGAATGCGCAGCTTGCGCTTGGTAGTCTCCGGCAGCTGACGAATAGTGATGCTAGCCATACATCAATGATAGCATTGCAATCAGTGATTGCACAATCGCCCCTGTGATAGATCGGGCGAGAATTGCAGCGATCTTTTCCAGACCGATCCTCGATCCGTTTGCCTGCCCCTGCTGGGCTGTTATACCGTAAGTCTTTCGTATCCGAAGTTCTTTCGCACCCATGGCTGATCGCGTCGAAACCACCTCGGCCCCGAATTCTGCAATCCTCGCGACGCGGGTAGACCCCACCTCCAGCCGCTATGAAGCCAACATGCGCTTCATGGCGGATCTGATGTCGCAGGTCCACAACGAAGAAGAAGAGATTCGAGAGGGCGGCGGCCTAAAGGCGATTGAAGCCCAGCACAGCAAGGGCCGGCTCACCGCCCGCGAGCGGATTGGGCTGCTCGCCGATCCGGGGACATTCCTCGAGCTTGGCATCTATGCGGCTTCGGGTATGTACGAAGAATGGGGAGGCGCACCCGCAGCCGGCGTGGTCACCGGCCTGGCTCGCGTCCAGACGCGCCTCGTGATGATCATCGCCAACGATGCCACGGTAAAAGCGGGCGCTTTCTTCCCCATGACCGCGAAGAAAGTTATTCGCGCCCAGAACATCGCTATCGAAAATCGCATTCCGACGATTTATCTCGTGGATTCTGCCGGTGTCTTTCTGCCTCTGCAGGAAGATGTTTTTCCCGACACCGACGATTTCGGCCGGGTATTTCGTAACAATGCTGTGATGTCATCGCTGGGAATTTCGCAGATCGCAGCCATTATGGGCATGTGCGTGGCCGGCGGCGGATATCTTCCGGTGATGTGTGATCACGTTCTGATGACCGACGGCAGTGGGTTGTTTCTAGCAGGCCCCGCTTTGGTGCAGGCGGCGATTGGCCAGAAGATTTCCGCCGAAGAACTCGGCGGCGCGGCTATGCACTCCGCAATCAGCGGTACGGTCGATTTTCGTGAGCCCAATGATGAAGCCTGCATTGCGCGTATTCGCGACATCATCGAGAAGTGGGGGTATCGGCGGCAGTCGCCCTGGGATCGAAAGAAGCCCGTACCTCCGGCTCTAACTGCGGAAGAAATTTATGGAATCTACGACCCCTCCCCGGCTCGCCCCTATGACATAAAGGAAATTCTGGCGCGCATTGTCGATGCCAGCCAGTTTGACGAATACAAGCCGGAGTACGGCAAGACCGTGATATGCGGATATGCCCGCATCGGCGGATTTGCTGTGGGCATCGTTGCGAATCAAAAATTACACGCCCAGCAAACTGATCACGAAGGTCACAAGCGTGTAGAGTTCGGAGGCGTGATCTACACCGAATCAGCCGAGAAAGCGGCGCGCTTCATTATGGACTGCAATCAGAATCTCATCCCCCTGATCTTCTTCCATGATGTAAACGGTTTCATGGTGGGACGCGACGCAGAGTGGAGTGGCATCATCAAAGCGGGCGCAAAGATGGTGAATGCGGTATCAAACTCCGTCGTGCCGAAAATAACCGTGATTGTCGGAGGCTCGTTCGGCGCAGGCCATTATGCGATGTGTGGCAAAGCTTATGATCCGCGCTTCGTTTTCGCGTGGCCGACGGCTCGCTATGCGGTGATGAGCGGAGATTCAGCCGCGGGAACGCTGGTCGAAATTAAAATCAAGCAATTGGAGCGCAGCGGGAAAAAGCTGAGCGAAGAAGAGAAGAAAGAGCTGTATGAATCCGTGAAACGCACCTACGACGAGCAGACCGATCCGCGTTATGGGGCTGCACGGTTATGGATCGACAAGATTATCGATCCCATTGAAACGCGTGATGCGATTACCCAGGCACTCGAAGCAGCTGCGCTGAATCCCGATGTGCCTGAGTTTAAGGTTGGGGTGCTGCAAACGTGAATATTCACCACGGAGGCACGGAGACACGGAGCAAGCTTCTTCAAGAACAACTCACCGAGCGGATCATAGTGCTGCTATTGAGGTACATCGAACGTTGGGACCAGGCTTGCTCGCATCTGCATATATGAGGAGTTGCAAACGTGAATATTCACCACGGAGGCACAGAGACACGGAGCAAGCTTCTTCAAGAACAGCTCACCGAGCAGATCATAGGTGCTGCTATTGAGGTACATCGAACGTTGGGACCAGGCTTGCTCGCATCTACATATGAGGAGTGTCTCTGTCACGAATTTCATCTTCGTGGGATCGCTTTCCGGCGGCAGTTGCCGTTACCTGTCGAGTACAAAGGAGTTCGGCTCGATTGTGGCTACCAGATCGATGTGGTTGTTGAGGACGCCGTGATTCTTGAGCTGAAATGCGTTGATCACGTCTTGCCTGTTCACGAAGCGCAGCTACTTACATACTTGAAGCTAACCCGTAAGCGCGTGGGCTTAATTATTAATTTTCATGTCGCCACGCTAGTACGGGGTGGCATTGTCAGAAAAGTTGTCTGATGTTCTCCGTGCCTCTGTGTCTCCGTGGTGGAGAATGGCCAAAGCCGTAAAATTGATCGAATGTCCGCGCGATGCCTGGCAAGGGCTGAAGGGGCAGATTCCATCCTATATAAAGGTTGACTATCTGAAGGCGCTGATCAGCGCCGGATTCAAGCATATCGATGCCGTCTCATTCGTCTCGCCCAACGCCGTGCCGCAGATGGCCGACTCGGAAGAAGTTCTGAAAGAACTGGATCCGCCAGATGATGTTGAGATCATCGCGATTGTGGTGAATCAGAAAGGTGCGCAGCGAGCGGTCAATACCAATGCCGTCCGTACGCTCGGATTTCCCTATTCAATTTCGCCGACCTTCCTCCGCAACAACCAGCGGCAAACGCTCGAAGAAGCCATCGATGAACTGGAGAAAGTCAAGCAGAAGGGCGAAGATGCTGGACTGGATAATGTGGTTTATATTTCTATGGCGTTTGGGAATCCGTATGGGGACAAATGGAGCCTCGACGAGGTCGTCGATGCAGTGGACCTGCTTGAGTCGTATGGGATAAAAGCGATTTCGCTTGCCGATACAGTCGGATTGTCTAGTCCCCAGCAGATTCGTGATCTGGTTTCCGCAGTGCTGGCGAAGTACAACTACTTGGAAATCGGAGTGCACCTGCACAGCCGCCCAGAAGAGGCAGTCGAAAAGATTTTGGCCGCCTACGATGCGGGCTGCCGCCGCTTCGATTCCGCTCTCGGCGGTTTAGGCGGATGTCCTTTCGCGCAGGACGCGCTGGTTGGAAATATTCCGACCGAGAAAGTTCTAGATGCGCTGCGGCAGCGTGGAGCAGAGTTGCCGGCTCTGAAGCCACTTGATACGTTGCTGCGTGTTTCTGCCGAGGTTGGAGCCAGATATACCAGTTCTTCCGCCGCAGATTGAAGCATCATGCAAATCAAACGTGATGAGTAACAGCACCATCCAGCTTGGTTATGACGGGGCCATCGCCACCATCACGCTCGACCGTCCTCAGAAGCGCAATGCCATCAGCTTCGAACTCATCGCAGATCTCATTGGCGCACTGGACGAAGTTGCGCGCTCATCTGCTCAGATCCTCATCATCACCGGTAGTGGCAGCGCGTTCTGCTCGGGGATGGACTTGGAAAACCTAAAAACCCTGTTAGGCCGCTCACCCGAACAAAATCTGGAAGATTCGCAAACCATGGCTCGGCTGTTTCGAACGATTTATGAATTCCCCAAGGTCACGATCGCTGCTGTGAATGGCCCAGCCATCGCCGGAGGCACGGGCCTGGCGTTACTCTGTGATTTCACACTCGCAGTGCCTGAGGCTAAATTCGGCTACACAGAAGTCCGCATCGGATTCGTTCCCGCAATCGTCTCCACTTTCTTGCTGCGGCAGATCGGCGAGAAGCAGGCTCGCGATCTGCTGTTGACAGGCCGGCTGTTCGGCGCAGACGAAGCTCTGCGTTTAGGTCTCATTAACGAAATTGTTGCCCCAGAGAAACTCATGGACCGCGCCCGCGAGTTGGCTAATCTGTTATTGGAAAGCAGTCCCACATCGTTGATCTGCACCAAACGCCTGCTTACCGAGCACGCTCGCTCTGAACTCGACGCGCAGATCGAATCGGCAGTCCGTGAGAATGCCGCCATTCGGCAAACCGCCGATTTTCGCGAGGGAGTGACGGCGTTCCTCGAAAAGCGCAAGCCGCGCTGGCGGGACGGCCAGTGAACGGCAATCATCATCCCACGGTTTGCGAGACCCGTCTGCGTGTGCGTTATGCCGAGACCGATCAGATGGGCGTGGTTTATCATGCCAATCACTTCATCTGGTTTGAAGTGGGCCGGGTCGAGCTGCTGCGTCAGCTCGGCTTTTCATATCGCGACATGGAACAGAACGACGCCTGTTTTATCGCGGTTGTGGATGCACGTTGCCGCTACAAGGCACCTGTCCGCTACGATGACGAGGTGATCGTGCGCACGCAATTGAAGAACGTCCGCGAGTCGGTAATCCATTTCGGATACGAACTGCTGCGGGCTGGCGATGGCGAGTTGCTCGCCGAGGGTGAAACAACGCACATCGTTACGGATGAGAAAATGAAAGCCAGGTCGCTCCCCGAAAAATATCTGACGGTGTTTCGCGACGCGGCGGGAAAATAAATGGGGAGCGCATGGCAGCTTCGGCCGCGCCCGAAGATACATTCTTGATCTGTCATTCCGGATCAGCTTTAGTCGCTCGGAATGACAACTTGTTTAACTGAAACGAACTTTCGTGAAAGCTCTCCACATCAACGGCAACGATCTCACGCCTGAGGCCGTGCGCGACGTCGCCGTCGAGCGGCGCCCCGTGCTGCTCGATCCCGACGCGCGCGAAAAGGTCAATCGCGCCCGCGCCATCGTCGATGCCCTGGTTGCCGAAGATAAAGTTTCCTATGCCATTACGACCGGAGTTGGCAAGCTGAGTGACGTTCGCATTGCCGGAGATCAGATTCGCGAATTGCAGGTCAACTTGGTGCGTTCCCATTCGGCGGGCGTTGGCGAACCTCTTTTGATCCCTGAAACCCGCGCAATGATGCTGCTACGCGCGAACTCTCTTTCCAAGGGACATTCCGGCGTTCGGGCAATAATCGTTGACACGATCTGCGAGATGCTCAATCGCGGCGCGACTCCCTTCGTTCCATCGCAAGGCAGCGTCGGCGCAAGTGGCGATCTAGCGCCGCTGGCTCACCTGGCGCTTGCGCTGATCGGAGAGGGCGAGTGTCTCGATGAAAAAGCTGTCCGAATTTCCAGCCCTGAAGCATTGCGCCGTGCTCAGATTAAGCCCCTGGTGCTCGAGGCGAAAGAAGCCGTATCGCTAATTAACGGCACGCAAGGCATGTTGGCTGTTGGAGTCCTCGCGCTGCTGGCAGCCGAAACGTTGGTCGACTCTGCTGACGTGATCGGCGCTCTCACGCTCGACGCTCTACGCGGCACCGACGTTGCGTTCGATGAGCGCATTCATAAAGCTCGCCCGCACAGCGGCCAGCTAAAATCTGCCAGCAATTTGCGCAAGCTGCTCGAAGGCAGCCAAATTCGCGAGTCCCACCGCGATTGCACTCGCGTACAGGATGCGTACTCGCTGCGCTGCATCCCCCAGGTCCACGGCGCGGTACGCGACACGCTCGCGCACTGCCGCGAGGTCATGGAAGTAGAAATCAATTCTGCGGTCGATAACCCGCTCGTATTCCCCTCCTCAATTCACGTAGGGGCGGACGCGCTCGTCCGCCCAACGGAGCGAAGTGCCACGTTGACAGACGGCGACATCCTCTCCGGCGGAAATTTTCACGGTGAGCCGATCGCTTTCGTTCTTGACTTCCTCGGCATCGCGCTGAGCGCGCTTGCCGGAATCTCCGAGCGTCGGATCGAGCGCCTCGTCAATCCAGCCTTAAACGAAGGCCTGCCGCCATTTCTCGCCGCCGGCGCCGGCCTCAACTCCGGCTTCATGATGCCGCAAGTCACTGCCGCCTCTCTCGTCAGCGAGAATAAAGTGCTGGCGCATCCAGCGTCGGTCGATTCGATCACAACTTCAGGCAATAAAGAAGACTACGTTTCCATGGGCATGACCGCTTCTTTGAAGCTCAAGCGCATCGTGGAGAACACCCGCAACGTCCTCGCAATCGAAGCCATGGCCGCGGCTCAGGCTTTGGACTTCCTCGCCCCGTTGAAGACCTCAAAGCACCTGCAATCCGCCCATGCCGCAATCCGGTCGGTGTGTCCGACGATGGATAAAGACCGGGTAATGTACCGGGACTTCGCGCGCATCGCAGAGCTGATCGCAGCTAGAAGACTCCCGGAATCGCTATTCTAATTTCGCCGAAACAATCGCTCACGTCAGCCCAGTTAACCATGCAACTGCACCGACAATGAGGCAAAATTATTCGATCTCCTGCCCTGCTGATAAGTGCTATGCTCTGTAGTCGCAACACTAGGAAAGGAGGTTTCTATGTTGCTCCGACATGTTGCGATTGTTTCTGAAAGCGACAACGTTAATGCGGCTGACGTATCCATAGCGGCAGCGGCCATCCAAAAACAGGTTACGCGGGATTTCGGTCCGATATGGGAAATTGACGCAACGGTAGACGGATTCGACGCACTAGAAGACGTGCCCATTGACTATTGGCCCGTCATAATCGAGGACAATATCAACGAACCCGGCGCGGCCGGCGTTCACAAGGATGACAACGGTCAACCGTTTGCTTTGGTCCAAGCCAGCGAAGGTTGGCAGCTCACCACCAGTCATGAATGTTTGGAAATGCTGGCCGATCCCTTCGGGAACCGGCTGGTCGCAGGGCAGTCCCCGATGCAAGATCAAGGCCGGGTGGAATTCCTGGTCGAAGTCTGCGACCCGCCGGAGGACGCGCAGTTCGCCTATACATCGAACGGGATTCTGGTTTCAGATTTTTTGACTCCCTACTACTATGATCCTGTCACCTCATCAAGCGTTCGCTACAGCTATACGGGAGCGATCCAAGCTCCACGAACCGTGCTTCAGGGCGGTTATCTGAGCTGGCACGATCCAGTTTCCGACCACTGGTTCCAGGAGCGGTTCTTCGATGCGGAATCGGAATTCGTGGACGTCGGCGTACTCACCGCCGCTGAGAGTCTGCGCAGTGAAATCGATAGGCGTACGATAGTACCGCAGCGTCAGAAGGGCCTGCCCAAGACGGCGCCTTTCGTCAGAAAGGCCAATGCGATGCGGGCCGCTGCGAGTTCGTCGGGCAGTTCCAGGGCTTCTCGCTTGCACAACCGGATTGAGGAGGTCCGCCGGGCGGCAGGCGATCGCTAATTGCCCGGGATCCGCTCAAGAAGGAGCGATGCGCATGGAATATGAGGATTTAAAGGCCGCTCAACAAGCACGCGCGAATCGGCTTCGAGATCAAATTGAAAGGCTGAAGTCAGGCTCTGGAGGAAAACCAACTGTGGTTAAAACTCCAAGACAATTTGTTGAGGAGAAAACCAGAGAGCAGCTTCAAAAAGAAACAAAAAGCCGAAAGAAACACTGAAAATAATTTACACAGAGATTGGGCCGCCGATGGTGAATCCGAGCGGCCCGTTTTTATTGTGTGTGGGTTGATGGCACTGGACAAAAATTTGGCGGAGCGCTAGTCGAAGAGCTTCCGAACTTGAGCCGATCTAAACGCTGCAATCCGACAAGGAGCATTGGCCAGCCAGGAGCGCCTGCGGCGGGGCTAAAGCCGAAGGTATATCTCACGCGCTTCGTCCGAAAGGAACCTAAGATTTCTACAGCCGCCAGTTTTTTGGAGCCTTTCAGGGGCCACATACGGGAGGGCTGGGCGGGCCTTCATCCTTTTTCCTGGAAACATCGTCGTCTTTTCTCGCTGGCGCAAGAGTAGTTGGCTTATTGCCATCGCCGCCAGCGCGTGCGGGAGCTGCCTTGCAGGTCTTTCGTAGCTCTTTCAGGATTTCCTGGCGATCTCGTCCTGCGTACTCACGGGCGAAACGGGTCAGCGCTTCCGTCACAATGTCGTGATGGTGCAATTTATCGAGGCCAGGCTCGCGAGTGATATTTAGCCATAGCCGGTGAATTAAGTGAACGTCTTCCGGCTTGATGGAAGGAGTATGGGGGCCGATGCGGAAGGTGTCGATCTGCCGATCGGGGTGAACTACTTGAAACACGAACTGGCGCTTGGGTTCGGGAGCACCTTCCCAGGCGCGACCTAACTCGATGGACTGTTCCTGTGCGGTCATTTTGCTCGAGAGACCGGAGACGACGGCAGACGATTCCAGATTGATTGCGGTCTGCACAATCGCCGACCAGACATCACGAGCCGGCACAACCAGCAGCGAAACATGTTTGCCAAAGCTCTCGGCGATATTTACTGCCCGAGAAAATAACTGCTCTTCGTACTCGCTGAAAATCTGTTCGGTGGAAAGATCGTAGGCGGCCGTCCCGAACTGGCTGATGCGCGCTGACATGACGACGATATCCTGCTCCTTGACATCGATCCGCTCCAGCGCCCACCTGAGATGATTCAGAGTGTTGTAGTCACGAACGGTGACAAGCACATTGCCGGGGCGAATACCAAGCCCACTGCGGTCTACTGTATCCCGCTGGAGCAATTGAAAATGCTCCTGCAAATGCTGCTCGGCTAGCGCGTGCTTCCGCCGGTTGGCACGTTCGGAAACAGTAAATATAAGGAAGAATGCGGCGGCAAATCCTACGCCCGCCTCTGTTGCCAATGACTTTGTAAAAAGATTAACGATAGCGACGGAGAGCAATACCAGGAATACGGATGCCAGTCCGACAGGAATCTCGCGGCCGCCGATCTGAATGTTCGGCGGCACCTTCCAGCCCCGCTCTCCTTTGTACTTGTAGCGCAGCACCAGCATGGCGAGGCTGTTGAAGGTGAAACTCCAGATCACACCAAAGGCGTAGGCTTCACCCAGCCAGTAGACGTTTCCGCGGCTGGCGAGGATCGTGAATAACTGAAGGAATACGACCAGGTTGACAATACGATAGGTCGTGCCGAAACGTGGATGCGGCTGGCGAAACCAATCTGGCAGGACTCCGTCTTCGGAGATTCGGTTCAGAACACCATTCGAACCGATGATGGCGGTGTTCACGGCGCCAGAAAGAATCAAGAACCCAACTACCACCACAAATGCGCGAAACGCGAGGCGCAGCAACTGCGGGCCCCACAAGTACATTGCCAGGCCGGCGATCAGATTGTCTTTGTAAACCGGCACGCGCACGGAATCGGGGATGATCATTACGAATAGCAGCGCGGTTAGGCCGGTGAAAACGAAACTGTAAATGGCAATAATGATCGCCGCGCGCTTCAAATTCTTGAGCTTAGGCGAGGCCAATTCCCGGTTCACCTGAGCCAGCGATTCCTCGCCGCTCATGGCCAAAACAGAGTGACCGAATGCAATCAGAATTCCGAGCAGGCCGAACTTCCGCGCCAGATCATGGGCAAGATCAGTGTGGTTGAGAAAACCCAGGGCTTCGTGCCCGAATTGCAGATTGTGGCCGGTCGGCCACGGAACCGGCTGGTAACCCTGCTTCAGCAAGGTGACCGCCGACCAACCTAGCAAGAGCACGACCATGACGGTCGTGATCTGCATTACGCGCAGGGCTTTCTCGCTGGATTCCTGAATTCCCTTGGTGTTTTGCCACCAGAAATAAATGGTCACTGCACCAGCGAAGACGACCGAAGTCCAGTTGACGTTTACGTGAGGCGTGCCGTGGAAGATGGCATGAACGGCGCGGGGAATCCATCCGTGCGTGTCCAGGGTGACAAAAACATCATTGATGAGGCCGGCAATGTACTGTCCGGCAGAGACGCCGGAGATTGGGCCGGTGAGGATGTAATCGAACATCAGGGCAGAGACGCTCATTTTGGCCAGGGTTCCGCCTAGAGCTTCCTTGACTACGCGGTAGACGCCGCCCCGTACAAACATTGAGCAACTCTCGACGTACACGGCGCGCACGGTAAACGAGAACAGCATGACGGCGACGATAAACCAGGGAGCAGACTTGCCGATGGCTTGCTCCGCAATACCGGCGGCGTAGAAGGCCGACGAACCTAGGTCGTTCAGCACAATCGCGGCAGCCCGCCAATACGAGATGAAAGTCAGCATCACCGAGGTGGCGACGACGATGCGTACTCGATTTGAGGGAGCGCCGGGCTGGTAGGAAGATGCCATCAGGTAGGTTGCTCTTCGGTGTGTTTCGAATCACCGACTCCTGCCAGGGTCTCGATATCTTCGATCGCGGTGAGTATGAGCACAATAAACGAGCCAATGGCGCCGATCGCAAACATCCCCTCGATCAGGCGAATGGCGATGGTGACCAGAATGCCCATCCGAGTTATGTTAGCTGATAGCCCCTGTACGGGATAGAGCCGCGCGGGTGGAAGCACTTTGTTTGTTATCCTTCCTCGGTGCGGCAGATTCACAAGAGTGCCTGGGTTCTTGTCCTGCTCTCGGCGATTTTGCAGATTCTGATTTTCCCGTTGAGCAATCTTTACATACTTTGCTGGGTTGCGGTCGCTCCGCTGCTGGCGGCCATTCTACGGGCCAGGCCTCCGGCTACTTTGCAAGTCTCGGAAGGAATTAAGCTCGTTCCCGCCAGCCCGTTACAAGGATTTCTGCTCGGTTATGTCTGCGGAATCCTTTGGTACGCGGGAACATGTTATTGGATCTACAACACCATGCGGCAGTACGGCGGCGTAAATGCGCCCGCCGCTGTCGGAATTCTGATTCTTTTTTGCCTGTACTTGGCGCTTTATCACGGCACATTCGGTTTGTGTGTCGCTCTGCTTGCGGGAAATAATCCGGTCAGCCGGCGAGCGCTTGTGCTCTCGCCCTTTGTATGGGTCGCAATTGAATTGGCGCGCACACGTATCTCGGGATTTCCCTGGGATCTTTTGGGAGTGACCCAGGTTGACAATATTCCCCTGGCGCGAGTCGCCACTGTGACTGGGGTGTACGGCGTTTCGTTTGAAATCATGGTGGTCAACGTCGCAGTGGCAGCGGCACTGTTGTTGCATCGCGATCGAGTTCGGCGGAAGAAGCGTAATTCCCTGCTGTTGGCGTCGGTTGCAGCCATTGTGGTGCTGCAGGCGGGGCGGTTGGTGAATCCCCCGGCGTTGCCTAGCG
>Ga0066684_10000209_pt1 | contig 18657 bp, 16 predicted proteins | sample GraSoiAngelo_133_FD_62301 | JGI IMG/M metagenome (GOLD analysis project Ga0066684, IMG submission 62301) | Grasslands soil microbial communities from the Angelo Coastal Reserve, California, USA - 14_0929_05_20cm | ecosystem: Environmental > Terrestrial > Soil > Grasslands | place: USA... | reverse complement strand
GCGATGCGTTTGTGATCGGTGGTGAGCAGCCAGGAGCGGATTCCGTATTCCTTGTTCAGATAGTGCTCGCGCTCGTGGCTGAATGCGGCGGTTGCCATAACTATTCCTTCGACTGCTGCGGTTTTGTGCCCGGCGAAATCAGGGACGGAGTTCCGGCCGCTCCCGCCGGCGGCTGGTTCAGGGACTTGATGTACGCAATCAAAGCATTCAATTGCTCTTCGCTCACCAATCCTTGGAAGACCGGCATGATCGGTTTAAATCCGGAGACGATTTTTGCCGACGGATTCAAAATCGATTCGCGAATGTAATTCTCGTCTGCCGTCACAGCGCGCCCGTCTTCCAGTTGGACCGGCTTCCCAAATAAGCCAATCAGATTCGGTCCGCGCCCCTGCGTATCCGAGCGATGGCAGGTTGCGCAGCCAAGCTGCTGAAAAATACTTTGTCCGCTCGAGGCCAGCGATCCTGATGCCAATCCCCCACTCAACCAGGATTCATATTGCGCCGGCTCCAACACAACAACCTGGCCGATCATGCCGGAATGCTGGGTTCCACAGTACTCGGCGCAGAACAGGTGATACGTGCCGGAACGCGTCGGACGAAACCACAGGGTCGTGTAGCGGCCAGGCAGCACATCCTGTTTGATCCGAAATGCCGGAACGTAAAAGCTGTGAATCACATCCTGCGATGTCATGATCATCTCGACGTCGCGTCCCACAGGCACGTGCAGCTCGTTGATCTCACGCTGGCCTTCTTCGTGCTGCAGCTTCCACATCCATTGCTTGGCAACGACGTAGATTTGCGTCGCTCCCCGCGGCGCTGTGCGCTCTTTGAAATAAATCACCGCCCCCCAGGCAAAAATGAACAGAAAGATTACTAACGGAATCGCCGACCAGGTAAGCTCCAAAATCGTTGAGCCTTCGATCTGTTCAGCTTCAAGCCCCTTGCGCCGCCGGTAGCGCAGCGCGAAGATGCAGATCATCGTGAAAATGCCCACACTCATGAACAGTGAGAGCGCCACCAGAAAAATGTAAAGCGCGTCGACGCTGCCCGCCGTGGTCGATGCCCGCACTGGCCATAATGGAAAATTGTCGAACATAACTTGTAGCGCCAGCTTTTTGTAGCGCCGGCCTCTGGCCGGCTGTCCGGCGGGCGTCCCGCCCGCCTACCCTGGTAACTGCCGGTTAGATCCCATCCGGATCATTACTGTCAGAAACACTCCCATAATGATGATTGTCACCGCACCTGCTAATTGCAGAATACGGCTGACAATCGCTCCATACTCCCCCGTCGCGGGATCATAGTGATAGCAGTACAGCAAAACCTGATCCACCACTGTGCCAATTTTGTTTCCGGAAGCTTGAATCAACCCGAGCCGCAAGTCTTTCGCTGCAAATTCCACTCCATAGTAGTATTGCGAAATCTTGCCTCCTGGCGTGAGCACCAGAATGGCCGTCGCGTGCGCAAACTGGCCGGTCTTGTCGATGTACTCGTACTGAAATCCGGCGGCTTTTGTCAGCGCACCAATCGATTCCTTCGGCCCAGTGAGAAAATGCCAGCCTTGATCGGCGTCAGGACGACGATAGCGTTTTAGGAATTCCGCTTTCTTTTTGGCGGCCATCTCCGGGGTTTCGCGCGGGTCAAAGCTGATTGTCAGCACGTCGAATTCTTTGCCGACGTTGAATTTCATTACTCGCAGCGCGCTCTCCAGTCCGCTGAGCACTTCGCCACAAAGCATTGGGCACTGGTAGTAGACCAGATTCAGGATCATTGGCCTTCTGCCAAAGTAATCGGCAAGGCGGACGGGCGTCCCAGCCTCGTCACGAAAAACCAGTTGCGGTGGAATCTGCTCGTTCAAGCGCTGCTCGATACCGACGTTCTTCAATCCCGGCGGACGAACGTTCGCGGGAGGAGAAAGCACGCCCTGCGTCATCCGTTGGCCGAACCCTGACAGAGTTGTGCAGAGGATCAGCACAATTGCGGAAATCGAATTGACAAATAATCGTTGCAAATCTAATTCCCCATTGGTCTGTGCCCCGAAGGGCATGCTCAGACGTTGCGGAAAACTCTCATCAGGTCCGGTTTTGGGAAGGGCACGACTTCAGTCGTGCCGATACGTCCTTTCCTTTTATCATCCCGAGCGGGTTTGAAGCCCGCGAGGAATCCACCCTTTCCCGATTCTCACCGAACGAAGTCATTCCTTCGTTCGTTGCTTCCTGCTCGTGTCCGACCTCTCTGCCGCTTCCTTGGCTACATTCACCGGCGAAGGTGGCACTGTGCCCACCTGTGGCCGCGTCGGCAATCCCCGCTCCGCCAGTAACTGCATCGCCCTTTCAATCGGAATGCGCACCACACCGTTCGGCTGATCCACCCAGCCGTAGCTATTCAAACTCTGCTCTTCCTGTGTACGGAAATCTTTAATCTCCAGGCGCTCGTTGGTTTCGAGCCGCGGCAAGGGAAATTTTTCCGGAATACTCGCTTGCGGAGGCTTCGCGGTCTCCGTCGCGGTGGCGAGTGGGCTCGCCGGCGGCTGATGCGCCTTATCGTAAGAGTCCATGAAACCGTACATGCCCTTGACCACGAAATGCACCAACACGCCAATGAGCGCCAGCGCGATCAGGAACGCGTACACATTGCGCGCGCCCATGTCTTCGCGCTCGAATCCAGCGTTCTCGTGACGTTGATTGCTTTGCAGTTCTTCCGCCATCGCTAAATCTTCTCGTGCGCCGGTTGCAATACTTCCGTTGCGAATACGTCATATGCGGGCACCAGTGGCATGGATGCGAGATTGCGGCAGAAATACGCCAGCCACAATCCACCCATGGCGACCGGTACGAGAATGTCCGCCCAGGTGACAGTGATTGTTTTCGAGAAATTCGGTTCGATGATCCAGAAAAGGTCGAGGTAGCGCATCAGCATCAGCCAGATCGCCACCCAGACTAACTTGGTCACATCGCGCTTCAACCGCCTTGAAAGCAAAATTGCGAACGGCACGGCAAAATGAAAGAGCACCAGAAACAAGCCAATCCAGCCCCAGCCCCCGTTCAGCCGCTTGGTGTACCAAGTAATTTCTTCCGGCAAATTGCCCGCCCAGATGATCAGCCACTGCGAAAACGAAAAATACGCCCATACCATGATGAACGTCAGCATGAACTTGCCATGGTCGTGGACATATTCGGGCTTGAGCAGCTCTGACATCGGTCGATAGCGAAAAAGGATTCGTTCAATCACTACCGCAAAACAGAGCGCCGACAAAACTTCACCAATAAGAATGATGAGCGGATAAATAGTTGAAATCCAACTTGGATCGAGCGACATTGTCCAGTCAATCGCGGCGAACGAGATGGTGAATGCATAAAGAATAATGCCGGGCCCGCTCCACGCCTTGAGTCGCGCGCTGTTGTCGCGTGCCGGCGGAGAGTTCTGCTCCTTCGACCACTTTGTCAGAAGAAAAATGAGGATGCCCCAAATCGCAAAATAAAGAATCGCCCGAATAACGAATCCGTGCACGTTGAGATAGGAATGTGTGATGTTCTCTAGATGCTGGCGCAGATTTTTGTCTGCGATGTCGCCGAGCGGCTGTGCCCATCGATAAAGCAGACGCAACGAAAATAGCAAGGGAATAAAAAACAGCGCAAGCAGCGGCAACGTGCGCATGGCCGCGCCTAGAATGCGACGGATGATCATGCCCCATCCGCCTTTGGTGAGATGGCGAAGCATGAGGATCACCATTGATCCGAGGCACACTCCGAGCCAAGCCATGAAGCTCAGGAGGTAACCGCGGAAAAATACCGTGGGCTGAAAAACAGCTCCAATGATCGCAATCACGGTCGCAACCCCACCAATGATCAAAGAACGTCGCCCGATGGTTCGCACGACGGGCGGCGGCATTAGATCAAGATTGTTTGCCGGCGCCGCGCTCATTTGCGTTCCTCAATCTTGTTGGAGGGAGGTTCGATTTCTGGCAGTGTCGCCCCCGATCCGGGCTCTCGGAACCGTGGCGGCGCCGATGGCACGTTCTGCCCTTCCGGAACGTCAGCCATGGTTGCTGCCTGGCTCAGCTGCAGCGCGCGAATGTAGGCCACAATGCGCCAGCGGTCGTCGGGCGCAATTTGCGAAGCGTAGTCCGGCATGGCTCCGAAGCCGTTGGTCATAACATCGAAGAAATAACCCAGAGGCGCCTTGCGCAGGCGGTCGGTGTGAAACGAAGGCGGATGCCGGAATCCGCGCTGCACGATCATGCCGTTTCCCTCACCCAAGCGTGAATGGCAGGGTGCACAGTGAATGTTGTACCGCTCCTGCCCACGAACCAGAACGTTTTGCGTAACCGGAAACGGCATGTAATCGCCCGGGTTGTTTCCGATTCTGCCGCTGTAGAAATAAGCGTCCTCATGCAATTGTCCGCGCGCGACCGTCCCCTCGACCGGAGGGCGGGCGGAGCGCAGGTCAGCATAAAAATCGCTTTCGCGCAGGGGCTTGAAGCGAGGTTGGTCCTGCATGTCCTGGCGACAACCCAGAGAAATCATCAGGAGGGCCAGTGCGAAAGCATTCAAGGGGCGAGCCATCTGCAGTTTGAGAGACGCACTAGACGCCTCACTCGGGATGACATGGCGACCGACGATTTGTAGAAGGCACCTCAACTCGGCACCTCCGCAATCGAGCGCGGATTCATTCCCTCGAGAAATCTGCGTGTTTCCGCCGGATCATATTTCGGATCTGAAGAAAAAATGATGAGAAAGAATCTGTCTTTTGTGGCAAACGCAAATCGCGGCACGTTGAACACGGGATGATAAGGCATGGGCAGACCGTTCAGTGCCAACATGCCGAACACCGCAAAAATGCCGGCAAACAGAATTGTCATCTCAAACGTGACCACGATGAATGCCGGCCACGAATTCAGCGGCCGCCCGCCGACGTTGATCGGGTAATGGATGACGTGAATCCAGTATTGCAAGAAGAATCCAGAAAGGCCGCCGAGAATTCCTCCAATTAAAACTACGAGTGGCACGCCGCTCGCATGAAAGTCCATCGCCTCAGCCAGCGCCTCAATCGGAAACGGGCTGTAGGCGTCGATTCTCCGATAGCCCGCCGCATGGGTGAGTCGCGCCGCGTGCACAATCGAATCCGGCGTGTCGAACTCCGCCATCATTCCATAAATCTGAGTGCGCTTCATTCGGCTTTAACCTCGGCTTCCGGCAAAAGCGTGCGCATCTCAAAAATTGAAATCATAGGCAGCACGCGCAGGAACAAGAACATGCAGGCAAGGAAAAATCCGATCGTTCCGATGTACGTCATCCAATCCCAGCGCGTCGGGTAGAACATGCCCCAGGAAGAAGTCAGGAAGTCGCGATGCAGACTAACGACCACGATAATGAAGCGCTCCAGCCACATGCCCATCAGGATGACGCCGGAAATCAGGAACAGCCATCCCGGGTGGGTTCGTACTTTCTTGATCCAAAGCACCTGCGGGATCGCGATATTGCATGTCAATAGCAGGTAATAGAAAAATGCGTAAGGACCGTGCAAACGGTTCCAGAGTAAAAATGCATCCGTGCGATTGCCGCTGTACCAGCCCATGAAGGCTTCGATCCCATAGCCGTAGGCGACGATCAACCCAGTGGCAAGCATGACTTTCGCCGAGTTGTTCAGATGGCGATCGGTTATGAAATCTTCAAGGCCGTAAAACTTGCGGATGGGAATGGCCAGCATCAGCACCATTGCAAACCCGGAATAGATTGCGCCGGCGACAAAGTAGGGTGGGAAAATCGTCGTGTGCCATCCAGGAACGATGCCGATCGCAAAGTCAAAACTGACTACAGTGTGAACAGAAAGCACCAGTGGCGTTGCCAATCCGGCTAAGAGCAGATATGCCATTTCATAACGCGCCCAGTGCTGCGCCGACCCCCGCCATCCCATGGCCAACATGCCGTAGATGATCTGCGCCGCGCGATTTTCTGAGCGGTCGCGCAGAGTGGCCAGGTCTGGAATTAATCCGATGAACCAAAACAGCAGGGAAATAGTCGCGTACGTCGAGACTGCGAAGACATCCCACACCAGCGGGCTGCGGAATTGCGGCCACACGCTCATTGTGTTGGGGTATGGAAAAAGCCAATACGCAAGCCAAGGACGTCCAAGGTGGAGCACCGGAAACATGCCGGCGCAAGCTACCGCGAACAATGTCATGGCCTCGGCGAAGCGGTTGATTGAATTCCGCCACGATTGCCGCAGTAAAAGAAGAATGGCAGAAATCAGCGTTCCGGCATGGCCAATTCCAATCCACCAAACGAAGTTAACGATCGCAAATCCCCATCCGACCGGGATGTTTACGCCCCAAATTCCGACGCCGCGCACGAACAGATAACCAACCGCGTACAGCAGCCCCATGGTGACGAGAAACGCGATGCCGAAACCGAGAAACCAACCGTTCGATGTCGGGCGAGTCAGGACGATCGAGCTGATCTTGTCCGTGACTGTGCCAAACGTGTATCCCGGCTCTATAACCGGCGCTTGCTTATTCATCACGTCTTGTGCGCGATCATCCATGCTCGATCAGCTTTCCAGTTCCGGGTTGGGGTTGCGAATTTCGGCCAGATACGTAGTTCGTGGACGCGTGTTTAATTCTGCGAGGAGCCCATAATTGCGCTGCTTGGCCTTGAGCTTGGAAACCTGACTGTTCGGATCATTAATGTTGCCAAAGATAATTGCATTCGCCGGGCAGGACTGCTGGCAGGCGGTCTGCAATTCGCCATCTTCAATTTTGCGATTTTCGCGCTCGGAATCGATCCGATGCTCGCTGATGCGCTGCACACAGTAGGTGCATTTTTCCATCACTCCGCGGCTGCGCACGCTGACATCCGGATTGCGCATCATCTTGTATTGCGGCGTGTCCCAGTCCTGGAATAACAGAAAATTGAAACGACGGACTTTGTATGGGCAATTGTTCGAACAATACCGTGTTCCCACGCAGCGGTTGTAGACCATGTCGTTCAGACCTTCGGTGCTGTGAACCGTGGCACCGACTGGGCATACCAGTTCACATGGCGCGTTTTCACAGTGCATGCATGGCACCGGCTGGAAGTGCGCTTTCGGATTGGCGCGGTCGCCCTGGTAGTACGTATCGACGCGCAGCCAGTGCATGTGGCGTCCGCGATTCACCTGCTCTTTGCCGACGATAGCGATATTGTTCTCCGATTGGCAGGCGATGATGCAATTGTTGCAACCAACGCAAGCATTCAGGTCAATCGCCATGCCCCAGGCGTAGGGCTGCTTCGCGTAGTCGAAGCCGGGATAGAGCGTCAGCTCCTTCGGTGGCTCTTCTTCTTTGGCGAAGTTCGGCTCGCGGTGATATTCGTCGAGCGTTGCAGCTTGAATCAGAGGACGCTCGGCGCCATTGGGAGTTTCTATCGATTGATATCCCTGAGTTGACGCCAATACATAAGTACCGCCGGTTTTGCGGATGTTCACGCCATTTGCAAACCAAGGAGTCGCGCTCGGACGAATCTGATACATGTCAAAGCCGGCCCCAGTTCCGGCGCGACCGGAGCGGCGACGTCCGTAGCCGAGAAAAGCAGTGATCGAATTGTCAGGATGTCCGGCTTGAATCCAGACTGCAGCTTCGACTTTCCTGCCGTTGAGCTCCAGTTCGACAACATCTTCGCTTTTCAGGTCCATGCGCTGCGCCACTGCCATTGCCGGACTGATGAGCACGGGATTGTCCCATGTCATCTTGGTCATCGGTTTGGGGAGTTCCTGCAACCAACCGTTGTTGGCAAAGCGGCCGTCGTAAATGGAAGGATCGCGGCGGAAGTTGATTTCGATGCCTTGGCTCGCGGGAGTTTGCGGCGGAAGAGTCGCCGCGTTTTGCAATGTAGCTTGCCTGGCCTGGTAAGCCGTGCCTTCAATCCAGCCGTCGTGCAGCGACTTGCGCCAGAAGGCGTCGAAGTCGAAGCCGGGATGCTGCTTCTTCCAGTAGCCCTGAACGAGTTCGTATCCCGTCGCCTCAGCCTGGCCCGCCAATAACGACAACAGCTCATGCGCGCTTTTTCCGTTGTAGAGGGGCGCGATTAGTGGTTGCACAATGCTGACCGTACCGTCGTAAGCGCGCGTGTCTCCCCAGGCTTCGAGATAATGTGCTTCGTTCACGTGCCAATGACAAAGTTCAGCAGTTTCGTTCTGATAAAGGCCGAGATGAATTCGCAACGGAACCTTGCTGCTCTTAAGCACGTCGGCGAAGTTGCAATCGGCGGGGGCATCGTAGGCAGGATTGCCACCCATGATGATCAGCATGTCCACTTTGCCGGCGCGCATGTCCGAAACTAAATCCTTCAGGGACTCGGTGTGATTCACCGGATTGGCATTCACCGGGTCGGTGTAGAAGACTGTCTTGCCGGCATTTCCGAGCTGTTGATTGATCGCGTGAGCAATTGCGTGAACCGCCGGAGGTTGGTGATCACCAGCCATGACCACTGATGATCCCCGATGGTTCTGCAATTCCTTGGCTACTGCTCCAGCAAACTTCGCCTGCTCCGCGTTCAGCAGCGTGGAACCCCCGGAACTGATGCCCAGCCCCGATCCGGCCAGCGTGCGCGCAAACTGTTCGATCTCCCATGCCCGCATCGGCAGCCGATGGTCCGCCTTCGCCCCGGTTGTGCTCATCGTGCTCTCGATCACATACAGCCGGCTCATATTCCCGGAATCTGGATCGCGGTGCTTGGCGAAATCGCGCGCATAAGGAACCTGCCCGGGGAATCCAGCGGAAAGGAAATCCGCATCGAGCGAGAGAATTACATCTGCGGCGTCCAACTTATAGCTCGTCTCAACCGGCTGGCCGAAAGCCATGCGCGCGCCTTCATAAACATTGTCGCGATTCACCGGCTCGTAAACGTGCCACTTCGCTTGCGGATAGAGCCTGAGCACCGACCGTAATTGATCTGCCAGCGTCGGGGAAGAAACTGTCTGCGTCAAAATGCGAATCCCGGCTCCCTGCAATCCCTTCTGCACATTCAAAGGCCCACGAATCGCACTCAGAAAGTCGCCCCAGGTACGCACGTCGCCCAAGTATGTAATCGTCTGCGAGCGGTCGGGATCGTACAGCCCCAGGATCGAAGCTTGCGCAAAGATATCCGTTCCACCCAGGCTCGCCGGATGCTGCGCATTGCCCTCGATTTTTGTGGGACGGTAAAGATGACTCTCCACCAGCACCGGGCTGGCGTATCCGCTCAACGTGAACGCCGTGGCAAAGAACAGAGGCCGCCCGGGGATGACCTCTTCGGGCTGGCGCACGTAAGGAACGATCGGCTCCAGCGGCTGCTTGGTGCATGCGGTCATGCCAGCCAGCGCCATTGAAGCTCCCATCAATTTGAGGAAACCGCGGCGCGAAACCGAATCCAGCCACTCGGATGCGCCTTTGGGAAATTCGCGGTGCAGCATCTCCTGGAATTCCTCGCTGCCGGCGAGTTCTTCCAGGCTGCGCCAATACTCAGGACCTTTCGTCTCCTCGATCCGCGCGCGCGCTGTCGCGAGGTCGAGCTTGCTTTTCTTGCTCGGACAGATTGCCTCGCGTCTCGAATTCTCGCTTTGTTGATCCATGTTCAGTACATCTTGCTAATGGAGGCCGGGCGTCCCCGCCCGGCTGGACGGGCGAGACGCCCGTCCCTCCATCGACTTGTCTGCTATCTGTGGCATGTCGAACAGCTCGTAATATCACCCACTGTACGCAAATCGTATTTGTGTGCCAGATCCATACCCAACGAAACTTGATCCATATAGCTCTTTCCATCCACAGTCACCGGCTTCCCGCTCGACGGCTGCTCATAGCGCATGTTGAATACCTGGTCGCGCGGCCGCAGATATTTCTCCGGCGCACGGTGGCAATCGAGGCACCACTCCATCTGCAGCGATGCGTAGTTATACATCAGCGGCATGCGATCCACCGGACCATGGCAGGTGTTGCAGCCTACTCCTTTATTAATATGAATGCTGTGATTGAAGTAGACGAAATCCGGAAGATCGTTCACCCGATTCCACACCAGCGATTTGCCGCTGCGGAAGCTCTCGCGCACGGGTTCCAGCATGGGCGCTCCCGTCCAAATCTGCGAGTGGCAGTTCATGCAGGTCTTGGTAGGAGGAATGCCAGCAAAACTCGAAGTCTCGACCGAAGTATGGCAATAGCGGCAATCAATCCCCAGGCCTGCAACGTGATGCTGGTGGCTGAATGGCGCGGGCTGCGGCCGGGCAACTCCCGCATAGGTCACGTAGGGTGAGCGCTGAAACTGAATGGCAGCCCAGAGCAGCACGGCGACAATGAAAATCGCGCCAAAGATGGTGGCGCGGGAAATTGTGTTCGTACTGCGATGAAAAATCTGCATCGATGAGAACGTTCCAGTGCAGTGGGAGTGGCTACAACTCCCAGGTTCATGCAGCTTGGGTTAAGCGGTCACACGTGATAACGATGGCGAGCAAAGAACTGTCGATTATAGCAGCCCGCATCGCACCTAGGCGGCTTCGTCGGATTCCAGAACGTGATGCGTTTTACCGCGTACGACCTTCGGGTCGTGTTGATGGCGACTCTGCGATCTCCGCGCCCTCTGCAGTTAAATCTCTTAACACAAAGATCGCAAAGAAGACTTATCGCAGATTCATGACCAGCAGCTTGGGTTCGGTCATTTCTTCAATCGCGTAGCGCAGGCCTTCGCGGCCCAATCCAGAATCTTTGATTCCACCATACGGCATATGATCGATGCGGAACGCGGGCACATCGCCGGCGATCAAACCACCGACCTCAAGTTCCTCGTACGCATTAAACAGCAGCTTCGCATCGCGAGTGAAAAGTCCGGCCTGCAAACCATAAGGCGAGCTGTTCACCAGCCGCACCGCATCGTCGAAATGATCGTATGCTTCGACCGTGACCACAGGCGCGAAAATTTCCTGGCAGTTCACTTTCATCTCCGGGCGCGTGCCGGTCAGCACAGTAGGCTCGAGCACCGAACCTTTTCGCTGCCCGCCACAGAGCACGCGCGCACCGCCGCGAACCGCCTCCTGTACCCAGTCGCTGGCGCGAGCCGCATCGCTTTCGCGGATGAGTGGACCCAGATCAGTCGATTCTTCTAAAGGATCTCCAAGTCTCAGTTTCTTCACGCCATCGAGCAGCAGGTCAGTAAATTTCCCATACACCGAGCGCTCTACCAAGATGCGTTGCACTGAGATACAGGTCTGACCTGCATAAGCGAAACCTCCCGCAACGCAGCGATCGGCTGCGTATTGCAGGTCGGCATCACTGTGGACGATCACCCCAGCGTTTCCGCCAAGCTCAAGAATGACTTTTTTCTTTCCGGCATTCTTCTTGATCTGCCACCCTACAGGCGCGCTGCCGGTAAAGCTGATCAGCTTGATGCGCTCGTCAGTGATGAGCACGCCGGCATCTTCGTTCGAGAGCGGAAGCACGTTCAGTCCGCCATCCGGCCAGCCCGCTTGCTGCACCGCCTCGGCCAGAAGCAGCGCTGAGAGCGGAGTCTGCGGGGCCGGCTTCAGCACCATGCTGCACCCCGCCGCAATCGCGGGCGCAACTTTGTGAGCGACCAAGTTCAAAGGAAAATTGAAAGGAGTAATCCCGGAAAGCGGACCCAGCGGAAAACGCCGCACGATTCCCCATCGTCCCGCGGTAAACTCCTGCCAATCGAGCGGCAGGTATTCACCGTAAATGCGAGTGCTCTCTTCCGCCGCTACAGTGAAAGTAAACACCGCGCGCTCGACTTCCGTACGCGCAGCCTTAATAGGCTTACCTGCCTCCTGCGCCAGAGTGCGGGCAAATTCCTGCTTGCGTTCGGAAATCGTCTGCGCCACGCGGCGCAGCACTCGTTGACGCTCGAATGCGGGAAGCCTGCGTGTGGTTCCGAATGCTTTGACCGCGGCTTTAATGGCTGCATCGGCGTGTTCGCGGCGTCCCTGAAAAACACTGGCAATCACATTGCCGTCGTACGGCGCTTTGATTTCGACTACGTCGCCTTCTTCAATCCATTTTCCATCGAGGAAAAAACCCTGGGTGCTGACGGGAGTCACTGTCATCTGGGCCATGGCGCTAGCTCGACCTCCGCCGAGAAGATGGATTGATTATAGTTCTTCGCGAGACCCCACGTGCGCATTTGATGTAATGTCGTGGTCCGGAGGAGAGCTGGTTGCGATCCATTCTCGAAGCAAGCGAACTGCTGCGCAGCCGCCGAGTCTCTCCGGTAGAACTCACCCAGGAGTGCCTGGCGCGCATTGAAGAATTGAACCCGAAGCTGAACGCATTCATTACGGTTACGGCTGATTCGGCTTTGGATGAGGCGCGGCAGTCTGAGTCTGAGATTCAGCGTGGGGAGTGGCGTGGGCCGCTGCACGGCATTCCGATTGCGTTAAAAGATGTGATCGACACTGCTGGTGTTCGCACCACGGCTGCCAGCGCTTTGTTCAAAGATCGTGTTCCAGCGGAAGATGCCGAAGTCGTAAAGCGCCTGAAGAGCGCTGGAGCTGTGCTGCTCGGCAAACAGAACTTGCACGAGTTCGCGTACGGAGGTAGTTCGCTTGTGAGTTATTTCGGCGAAGTCCGCAATGCCTGTAATCCCGAGCACATCACTGGAGGATCCTCTGGCGGCTCGGCGACGGCAGTTGCTGCGGGCATGTGTTACGGCGCGATCGGGACCGATACTGCCGGCTCCATCCGCGAACCAGCCGCGCTCTGCGGAGTCGTAGGTCTAAAGCCGCCCTATGGACGCGTCAGCACCCGCGGTGTGATCCCGCTATCGCAATCGCTCGATCATGTCGGGCCGATCGCGCGAACGGTTAGAGATGCTGAGATTATCTTCCAGGCAATTGCCGGTGAAAGCAGTCACATTACCGTTCCGCTCGAAAACTCGCCACCACACAAATTTCGAATCGGCGTACCTCGCAAATTCTTGTGTGAAGAATTGGACCCGGAAATCGACTCCGCATTCCAAGAGGCGCTTTCAGTACTGAGCACAATGACGGACATCAGCGACATTACATTGGACGTCCCCACGGACCGTACTCTGCAAAAAGCCGAGTCTTACGCCTACCATGCCGAATTTGTCAGGCGAAGCCCCGAACTCTACCAGCCGGAAACGCTGCGGCGAATACGCACCGGCGAAAAGATCACTCCGGAAGAAGCAGCCGAGGCGAAGCATGCACTTACAGAGGAGCGGAGAAAGATCGCCTCGGTCTTCAAAGATGTAGACCTGCTCGTAACCCCGACCACTCCAGTACCAGCACCCGCAATTTCAGAACTTAAAGCCAATCCTGATCTCCTTCGCCCGCGCGAGCTCGTGCTGTTGCGCAACACTCGCCCGATGAATGTATGGGGCCTTCCAGCTATTTCTGTACCATGTGGATTCACTCAGTCCGGACTCCCAATCGGCTTGCAGTTCGTCGGCTCACATTGTGCAGAAGCCACAGTCGTGCAACTCGCGCAAGCCTACGAGCAAGCGACCGCTTCGCATAAACGCACGAAATTGGGAAGGGCATGAGTTTACTCATGCCGATAAGCGCTTCATTTCTGTCACCCCGAGTGTGCTTCAGCACACGAGGAATCCACTTTTCTCCATTCTTCAGCGGTCTCTTAGTCCTCGGTTTATCGGTTGTCAGTTCCCAGTTCTGAGTTCGGCTAAAATATCTCGACATGATTGCCCATCTTCGCGGGACACTGTTGGCAAAACATCCGAACCAGGCCGTCGTTGAGACTGGCGGTATCGGATATGACGTGACCATCACCGTTCCCACCTTCTCAGATCTTCCCAGTTTGGGGAGCAATGTTGCGTTACATATCCATACGCATGTCCGCGAGGATGTCATCGCGCTCTACGGATTTCTGCGCCCGGAGGAAAAGCAACTGTTCGAGAAACTGATCACAGTCAGCGGGATCGGACCTAAACTGGCGATCACAATTTTGAGCGGCATGGCGGCTGATGACATGGTGAAAGCAATCCGCGAAAATGATGTCGCGCGCCTGACGCGAATACCCGGAATCGGCAAAAAGACCGCCGAGCGCATGGTTTTAGAGCTGCGCGATAAACTGCCGCCCGCAGGCGCAGACGCGGTCACTGCGATTCCATCGCTCACCGCTGCCGAAGAAGACGTATTGTCCGCCTTGCAGAATCTCGGCTATCAGCGGGCAAGCGCGGAGAAGGCGGTAATGGCTGTTTCGAAAAACGGCAAAGGGAGGGCGTTCGAGGTCATGTTTCGCGAAGCTCTTGCGCTGCTCTCGAAATGATCCTGGCGGTCTAATTTCCCACAAATCTTAAATACAGGTCTCGGTCCGCCTGGCAAGTTTGAGCCATTTGTTTGATCTTCTCCCAGGCCTCCTTCTGCGATTCATCGTGCGCCCGCTCGCGCACCCGCTCCCATTCCGCCAGAAAGGTTTCCATTTGCAGATGATTGAAAACCGTCTTGCCGTACGGATCAATGCAGCGCAGGCAGGGAAAATCGCGCTCTTCGCGGGAGGGAATCACGCCATGCAGCATGATCCAGTCGCTGCGTTCACCAAGATCATCTTCGAGCTTTACCACCAGCGACAAAGCCGCCTCACCGGAGAGAATGTACCAACCTCGCCGCAAATTTTCCAAGAAATTTACTTATTTCCCGATGCAGAAGCTGCTGAAGATCAGATTGAGAATGTCGTCAGTGGTCGTTGCGCCCGTAATCTCATCCAGTGCTCGCAGGGAGTTATAGAGGTCGAGCAATAACATCTCATGCGGCACGTTATTTCGAACCGCTGCCTCTGCTGCATCCAGCGCGGCGATCGATTCTTGCACCCGCGATTGATGCCGCAAATTGGTGAGAAATCCTGATTCCGCCGAGCCGCCGGCTTCTCCGCCCACGTGGCGAAGAATCTCGCCTCGAACCTCAGCAATCCCTTCCCCGGTAATCGCTGACGTCCTCACCGCGCGCAACTGAGAACTGCCAACTGACAACTGAGAACTGGAAGCCGAGAACTCAGAGCTGAGGACATCAACTTTATTCTCGACAACAATCGCAGGCCGCTGCGCTGCCTGCTGCAGAAGCTCGCCGTCTTCTGCCGTTACGGGCTGCGAGCAATCGAGCACAACCAGCACCAGGTCGGCATCGGCAAGCGCCTCCATCGATTTTTGAATGCCGATGCTTTCCGCTTCATCCAGCGCCCGCCGGATTCCGGCTGTATCAACCAGCTTCACCGGAATTCCACCGATCGCAACGGTCTCACTCACCAGGTCGCGCGTGGTGCCCGGCGTTGCGGTAACAATCGCCCGCTCACGTTCAACCAGTCGATTGAATAAGCTGGATTTTCCTACATTCGGGCGTCCGACAATCGCCAGCGTGAGTCCCTCGTGCACAACTTTTCCGTACGCGAAGGAACCGGCCAGTTCAGCGAGGGGCGCCCGGATCTTCGCGATCCTCTCTATGACTTGGTCCGGCGGCAGAACCGCTACATCATCCTCCGCAAAATCAATCCCAGCTTCGAGCAGCGCGATCAGTTCGACCAGCTTCTGCTTGATCGGTTGCAGGCGCCGCGAAAGCGCGCCTCCGAGTTGCTGCGCCGCGACTTTGGCTTGAAACAATGTCTGCGATTCGATCAGGTCCCGGACCGCTTCCGCCTGCGTAAGATCAATCCTCCCGTTCAGGAAAGCGCGCATCGTGAACTCCCCAGGCTCCGCCAGCCGCGCACCGCGGGCAATCGCCAGCTCGACGATATGCCGCAGCACCACTGGCGAGCCGTGAGAGGAAATTTCAACGATCTCGTCGGTCGTATAGGAATGAGGCTTCGCGAAGTAAGTGACTACGACTTCGTCGATCCGTTGCTCGCGTAGCGCGGACGCCCCCGCCCGCGACTGGTCCACACCTACTGTGGTCGCTCCAACTTCGGCCCCAGCGTTTTTGCTGACGAGAGCTTGCCCTGAGCTTTTCGAAGAGGTGTCCGAGCCGCACGGTTCAATCAGCTCGCCGAAACTCGCCCGGCCCGGCTCAAGCTCCTGTTTCAGCCGCAGCATCGGCAAGGCAATCGCCCGTGCCTCAGCGCCGGCAATTCGCACAACTCCAATTCCGCCGCGCCCCGGGGGAGTTGCGATTGCAACGATCGTATCGTCGAGATTCACTGCTAAATTGTAGCGGGGAGGCCGGTTGGCCGGACGAGCGACGGCGGCGACGCTAAGGTATGGTTCTGCCGGGCGGCCGAGGGCTGGTGCCCTTATAGTCCGAGGGATAAACTACCACATACCGCCGCAGCCCGTCGCCCTGACTTTCTGTACGGAGATCGGCGTGGTCCCGCAACGCAAGATGCACAATGCGCCGCTCCCGCGAAGACATAGGGGCAAACTGGTACGGCGCTCCGCTCTTGCGAACTTTCTCCGCTGCCACGCTCGCCGCGATGCGCAGTTCTTCCAAGCGCATCGAGCGATGATTCATGCAATCGAAGCAGACTTTCTCATGCTCGTTGCCCGGCAAACGCAGCATCTCGATCGCCAGCAATTCGATGGCTCGCAGCAGCTCAGCCCCGCGTCCCAAAAGCAGCGGCGAATCCGGCCCGGAAAATTCCACCAGAATCTCCGGCCTTTCCCAATCGCGCTCTTCAGCCATCGGCGGGTCAACCGTGATGCGGTATTTCAGCCGCAAGCCACCATGTTTAACGATTCCGGATAGGAGTTCGTTAATTTCGTTTGCTGCGCCGATCTTGTCGGGAATAGCCATAGCAACAGGTCTCAGCTATTAGCTCTCAACTATCAGTCTAGGTATCAACATTATCCTGCAAGTGTTTCTGCGATGATGGCGCTTTTGGCTGAAAGCTATTTATCCTTCTTCCTTGCCCTCTTTGCAGCCATTTCGCGCATTTCCTGTCCCAGCGCGGTGCGATTCATGATGACCTGCTGTGCAATCGAAATCAAATTGCTCTCCGCGTAGTACAAATTCAAGCCAGAGGCGAGATTGAAAAATATAAAACCCATCATCAGCGGCATCATCACATTCATCATTTTCTGCTGCGCGGGATCCATGCCCGCCTGGGGCGTCATTCTTTGGGTCGCGACCATGCTGACCACCAACAGAATCGGCAAGATGAAATATGGGTCGCGTGACGAAAGATCGTGTATCCAGAGCCAATGCGCATGTCGCAGATCAATCGCTGCACCCAGCATTTTGTAGTAAGCAAAAATAAACGGGAGCTGAATCACAAGCGGCAAACAGCCCCCGATGGGATTGACGCCTTCCCTTTTGTATAAATCCGTGATCTCTTTGTTCATTTCCTGCTTGCGCGGATCACGCATGCTGTACTTTTTGTACTTTTCCTGGATCGCTTTGATTTGCGGCGCCGCTTTCTGCATCTTCAGCGCTGATTTCATCTGTGAAATGCGCAAGGGCAACAGTGCAAGAGTAATAATCGCCGTCTGAATTACGATCGCCCAGCCCCAGTTCGGGACCCAGTGACGGTAGGTCCAACGCAACCAGAGAAAGAGCGGCCGCGCGATTGCACCCCAGAATCCGAAGTTCACCACCGCGCGCAAATCCTTCTCAGCTCCGTTTATCGTCGGCACTGGAATCGACTCCAGCACATCGAGCGACTTTGGCCCCACGTATATGCGCTCGCTGGTCGGACCACTAGGACTGCCTACTGCCACGCCGAGTACATCTGCTTGCTGAGTTTCGCCCGGCTTTTGCGGATCCTTTGGCACGTCCAGCGGATTGCGCAAAGTAATCAGGCTCGTGCTCTCCACAGTGTCGGGAATAAATGTCGTCGAAAAATACGAGTCGCTGACTCCCGCCCAATTGAACGGACCATGCAGCGTGCCCCCACCACTGATCTTCTTGAGATCGAGGTGCTCCGTGTTGTTGTTGTACTGATATTCAACCTGGCCGGAGTGATACGCGGCCAAAGTTGTTTGATCGCCTAGACCCGCAGGCCACGCCGGAAATGCCGCAACAGGACTGCCTCCAAGAAGAACTGACGCTTCGATGTGGATTACATAACCGTGTTCGAAGCGCACGACCTTCCGCACCGTCAAATCCTGATCCGCGTACTCAAAGCTGATTTGCGCCGGTGCATTGAAGGTCTTGGAGAGCGCATCACTTTGGGGCTCGCGATCCGGCGATGCAACATATAAAACCGAGTTCAGCTTGTTTCTAAGACTCTCGTCATAGGTCCACAGCGAAAGCGGATATCCGTATTTTGCCGCCGCGGCAGCGTTCACCAGGTCCAGCGGATGCCCATTGTCATCGTCGTATTTTTTCAAAAGCCACGATTTGACCTGCGCGCCCCGATTCTTCAGGGTAACCTTGTAAAAATCATTTTCGACAACAAATTCTGATTCTGACGGCGCTTGCCTCGTCGCGTTTGCCGGTCTCATAACGGGCGCTGGAGCCTGGGATCGCGTAGCCGCTGGCGGATTGTTCGCAGGCGCAGCCTGCATCTGATTCTGGGCCGGTGGGCTCGCGGGCTGCGGCAAATATCGTTTCAGTACCGGCTGAAAAAGCACGATCACCAGAAACGTGAGCGCGAACACGAGCAGTAGCCGCCGCTCCATTCCGGGGTCCTGCTGAGGATTGGGGAATTCAGGCAAATTGGCTTACTCAGTGATTGCAGACTTCCGCCGAAAGGCGACCGGCGTTTCTAGATTTCACTACGGGATCGTAACCGCCCTTCAC
>Ga0066684_10000207_pt1 | contig 18762 bp, 17 predicted proteins | sample GraSoiAngelo_133_FD_62301 | JGI IMG/M metagenome (GOLD analysis project Ga0066684, IMG submission 62301) | Grasslands soil microbial communities from the Angelo Coastal Reserve, California, USA - 14_0929_05_20cm | ecosystem: Environmental > Terrestrial > Soil > Grasslands | place: USA... | reverse complement strand
ACGGCCGTATCACAGCCTGGGTCGCTGGCGCCGACTACCTGATTGGTTTCAAAGTGAGGGGCGGATCCGCGGATCCGCCCCTCGGGCTCTCCGCCCCTCAGCAGCTGCGCCCGAGCAGCCCGTAGCGTTGCTTCAAGCGGAGCACGCGCAGCGCGGCGTCGTCTACTCGGGCGCGGAAGCCGGCGTCCTGCCCGGCGCGGGCCAGCATCGCCTCAGCCATCGGCGCGGCCAGCGCGGCGTACTTGATGTCGATGAGGTCGCCGCCGGCCGCGACGAAGTCGACCGCCCGCCGGCCGGCGGGGATGCCGGCCACCTCGGCGGCCGCGCCCAGGTCGTCGGCGGCGATCACCCCCGAGAAAGCCATCCGCCCGCGCAGCAGGTCGTGGATGACCACGGGCGAAAAGGCCGCCAGATGGTCCGGATCGATCTTCGAATAGGTCGCGGTGGAGACCATCACGAGGTCGGCGCCGGCGGCGATGCCGGCCGCGAACGGCTCCAGGTAGGGATCGTCGGCGGTTGTCTCCGGGTCAACGACGCCGGCCGCGAAGTCGGTGTTTCCCTGCACTCGACCGAGCCCCGGAAAGTGCTTGATCGTGACCGGCTCCCCGGCGTCGTGCATGCCCTGGATGAATGCCACTCCATGGCTGCTGACGGTGGTGGTGTCGCCTCCGAATGCTCGGTGGAGCGCTCCGATCGGCTGGTTGCGCTCGTCCTGGCCGGGCGGCACCGTGTCCATCACCGGAGCCACCTCGAGGTTGATTCCGGCCGCCCGCAGCTCACGGCCCCACCCGGCCGCTTCGCCGCGCAGCCGCGCCGGATCGAGCCGGCCCTGTTCCGAGGCAGGTGGAATCGCGGTGAAGCCGGCACCGTGGAATTGATCGATCTGGCCGCCCTCCTGGTTGGCCGCCACCAGGAACTGGATGCCGCCCGTGGTTTCGGCGCTGGCCAGCGCCTGGACCGCGGCGGACACGGCGCGGACCTGCTCCAGGGGGGCGCTTGACAGCTCGGTAAACCAGACGGAGCCTGCGTGCTGATCGCGCACCGCGGTCTGCTCCTCCGGGCCCAGCTGATTGTCGCGAAGGCCGATCCAGAGCAGCTGGCCGACACGCCGTGGCTCGTCCAGTGCGGCGAGACGTTGCTGAGCGCAGTCCAGCTCGGCGCTCGGGATTGGGGTGGGCACCGGCGAGCCGGCGGCCGGCCGGGCGGCGTGCGCCGGTGGTGCGCATGCCGCGGCCAGGACCGGGATGGCCGTCAAGACGGCCGTCAACAACGTTCGTGAGTCAGCCAGCACCCCGACTCTAAAGGCGAGGATCAGGCAGCCAACGGCACCTCCTCGGGGACCGCTTCTCCTACGCCTCGGCGACTAGGCCTGCAGACCTATGCTGAACGTCCCCAGGTAGCCGCCGGCCCCGTCGGAACCGAGCTTGACCAGCAGCTGTGCGCCGCTGTTGTTGTTGCCGGTGTACACCATGTCGTTCGCGTTGCGGACCTCCCGCGCCGGCCGGCTGGAGTAGGGCGCCGCTGCATAGACCAGGTCGGTGGCGGCGTCATCGAAGAAGACCTGCGATGTGAACTCATAGGTCTTCTGGCCTCCGCTGAAGGCGCGGATCTTGAAGTGGACGTGCACGGCGCGGCCCATGTACCAGCCGGGATAGATGGTCTGGAAGCGCGCCATGCCCTTGTCGTCGGTCAGCTGGTAGCCGCGGAGGTAGTTCTCCCCGACCGACCGCTGCGCGCTCTCGTCCGAGTACACGCCGTCGGCGTCGCAGTGCCAGACGTCGACCTGGACGCCGGGCCAGGGCTGGCAGCCCGAACCGTTCATCCGGTAGACGCCGAAGGCGAGCGTGAGCGCGGTGCCGGGGCGCAGGTTGGCGCCGGAGGCGTCGGCGCGGATGTCGGAACGGTTCAGCTTCTCGTCGACGAAGTAGGGCCCTTCGGTTTCGGCGGGGGTGACCACGCAGGCCGGCACGGGCGCCGCTTCCGGCGCCGCGGTGGGTGTGGGAGACGGCGCCGGCGTGGACGTGGCCGGGGGCGTGGGCGAAGCCGCGGAGAGGGGCGATTTTCCCGTGCAGGCCGCCACCACGGCGCCCGCCACCAGCATCAGCCCCGAGATCAGCGCCCGGCGCCTGGTTACCGCCACGCGAGCAATTGAACGCCGGGCGCCTGTGAAATCGCTGTGGCTTTAGTCCTCGCGCGGCTTCGGCGTTGCCTCCAGCAGCGGCCGGATCAGCTCGACCGGGACCGGGAAGACGATCACCGAACCCTTTTCCGTGCTCATGTCGAGCAGGGTCTGCATGTAGCGCAGTGCCAGCGCTGCCGGCTGGGTCGAGATGACCTGGGCGGCGTTGGCCAGCGTTTGCGCGGCGCTGAACTCGCCCTCGGCGGCGATGATCTTGGCGCGCTTCTCGCGCTCGGCCTCCGCCTGGCGGGCGATCGCGCGCTGCATGGTCTGCGGCAGCTCCACGTCCTTGACCTCGACCGCGCTGACCTTGATGCCCCAGGGCTCGGTCTGCTGGTCGATGATCTGCTGCAGGTCCTGGTTGATGCTCTCGCGCTTGGCCAGGAGGTCGTCCAGGCTGTGCTGCCCGAGCACCGCGCGCAGCGTGGTCTGGGCGATCTGCGACGTGGCCACGCGGAAGTTGAACACCCGCGTCACCGCCGAGCGGGCGTCGACCACCTGGAAGAAGATCACGGCGCTGACCTTCACCGTCACGTTGTCGATCGTGATCACCTCCTGAGGTGGAACCTCGAGCGTGATCACCCTGAGGTCGATCTTGGTGAGCCGGTCGACACCGAAGGGCAGGATCAGGAACAGCCCCGGACCCTTCAGGTTGATCAGCCTCCCGAGCCGAAAGACGACGCCGCGCTCGTACTCGCGCGCGATCCGGATGCTGTTGAACGCGATCACCAAGAGGATCAACAGGACGACCGCAACCGGGATCGCGACTTCCAACTACGTCCCTCCCTCGACCGGAGCCACCTGCAGCTCGAGTCCCTTGCGATCCACCACCCTGACCCGAGACCCGGCCGGGATCTCGGCGCCGGCGGCGGTCGCCCGCCACAGCGAGCCGTCCACCCACACCAGGCCCTGGGGATGCAGCGGCTCGCGCACCTCGCCGATCTCCCCGATCAGCCGCTCGGCACCCACGAAGGCGGGGCGGGAGCGGGCCGCGATCGCCTTGCGCAGCACGACGCCGAACAGCGCGAGCGAGGCCAGCGCACCCAAGAGCGTCACCCAGGGGCTCACCCCCAGGCCTACGGGCCCGGTGTTGATCAGCAGCGCCGAGCCCAGCAGCATGGCGATCACGCCACCGGCCGTCAGGATGCCGTGGGTGGGGGCCTTGATGTCGGCCACGAACAGCCCGAACGCGAAGAGGATCAGCAGCACCCCGCCGAGGTTGATCGGGAGCCCGACCAGCGCCACCAGCGCCAGCACCCCGCTGATCACGCCCACCACACCGGGCAGGATGGCGCCCGGCGTGGTCAGTTCGACCAGGATCCCGAAGGCCGCCAGCAGCAGCAGGAGGTAGGCCACGTTGGGGTCGATGAGGGCGTGCAGCCACTGCTGGGACCACGGCATCGGGTAGTCCTCGATGCGGGCGCCGGCCAGCGCGAGCTGGACCTGGCTGCCGTCAGGCCGCTTCAGCGTGCGGCCGTCGAGCGCCCGCAGGAGCGAGGCCACATCGGCCGCCTCCAGATCTGCGACGTGCAGATCCACAGCCTGTTCGGCGTTGATGTTGACGCTCTCCCGCACCGCCTTCTCGCACCAGTCCGCGTTCCGGCCGTGCACGGTGGCGAGGTTGCGGACCCGGGTCACCGCGTCGTTCAAAACCTTCTTGCCGAGGTCCCCGGTCAGGTCGCTGCCGCCGGCCTGTATGGGATGCGCCGAGCCGAGGTTGGTGCCGGGCGCCATCGCCACCAGGTCGGCCGCCTGGTCCACGAAGAGACCGGCGGAGTCCGCGCGCGCGCCCGCCGGATAGACGAAGGCGACCACCGGCACCCGGGAATTGAGCAGCGCCGTGATGATCGTGTCCATCGACTGGGAATCGCCGCCCGGCGTGTCGGTGACCAGCAACAGCGCGGACGCTCGCTCGCCCGCGGCCCGGGCCACTGCTTGCTGGAGATAGCCGGCGGTGACTCCGTTGATCTCGCCATCGAGGTGAGCCTGGAGCACCGGCGGTGAGGCGGCCCCGGCGCGGACCGGCTGCAGCAGGAGCGTCGCCAGGGCGCCCAGCATGGCCATGCGGGTCCAGCGCATCGCTGTCCCCATCATGGACCGCGCGAGGGCGGACGGTTAGCCCGCCAGCTCGACCTCGGTCAGCAGCACCCGTTTGCTGGTGGTCAGCCGGCCCGCCACGTCCGCGTTGTAGGTGCCCGAGGTGGGGGCCACGTCCGCGTAGTCGCCGCCCACCGCAATGCTGACCTGGTTGAGGCCGCCGCGGCTGGCGTGGGTGGGGTCGAACGGCCAGGCGATGGCCTCGCCGGTGCCGTCATCGGCCGGCAGCAGAACCTCGACCCAGGCGTGGGTGCCGCCTTCCCCGATCAGGTGCCCGGAGACGTAGCGGGCGGGCAGGTGGCAGGCCCGGCAGAGGGCCAGCATCACGTGGGCGTAGTCCTGGCAGACGCCTCGGCCCAGCGCCAGCGCCTGGGCGGCCGTGGTGCTGACGTCGGTGAGTCCGGCCTGGTAGCTCATCGCCTGGTAGACCCAGTCGTTGATGCGGTCGGCCAGTTCAAGTCCCCAGGGCGCAGACCGAGCGAGCTCGGCAGCGGCAGCCTGCAGCCGCTCATCGGCGGCGGTCAGTCGTGTCGGCTCCAGCAGGTAGGCGGCGCTCAGCCAGCCGTCCGCGAGGCGGTGGGGCTCGCTGGCGCGGCGCTCGACGCGGACCTCGGCCCGGAACTCGATCCTGGCCACGACCTCCGGCGCCAGCACGTCGACGACCAGGTTGCCGAACTCGTCGAACCGGTCGCTGACCAGCGTGCCCGAGCCGTCGACCTCCAGGCGGTGGTCGAGCCGGCGCTGGTCCCCGAAGCGCTCGGGCGGGATCACGACCAGGCGATGCCGGAGGTCGCGGATGGGCGCCGGGTAGTCGTAGCGAAAGCTTTGCTCGACCAGATAGGAGACGCGGCGCGCGGCCGCCCAATCCATGCTCACGCGGCTACATCCGCCCAGACTTGGAGAGACTCGAATCGAGCCGGACCGTAGGTGGTCATCATCGCCACGTCGAGGGCATCGCGGCCCCGGCCGATCAGGACGCGCCCGGTGCGGCGCTGGTTGTTGCGGGGATCGAACGTCCACCAGCGGTCGCCCAGCCAGACCTCCATCCAGGCCGCGAAGTCCATCGGTGAGTCGGGCGGCGGCACCCCGATGTCGGGCAGGTAGCCGAAGACATAGCGCGCCGGCACATTCAGAGCTCGGCAAAAGGTGACCGCCAGGTGCGTGAGGTCGCGGCAGACGCCGACCCGGTCACGGTAGACGTCGACGGCCGTCGTCTTGGGGTTGCTGGTGCCGTACTGGAAGCGCACGTTTTCGTGCACCCAATCGCAGACGGCCTGCACCCGCGCGAAGCCCGCCTCCGTCTCGCCGAACAGCTTCCAGGCTTCATCCATCAGCAGATCCGAGAGGCAGTAGCGGCTGGGCAGCAGGAAGTGGAGCACCTCCCCGGGCAGTGCCTCGACCGCCAGCTGAGGCGCCTCCGAGGCGTCGGGGTCGAGTGCGTCCGGCACTTCGCACACAGCGTCATAACGGATCTGGAGCTCACCTTCCGGCATCAGCAGCCGCTTCACGCCGTTGCCGTAGACGTCGTCGTATTCGTCCAGCGGGAGCACCGGTTCGGTGGCCCAGGTTTCGCTGACCAGGCGGTGCGCGGCGTCGGTACGCGGGCGGACCTGCACGATCGCCGGGCTGGGGGCCGTCACCTGGTAACGGAACTCGCAGCCGACGCGCAGGCTGATCGTCTTCTCTGCGGTCCGAATGGCGGAGAAACTATACCGGTGGCAGCACGGCGGGCCCTCGGCGATGGCTACCGGCAAAACGGCTTCTACGACGAGATGTTCGCGGGTCCGGCACAGCCGCGCGCCGCTTATCGGCGCATCTACGAGCGACTCAGCCAGCTCGGCGCGCCGGAGCTGGCGCGCCGCCACCAGGTGGCGATGGGCATGCTCCGCAACCACGGCATCACCTTCGCCGTGTATCCCGACGAGCAGGGCATCGAGAAGGTGTTTCCCTTCGACGTGATCCCCCGCGTGATCTCGGCGCGGGCCTGGAGGCGGCTGGAGGCCGGGCTGCGCCAGCGCGTGCAGACGCTCAACCATTTCCTGGAGGACATCTACGGGCGCAAGCGCATCCTGCGCCAGCGGGCGATCCCGCCCGAAGTGGTGCTTTCGAGCCCCCAGTACATGCGCGAGATGGACGGTTTTCCGGTGCCCCAGGGCATTCACTGCCACATAGCCGGCATCGACCTGGTGCGCGACCAACGCGGCGATTTTCTCGTGCTCGAAGACAACCTGCGGACGCCCTCCGGCGTGTCGTACGTGCTGGCCAACCGGCAGGTCATGAAACGCGTGCTGCCTGACCTTTTCGCCGGTTATCCGGTGCGCCCGGTCGAGGGTTACACGCATCTCCTGCTGCGCAACCTGCGCTGGCTGGCTGCGCGCGAAGCGGCCGAGCCGACCGTCGTCCTGCTCACGCCCGGCATCCACAACTCCGCCTACTACGAGCACCTCTACCTGGCGCGGCAGATGGGGATCGAGCTGGTCGAAGGCACCGACCTGCTGGTCGACCGCGACCAGGTTTTCATGCGCACCACGCGCGGCCTGCGCCGGGTTCACGTGATCTACCGCCGCGTCGACGACGAATGGCTCGACCCGGTCTTCGGCCGCCCGGATTCCATCGTCGGCGTGCCCGGCCTGGTCGCTGCCTACCGCGCCGGCGGCGTGGTGCTCGCCAACGGCATCGGCAACGGCGTCGCCGATGACAAGGCCGTTTACTCGCTGATCCCGACCCTCATCAAGTACTACCTGGGCGAGGACCCGATCCTCCCCAACGTGCCCACGTACCTGTGCGCGCTGGACGACCAGCGCCGGCATGTCCTGGCGCACCTGGAGCAGATGGTGGTGAAGACAGTCGATGGTTCCGGCGGTTACGGAATGCTGATCGGCCCCGAGTCGAGCCGCCGCCAGCAGGAGGCCTTCCGGCGCCAGATCGAGGCCCACCCGCGCGCCTTCATCGCCCAGCCGGTGGTCTCGCTCTCGGTGCAGCCGGTGCTCGATGGCAGCCGGCTGCGGCCCTGCCACCAGGACCTGCGGCCCTTCGTGCTGAGCGGTCCCGACGTGGACGTGATCCCGGGCGGCCTAACCCGAGTCGCACTCAAGGCGGGCTCGCTGGTGGTCAACAGCTCGCAGGGTGGCGGCAGTCGCGACACCTGGGTGCTGGGCGCCCTGGGCTCCGGGGACTCCGAGGTTGCTTAGCCGCGCGGCCACCTCGCTCGCCCTGCTCGGCAGGATGCTGGAGCGCTCCTATCACCTGGCGCGCATCCTGGAGGTGCACGTCGCGCTCTCCCTGGATCGCCGGGACGAGCCTGGGGCCGGCTTCTGGAACGCTCTCCTGGAGCTCGCGGGCTGGCCGCCGCCCGGCAGCGTGGACCGCCGTGAACAGGCCACCGAGCTGGTGGTGGCAGGCTCAGCCGGACCTTCGGTGCGGCGCAGCGTGGCCGCCGCGCGCACCGCCGCCCAGGCGGTGCGGCCCTCACTACCGAGTGAGCTCTACGAGGCCGTCAACGCGCTCCATTGGCGGCTCCAGGAAGACGGCTGGGACAGCGACCTGCACGGATACCTGATGGACGTGCAGATGACGGTGCACCTGGTCGACGCCCTCCTCGAGGACGCCATGAGCCACGATGAGGCGCGCGACTTCGTGCGCCTGGGCAAGTTTCTGGAGCGCGCGGACAACGTGGTCGCGCTGGTGGTGCGCAAGTCGGTGGAGCTGGCCGAGGCGCCCGAGGACGCACTGGAGTGGACGGCCGTGCTCAAATGCTGCTTTTCCTTCGAGTCCTACCGCGCCCGCTACTCGGCGCCCGTCACGCCGGAGCAGGTGGTCGGATTCCTGCTCCTGGACCCCGACCTCCCGCGCTCGGCGCGCTTTGCCGTCAACGCCGCTCAGGAGTCGGTGCGACGGATCGACGAGCGCGCGGGCTCCCGGCCTCGACGCCTGCTGGCCGGCCTGCACAACCTGTTCGAGAACGCCGATGCCGCACAGGTGGCGCGCCGGCCGCGGGAGTTCGAGGTGGACTTCCGGGCACTGCGCCAACCCCTGGAGGAGGCGCTGGCCGCGACCTACTTCCGGCCCAGCCGGGTGGCCTCGGCGGTGCCCGCCGGCGAAGGCGGGGGGCGGGTGCCACAACAGCAGCAATGAGCCGTTTCGAGATCATCCACGAGACGCGCTTCGAATACAGCGCCCCCATCTCGGAGACCGTGATGGAGCTGCGGCTGCGGCCGCAGGACGGCGGAGGCCAGCGCTGCCTCGACTTCCATCTCGAGGTCGAGCCCCGCGCGGGCATCCGCGGCTATCGCGACGGCTACGGCAACCAGGTCCACTACTTCAACCTGCTGCGGGACCACCCGCGGCTCCGGGTGACCAGCCGGTCGCTGGTGGAGACCGGCCTGCCGGCCCGCAGAGAGGTGGACGGCGCCGCCCTGGTTCTGGACTACCTGCGCCCACGCCCGCCGGCCGGTGACGTGCCCGGTGTGCGCCGGCTGGCGGCCCGCCACCGGCCGGCCACCTCGGAGCCGGCCGCCATGGAGGCAGCGCTGGACAGCCTGGCACTGGCCATCAGCCGCGATTTCGTCTACGACACCACCGTCACCACCGTCTACAGCTCCGTGGAGCAGGTGCTGGAGCTGCGGGCGGGCGTTTGCCAGGACTTCGCCCACCTGTTCATCGCCGCCGCGCGCGCTCTGGGTGCGCCCGCGCGCTACGTCAGCGGCTATATCCACGTGCCCGGGCCCGAGGCTCTCACCGAAGGCGCCTCCCACGCTTGGGCTGAGGCTTGGGTTGAGGGTCGGGGCTGGCTTGGCTACGACGCCACCCACCCGGTGCGCGCCGGCGCCAACCACGTGCGCGTGGCGGTCGGCCGCGACTACCGCGACGCGGCGCCCACTCGCGGGGTCTACGTGGGCGCGGCGACCGGAGCGATGGAGGTCAGGGTCAGCACCCGCCCGGTCTAGAAACTCTTGCACCGGGCCCGGGCGCCTCCGCTCGGGCCCTTTTCTGCCTCTAGAGGGTGCACGGGCGGGCGGGTGTCTGCTAGGGTGCCCGGGGCCCGGTCGGGGTAGGTCGGGCCCGCTTCCACTACATGCGCACACTCCTTGCAATGGCTCTTGCCGTGGCTTCCCTGGCCGCCGTCTCAGTACCTGCGGCCGCGGACGATGAGGCGAACGTGCGCGGCCGGCTGGCCACCGTGGCCGAGCAGATGGCGGCCAACCAGCAGGCCATCGCACGGCTCCAGGCCCAGGTCGCCGATCGCCAGCAGCGGATCGAGCGCGAGCGCGCCCAGCTCCGCCTCCTGGCCCGAGCGATCTACGCGCAGCCCGACAGCACGCTGGTCCTGGTTGCGCAGTCGCCCTCGCTGAGCGATGCCGTGACCCGCCTCAACGACCTGCTGAGCGCGGGCGATCGTGCCCGGTCCACCAAGGCCGCCCTCGACCGCGACCTCTACGCCCTGCAGTCGCAGCGCCTGGAGCTGCAAGCCCGGGAGGCGAGTCTCGAACAGCAGAAGGCCGACCTGGACGCCGAGTACGCGCGGCTGGTGGCTCAGGCCGAGGCCGCGGCTGCGGCGCGCCGTGCTGCGCCCCCGCCGCCGCCGGCGCCCCGGCTCCCACCGGCGCCGGCCGCCGCGCCGGCCGGTGACATCCCGTCGTTGATCCTGGCCGCCTGGGCGCCGCTGGGCTCGGCCACCGCGCAGTGGGCGGTGCGGCTGGCGCAGTGCGAGTCAGGCCTCAACCCCTACGCCGTCAATCGCTACAGCGGCGCGGCGGGGCTGTTCCAGTTCCTGGCCACCACCTGGGCGGGCACGCCCTGGCGGGCGCAGTCGCCCTTCGACGCCTCCGCCAACGCGCAGGCCGCCGCCTGGCTGTACTCCAAGTACGGCGCCGGCCAGTGGAGCTGCCACCCCGCCTAGGGTCTAAGACTCCTCCCCGCTCCGCGGGGAGGTGCCGAGCGCAGCGAGGCGGAGGGGGGCGCTGGTCAGCCGATGATGCGCTGCGTTCGCAAATCTGCGAGCTCGGCCCTTCCCAAGCCCAACACTTCCGTCAACACCTCAGCCGTGTGCTCGCCCAGGTCGGGCGCCCGTCGCGGCGGCAGCCGGGGCGCGGCCCCGAACTGCACCGGCGAAGAGGTTGCGGGCCAGCGCCCCACGCCCGGCTGCTCGATCTCCGCGAACATCGGGTTCTCGCGCAGGCGCGGCTCCTCGGCCACCAGTTGCTGGAAGGTCCGGTAGGGTCCCCACAGCACTTCGTGGCGGTCAAATGCATCCGCCACCTCGGCCAGCGTGCGACCCGCCACCCAGGGCTCCAGCACTGCCCAAACCTCGGTCCGGCGCTGGAAGCGGACATCCTCACGTACGAACTCAGCCGGGAAGTCCATGCCCACGGCCACGCACAGTGACCGCCACTGCCGCGGCGTGAGCGCCAGCACCATCAGGTGGCGGCCGTCGCGGGTGCGGACGTCGCGGCCCAACGTCCCATAGGTGTCATTGCCGACGCGGGGGCGGGGCTCCGCCTCCAGCACCGCCTCGGCGACCGCGCCCAGGTGCGCGGTCACGGCCAGCGCCACGTCGGCCAGGCTGATGCCGACCCGCTGGCCGGCGCCGGTAAGGCGGCGGTGGCGATCGGCGGCCAGTAGAGCCGCCGCGGCCAGGAACCCGGTGGCCACGTCCCAGGCCGGCAGCACGTGGTTGACCGGCCCCTCCAGCTCGGCGGGCCCGGTCACGAACGGCCAGCCGGCGGCGGCGTTGACGGTGTAGTCGACGGCCGCGCTTCCATCCGGGTTGCCGGTGATGGCCACCAGCACCAGGTCCGGCCGCCGGGCCGAGAGCTCTTCCCAGGAAAGGGCGCCCGCCGGCAGGTTGGTGAGCACGGTGCCCACGGCTCCGGCCAGCGCGGCCAGCAGCTCGCGACCGCGCGCGGAGCGCGCGTCGAGCGTGACCGAGCGCTTGCCCTGGTTGAGCCCGGCCCAGTAGAGAGAGCGGCCCGCATGCAGCGGCCAGCGGTCACGGTCGATGCCGCCGCCCACGGGGTCGACCCGGATCACGTCGGCCCCCATGCCGGCCAGGGTGGCCCCGCCCAGCGGCGCCGCCACGAAGGCGGAGACCTCGAGCACGCGCAGGCCGGCCAGCACGCTCATGGGTGTGGAAAGAGGGGGGCGCCGGAAGCCTGGTAGCTGCCGCGCCAGCGGCAGGACTCCTGACGCCCCTTACCCAGAGTTTGCCTCGCCGAGCAGCTGCTCCAAGCGGTCCACGTAGCCGGCCATCACCGCGAAGGCCTTGTTCACGGGCTCGGGCGAATTCATGTCGACGCCCGCGGAGCGCAGCACGTCCAGTGGGTAGTCAGATGACCCGGCGGAGAGGAAATCGATGTAGGCCCGCACGGCGTCGCCCTTGCCATCGAGCACGCGCTCGGCCAGGGCGTGGGCGCCGGCGATACCGGTCGCGTACTGGTACACGTAGAAGTTGCTGTAGAGGTGGGTGTGGAACTGCGCCCAGGTGATGCCTGAGCGCTGGCGGTCGAGGTCGGAGCGGTGCTCGACCACGCCGCCATAAACCTCGTCCAGGAGCGAGGCCATGAGATCGGTCATGGCGTCGGCGGTGACGGCCTCCCCGCGCTCCACGCGTTGGTGCAGCTCCAGCTCGAAACGCGCCAGCGAGGGCATGATGAAGAAGTAGCGATGGAAGTTGGCCATCGCTTCCTCGATCAGGTTGACCTGGAAGTCGGGGTCCCGGTTGGTCTGCAGCAGGTGCGCGCGGACCATGGCCTGATGAAAGTTGGACGCCACCTCGGCGATGAACAGCCCGTAGTTGGCGTAGACGTAGGGCTGCCGATTCTTGGAGTACCAGCTGTGCATGGAGTGGCCCAGCTCGTGGGCCAGCGTGCTCATGCTGAAGACGTTGTCGTTGTAGCTCATGAAGATGAAGGGATGGGTGCCGGGCACGCCCATCGAGAACGCGCCCATCCGCTTGCCGCGGTTGGGATAGATGTCCACCCAGCGCTGCTCGAGCGCGCCCTGGCGCAGCGCCGTCACGTACTCCGAGCCCATCGGCTGCAGCCCTTCTGAGATCCAGTCGACGGCCTGCGAGTAGGGAACCGGCGTGCGGGCGCGCCCCAGCGGCGCGCGGGTGTCGAAGACGTAGAGATGGTCGACGTCGAGCACCCGCTTGCGCAATCGCCAGTAGCGGTGCCAGGTGCCCAGGTTGGCCTGGAACGCCGCCAGCACGTTGTGGAAGACCTCGACCGGGATGTTGTTGGGGTCGAGCGCCGCTTCCAGCGAATCGCGGTAGTGGCGGGCGCGGGCGAAGAAGACGTCGCGCCGGATTCCGGTGTTCAGGCTGGCGGCCATGGTCCGGCGCAGCGCCAGGTGGGCGTCGCCGTAGTTCTCCCAGGCCGATCGGCGGACGTCGCGGTCGGGGTGCGTGAGCAGGTCGGCATAGGTGCCCTGAGCCAGCTCGTAGTCGCCGGCCGCGCCGTTGGCGGGCTCGAAGATCAGCTCTGCGTTGGCCAGGATCCCGTGCACGGTGCTGGCCGCCTGCAGCGGTTCGGCCGCCAGGCTCAGCACCTCCTCGACCTCCTCCGAGCGCACGTGCGCCTGGCGCCGGCCGAGGCGGTCGAAGTGATGGTCGTAGATGCGCAGGCGGTCGTGGTCGCGGGCCCAAGACCGGAGCTGCGCGATACCGATCTGCAGCATCTCCGGCTCGGCAAAGGAGAGTGCCGCGTTGACACGCGTGGTCAGGTTGCGCACCCGCTCGGAGCGGGCGCTGGCGGCCTGGTCGGAGCTGTCGACGGCCGTGAACATGGTCGCGTAGACCTGGATCCGGCCCAGGCTGCGCAGCGCGCGCTCGGCGGCCTCGAAGTAATCGGCGACCGCATCCGGCCCCGAGCCCAGGTGGCCCTTGAACTCCTGGAGGTCCGGGATGGTGGCGGCGACACGGTCGAACTCCGCCTCCCATTCCGCCTCGCTGGCGAAGACGCTCTCGGGGTCCCAGGTGTGCTCCTTTGCGACCTCGGAGCGCGCCGGCAGGGTGCGCGCGATCAAGTTTCGCTCAAGACCAGTTGCCGCTCGTCCCCACCGGCGTGCTCCAACATCCTCCAGGGTGTAGAAAAGGCTAGCGGTGTCTGGGGCGCAGGCGATTCAAGACAAGCACCTCGAACTCAACGACGGGACCAAGGTTCATGTCCGGCCACTCCATGCCGAAGACGAAGAGGCGCTGCACGACGCCTTCGCCCGGATGTCGGAACGCAGCGTCTACTTCCGCTTCTTCAGCCCGCTCAAGCGCCTGCCCGAAGAGCTGGCCCACAAGCTGGCGCAGGTCGACGGGGACGTTCGCTTCGCGTTTTGCGCCACCCACCGGCTGGGTCACGAGCACGACGTGGAGCACATCGTCGGGGTGGCGCGCTACGACCGCATCGCAGGGACCAGCGTGGCCGAGGTGGCGGTGGCCGTGGTCGATGATTTCCAGCACCGGGGCCTGGGCTCCCAGCTCCTGACCATGCTGGCGCGGGTTGCGCTGGAGCACGGAATCGACACCTTCACCTTGATCGTGCTGCCCGAGAACCAGGCCATGCTGCGCCTGTTGCGGCGCATGGGCTGGATCCACCAGGCCCGCCTCCACGGCGGGATGTACGAGATCACCTTCCACCTGCCGGCAGAGGCATGACTCCCGACCCCGAGCTCCAGGAGGCGCTGGCGCGCGCCTCGGACTGGGCGCTGCGCTACTTCGAGGACGCGCGCGCGTACCCGGTGCTCTCCCAGGTCGAGCCGGGGTCCATCCGGCAGGCGTTGCCCGGCGCTCCGCCCGAGGAGGGCGAGCCATTGGGCGCACTCCTGGACGACTTCGAGCGGCTGGTGCTGCCGGGGGTAACGCACTGGAACCACCCCCGCTTCTTCGCCTACTTCGGCACCAGTTCTTCCGGCCCCGGCGTGCTGGCCGAGCTGCTGATCGCCGCGCTCAACGTCAACGGCATGCTCTGGCGCACCTCGCCCGCGGCCACCGAGGTGGAGGAGGTGGCGTCGGACTGGCTGCGACAGGCGATCGGCCTGCCGGAAGACTTCAGCGGCGTGATCAACGACACCGCCTCGACCAGCACCCTCTACGCGCTGGTGGCCGCCCGCGAGGCCGCCGGCCTGGACGCCCGCCGGGGAGGCGTCGATGGCCGCCGCCTGCGCTACTACGCTTCGGCCGAAGCCCACTCCAGCGTGGAGAAGGCGGGCCTCGTGATGGGCACCGGGTCGGCGGGCTGCGTGCGCATCCCGGTCGACGCCCAGTTCCGGATGCGGCCGGGCGAACTGGCGGCGGCGATCGCCCGCGACCGCGCGGCCGGATTCACGCCCTTCGCGGTGGTGCCCACCGTGGGGACCACCAGCACGACCTCGATCGATCCGGTGCCCGAGATCGCGGAAATCGCCCGGCGGGAAGGGCTGTGGCTGCACGTCGACGCGGCCTACGGAGGCGCGGCCGCCATCCTGCCCTCCCATCGCCACGTCCTGGCCGGCTGCGAGCAGGCCGACTCGCTGGTGGTCAACCCGCACAAGTGGCTTTTCACGCCGCTCGACTGCAGCGTCCTGTACTGCCGCCGCGAGGACGTGCTCCGGCGCGCGTTCAGCATCGTGCCCGACTATCTGAGCAACCCGGAAGGCGACAGCGTCCGCAACCTGATGGACTACGGCACCTCGCTGGGCCGCCGCTTCCGAGGTCTGAAGCTCTGGTTCGTGCTCCGCGCTTTCGGCCTGGAGCGCGCCCGTCAGGTTCTGGCCGCGCACATCGAGATGGCCCAGCGGCTGAAGGACTGGATCGAGGCCGACCCCGACTTCGAGGTGCTGGCGCCGGTGCCTTTCAGCACGGTGGTCTTCCGCCACCGCGCCGGGGACGAGGCCAACCGGAGCATCGAGGAGGCGGTCAACGGCTCAGGCGTCGCCCTGATCTCGCATACGTCGGTAGGCGGCGCTTACGTCCTGCGTATGGCGATCGGAAACCTGCGCACCACCGAGGCCGACGTGCGCGCCGCTTGGGACGCCGTCCGGGCGGCTGCGGCTCAGTTGAAGGTCAGTTCCCAGACCTCGTCCTCGAATCCCACTTCGTAGCCCAGGCGCCGGTACACCTCATAGGCTCGGGTGGGGTTCTCGGCATCCACATAAAGAGATGAACTGCGCGCGCCGGCCGCGCGCAGGCGGCGCAAGGCCTCGGCCGTGAGGGCCGCGGCGAGTCCCCGTCGCCGGTGCTCGGGCAGCGTGCCCACGATGCCCACCAGCCCCACCGGCTGTGGCCGGCGGTCCTCCTCGTACTCTTCCAGCCCGGAGATCACGAGGGCGGCCGGCCGCCCAGTGGCCGTCACCGCCATCAGTTCCAGGCCGGGCACGAAGCCGGGCGCCGAGCGCCGGCGCTGAAGGGTTTCCAGGCGCCCCCGGCTGTGCCGCCAATGTTCGGCGAAGGCCAGCTCGTAAGCGTCCATCCACTCCTGTTCGCTGATCGCCCCGGCGGTGTCGTCGAGCAGCCGGTAGCCATTGGCCAGCGGCAGGGCCGGAACCGCCAGCAGGTTCGGCCGGTCCATGCGCCAGAACCTGCGGGCCCGCGCGAGTCCGGTGCGCTCCAGGCCGTCGCCGTGGCCCCGGCCGCGCCAGACCTGCACGCCCCAGGCGGCCGAGGCGCGGCTCAACGCGATGCCCCAATCCGCCAGCGGCACCAGCAGCTCGGGGCCGGCGATGATCTCGGCTCGGGCGAGTGTGCCTTCCGGAATCGGGCGGTCGAAGACCAGGACGCCGGCCACCATGGCGCCGTCCTGCTCCACCACCCGGGAGCGGGCCGCCCAGTCGAAGTCGCCCAGCATGCGCTGGAACCAAGCTGCATTGGGGACGCAGTTCACGATCCCCTCGCGCACCAGGCGCTTCATCACCACGCGCAGCGCGCGCAGGTCGCTTGGCTTGCCTGGTCTCATGCCGTGACCCGAGCGACCACGTCCTCCAGGTCGGGCACGCCCGCGCGCAGCATCTCCTCGAGCTGGGTCTCGACCGCGTGTGCGGTCTCCAGGCTGGTGCCGGGCGCCATCTCGGCGACCACGTGCGCGTAGATGGCGCCGTCGCGCGCCGAGAGCTCGACGTCGCGCAGGCGCACCACCTCCTGGTGGCCCTCCACCACCTCCCGCACCCGGCCGGCCACGTCGGCCCGGCGCGCGGTCACGTCCTGGCCGCGGACGACGTCCGGTTCCAGCGGCTCGAGGTGGATGTCGATCCGCGAGGCCTCCGGAAGCTCACGGCGCAGCGCCGCCTCCAGCCCGCTGCTGATGGCCGTCGCCTCGCGCAGCGAGATATGGCCGGGCAGCTTGGCATGCATGGTCAGGTGCAGGCTGCCGTCGCCCTCGAGCTCCACGGTCACGTTGTGCAGGTCGCGCACGGTGCCGTCGCGGGCGGCGGCCGCGTGCACGCGCTCGACCAGGTCGGCGGCGCGCACGTCGGACTCCACCTCCAGGGTGAGGGACAGATTGGGCAGGTCGCGGGCCACCGCTTCCCGCACGTCCTGGCGCAGCGCCTCTGCGCCCTCGACCGAAAGCGTGCGCCGCGCCGACAGCCGCACGTCGCCGAGGAGGTGGGAGCCCGAGTGGCGCACCCGGACCATCTTCACGTCGCGCACGCCACCCACACGCCGGATGGCGCCCGCCAGCTGCCGCTCGACCTCCTCTGGTGAACGGTCGATCAGAATGTCGCCCGAGCGACGCAGGAGGATGATCGCCGCCCGCGCGATCACGCCGGCCACCAGCAGCGCGGCGACCGAGTCGGTCCAGGTGTAGCCCAGCCGGACCCCGATCAGGCCGAGCAGCACGCCAAGCGAGGAGAGCACGTCGGCCGAGCGGTTAGTGGCACTCGCCTCCAGCGCGGCGCTGCCGGCCCGCCGTCCGACCGCCCGGAGCAGCCAGGCGCGCACGGTCTCGATAAGCATGCCTGCGACGAGCAGCGCGATCGCATACCACGCCGGGTTCACGGGATGGCTCCCGGTCAGCAGGCGGTTGACGGCCGCGTAGGCGATGCCCAGCGCCGTGAAGACCAGCAGGAGTCCCTCGGTGAACGCGGCCAGGTTCTCGGTGCGGCCGTGTCCCCAGGGGTGGCGTCGGTCGGCGGGCTTGGCCGCAGTGCGCACGGCCAGCATGGCGAAGCCTGAGGCGGCGCCGTCCAGCAGCGAGTGCGCGGCCTCGCTGAGGATGCCCAGGCTGCCGGTGAGGAGGCCCACCGCGAGCTTGGCCACGACCATGACGACATCCACCGCGAAGGACGTGCCGGCGACCAGTTGGGGCCGTCGGGCGAGCGCCGAAACGACCATCGCCGTCCTATTAGACGCCATGTTTAGGGCGCTTTTCGGAGTGGTAACCGAATCTATGGAGCCCCAAAACTCAATTTCATTAAGGAGGTGTTGTGAACCGATGAGCACGGTTCGGTGGTGGACTCCGACCGACCTTTTTCAGGTCACCCGCAACATGGACAGGCTGTTCGACCAGTTCCTCGGCTATGGCGGCACCTCGGCCCCGGCCGCCGAGAACGGCGGCGGCTTACCCACCTACACACTGCCGGTGGACATCCTGGAGACGCCCGACGCCTACGTCCTGACCGCTCCCGTGGCCGGGTTCGCGCCCGACCAGGTCGAGGTCACTTACGAGGACGGCGTCCTCACCATCGCGGCCCAGGCCCAGCCACTGGAGGTCCAGGGGACCTGGCTGCGTCAGGAGCGGCCCTTCGGCTCCTGGTACCGGCGCCTGCAGCTGCCGCAGCAGGTGCAGGCCGGCAAGATCGGCGCGGCCTTCGACAACGGCCTGCTGACGGTCACGGTGCCCAAGGAGCAGCGGCCGGAGCCGGTCAAGATCAAGATCGGCGGCGGCCAGAAGCAGCCGGCGCTCAAGTCCTGACGCTTACCTGATCAGTGCGGCGGTTCGGCTCAGCTCCTCGGCTGAGCCGAACGCCACGATCAGGTCCCCCTCGTGGAGCCGGAACTCGCCGTCCGGGTCGATGACCAGGTCGCCGTCCTTGCGGCGCACCGCCAGCAGGTGCGCCTGCTCGTTGCCGAATGCTCCGAGCTCGTCCAGCGTGCGGCCGATCGCACCGTAGTCCGGGCGCACGATCAGCTCTTCGACGCCGACCGGGGTGTCGCCGTGCTGGAGGAAATCCATAACTTCGACCAGGGCCGGCCGCAGCGCCAGCTCGGCCATCATGTGGCCCGCCATACGGTAGGGCGAGATCACACGGTCGGCGCCGGCCAGCTCGAGGCGCCGGATCGATTCCGGCCGCCCGGCACGGGCCAGCACGTACAGGTCCTTGCGCACGGCCTTCGCCGCCAGCACGATGTAGACCGCCCGCTCGTCGGAATCCACCGCACAGATGAGCCCGCGCGCGCGCTCGATGCCGGCCTGCTTCAAGACCTCCTCAGAGGCGGCGTCGTCGGCCACGTGTAAGCGGCCCTCGTGCTCCAGCCGGGCGATGGCTTCGGGGTTGTTGTCGATCGCGATGCAGCGCACGTT
>Ga0066684_10000206_pt1 | contig 18773 bp, 15 predicted proteins | sample GraSoiAngelo_133_FD_62301 | JGI IMG/M metagenome (GOLD analysis project Ga0066684, IMG submission 62301) | Grasslands soil microbial communities from the Angelo Coastal Reserve, California, USA - 14_0929_05_20cm | ecosystem: Environmental > Terrestrial > Soil > Grasslands | place: USA... | reverse complement strand
GCAGATAATGATGGCCGTGCCATTTTTGACCTACCCAAAAACCTGGAAGCAGATAACCTCCCCTGCAACTTTGCATCAATGCTCTCCGGCGCGATGTGTTTGAGAATAGCTTTGGCCGCGAGTAATCAGGTCGACTTTTCGCTGATCCATGTTCAGACCGACAACCGTTGCTCCCGAGCGCGCGAATTGGAGCGCTAACGTCAAGCTAACATAGCCGAGGCCGACAAATAAAAATGGTCACATACTTAGGCGCCAGGCCGAACTAGCCCCAATACCCCCCGCCAGGCTAAACAATTACGTCAGCCGGCACGCGCCAGGCGCACTCGTGCTACAACTGGGATCAAAGAGCCGAGGCTCAAGAGCATGAAAGTGCTGCCCATGTCGGGAACAATGTCAACCGGCACGCCAGGACCAACCCCGAACGGTCGTCCCGGCTCAGAGTTAAGCGAAAACTGAGCGCCAGTGATGGAAATCGATGAATTCACTGGGAGTGTAAGATCGAAATGCACATCATAGAAATCGAGTGGGTGCTGAAGTTCGTTGGAGAAAAAGGGAAACAGACCAGCTGCCATGGTACCATCGCTTCCGGACGCGCTGCCCAGGATTTGTGGCGAGTGAAGTGGATTACCATTTTGATCGCTCAAAAACCCGGTACCGTCGAGAAATCCCACTAATCCAGTGCCACTCGTTTGCAGGGTAAGCAGCGTAGAAAATGACTCACTCGTGAGCGTGAATAACCGCACAAACTCCGCATTTGTGAACGTGAAATCGAGCGAGATGTTTTGACCTGCCAGCGACAACCCATTGAGAGCACTAAAGGAAGTCACAACTTCCGAGGTGATGTTCCCCGCGGGGCCTAAATCGAGGCTGATCGCAACTGCTTTGATCGTAGGGGGAAAAAATGCTGCATAAATTATAACTCCTATCGCTAAGGCATGCCTGTAGCGCGTCAACTCGCTAAAAGTTGTGGGTGTTTGCATTCCGTAATACCTTCTGTTGATGCCGCTGGTGATGGGATAACATATCAGAAAATCAAGGATCAGAGCAAGATTTTCTTGTCGCGCGTCCAGCATTTGTGGCGGTTACAGTCGTCTTAGGGATTCCGACGGGTAGATGATCGCATCGGGCCAGCCCATTTTCGCTTCGATAAGGCGATCTCCCGCTTCACCCGTCACCTTCCACGAGGCGCCTGGTCGGTATTATGCGCCGAGGGTTACGAACAATCTGGACGACCCATTTTGATTAATTCCGTCGGCACATCCGTTTTCTTCAAGAGGTCGGCCCCGACGCTTGCAGCTGTGTTGTAGTCATGATGTACCCGCCCTTGCCGACGACAGGGCCTCCCGTGGTAATAATCAGCGATAGGAGCTGTGTCGGAACTCGGCTGCTGCGGCCTTGATGGCATGAGGTGGACCCATCCTTCGACGACGAGAACGTCTGCATCAACACGCTGGGTCACGGCCAGAGACGAATAACGGTCAAGATTCCAAACAGGGCAAGGCCAGCGGCGACAGCAACGAGCAGACATTTCCCTCCCAGCGGTCGCGGCGAATCACCCGTCCACCTAAAGCGACACGCTTTGGTGCCGTCGTAGAACGAGAACGGATGTTAGCGGCACCTCCTTTCAAGTCGCATCTCTAGTTCTGCAGATTTATGCATGGCATCCGGCGATAAGGTTAGAGTAGACGCGTTCGGTGACTGTAGCGACCTTTTCCCAGGAATACTCCGCGTTGGCGTACTCCTGAATCAGCGGCCGTTGTTGGTCGAGTTTCCAAAAAAGCTCACTGCTAAAGTAGCGTTCTATTGTTTTACCTAGGTCGACTGAATCGCACGGCGCAGATATGAACCCCGTCTGACCTTCGACTATTGTTTCCTTTAAGGATCCAACGTTCGTAGCAATAACCGGTAAACCGAAAGTATAAGCCAAAAAATGCACCCCACTTTGAAAGATGTGGGTGTATGGCAAGACTAGCACGTCGGCAGCCTTGAAGTACACCTCGATCTCCTCGTCCGGAATATACTCTATCCGCTGGATTATGCGCGCCCCGACTCCGCTGCGAGTGATGACAGAACTCATTTCCTTCCAGTAGGCGCCGTTCCATTTCGGTTGACCAGCTATAATCAGTCGGTAACGACTACACTTCTTTAGAAGCTCGGATAGCGCATCGAGCAGGAACTCAAGGCCTTTATAGGGCGCAATTTGCCCGAAAAACAGCATTGTAAAATCCCCGCGTTTTACTCCAAGCCGCCGCCTGGCCTCACCTGCTGAGAGCGCAGTGAGGGGTACAATATTATTGATACCATATGGGATGACACTGATTTTATCACTTGGCACGCCAAAATCCGATACGAGCTCAGCCTTCATCTTGTCTGTGTGGACAAAAATGTGATCGACAAGATGGTATTGAAGGTAGAGCGTTGACCGGTTAAGCCAGTTATCCACGCGGTCCCGTTTCGCGGCATTTACATTGTGAGCCGTAAATATAAGCCGCCTTCGGAATAGCTTATAGTAGAACAGCAAGACCGTTCGATCAAAGAGCTCCAACTTATTGTTCCATAAAATGTGGAACACCGTTGCTCGTGCGGTCGCCCCAAACCAAAGAAGTCGCGAATAGTACAGCGCGATTCGACCCATTTTTTTGATCAGCGACGCCTTCGGATTCTGATCTCCGCGTAGGTTTAGAAAATTAATTCTCGGATTACCATCCAGCGTTGGACTCGCCAGCTGATCACTGCCAATGAAATCGATGAAAACGTTCTTGGTCGTAAGAGCGGTTGCCAGTCCGAACGCGTAATGTTTGTCGCCACCTCCGGTGAGGAGCGCTATCCGCGTGACATTCGTTTCTTCCCCTACGGAATTACGCCTTTGTCTCAATCTTTGCACTTGCAGGCGGAAGAATCACTGATTCTGGCTAGCGCCGCCGCAGGGCGACGAATGCCATCCGGTCTTCTTTCTCCAACCCAAACAGCCAAAACACAATCGCGGCCGTGATAATAAAGCCGAACGCCGCCGCTGGCATAATCGTGTATGGACCGCACCCCACTTTGAAAAGAACATCGCGAAGCAAATACCCGACAAAAGCAGCCGCGCCAATAGCCATCAACCCTTTTACGAGTCTAAGACTATAAGCGCGGAAGCCATATATCTGATATACTTGCACAAGTTTGATAACGTTAATAAGCGCAATACTCACAGCCGTCGACAGCGCTGCGCCTGACTTCCCCATTCTGGGCACCCACCACAGATTCAAAAGCAGGTTAATCAGCACGAGACAGGCAACATTTCGGACCTCTAACTTCTGTTTTCCGGTCATCGTTAGAAGCGCACCAGTAGGTCCGGTAAGGGCATTCGCCAGCTGCCCCGTGGCCACAATCAATAACACTGTTGTTCCGGCAGTAAACGCATTCCCGAAAACATGTAGTATCTCGACGCGCAAAATCGCCATGCAGGCGAAGATGATGAGCGCAGAGTAGCAGAACCATTTCGTCATCGTGGTAAACAAAGCCTCCAATGAGGCACGATCACGTTTCTCGTTTAGTTCGGAGAACAACGGCGCGACAATAGGCAACAGTATGTCTGGTCCGATGAGCACAAAGGCTGACACTTTAGCGGCAACGGAATAAATACCAACTTCTTTTTCGCTAACAAAATATCCGAGGACCATCGTATCCGTTTGGCCCAATAGCTGGTATCCTGCTACGATAAAAAACAGCGGAATCGATAGTTTGAGATAACTTTTGAAAGTACCAATATCTACCTGCGACTGTTCTTGCACGCGTTGGTAGCGGCGAGCCAAAAATAGGACCAGCCAAATGACGGCTGCAAACTGCGAGAAGGAACGCGCGGTGATAACACCAAATACCCCTGGATACGCCAAAGCGATCAGCGGCACGAGGAGAAGGAACAACGCCGGCGAGAAAACGTTGGTGATCTTCGAAGAGAAATCGATGCGTTTTGCCGCTGTCGCGGCTCCGGCCAGAAATCTGACAAGAGCCAGGGCCGGGATTTGAATACTAAACATGCGGAGTACGCCGGTCATTTCCGGGGAATGGAAGTAGCGGTCGGCGATAAGAGGCGCCGCGACGACCAGTAAACCGCCAAACAAAAGTGAAAGCCCGAAAACGACGCTTCCGCTGCGTAATAATAGCCTGCGAATACCAGCCCCGCCTCTGGTTTCCAGCATCGGAATATAACGTAGTAATGCCCTGTCTAACCCCAGCACGCAAATTGTCGTGATCAAAGTCACGACTACAGAACCAAGCTTAAATCTACCTAGCCCCGCTGGTCCTAAAGCGCGGGCGACGCAAATGGTCACAGCAAACCCCAAGAGGATGGCCGCACCCCGTGTCAGGAGAACAATGGCGCCCTGACGCGTGATGTTACGAATCAGCTGGGAAAAACTCGCGCCGGTGTCTGCCGCCGCGAGTTCATCCGAAGGGGCAACGGGAGAGCTAAGAGGAGGACTCATTAAAGCCACCATTGGTCGAGCACGACCTTTGCAGTTGCTGCCAACGGAACCACAGTTTGACATCAAGAGCTGCATGATAAGCTTCGTATGCCAGTCTTTCCGGAACGGAGAGCACGGCACGATTTATTTCACTCAAGATTTTCCAGCTCAGCCGGGTTTTGCCGCGAATGGCGTACATCTCTTCCACCCAGTTTGAGACACGACCTTCCAGAAGCTCATTGAGACGCTCTGTCGGCTTCAACAACCGGTCCGCAATATACCATCGCACTACTTCCGGAATCTTCCGTTCATACTTGACCAGGCTTTCCGTCGCCCAAACTTTCTCCTTAAGAAATTTCTCAGGGATCCTCCAGGAATTTGAAGCTCCAACATGTTTCAACACGCCCTTGATGTACGCTTGCGGATCACCGCGCAGTTGGTCGAAAAAACCGATGTGCAGGGCGTCCTTGCCAAAGGCCTCGGACCAGATCTTAACGATACGAAAATAATCAGACGACAATCTGTTACGAGCTCTTTCGAATTGACGCAAAAACTCGACTGAACCGACCTGGCGCACGTCTCTTCCAACCAAATGCCCGAAATCATAAAGCGTTTGAGACCACACTCGCTCGATCGGGTGTCGCAATGTCAGAATGATCCGAAGATGCGGCAATGCTTCAGCGACACGACGAACCTGCCACGCCTTTAACCTCGTATAATGCGGTGAAATTTCTCCTCGAACCGATTTGAGATCAGTTCCATTTTCAGGCGCAAAGAGAGCTTCATACCACCCGTAATCGTGCCTCAACATCGGTCGTAGAAAAAAGAAGTCGACCTCCTTAATGTCGCTCATTCGAATGTCAGGATGGCACTGCAGGACACGATAAAGCCATGTCGAGCCGCACCGCATCGAGCCGATTCCCAGAAAAGTGGGGGGCGAGTTATTCTTAAAACTGCGCTTAAGCACCTGTTCTTTTTCTAAGGTTTCCATACCAGCAAGCAAGAGCCCTGCCTTTCATTGGCGAAGCGAATCCACATGGATTTGCCGAGTGTACCGTCACGCCTACCCGCGGCAATTGGGTCACATTCACGCATCGGCTAAAATCTATAGCCATAACGCCTGAAGTCCTCTATGAAGGCGAGGCGAACGGCGGTGGCAGTGAAACTAGAGTACCACGTTCTGTAGTCCGCGGACTCTCGCTCCGTTGTGCGATTGACCATGGGAAGTGGTGCTTTGACAGGCAGGCCGGCTTTGCCGAAGACGGAATTCAACTCCTGCCCGAGATTCTCGTATCGTATGACAACATCAGTTCCGCGGATGTAATCAATGAACATTGAGGGCGGAACGCCCATAAGGCGCTTCAATAGCTGCTTGCGGCACTTCTTCAGCACCCAGGCAGTGAAGGAATGTGTGCTCGCATACCTCATATTCCTGGCATAAGCCGGCGCGCGATTGACCCAGGAATTTGGATCCAGCAGCAAAGGCTGATACTTGGTGCGTTGTTTCAGGTACAACGACACAAGACTATCGAACGGATTACGGACTGCAGCGAATTTTAGCAACCTTGCCGAATCTTCTCTCGAGAGAAAACCATTTTCTATCAACTCGGACAAAGTACTATGTTTCTGCTGGATACGGGTGTGACCATCTCTATCTAGGACATCTTCAGGGGGCAGATACTCGCCGCCGTAATGTGTGCGCAGCAGCTCCCCAACGGCAGTGCATGCCGTTCGTGGAGTCATAATAAATAGTAGATCGTGTTCTCGACAGATAATAGCCATTGTCGCCAGAGACCGGAGCGATAGGTTTAATGAGATGCCCTCACGGTCGTTTGTGGAGCGAAAACCGCAGACGTTTCGCTGTTCCATCGTGCTTTAAGCAGGAGTCGTTCCACGGCTTCCAACGTCAGAGCAGCATTGATTTCTTGTAGGTAATTCGCTCGACCTGACCTGTGCTCGCGCAGTAGCGCATCAACCGACGCACTTTTCCAGAACGAGCTTTGCCGGATAGAGGAATTGTTGAGGCGCTCTTCCAAATAAGGCACCAGTTCTCGCTGAAACCAGGTCCGATAATACAAAAATTTATGCCTTCCCGCGACGCCTAATGCGGACATTGCACCACGGAAAAGGGGGTCGAGACGTGTCGCATGCAAAGGCAAGCCCTCTGAATAAAAGTAGTCGAGCTTGAAGGTCGTTTCGGCCAGAGCCTTGCGGAGAAAGGTGCGCCTGCCATTAACATAACCTCTGTCCGTCCTGATTGAAGAGAGTGCAGCATTGCTTTTGCTCACGAAATCCAGGGTTTCTTCCGCGCGACGGGCTATGCTCGCTCGGGGCGCACGATATGAAAGCGCTACAAAGTCGTTGTCGAGGAACGGGGTCCGAAAAACGATCTGAGAGCGCGCCGCTGCGGGTACGCCAAAGCGTCTTTGCGGTATTTCGTTAAATGCGGCAAACGTCACCGGGTGTTGATGATTTGCAACTTGCTCCTCCCGCATAGAGGCGATTTGCCGCTGCAGATCCGCATTCAAGAACGTTGTCGACATCCCAAGAGGCTTAAAAAAAGAGACCCCTCTCATGATTTCGCCGCCAAAAACCCCGGTCAGACGCTCGGAAGAGATGTTTCGCGCCTGGCGATTAAAGTAAATTTCATGAGCTCCGGTTATGCCAAGACTGCCATCAGTAACGTAAACCGTTTTATCAGCGTGTGTCGCAAACTGTTCGAAGAAATCGCGACCAAGTTTCAGAGTTAAATGCTCAAGGCTGCAGGCCGCCGCCACCTGTGCCGCAATGCGAGCGTCTAAGGTCCTTCTTTTTTGACCGCAGAACGTATAGCAGACCGGGAGCGGCCGCGACGGTCGCAGGCATGCCATAATAAGCCGAGAGTCGATACCCGCCGTCAGCGATATGCCGACACGACTGCGGGATTTAAGGTATCGCGGCAGGATGGTTTGAAATGTTTCCGCGAACTGTTTTGCAAACGATTCAGGTGAAAGGATCGGTTGTAACTCCCATCGATGAGGTGAGAAATATTTTCCCTTGGCCCGTCCTTTGTTTTCGAAGCACCAAAGTGATCCCGCGGGAAGTGTTTCGACCCCGCGAAACAAGGTGCGCGAGCCCAAAGTGCACCCGAATGTCAATAGTTGCACAACGCCCTCGAGATCAAACTCCCGCACCTGCGGCAGCACAGAAAGAAGCGCTTTCGCTTCGCTGGCAAAGTAGAATTCATCGTCGGTCTCATGCCAGTAAATACGTTCCATGCCGTAGCGGTCATTGAAGAGAAAAAGCTTGCGCTGTCTCCGGTCGATAAGCAGGCCGGAAAAGAGCCCGTTAAGGTTTTCAAAAAATCGCTCTCCCTGTTCCTCATACAATTGAATAAGCCAGCTCGACCCGCCCGCCACTTTTTCGGACTCCGTTGAGTTGGCGAGGGCTGGCGCCGTTCCACCAGGAAAACATTCCCCAGAGATCAGGAGGCTAATGTCACCTTCTCGGTTGGTGAAAATCTGCTGGGCAGCAAACGAGTTTTGATGTGCTGTCCAGCCGCAGTAAATTTGCAACTCGGGTACCGAATAACTCCCCGAGGCATAGCCAGGCTCATGCAACATCGGAGTCATCATCGCCCGGACCAGCCGCTGACACTGCTCAGGGGGCCGAGGACCAATTATACCGAGAATGCCTGGCATGTTGACCCCTCTCAGCGTGGAACCGTTTGCAGCCACGGCACATCAATTCCCAACAGCTCTTTCAAGCGGGCGGGTTCGTCCTGATAGTAAGCAGAAATAAAATCTTTCGTAGAATGAGACATTAATACCTGCTCGCGTTTAGTGGAATTCAGTCGCTGGTAGACGGAATTCACCTTATGTCCCATCTGTCTTAGCGCCGAGCGCAAACGAGGCCGCTGGCGAACAAGTCGACGAGCCCTCGCTCTGGTTTCGAAATATACTCGATGCAGTCGTGAACTGCGCGCCGTAAAGCCGGCATTCTTTATTTGGAATGAGTAATCTTGATAGAAAGTCTCATCGATGTCGGCCCATTGGCAGATTGGAATCATAAACGAATGGGGGTCACGTTGCAGTTCCTCATAAAAGCCGATGTAGACGGCAGGTCTGCCGAACAACTCCAGGAATCGCCCGAGATAATGTGAGTAACGCCCATGCTCGAGCGCATCAAACACGGGATGTCGGTACTTCTGTTGTGCCCGACCGCTGAGGGGGTTGTTTTTTTGCAATTCCACATAGTCATCAAACGTCATCGCCCGAGATATCTCATTCAATTGTCGGCCAAACTGATAAAATGAGAGTAGCCTCCGGCTTGGCTCACGGAGAATAAAAATGAAACAGGCATTCGGCAAAGTTTGCTTGATGAGATCTGGGGTTCTCGGAGAGTAGAGATAGTCCGGTGTTGCCTCGAGCTTCCATGTCTTTTCGCTCCCTGCTGCTTGAACATCGAAAAAAGAAAGGTATGCATCAGGCCCATCTCTTTGGCAGCGCATCTCTGAGCGCAGGGGGTAATCGGGATCGAGAAAGAAGCGTGTTTCCTTGGTCGCTGAAGCACAGATTTGTGGGTGTTCGGACAGATATGTAAAAACCGAGGTCGTTCCGGCTTTACTGGCACCGCCAATTATGAGAAACCGGTGCTTTGAAAGTCTGGTTTCTTTATCCACCGCAATAGTCACTGGGATAGAGCGGCTAGATTCGGATGATGTCCTCATGCCCAACGCGCCCAATAGGCCGCGAACTCCCGCGCTGATGACAGTTCAAATCAAAAACAGCTTGCGCGTCGTCCATTGAGGCAGCCGACCTACGATTCGCTCCCACTTTGGCCGAAGCGAGTTGTCGCCGGTGGCGCTACCCTGCCCCGCATTAGTAGTTCTGTGTCACTATTAAAGTCGTTCGCTATAAGCTTAGTGGCGGAGAGGGGAAGGATTCGAACCTCCGATGCGTGTCAAACCGCATAACAGCCTTTGCAGGCTGTTGCCTTAAGCCACTCAGCCACCTCTCCCAAAACCATATACGATCCACGTTATAGCTGGCACCCTAGTACACAACTTGAGGCAGGGACGGTTGAGATTCTCTAGCATGCCGGAAAATAGGATGAGTTTTAGGGTCGTAACCTAACCGTCGCATGCTTCCTTTAGTTAGAGCTAAAGTAACTAGGTTGTCAAGGGGCGATATAACTGTTCGCCACCTTACGGCTGCAGTGATGTCGAATGCTTTCTGTTGCTTCCCGGTTAAACTGGAAGGCTGATGTTCGTGTTCGCCCTTCTGCGGCTCCAGCATTTCCTCTTGAAATTGGATTCCGGTAAATTCGCATAGCTCACGTAAAACTCGCTCCGGCTCGGCCAGCAAATCTTCGTAGCGAAACAGCCGGTAGTTAGGTCGACCTCTGAACTTCTGATGCACCTGCGCGCTGAGGCGGTATTGTGAAATCACTAAGAGCAGAACAGCTCGCCTGATAAACCAAGCAAGCTGTGGATGCTGCTTTATCCTTAAGGCTGTGCCCGACGGGTCGTTATACTTTGACATTGCCAGCGCACGGGGATCACGCGTGATGTGAACGATTCTGCAGTTTGGAAACCAGCGCAGCAATGGCGCAAGATGACGGATATCAATGGGAAACTTAACACATGCTTGAGTGCAACCGCTGAAAGCGGTCAGTTCTTCAAGGACAATCCGTGCGATCGCACCGATACTTCTGTCGGACATCTTAATCCTCTCAACTACCTTCTCTCGGAATTGAGGATCGTCGACCACCGGATTCTTCAGGAACCTCCAAAAATGACCTTCCAGGCCGGGGACAGTGTTCCTTGAGAAACATAATTCGACCATTTTTAAGACATGCGCATCCTGCGAAAGATCGCCTACCTGGGTACGAAGGAAAAAATTAAAATCCTTCTGTCGCGGTGCACCTAAAAAGCGGGGCTCGGCCAATCGCAGCATACCCGGGCACATCGCAATCAGATTGTGCCAGAGCGTGCTTCCGCCCCGATGAGGACCGACGATGAATATTGGGTCGTTCACAATTGCAACACAGCGATGGGCGGACTACGACCGAGATAGGCTGACCGGGCTTTTAACGACAGGCGACGTTGAACGAGCGGCGAGTTTCTTTGCGTACCAGTTCCCTCGCAGATCGAGCAACCAAACAAATACCTGCTCCGGGATCATACTTTTCCACCCATGATGAAGTCTTAACGCCAAAACAATTTTTCCCAGCATGGTGAGAGGGACGTAGTATTCTGGAACCGGAAATCTCTCGAAGCCCACGCTTTCCTGGAACTTGCCATGATCGCCCCTACGCCAAAGATAGTAGGTTAGATATGGAATCCTTCGCTGGGCACAGATTTCGATTGCCTTGGCAATCATTCCATTTGTAGGCGACTTGTCGCGGTGGACTACTTTATCGAGAATCAGGGTGATTCTCGCATACCGGTCATCGATTTGGAACTTTATAAAACCTATCAGTTCTCTGTCATAATACGCGGCGATAAAGACAGCAGTCTCCAAATCAATCGCCAATTCTGCTTTGATCGTCGCAAAATCCTTGCCGTAATGGCGGAATGGCTTTCCGCGTCTAATCGGGGATTGATTATAAATTTCCGCTACGCCCTGGATAAAGTCGTCGTCGAATCGAACCTCTTCGATCCTAACCCCAAGCTTCTCAGCCTTTCTCAGTTTATTTCTAGCTCGGAACCTGATTTGCTTGTCCCACCAATACTGAAATGTTGAAATTGGAATGGCAGCGACTTGTCGCCATTCCTTGTAATATGGATACTTTGCCTCGGTCTCCGGTAATCGCTGACAGAATTTCAGAAGATCGAGCCGGCTTGGAGCCGTTTTAAGGGCACGGATAACCTCCTCTGGATCACCAATATCCTCCTGCCATTCGTCCTTCAGGCTAACCGTCTTCAAAAATTTGCCGCCGATGATGAATGTTTTGCCTGCAAGAGCGATTCCATCGACCAATATTGGTCTGCCCTTCGGCTTAATCTCAACCTTGATGCGCTGGCTGTTCGGCGTGCTCATACCATTGTCAGTTCGGCGGGGGGACGGTAGCGATTAGATCGCGCCCCGCGCAACCACTGCTCAAACATAACAAGGCTAAACAGGAGCTTGTGGTTGTCCTGCCGGCCAGATCGATGATTCTCAAGCAGAGCACGGATGGGCTCAGGCTTGAGCAGATCAAACATTAAGGCATCGCTGTCGAGGAGAAGATTTGAAAGCTCACCTCCCATGGAGGAATTGAACCATTCGTCAACCACATTAACGGCGAAGCCGCGTTTCTTGCGTTGAAGAATCTGCGGCGGTAAAAATTTCTCGCAAACTCGGCGGTGCAGCCACTTGCGGTTGCCGTTACGAATCTTGTAACTGGCATCCAGCCGTTGCACATATTCCACGACCGTCCGGTCCAGGTATGGAACACGCGCCTCCAAACTATGAGCCATCGACAGCTTGTCCGCGTACATGAGTAGCTCGTCGGGCAAAGACGAGCGTACTTCGATAAGCTGAAAGCCACCGAGCTCATCGAGATGTTCCATCTGGGGGAGAAGAGTGCGCCAATAGTCTACCAGTTCAGAACTTTGCTTCTCCGGGAGAGCATCGTCGCGAAAAAGATTGTCTATCTGTTCTTCGGGCGCGATAGAAAAGACATGTTGATAGCGGCGCAAGCGATCGCCTTCCCCGAGTGAGTAAATGCCGCGCTTCAATGTTTCATTGCGGGGCAGGCGATTTAGCGCCACGCCTAATGATGCCCGCAAGGCGCGTGGAAGAGACCGCCACCAATTACCGTAGCAGACACCAAGGTGCCTGTTGTAGCCGCCAAACAGCTCATCAGGTCCCTGACCGATCAGGGCTACTTTCACATCCTGCCGAGCACGTTGCGATATGAAGTACATGGGCACTATCGAAGAACTCGCAACCGGCTCTTCGAGGGCCCGTACGATTCGAGGCAGCGCTTCTTCGAATTCGCGACGGTCAAGCTGCACGGTAATATGATTGGCGCCGAGAAGCCTTGCCGTCTCGGCAGCGTCGGCTAGCTCGTCATCCCTGAAAGACTCACCGTAGCCGATGGTGTAGGCCGGCCACGGGCCTCCCTGCTCGTTCATCAGCGCAAGAAGAAGGCCAGAGTCCAAACCGCCGCTCAGAAGTATACCGACAGGTACATCGCTGAGGAGATGGCGCTTAATGGCGGCGCGATACAGCTCAAGCAACTCATCGGTAGCTTCTCGTTCATTCTTTTTATCGCTAAAGGGAACTGGCGTGTAGTTATACCAGCGCTCCTCGCGGCATTGTCCTCGTTCGACGATTAGCATTGAGCCCGGAGCTAACTTCCGAATACCTCGAAAAATCGTCAGCGGTGATGGCGTATAGCGGAAACGCAAAAAAAGGTTAAGAGCGACCGGATCGACTGCTGGCTCAAATTGATCCGCCGCGACCAACGCCCGCACCTCCGATCCAAAGATCAATCCATCCCGCGAGATGCGGTAGTAGATCAGTTTAATGCCCATAGCGTCACGGGCAACAACGAGGCGCTTACGTTCTATATCCCAGATAGCGAGCCCAAACATTCCATTGAGATGGCTGAAAACGTCGGTTCCCCACTCTTTATAACCGTTTACGATCACTTCGGTGTCCGAAGCAGTGCGGAACTTATAGCCGCTTTGGTGCAGCTCGTGGCGCAGTTCTTTGTAGTTATAAATCTCGCCATTGAATATTACACAAACGGTCTGCTCCTCGTCGAACATAGGCTGATGACCACCAACTAAGTCGATGATTGACAGCCGTCGGAAACCGAGGCCGATTGTATCGCGAATGAAGTAGCCTTCATCATCAGGACCGCGGTGAGCTATGGCTTGCGTCATGCGTCGGATTGCCGCAGACTCCACCGGTTCGCCAGTAGCGAAGTTAAGTTGGCCGCAAATGCCGCACATGCTAAACGTTGAGCGGTGACCGTTGAGAGTTAACCGTCTCGCTATCGGCCCTCGCGGCTAGGTACCGCGAATCCTCCAGCATGGTTTGACGCGATTCCCGCAAGTAATTAGCCAGACTGCGAAACATCTGCGACTGGCCCCAGCGGTGCATGGGCAAGTTATCCCAGCCAAAATGAAGCTGACGGGAACGAAATGAGCCGTCCGGCTTTACCCACTCGTCCAAGACGCGCGCGATTACACTCGTTAGAATCTTTTCCAAATCTGGGAAGCGCCTTCGCAGCAACAAACACAGATTAATGGACTCGGCGCAGTCGTAGAGTTCGCGTTTGTAGACAGTAAGACGCGGTGCTTTCGAGAATGGCTTGGGCAATCCCTCCTCATCAAAGAGGTTACAAACGTAGTATTGAACGCCTTTCTCCAGTGCCTGATCGAGGCGTTCATCCCCGGTCAGCCGGTAGATTTTAGCCAGCGCCTTCAAAACAAAACAGGTATGAAAATGATCGACGAACTCGCGGACGTGATCGACGGCATAGAACCACGAGCCATCGGGGTTCTGCGTCTCGAGAACGAAATTCAAGTTTCTTTCAGCGATATCAAGGTAATCCCGGTTTGAGAGAACTTGAGACGCACTTGTTAGCAAAAACGCCCTGTAAGCGGCGGCATTAATGACTCCACCGGCATCAAAAGGAGTATAAGATGAGCTACTTGCATGCTCGGATGTTTTAAAGCTCTTTATGTCACAAGCGGCATGACGCGCAATGGAGGCTAGAATCTCTTTCCATTCACGCCGTGGCTCAAGCTCGAACATCTGCAGAAATGCCTCGTAAGCATAGGGTGTGGTGGTAATGAGCGGTACCTCGCGTTTGATGGTGCCACCTCGGGTAACCCAGTCGAAGGGATAGCCCCAGCAATATTCCTTGAAGTTCGGGCAACGCGACCTTTCCAACTCCTCCAAAAAGTGAATTGCGCGCTCAAAATATCGGCGCTCCTGCGTCGCTTCATAAAGGAAAGCGAATCCCATCGCATAGTGCGCGTCGGCAATAGGTAGTCGAATGCGCCGGTGAAAAAGACGGCGGGCATCCGGCATGAAGGCTTCAAAAAACACCATAGGAGCGACAGCTAGCGTTCCAATTAACTCGTGACGGTAGTAAAGCAATTTAGCACGCCGACCGACCAAGCCGGCATAAAAGCTTTGGTGATCCCACGACGTTTCGCCATATCTACCTAACCAAACCACGAAATTTCTAAGCGCTTCCGAAATACGGCCAGACAGAGAATCTCGTGTTTCATCAGAGGTCATGGTACAATTCGTGTCGTCAAACGACCTGCTTGCTGGCGCGAGAGGCCTACCTCCATTTGGCTGCGGGCTCGATGGCGAAAAATTTGACTCTGAATTGCTTTGGAAAATGTCACGTAGCGGAGGCGGAACCGGTAATTTTTCCGTCACGACATAATTGTCCCGTAGCTCGCACGCGTATCGGCGGAGCATCGTCCGTACCAGATACGGGAGGCTCTTGCCGCGCCGGGGATTACTGCTGAGCTCATGAAAAGCCAGGTGAACCGTGGCATCTCGACCAGGGTCCAAACTGATCTCGAACCGAACACGACCGTCAGAGAAGTCCCACGAAAGCCGATCCACCTCAGTGCCAATGGCGCAAACTCCCGAAGGGACTGATTCACGCTTGCTGACGAGGAAACGTTTTGGAGAATCGGAACGGTTTTCGATGTATATCTCGCGAGCGAACATGTCGATTTCCATTTCGTCTCGCGTTATCTTCCGCTGCCGATAGCTACGCTTTATCGCGCCACCCAAACTGCGCCAATTCAGGCGCATCTTGAGCGCATTCACGGAGTCGACGAAGGAGATGAGCTGCTTGTAATTATCCCGACAGAAGTCGTGATGAATAGAAATAAGCGCGGGCTTGCCGAGTAGTATATCGAAAGCAAGATTTTCGACTCCTTCGCGCGGCGAGCGGCGCGTAAATATCGGGAAGCTGCTATAGCACATTACAGCGATGTCCCATACATCGGACGTTTTGATCGCATATGGCACGACGTCCTTGCTGATACTCTCATTGCTGGCCGCAGCGATGAAGTCAGTTTGTCTGAGTGCTAACGATGCTGCTTCCGATAAGGCGCCGTGTGGGAATACCATGATCGGCTCATGTTCAATTCCGGTTACGCGCCTGTGCGAGGCCATGCGCTGAAGTGCTTGTTTACTTTTTACATACAACAGCTGCACATCACTGCTGCCGAATTCGGCGCGGGTATGATCACAGCCGTGAACGGAAAGTGAGTAGTATTCAGGGTTGTCTCTGAAGAGCCGAGCCGTTTGTCGATCGGTTCTTTGCCAGTTCCACGGAATAAACGCAATATTGGTGGAAAAATTGTGACGCTTCATCAATTCGAGAAGCTCATGAAAATCGATAAATCCATGACGCGGTTTCAGAAGAGGGTCATCGATCACCACACAGGCGTTCGCCTCCCGCCGCTGCCAGCAAGAAAGTGCGAAAGCCCATCTCACGTAGAGAACGAGGGGCAGCGCGGAAAACAAGTGCTCCCGAATGTCAAAAATCCCACGTGGCAGCTGCGCATCAAGATTGACGATTTCCGTGCAAGTGGAGATGAAAACCGCCACGCCTTGATACTCCAGGCGTACAAAAACAGCCGTATTCTCCGCCGCGATGATTTTCTGAACGGTACCGTCCAAGGTATGAAAGGCATACGATGTGCCAGTACTTGCGTTCGACACAGGTATGCAGAGACCAGCCATGCTTTGGCATAAATCAGCATCGACGGAGATCAGGAAACTCCTATATCCGCGCCACAAGGGCTTAACGATGATGGCTTGCTGTTGATTGAGCAGCGCCATTAGCTTTTGCAGCACAGTATGATCGCCTCCATAGACGAAAACTGAATGAACAGACGACTGCCAGCGGCGGATGAGCTCAGGCGATCGTTCCAGTTGGCTAACTAAGTCAAGAATGGTTTCCGATGACCCAAATATCCGTGTTTTTTTCGACCCGTCGGGCAAAGAAGTTTCGGTTCCGACAAAGTTTGCGACTGGCCGGGAAGACCATGGAACACCAAAAAAGCCGAGCACTTTACCGATGTTCTGAGCACCAACAGGCAAGGCGCCCCCGGTTAACAACAATGCTTCTTCTGCCACGCTTGAATCAACGCTAGTAAAGGCCATTGCGCCAGAGCGCCACCTAAGATTTTCCGATCGACGAGTTGCACTGTTCAGACAGCTCACGATCTGTTGCAACTCGGAAGCTGTCGATCTTTTGACGCTTCAACAGTGCGAGTAGAATCCCTCGCAATTTCTGCATCTGCTCTCGGCGATGAAAATGCATTAGCTCGGGCAAGACGGGCCGTTTGAGTCGGCACAACGCCGCCCAGGCGTAACCGGCGAAAAGAACCAAGCCTCCCACCAGAAAAGGCGACTTTGTGCTACGGTAACAGACACGAAACAATTCCCACACTGGCGAGCCTCCGAGATAGTAATCCTTCTGGCCGTACGAGAACAAGGCTGATAAACCACCTCGCTCCGCCGTCCCCAATGCTCGATAATGATGAAATCGTTTTTCCGAAAACGATCGCGTTTTCCAACCCTTCATTCGGGCGGTCGTGACAGCGACCCAGTCAATTCCGCCCGCCCGATTTGGCACGTAGCCGCCGATTTCCTCGAAACACTGACGCCGAAAAAGCTGACATCCGCCCGCAACATGGCTCTCCCCCTCAAAACTATCCCTAGCGGAGTCGTACCCATTTTCCAGAAAAGGGGTGCCTGCTACTCCTAGTTTAGGATCTTCTGCAAACTTTCGAAGAAGAAATTCCAGGTAATCGCGATCAAAGGAAAGATCGGCATCCAAGTTGCCAATGATCTCGAAATCGATCGCCCCCAAACGCGCCAGCCCTGCGTTAAACGCTTCAACTTTGCCGGCAAAATGTCGTTGCGGACGCGGCTCCCGGCGGACCAGATCAATCCAGAGGCATCGTGAAGCGTAAGTCTGAACGACGTCAGCCGTGCGGTCTTTAGAGCCATCGTCCACGATAACCCAGCGCAGAGGTAATACGGTTTGAGCGACCATCGACGCGAGGGTTTTTTCAATAAACGCCTCCTCATTTCGCGCCGGAGTGATCAGGACGTATTTCGTATTCAGCATCGCGTGGTTATGCCGGTTAGTGGGCGAGATGATCAATCGGCGCCATCATAGTTCGGTGACGAGGTAAACCGATCGTCTCGCTCACCTGCGAGTCGTGTTCGACTCTAAATTGGCATAGCTCCCCAAAGCAAGATCTCGCAGCAGGGAACCAAATTGCTCGCTTTGAAGATAATTGGCTTCTCGCTGGACGATGGGGTGGGTCATCAGCTCCACGTTCTTCGCACGAGCAAGAGAAAGAACCCGCTGTATCTTATTTCCATTGAGCGACTGCGACAGATCAAAAAAATAGTCCGTTAGCACGTATCTGTATCCAAGCCAGGCATCAACAGCTGCACGGTAAACGCGATTTGCAATGCTTTTCTCTCCGCGTGAAAATGAAAAATTACGCCGCATTTTTGTGCCAGGCGCAAACTCTCTGCTCAGAAGCACATTTGCGCAGAGATGCATATGATGATGTCCATCGATGTGCGAAGGCGGCTTGCCGAAAAGGCGTATAAATTCCTCCAGTTGTGCCTGGCAAGAGTACGAAAAGTCATTTCGCAAAAATGGGTTATATAGGAGCTGGGACCACTTTGTACGAGTTAAAAAGAGAGCGGTCCTATTGTGATGTCGGGTCAAGGTATCCGGGCAGTGATTTCCCGTTAATTTTTGGTCGAAATTCAGGTGTAACCCAGCATTTAATCCATGTTCGTTGGCCAGCTCAGCTGCGCGTTCCGAATCCTTCATAAACACCATCGCACTTGCGGAGGTAATCCTTCCTCGCCGGTGACAGTCAAGCGCGGCGTTGGTTTCGTGCTCGGAGCTGCCCCAATCATCAGCATTAATGATAAGCACCTTGTTTGGAGTGAAATCGTGCTGTCCCTTAGTGACATTGGTTGGCTCTTCTACGGTCGGGACGGAGCCAAAAGTGTGCTCGCTTACTATGCGGTTCTGAAACAGTCAGAAGACTTGACTTAGTGCGTCAGAGAATTTGAAACTTTCGGGACTGGGCATGCAATCAACCCGGTGGCTCCAGGTGTTGCGTGTCGGGCGGCAGTTGGCTTGCAGTAATGAACGTTGAAGCAGCCGAAGCGGACGTTTAATTAGTAGATACCACCTGAAGGTCAGTAGGCGGGCTTAAGTCGCTCGCAAGGGGATGTGGATATATATAAGGGGTATAAGACGTAGTTCCGTTCGGACCGATCCCCGGGTAGTTGCTGGTGGCGCGCGCGAAATCCTGCGCCGGGTAGC
>Ga0066684_10000193_pt1 | contig 19236 bp, 16 predicted proteins | sample GraSoiAngelo_133_FD_62301 | JGI IMG/M metagenome (GOLD analysis project Ga0066684, IMG submission 62301) | Grasslands soil microbial communities from the Angelo Coastal Reserve, California, USA - 14_0929_05_20cm | ecosystem: Environmental > Terrestrial > Soil > Grasslands | place: USA... | reverse complement strand
CACCGGAAACAATGAAGCCTACATCAAGCAACTGCCTGACCTCACTGGCTTGAAGTCGGAAGTCATTATCCAGAAATCGCACCGCAACCCATTCGATCATCAACTGCGTTCCACGGGCGTGAAGTTGGTCGAGATCGAAACGCGCGACGATCTGCAAAAAGCCGTCAACGAACGTACTGCGATGATGCACTTCACTAACTTCGCGAACTCCGCCGGACAGATCAAAGTGGACGAGTGGCCCAAGCTCGCCAAGCAATACAACGTTCCTTGCATGAACGACGCGGCCGCTGACACGCCTCCGGTTTCGCATCTCTGGGATTACGCCAACATGGGTTACGACCTCATCACTTTCAGCGGAGGCAAAGCCATTCGCGGCCCACAATGCGCTGGGGTGCTCATCGGGCTCAAAGATCTGGTCGCCAATGCCCTGCTCAACAACAGCCCGCACGAAGACACGCTTGGCCGCAGCCAGAAAGTCGGCAAAGAAGAAATTATCGGCATGATCAAAGCTCTGGAACTTTTTCTCAACGAAGATCACGACGCGCTCGCCAAAGACTGGCAGGACCGCCTGGAGGGCATCTCGCGGCAAATCACAAAAGTGCCGGGCGTGAGCACATCATTCTTCGTGCCCGAAATTGCCAATCATGTGCCTCACATGCAGATCACCTGGGATCCCGGCCACATCAACCTGGCTCCGCCTGACGCTTCCACAATTTTGAGGAGCGGCAAGCCGTCGATTGTGATGGGAGGCGGCGAAGGCAAGCCGGGTCTGGCCATGAACTCCTTCATGCTCCAACCCGGCGAAGACAAGATTGTTGCCGAGCAGTTGGTGAAGCTTTTCAAAGAGCACTCAGCTTAGACCGGGCCAATGCGACCTTGCCTTCATATCCGCGTCACCCACTTACCGCACCGGCAGCGGCATCCGGAGCTTCGATCCCTTTTGTTCCAGCCAGCGGTTAAATTGTTCGACCATGTCGCGTGTCCACTCACGGTCAATTTCTCCCGGAGTGTACTTCCCTTCACGCAGCATCATGTGGCCCCACTCATCAACGAGGTGCGTCATTTCCGTATCCGCGGCAACTTTTTCTGCAAGCTGCGGGGGAATAAAAGTAAGGCCCTCGGCATCACCCAGCGCGACATCGCCCGGCATCACGGTCACATCGCCAATGCGAATTGGAACATTGATTCCCATCAGCATCGTCGATTCCAGCGCCGATGGATCAACCCCGCGCACGTAAACCTGAAAGCCCTTGATCTGCTCAATGCCAGTCACGTCGCGCACGGCGCCGTTCACAATCAGCCCATTGTGGCTCTTGGCAAAAATCGCGGTCGAAAGATTGTCTCCCGCGAACGTGCCGTAGCGGATTTTCCCGAACAAATCCACTACCAGCACATCGCCGGGCTGCAAAATATCGATGACCCAGGAGTTTTCGCCTCCGACCCGCTGTTCCTTTTTGCCATTGGCCTGAATGATCGTGTCCACATCGGGGCGACGCGGCATGAACGCCGCAGTGACCACGCGGCCTACCAGCCGGTCTCCAGGATTAATCACTTTCCATCCCGGTTCGAATTGATTGCGATAGCCAGCGTCCTGCAGTACGTCCCAGGCTTCGTCTGCGGTCACATCTTTCAAGCGCGCGAGCACACCGTTGACAACTTTCGGCCGGCCATCCGCGAAGCGTTCCCCATGCCACTCCGGGGTAAACTCGATACGTTGTTCTTTGGAGAAAAGCCCAAGTTGTCCAACACTCGGGGTGGACGACAAGAGCACGAGCACCGCAATACCAAGTGCAGTTTTTTTCATGACTTCGTTCGCTCTCCGTTTCGCTCGAAGATGAAAAGCAATTCGCTGCGGAAAATAACACAGCGGCAGTGTTCCAACAATGGCTGCGAAACGAAGGGTCAAGGATGACCGGCGCGAAGCCCGGCTACGTCCGCTGGTTTCTTATCTTCTGGCTGTTCATTTTGAGCGCCGTCGCGTTCCTGGATCGCGTGAATATCTCGATCGCGGGAGCCTCCATCGCTTCCGCCTATCACCTCACTAACGTGCAACTGGGTACGGTTTTTAGCGCGCTGCTATGGGGTTATGCACTTTTTCAAACGCTTGGCGGTCGTCTGGCTGACCGCTTTGGACCCCGCCGAGTGCTGACGATGGGCGTCATTTGGTGGGGCGTATTCACCGCGATGACTGCGGCTGTTCCTGCAAGCATCGGAAGCGCCCTCATTCTCTTTGTCGCAATTCGCTTTCTGCTGGGCGCCGGCGAAGCGGTGGTTTATCCCGCCTCCAATCAATTTGTGGCCCGCTGGATTCCCTCCCAGGAGCGCGGCATCGCCAACGGATGGATATTCGCTGGCGTGGGCGCAGGCGCAGGCCTTTCGCCTCCCCTGATCACGTATCTGATACTTCACTATGGTTGGCGTGCGTCCTTCTGGGTTTGCGCAGCGCTCGGCCTGATTGTGGGAGCCGTTTGGTATCTCACGGCGCGGGATTCTCCCGCAGAGCACCCAAGGGTTTCCAGCGAAGAGCTGGCGTTCATCCGCTCAGGCCTGACTGCAAAAACTGCGGTGCAAGACAACGCAAAGCTCGTCCCCTGGAAAAACGTGCTTACCAGCAAAGAAGTGCTTGCTGTGACGCTGAGTTATTTTTGTTTTGGATATGTCGCCTGGATTTTCTTCAGTTGGTTTTATATCTACTTGGCCCAGGTGCGCGGATTAGACCTGAAAGCCAGCGCGTTTTACGCGATGCTTCCGTTTCTCGCAATGGCGGTCTGTTGCACAATTGGCGGGCTGATTAGCGACCGCCTTACTCGCGCCCATGGACCTCGCTTGGGGCGCTGCATTCTGGCCTCCGTTGTAATTCTCTGCGCCGCCGTGTTTCTGGTTCTCGGAGCAAAAGTAGAAAGCGCGCGCGTTGCCAGTATCGTTCTCGCTGGCGGCGCAGGCGCGCTCTATCTTGCGCAGAGTTCCTTCTGGTCCGTGACCGCCGACATTGCCGGGCGCTCCGCCGGATCAGTTTCGGGATTCATGAATATGGGCGCGCAGATCGGCGGCGCTGTGACGGCACAGCTTACGCCCTGGATCGCGCTGAAGTTCGGCTGGACCGCATCGTTCCTGGTTGCTGCTGCATTGTGCGTGGTAGGAGCGGCAGCGTGGCTGATCGTCGATCCACACCAGAATCTGGCCACAGCCGAGGGCAACCTAGTAGCGTCCGAACTTAACCACGAGGGGCACGAAGAAACACCAAAGAGGCCCTTTAGGATTCAACCCTTTGTGTAACTTGCTGTCCTTCGTGGTTCAGGAAATGATGACGTCACCGGCAAGCTGACTCTGCGGGACACGCCATCACGCCGCTTTCTTCGGAACTTTTGCGCCCTTCTTGCGAGCTTCTGAAAGCCCAATGGCAATGGCCTGTTTACGGCTCTTTACCTGCCCGCCTTTTCCGCCCCTGCCGGATTTCAGCGTCCCTCTTTTTCTGCGCCGCATGGCGCTCGCTACGGTCTTGCCCGCAGCCTTGCCATACCTTCTACCGCCAGACTTTTTGCGTTGTGGCATACTTCTCTCCCGCAATTCAGACGCAAATCCCGCAGGGCGGGTTGTGTTTCAGGATTTACGTTTGACGAGCAACGTGGGGAATGTACCGGCGTGGGTCATTTTGATGTAGGCGCGAGCGTCCCGCTCGTGTGACTCTGATCGCTCACCACAGACCGCGTAGGGACAGCCGCCCTCGGCTGTCCAGCCGAGCGCAGCTCGGCAGCGACGTACGCGGATATTCTGAGCAATATGTTCATTCGTTTAATACCTTGGCAAGAAGCGCGGACGGTGGAGCGTATGAGAAGTACCTGGAAGCCTGGCAACTGCTATCAACGTAGGTGTGGCGCGGGCGCCTCCGCCCGCGAAGCAGGGCCCAAGCCTTGCCGTCGGGCTTCGCTCGACCTGGACGGGCGAGGGCGCCCGTCCCCACACGAGCAGTGGCGGCTCATCCCGTGGGGACTTGCCTCGGAAAATAAAATCAAAAAATCTTCACTCCAGCCCCAGCTCTTTTGCCAGCGTTTTCCATTTGATGTCGACGACAGCTTTGGTCTTGGCGTCCATCAGGATTTCATCCGGCCAGGGACGGGTAAATCCTTCGCTCGCCCACTTGCGGGTCGCGTCAATGCCCATTTTCGATCCGTAGTTCGGCAGGCGCGAGGCGTGGTCAAGCGAATCGATAGGGCCGAGCGTGAACTGGATGTCGCGCTCGGGATCGATGTGATTGAGGACTTTGAGAGTGACCTCGGCGATGTCTTGAACGTTGACGTCCTCGTCCACGACGATAATGCATTTAGTGAACATCGCTTGCCCGAGCGACCAGATCGCATTCATCACTTTGCGCGCCTGGCCGGGATAGGATTTCCTGATCGAGACGATCATCAGGTTGTGAAAGATGCCCTCGACCGGCAGATTGATATCGACGAGCTCAGGGATCGTGAGCTTCATTAGGGGAAGAAAAATGCGCGTGACGGCCTTGCCCATCCAGGCGTCCTCCATGGGAGGCTTGCCGACGATGGTGGTCGCATAAATCGGATTTTTGCGATGCGTAATGCAGGAGAGATGAAGCACGGGATAGAGATCTTCCAGAGAATAAAAACCGGTGTGGTCGCCAAAAGGGCCCTCAGTACGGAGTTCGTCGAGATGCACGTGACCCTCAAGCACGATTTCGGAAGAAGCGGGGACTTCGAGGTCAACAGTTTCGCATTTGACGAGCTCGACAGGGTTCTGGCGAAGAAAGCCAGCGATCAGATATTCCTCAACATCTGGTGGCGCTGGAACAATGGACGAGAAAGTCACCGCCGGGTCGGTTCCAATCGCCACAGCAACTTCCATCTTGCCCGATGGACGGGGACCTTCAACGAGCACCGATCCGCCCGAAGAACGCGCCATGATGTCTACGGCAGAGCGGGAGAGCTCAGCCGGGCTTCGCCCGGCCGGACGGGCGAGGGCGCCCGTCCCCACGTGAGCATCGGCAGGGTCCTGCGCTGCGGAGCGCCGCAGCGCTTCCCGAAAATGCTCTGCCGCAACCTTCTGACGCTGGGCGTGAAATCCAGTAGTACGCTCATCATAAACCTGCAAACGATAGCAACCGACGTTGCGCTTGCCAGTTTTGGGATCGCGGGTGATGACACACGGCAGAGTTATAAAGCGTCCGGCATCCTTCGGCCAACACTGAAGGATGGGGAACCAGTCCAGAGAGAAGTTTTCTTTGCGGATGACTTCTTTACACGGGCCGGTGGAAACCGTCTTCGGAAAGAACTTTCCCATTTCCGCCAACATTGGCAACATCTTCACTTTGTCGAGAAAACCCTGAGGGGATTTCACGTCCATGAAGTGGCGAATGCGGTCGGCGATCTCGTCGAGCGAATCGACCTCGAGCGCCAGGTTCATGCGGCGCGCGGAGCCGAACTGGTTGATCAGAAGCTGATGACCGGGATGACCCTTGATGTTTTGAAAGAGGAGGGCTGGGCCGGGCGAAGATTTCCGGATGCCATTAGACTGGCGAGCGTTGGTCGCCCGCACAGACGCGACGTCTGTGCCTACGTGGCCTTTGCTCACGCGATCTGTGATCTCGGTGATCTCGAGAACTGGATCGACTTCGGTGCCTATTCTTCTCAGCTCGCCGGCGTGGTCGAGGGCAGCGATCCAGCTACGCAGGTCGTCGTAGGGCAAATGATACCTCGCTCTGAGTGATTAGAGTTCTCAGTTCCCGGAAGCGCGAATTATATAATCTCCGCGCATGAATGACTTCCCACGATTTGATTTGCAGGGACAAGTGGCGCTGGTGACGGGCGCGGCACGCGGATTAGGACGAGCGATTTCACTCGCGCTGGCGCATGCGGGGGCGGATGTGGCGCTCGGGTTTCGGCACGCCGCAACCGGAGGTAAACTTGCCGCCGAAATTGAAGGCATGGGGCGACGTGCGCTGCCGCTGCAGATGGACATCGCTCAGACGGAGCAGATTTTTCGGGCGGTAGATGAAACCGTGGCGCGCTTCGGGAAGCTCGACATCCTGGTGAATAATGCCGGGATTGCTCCGGAGAATCTAGCGGAGAATGTCCGCGAGCCGGATTTTGATGCAACCCTGGCGGTGAACCTGAAAGGAACGTTCTTCGCGAGCCAAGCGGCGGGGCGAGTGATGATTCGTCAAAAACGTGGACGGATCATCAACATGAGTTCGCAAGCGGGCTTCGCAGCGTTGCCGGGAGAATCGGTGTACTGCATGACCAAAGCGGCGATCGCTCATCTGACTAAGTGCCTGGCAATCGAGTGGGGGAAGCATGGCATTAACGTGAATGCGGTGGCCCCGACTTTCATTCATACGCCGGGGACTGAGGAATTTCTTGCGATTCCAGAAAACCGCACCGATGTAGTCGAGCGAATCGCGGGGCTTCATCGTATTGGCGAACCGATGGAGGTTGCAGGAGCGGTGGTATTTCTGGCCTCGCCGGCGGCTTCGCTTATCACGGGAGAGACAATTTTGATTGATGGAGGATGGACGGCGCGCTAGCAGTTCAGAACCGCTGTTGATTTTGCCAAAATTACATTTTGTGGACAACTAGAAAGTGCTTGGGTGGCTATGCTGGTATAGTCCAGATTGATCGAGGTGTGCGTGCAACGACGGGTCGTGATCACGGGCATGGGAGCGGTAAGTCCTAATGGAATTGGCAATTCGTCTTTCTCACACGCCATTCTCGAGGGGCGCAGCGGCGTGCGGCGCATTTCGCGGTTTGATGCTTCTGAAATTGCAGTGCAGATTGCGGGTGAGGTAAGCGACTTCGACGAGCTCGCCTGGGTGGAAAAACGTGAGCGCAAACATGTTTCGCGCGTGTTGCCGCTGGCGATCGCCGCAGCTACGGAGGCGTTGGGCGCAGCGGGTGTTGATGCGCCTTCGCTGCCTCTTGAACAGAAACGCCGCGTCGGCGTGATCCTGGGATCAGGCGGAGGATCGCAAGAATTCACCGAAGAGCAGTACCGGCTGTTTTTCCATCAGCAATACAAGAGCATGAGCTTGTTCTGCGTCCCTACCGGCGTAATGGGAACGCTCTCGAGCGAACTCAGCGTGCGATTCGGATTGCGCGGGGCCAGCCACATTGTGACCACCGGGTGTACGTCTTCGACGGATGCGTTGGGATATGCCATGCGGCAGATTCAATCGGGAAGGTTGGACAGGGTGCTGAGCGGCGGGGCGGACGCTCCGATTGCGCTCGGGATTGTGAAGGGATTCTTGCTGATGAAAATTCTTACGGACTCATGGAATCACGCGCCGGAGCGCGGATCGCGGCCATTTTCTGTGAATCGGGATGGATTTGTGCTGGCGGAAGGCGCGTGGATGTTTGTGCTGGAAAACTACGAGCATGCGCGAGCACGTGGCGCCAGGATTCTGGCTGAGATCTGCGGGTATGGGTCGACCTGCGAGGCTTTTCATCGAGTGCGCTTGCAGGAATGTGGTGAAGAACCGGCAAGAGCCATTGAACTGGCGATGAAGCAGGCGGGGATTGGTCCTGGTGGAGTGGATTACGTGAATTTGCATGGCACGTCTACACAGTTGAACGATCGCATTGAGACTCGCGCGCTGAAGTTGGCGCTGGGCGAGCGGGCAAAAGAGATTCCGATGTCGGCGCTGAAGTCGCAAATTGGGCATCCACAGGGAGCGTGTGGAGCCGCGGGAGTGGCAGCCACGATTGTAGCGATGCAGAGTGGGCAGGTTCCGCCGACGATCAATTTAGACAACCCCGATCCGGAATGCGATTTGGATTACGTGCCGGAAGCCGGACGCAAAAAGGAAATCGAACATGCAATTTGTAATTGCATTGCATTTGGGTCAAAGAATTCTGCGTTGGTGCTGAGGCAAGTCGCTTAAGCAGCTTAACCACAGGGGACGCAGAGAGTTCCGGAGAAGTGAGGGGTCATGGACAGCTTGCACGCCAGCATCGCTAATGGGCTCGAAGAGCGGTACACGTATCTAGCAACCACAGTGCGCGAACTGGCGGCCAAGCTGAGTGAAGAACAGTTCTGGCAGAAACCTTTCTCGTTCGGCAACACCTTCGGGCATTTGGTGCTGCATTTGACTGGGAACTTGAATTATTACATCGGGACGGAGATTGCCGGGACGGGGTATGTGCGCGATCGGGATCAGGAGTTTGACGAGCCGAAGCGTTTGTCTAAAACCGAAGTTTTGCGAAATTTTGATCGAGCAATTGAGGTGGTGCTTCGGGCAATTCACGCGCAATCAGAGGAGGACTGGTCGAAGTCCTATACTGCGGCTCGGGAAGAGGACGCTAGTAATCGATTCAATATTTTCCTGCGCTGTGCCACGCATCTGCATCATCATGTGGGGCAGATGGTGTATTTGTGTTTTGAGTTGGGCAGGAGCTCCGGATAGAAATTCCCGAGTAAGCCAAATAGTTCGGGCATAGGAGACTGCGGAAAACTCAGGAAAGCAGATTCCTCGCGGGCTGAAGCCCACTCGGAATGACAAAAGGAAAAGGACTTATCAGCACGACTGAAGGTCGTGCCCTTCCCAAAGCCGTCGGGAATTGAAGTTTTTCTTCAGCCTGCCAGAGGTTCGTCAACTGCTCAAAATGATAGTTCTTAAAAGCTTGCCAGGTTATTGCAAGATATGCAGTACTGTGTTCTCTACTTTGGGCCAGGCGCTGGAGCGGGGATCGATTAAATCAAAATGTCCGGCGGTCGAAATTTCCAGGTAATGCGCGTCTTCGCCGCGCTTCTTCTTTTCTTCACCATAGTGCCGGCTGAATGGAGGCGGCACGACGTCATCGGCGGCGCCGTGAATCAGCCATTGCGTAGCCCGGACTTGTAGCTGCATCGGATCTGCTTCGTGGTAGTGCTCGGGTACATCTTTCGGTTTCCCTCCGAGAAACTCCACAACCGCATCGTCGCTCAGGTGCAATTCCCATGCTTGCTGTAAATCAAGCACCCCGGCAAGTGAAATCACGCGTTTGAGGGATGGCTCGTGAGCGGCGAGGGAAAGCCCGAGCTGGCCACCGGCAGAATGTCCCATAACCATCGCCCGCGCAGGATCGAGGTTGTAGCGTTTCGCGATCTGCGGCAGGAAGCGGTAGGCAGAGGCAATATCTTCAAAGGTGCCGGGCCATCCTCCACCTTTATTCCCTACTCGGCGATATTCCACGTTCCAAGTCGCGAGCCCTTTGGCGGTTAGGGCAGCGCAAAGATGTCCGCCATGTTTGAGGTCGTATTTTGCGCGCCAGAAGCCACCGTGGATATTCATAACGATCGGAAAGGGGGGCGTACTCTTCGGCAGACGCAATTCCCCAAATTGATTGGGATCGCTGCCATAGGCGAGACGAACATCCGCCGGTGGAGGTGCGAGGGTGAGAATGTCGTCTGATCGCATTAATTTTCTACCGGGGGGCCCTTTTCATTTTTCCAGTTCCCAGTTCTCTGTTCTCTGTGGCGAGCACGCATAGTACAAAACAATTATAGATTGGCTCGCTGCGGTGCTTAGAGTCACGCGAGAGAGTGCGCGCAATCACTGAATTTGCTGAATTAGCGACGTAGCGTTACAACGATGATGTTGACTCGAAAACTCCCCTCTTCGAGAGCTTCCGGGTCTCACCAATCCGATCAAAAATTGGAAAGGAGAGTCTCTCATGTTTGCACGCATTGTTGAATTTATTCCAAAACTGGAGAAGAAAGAGGAGTTCGTAAAGAAGATTCGCAACGAAGTGCTGCCCCTACTGAAGGAGCAAAAGGGATTCCTGGAGCTTCTGCCGTTCTTCCCGGAGAACAAGACGGAAAAAGTCATCACGATCACACTCTGGATGGAGAAATGGGATGTCGAGAAGTACGAGAGAGAGGCGTATCCGAAAGTGGAAGAGATCCTGAAGCCGTATCTCGTGACTCCAGTGACCTTCAAGCACTACACCGTCGAGACCACACTGTGCGAGAGATTCGTGGAGACCCTGGCGGCCTGAAGCACAGGCCAGATGGGCCCGGCCGGAGCAGCTAGACGCTGCTCCGGTTTTATTTAGTCTTCGCTATGATTCCGCTGGGTTCTTCAGGAACCAACTCAACGACCAGCCCGTCTCCCCAATCGTATTTCGTGCGGGAGAGATTCTGGACGTGGCGTTCAAGTTCGGATTGGGTCTTAGACAACAAGATTCTTGCTGCGACCGGGAACGTGATCATTCCAACTCGCACTTTGGCTGCCGGATTCGCACGCAGGTTTTGCACCCAATGGGAAGTCTTGTACTCGGCGATCACGTAAAAGCGGCCGTTGTGGTGCGTAAACCAGATTTCGATTTCACGAGGGAGGCCGGACTTACGGCCGCGAGTGGTCAGGTACAGGTACTGCTCGCCGTCGAAACTACTGGCCTTTGAGTTTGAGCTTGGATTTGTTTTCCTCAAGGAATTCGCGAAGTTTGTCGGAGGAGTCCAGCAGACGGATCCACTGTTCGTAATATAACGTTACCGGAAAACGGCCAAGACCGTAGACGCTTACCCCGCCCTTCTCGCCGACGCGGAATTCGAGGCTGCCGGTGCGTCGCGTGCCCTGTTGCTTTTCCAGTTCAGCCAGACGGGCTTTAAGTTCTTCGTAGCTTGGTTCCGCCATTTGGTTTGCCTCGTGAACGCTCTTTTGTTGGAGCGGGAGACGGGGATCGAACCCGTGACATCCAGCTTGGGAAGCTGGCGTTCTACCGCTGAACTACTCCCGCTCGCTCCAAAAATCAGATCCTTCGCTTCGCAACGTGCGCTCAGGCTCAGGATTTCGCCCGCAGGCTCCCGCTCTGCCGTTCCCGGCCTCGCTCACGCCTGCTAATCGGCTCAAGCTGGCGTTCTACCGCTGAACTACTCCCGCTTGCTCCAAAAATCAGATCCTTCCCTTCGCAACGTGCGCTCAGGCTCAGGATTTCGCCAGCAGGCTCCCGCTCTGCCGAGCGTGTGTGAGAACTGTTCTTCCGCCCCTACGGGGCTGGCTCATTTTCCACTTGCACCCAGGGCTCGCGCCCTGGGCTGCATTCTGCCGCCGCTTCGCGGCTGGATTCTGGCGGCTTTGTTCCACCCGGGCAATCTGAAATGGGAGTTCTCCCACACACTCAGCCGTTCCCGGCCTCGCTCACGCCTGCTAATCGGCTCAAGCTGGCGTTCTATCGCTGAACTACTCCCGCTCGGTAATCCGAGATTAACACCGCGAGGAAAGCGAAAGCAACGTAGGGATCCGGCGTTCGATCTATCGGCTCAAGTTCGCGGTCTTCAATTGAACAAGCGCCGATTGGGTTTCACGCCATTTGTGAATTTTTTTTGAGCGGTTCAGGGGAGCATTGGAGAAAAAATCCAGAATGTTCGCCTGCAGCGCGGGGGTGACGTTGGCAAAGTGATGTTTGGCGAGACGGCGAACGAGACCTGCATACGCTTCGTCGGTCAGCTCGTAATCTCCCGGGCGGGTAAGATCGCCCGTGTCGAGATTGCGATTGGGAAAGTTCAAGCCGCCGCCAGCCGCGGCTTGCACCATGCGGCTGTAGCGCTCTACGACATTGTTCATACTTTTGAAATAGAGATCTTCGGTTTGGGGAGTGGGGTCGCGATAAGCCAGCGGTTTGAACGGGCCGAGACGCGGGATCACCCTCAAAAAGAAGGCAAGGATTCGCGCGAAGACACCGGGACGCCGGTATTTCGCTCCAAACTCTTTTTCGTAATCGGCTCGAGAGAGGTGGTAAAGGAATTTCTTCCGCGCCTGATCGTTCAGCTCCGGCATATTTTCGTGCTGGCGAGTGGCCAGTGCGACTTGAGTCATCTCGGGGATGACACGGCTGACGCCGAAGCGAAAGGTTCCGATGGTCAGGTCTTCGGCTTTGAGCAGATCATCTGTGCCGATGCCGTAGGTGTCACGAAAAACACGATCGAGCAAATCTTGTGAAACTTCGAATCCGACGAAGTCGTGATACTGCTGGGAAATGTACCGCCGCTTGGCGACTTGCAGCACATCAAAGCTAAATTCGGTTTTCAGGTGAGCCGCCGGATCGTCTTCGAAGGTGACCAGCTTGCCAAATTTGGCATGGAGTTTGGGATATTCGAGCGCCACGCCGGCATTCACAGCTGGATGGCCCCAAATATCTGCAACGTAGTGAGCCAAGGCGCCGAGGGCGAAGGCGTATTCGTTGACGTCCCGAGCTTCGCGCAGCATTGAAGCGACGAAATCGCCGCTGCGAACGTAATGCAGCAGGTTGGTGAATTCGTGATTGCCGAAGGGATAGTAACCGATGTCTTGAATCACGCAACCGCCATAGGCGTAAGCATGGGCTTTATGAATCTCTTCTTCCGTAGCAGATGGAAAGCGCTTGAGGAGCGCAGGACGAATAGTGGTGTCCCAGGAAATGTCTATGAGTTCCTCGTGCGATAAGACGCTGTAGGGGAAGAGATGCCCTGAGACAAGTACGACGAAGAGCAGAACTTTGTAACGAGTTAGTCTCATCCGCGGCGGCCATTGGCGACTACGGGGATCATTTAGATATGACAAACTGTCCGGAACGGGCAGGATCAATCGCCACCAAGGAAACTTCCAGCGCGTGCTGTACTTGGAATCTGATGCGGACGGCGCCGGGAGAAGGCCGCGGCAACCAGAGCTACCCCCGGAGTTTCATCAGGCGGTTCTTTACGACCCGGGTGCGGGGATGCGCCACCGCTTCCCGAAGCAGCGCCTCCTTCGACAGAGTCCGCGGCTTGCAGAAATGAACGGGTCCAGCGCTGCACATTGTGATCTTTGATAATTTCGCGCAACAAGCGCATGCGGTTGCGTTTCTCTTCGGCTGGCATTTGTGATGCATCCCGCAAAGCTCGTGCGACGCCCGCGAAATCGTTGGGATTGACAAGAATTGCCCCATGGCGAAGCTCCGGACCGGCTCCGGCGAATTCGCTAACTATGAGAACTCCGCGTTCGTCCACTTGAGCGGCGCAAAATTCCTTTGCCACCAGATTCATTCCATCTTTAAGGGGAGTGATGAGCGCAATGTCAGCGGCGCGGTAATAAGCGAGAAGCTCGTCGCGATTGAGATTGCGGTGCATGTAATGGATGGGCACCCATCCGGGTTGAGTAAATTCGCCGTTAATTTGGCTGACCAAGAGTTCGACTTCCAGACGCAAATCTTTGTAGTCTGGAATCTCCTCTCTGCTGGGAACCACCACCTGCACCAGGGTAATTTGACGGCGCAGTTCGGGATGGCGGCGGAGAAGAATCCGGAACGACTTAAGCCGCTCGGGAATGCCCTTTGTGTAATCCATCCGGTCGACGCCAAGAACCAGGATGCTCTCTATCAATTCGCGGCGAATCTCGGTGGCGCGGGAAGCGACTTCGGGACGGGCGGCTGCAGTGGCGAACTCATCAAAGTCGATGCTGATCGGGAAGCTCCCCACGATGCTGCGGTGACCGCGATGGGTAAGGAGAAGGTGCGGGCTGCCACTTTCGACAACAACATCGGGAATCAAGCGCTGGGCACAGCTTGCGAAATTACAGCGGTCGCGATCGGTCTGAAATCCGATGATGTCGAATTGCAACAACGAACGCAGGATGGCTTCCCGCCAAGGCAGCTTTTCGAAAATATCCGGTGCTGGAAACGGGATGTGAAGGAAAAATCCCAGCCGCGAGCGAACCCCGGCTTCTCGCATGTAATGTGCGGTAAGCATCAGGTGATAGTCATGCACCCAGACGAAATCATCTTCTTTCGCGGTACGGGCGACGGCAGCGGCGAATTTGCGATTGACGCTCTGGTAGGTCTCCCAATAATCGGGATCGAAGTTGCAGCGTGAAGGCATGTCGTGAAACAGGGGCCAGATAATCTCGTTGGCGAAACCGGAGTAGAACTTGGCGACCTCATCATGGGAAAGCGTGACTGCCTGCAGCGAGTATGAACGGCGTCGCGAGGTTCGGGCGAGCAAATGATCGATGTGATTGTGGGTGGTTCCGGCCCATCCGATCCAGACCCCTTGCTGGTGCCGCCAGGCGGCATCAATAGCGCGTGCAAGACCGCCGGGGCTGCGCTCGACACGCGCTCCACCGGCATATTTCTTTACCACGACCGGCAGGCGGTTGGAGACGTTAATCAGGCGTCCCTTGACGAGCGTCATAGCTCACCTCCTGAGGCTTTAAGCCAGTTATCGAAAAATTCGATCAGCTCCTGGGGTGGTTGCAGCCAAATATCGGCGGCGGTAGGCCGGGGCTGAGGACGAACCAGCGCCGTCAGGCCTCGTCCCTTCAATGCGCGGAACGCATCTTCGTCGGTTTGATCGTCGCCCAAGTAAGCGATGGCGGCTTCTGGGTTCGTTTCCGTCAAAATTGCACGGATAGCATCGCCTTTGTCGCGGCCAGGAACGCGGAGCTCCAGGCCGCCATCGAACTCAAGCAGAGAGAGAGGATATTCGGTAACCAATGGCAACCAGAGGTGGCGGATTTTGCTCTTAATCTCGTCCACTTCGCTCGGCGACAAGCCTCTCCAGTGCACGGCAACGCTTCCAGGTTTGATCTCGGTTTGCGAATCGAGCTGAACGGCTCGTAGAAGCTGGACAGCAAGGGAAAGACCGGCTTGCTGTTGAAGTGGAATTTGGCAGATTTCATAGCTGCCGTCCGCTTTGAGGCGCTCAAGACCATGGCTTCCCCAAACTTCCGGGTGGGGATGGATACCGATGAGACTGATCACTTCGCGAGCAGGGCGGCCGCTGATGAGAGTGATGCGGGTTCCTGTTTCGATGATGCGTATCATCCGGTCGGCCACACCCGGGTACGGCAACGCGAGGCTGCGATCCACAGTGAAGGGAGCGAGCGTGCCATCGTAGTCGAGCAGGAGCACACGGGCGGGAACAGACCGGAGTTGGTCCAGAAATGAGGCGTATGATATTTCACGGTCGAGTGCCTTCATGCCGGCTCCAGACAACAGTAACCAACCACAGAAAGCTCAACCCGGCGCGAAGTGGCGAAGAACTTTATCCCAACGAACAGTGCCAGATAGCCGAACTCGCATAACCAGCGAGCGACCTAGATTTAGGTGCGACCGTCCGCGAAACGGCACGCGGAGGCAAAGCCGACGCGCACTCCCCAGTGCGGCCGTGAGGGTCTGAAAAGAACTGCTCTGATTTTAACACGGAAATTGCGAGGGGGCACTCGGAAATGCAGTTCCCTGTGACGCGCGGGCTACGTGGCGAGTTTGCAAACCCGTGGCGAGGGCGAGACGCCCTCGGGACAGCCGGCAAGATGCCGGCGCTACAGTTGGGCAGGCACTTAACGATTTCCCGGTCACAGCACCAGGTCGCCAATTGCAGTTTCCGGTTCCTAGTTCTCAGTTCTCAGCAAAACGGAATGGCGGGGAGCTGGCATGGGAACTCTGCCTTTGCGATCGCGCCAGAGAATACGATTGAGAATGGCTGGGTTGGCTGCGTCAGGCCGTGAAAAGTCCATTTTCGCCGATTCCCTTGCGCCTTGACCGCGTGGAGGATTCATCTGGTAGATGAGGCCGTTGTCACGGTTGCGCCAATCGGTGGTGAAGGGCGGCTGATTCCCTGGACCAGCGAACATTGGAGTCATAATGGGCGCGTAGGCATCGTTTTGGTTCATCGGCGGCAAGCCGAGCAAAGTCTCAAGCGTGTGCACCATGTTCACGGTAGTGTAGAAGCGGCTATCCACGAAGGGATGCGCGGCAGATCCCGGAGAATATTTACTGATTACAAAGGCGATGGAGCGATGCGCGTCAACGTGATCGGCGCCATCCTGAGCGTCGTCTTCGAGAACGAAAATTGCGGTGTCGTCCCAGTAAGGGCTGTGAGAAACCGCGTCGACTACGCGGCCGAGAGCAAGATCGTTATCGGCCACTGAAGCCGCTGGCCGGGGCTTGCCGGGAGCAGTGCCGTGAGTGTGATCATCCGGCAAATAGAGCAGTACGAACTGCGGCAGCTCGGTTCGCTTTCTTTCTTTCTTGGCGAGAACGAAATCTGCGAACTCGTTGAGAAATTCGTCGGCGCGAAGCTGATCCGGATATTCGGTGTTGAAGTCGGGAAAGCGCGGGTCGAAGTGATCGCGCAGAGCGGCTTTGGTCGGGCGCATGCGGTTGAACATCGGAACTGCCCAAGGCCACGGACTGGCTGAACCGTGCGGATCACCGACATTTTCAGGGAGTGGCTCGCCTTTGTGAATTTCATCACGCCCGCATCTGGCGCTACGCGGTGAAGTCGTCCCTGAGGTTGGCAACGCGAGTTCAGGCCGCTGCGGCTTGCACCATTCTGCATCGATAAATTCGCCATAATCGCGGTAGGTGAGGTTATGGTGGGCGACGTTGTCCCAGAGAAATCCAGTCGTGGGATCGTCCACATCTGGTTCTCCAAGTTCCAAGGGATATTCATCGGCTACGGAACCCTGGTAGTCGTAAATGCGCTCTTGGCCGCGATAGGCGATCTGCCAGGTTTTCTCGTTGTAATCGCTTGTGATGGCTGCAGTGGACCAATCGTGTCCATCACCCGAGACCTCGCCGCTGTCATAGAAATTGTCGAGTACACCGAATTGCAGAGCGAGCTTGTGCTCATTCGGAGTGATATCAGAGCCGTACATAGTGAGCGATGGGTCGCCGTTGCCCACCTTTAGATCACCGAAGATTTGATCGTAGGTGCGATTTTCTTTAATTACGTAGATGACGTGCCGGATGGGATTTGATCCGGACTGGAACTCGATTTTTCCCGGATCCCTACGTAGGAGATTGCTCTCTTCCACCTGGCGCGTTAACTTCGCCAGATTCTCGTTGATCGTGGGAATGTGTATCCGTGAGACGGAGCCATAGAGCAGCGTAACGATATAGGGATGTGCGCGGTGATGTCCTTCCTGCACTAAGTTCGCGCGATTGTTCGGGCCTGTGCCCTGACCTTTGGCAGTGGCAATCAGGAGATCGTCGGCTGCAGTGACAAGAGCACTGGGGTACCAGCCAGTGGGAATAAAGCCGAGCGGATGTAGGCTGGTGTTGGGAGCACTTAGGCGCGAGACATCAAAGATCGCTACTGCATTCAGCGAAGCATCGGCGACAAACAATTGCTTGCCATCACTGCTTAGAGCCAGGGCGTTGGGGTAGGTGCCGGCAAATTTCTGGTCCCGCAGGGATGTGTCGAGCATCGCGAGCAGATCACCGCGGGCAGTAGAAAGTACGGCGACTCTGTCCGAGTTAGAGAGCGCGACATAAAGCAGTGACTCGTCTGCTTTCAGCAAGAGCGCGCTTGGGTGCGAGCCTGCCGCAGTGGGATCGGAGGGTTCAAGCAAGGGAATCCAGCGGGAGACGGTCCCGCGCTGCAGATCAAGTTCGGCTACGCGAGATGAGTTCCACAGGCTGCACCAAGCACGTTTTCCATCACGTGTCGCAACGACGGCGTGAGGAAAAGATGAAGGGATCATCTCATGAGTGCTTAGGGGGAAGCTCTGGAGGACGCGACCGTCTGCCGTGTCCATGAGGATGACATTGTCTGAAAGATTGTTGGCGATTAGAAGCTCGTCGTATTTCTCTGTCCCGATAACCGCAATGCCGGCGGGATAAGGAATCGCTGTACCAGGTGGAGTTTTGCGCAGAGCGCGAGCCACTTTTTTGCCAGCATCAATTTTTTGCGGAGCAATCTTAAGAAATCGCTCAGGTGTGACCTTGCCATCGCGAAATTTATAAATCGCGATTCCATTCCCCGTGTCACCCGGCCTTTCGCCGGTTGGATCTGTGATTGAGCCTACCGAAGCGTAAAGGTGATCGCCGTCCGAACTGAACGCGAGGCCGAGAAAATAACTCTGGTGAGCGTTCCTGCCGAGCCGTGCATCAGGGAAATCATTCAGTTCGTCAGTTTGCAGATCGAGAATGGCTATAGATTGATGTAGCGCGCTGGCCTGGGTGCCGTAGCCATCGTTCAAAAGCGCGGCATAGCGTTTATCCGGACTGAGAGCGATGGTCGCGGGAAAGCTGTTGGTTGAGCCGATGTGGCCGGGATAAGGGCTGACGAGGATTTTGCTTGTGGGGAGAGAAATCTGCATACCCGGACGATCCTGGGCATTCAAGACGGTGATTAGAAGTACGAGTGCAGTAAAGAGCGCGACTTTCAAACGTTCTCAGCCTCCACTCCATTCTATCTTCTGCGGCTTAGGCAGGCTTCCGCCTCATGAGATTTTCAAATTGCGAGCCTCTCAGTGTGTATCGGGAATGCTCGGCTGGGCGGCGGCAGCTTCCTGGGTGACGTTGTGGCGGACGTCGGCTCCTCGGACCCAGAAGATTACGTCTTCGGCGATGTTGGTGGCGTGGTCGGCGACGCGCTCGAGATTGCGCGCGATCAGCAACGCATCAAGCGCCTGGCGCGTGACCTCAGGACGCTCGTTCATGGTCTTGACCAGACGAATGAACGCATCGTCGCGCATGCGATCTACGACATTGTCCATCTCGAGAACGGCTTGGGCGAGTTCGGCTTTGCCTTCGATGAAGGACTCGAGGGCGCGGCGGACCATCGCTGATGCGGCAGTGGCCATACGCGCAATGTCAACCGGAAGATCGGCTTTGGGAAGCTCGACCATGTCCATTACCCGCTCGGCGATGTTGACTGCCTGATCGCCGACTCGTTCGAGGTCGGCGTTAATCTTGGTGACCGCGAGAATAAAGCGCAGATCGACCGCCATGGGCTGTTGCATGGCCAGGAGATCGAATGCCAGCTCGTCAATCTCGCGTTCGGTGAGATTGATTTGGGTTTCGCCTTCCAGAACCTGATGGCAGCGGTTCAAATCGCGATCGATGTAAGCCTGGCAGGCGCGATCGACAGCCTGCTCGGCGAGACCACCCATGCGGAGCAATCGGCCTCGGAGTTCGTCCAATCCCTGATGAAAACGGCTGCGCATTATCCAAACCTGCCTGTGATGTAGTCTTCCGTTCGTTTGTCGGAAGGAGTGGTAAAAATCTTTTCCGTCTTATCAAATTCTATCAGCTTACCAAGAAGGAAGAAGCCGGTGAACTCTGCGACGCGCGATGCTTGTTGCATGTTATGAGTGACAATGACGATGGTGAAGTGTTCTTTAAGCTGGAAAATCAGTTCTTCGATCTTTCCGGTTGAGATGGGGTCGAGCGCGGAGCAGGGTTCATCCATCAAGATCACCTGCGGTTCGACTGCGAGGGCCCGGGCGATGCAAAGGCGCTGTTGCTGGCCTCCGGAGAGGCTGGCGCCGGATTTCTTGTGCAT
>Ga0066684_10000192_pt1 | contig 19302 bp, 17 predicted proteins | sample GraSoiAngelo_133_FD_62301 | JGI IMG/M metagenome (GOLD analysis project Ga0066684, IMG submission 62301) | Grasslands soil microbial communities from the Angelo Coastal Reserve, California, USA - 14_0929_05_20cm | ecosystem: Environmental > Terrestrial > Soil > Grasslands | place: USA... | reverse complement strand
GAAGTCCTGAGCCGCTCCAGCAAGTGATCGCCCACACGCAGCGCGTTGGCCATGATCGTCAGCGCAGGATTTACTGCGCCGCTTGAGCAGAAGAAGCTGCTGTCAACGACGTACAGATTGTCGAGATCGTGTGCCTTGCAGTTGGCGTCCAGCGCGGATGTCTTCGGATCATGGCCAAAACGGATCGTGCCGTTCTGGTGGGCTACTCCCGCCAGCGGTATTCGCTGACCCGCATACAAATTTCTCGCGAAGAGACCCTGGTGGCAGTCATGCCCGTGAAGTGAGCAGGTGTTCTGCTTCATAGCTCTTTGTAGATGAGCCTTGAGCTGCTCGTGAGCTTTCAAGTTGTTGGGTGTATAGGTCAGCACAATCTCTCCGTCGCGATTGATCGTGACCCGATTGTTCGGATCGGGCAGATCTTCAGAGGTCAGCCAGAAATCCAAAGAGTGTTTCGCCATCAGCTCCAGTGTGAATCCGGGAGCAATGGCGGGTGCGCCGGCACGCAGTGTAATGGCGTCCAGCTTGCCCACAAAGGAAATGTGGCCCATGGGATATTCAAAGTCTTTCGAGCCGAAGTAGAAGTCATTTAGAGAAAGCGTCTTCTGGAAAATAGTCGGGTTGGGGCACTTGGAAATGGCCATCAACACGGAATTGTAATGCCCCATGTAATGTCGGCCGACAACGTCGGAGCCGTTGGCCAGGCCGCGCGGATGCCTATCATTGGCAGAGCGCAACAGCAGGGCAGCCGCGTTGATGGCGCCGCAGGAGACAACCACGATATCAGCGGAATACGTCTCGGTATCCCCGTTCCGTTCCACGATCACCCGCTGGACTTCGCGGCCGGAAGAGCCCGTCTCCAACCGCTTCACTAACGCGTTCGTCAAGAGAGTGACATTCGGATGTTGCAGCGCTGGATCAATACAAAGTACCTGCGCGTCAGATTTCGCCTGCACCAAACATGGAAAACCGTCGCACGTGTTGCAGCGGATACAGGGACTCAGACGCGGGTTCTTCTCATCGAGCATCACTCCTAACGGAGTATGGAAAGGTTTCAAACCGGACGCCGCGAAGTCCTCTGCCAGGTGCTGGATACGTGGCTCATGACTTACAGCGGGCCACGGGTAAGCTTTGCCTGCAGACGGCTCGGTCGGATCTTCTCCACGATTGCCGTGTACCTGGTACAGGTGTTCGGCCTGGGAATAATAAGGTTCCAATTCGTCGTAGCTGATTGGCCATGCGGGAGAAATGCCGCTGTGGTGGCGAATCTCTCCGAAGTCCTGCTGCCGTAATCGGAACAGCGCAGCGCCGTAGAACTTGGTGTTTCCGCCCACGTAGTAGTTGGTGTGAGGATGCAGTCCCTTGCCTGTACTGTCGCGCCACTGTTCCTTCGTGTTGTACCTGGCGTCGACATTCACAGCCTGCGGGTTCCAGTTGTCCTTCTCCCGAGCTACGTAGTCACCGCGCTCGAGAATCAGAATCCGCTTGCCGGACGGAGCCAGGTGATAGGCCAGTGTGCCTCCACCTGCTCCCGTCCCGATAATGATTACGTCGAACTGATTTTCCCGGCTCATGACCGTCTCCTTCACGAGTTACTGGTTCACTGCGGCCATGGGTTCGGCAGTGCGCAGTGGTGCCGTCGCAAAATTAACGCTGAAGCGCTTGCACCAGATGGTTACTGCACGGTATTTGGTTAGGTCAATGTCCGAAGCCAATTCATAGTTCTGGTCGCCGATATTGCCTTTCAGCAGGCCCACTTCCACGAACTCGGCCTTCTTCACCGTTTCGCTGTCGTTGGCGTCGCTGGCGGCAACGAGGTAGACGTGCACGTCAGGGCCGTTGGAAGTTTCAAAACTGCTGAAGCGGAGAATTCTCTTGCCATCAGCAAGTTGATAGATGCTGGCCTGCCCTGCGCCCTTGTGTGCTACACCGTGAAAGTTGCCAGTGAATAGGGCTCGCGCCGATACTCCTGAAGTCTGCGCGTTCGTAGACAGCGGAGCCGTGGCGAAGTTCACGCTGAAGCGCTTGCACCAGATAGTCACTGCCCGGTACTTTGACAAGTCGACATCAGAAGGCAAATCGTAGTTCTGGTCGCCGATATTGCCCTTGAGAGCGGCGACTTCGACAAAGCCTGCCTTCTTGACCATCTCGCTGTCGCTGGCGTCGTTGGCCGCTACCAGGTAGACGCGAACATCGGGTCCATTCGAAGTTTCAAAGTTGGTGAAGCGGAGAATGCGCTTGCCATCCGGCTGTTGATAGATGCTGGCGCGTCCCACGCCCTTGTGGGCCACATCGTGAAAGCTGCCGGATGCGACGATCGCCTCCGAAGTGTTGGTGGTGGATGAGTTGGCGGTCGGGAGGCTCTCATTGACCTTCGCGTTCACGAAAAGCCGTTCGGGCCGGAACGCTGCCCAGCCAATAATGGCCACCACCAGGACGATAAACGTGTAGACGAGTTTCTTGCCTTTCATTACATGGTCTCCTTAAGAGTGAATTGTGGTTGTGACAAAGCTTTGTAATTGCAACGAAAGATGCATCGCTTGTCGTTGTTGTGATGCAATTTTGCGCAGAAGACCGCGTGTTTACCGCGCAGGCGCAGGTAAACTTCCGCGGCCAGCAACATGCCGAGTGGCGGCGCCGTAAAGTAAATCCACAGAGCGTTCCAGTAACGTCCCGGGAGCGCCGACGCGAGACTGCGTGCCGGACTCATGCTCATACCGGACAGCGGAGACTCCAGCGTGATGTAAGTGGCCACCAGGGCGCCGGCGAAAATGCCTGTGAATCGTGCGATGCGCGCGGAGTTTGAAACGTTCAGAACCATGGTCATCATTACGAAAGAGATGACCAACTCCGCCACAAAGGCGACTCCCGTTCCTCGGAACCCGGGCATTGTCGCCGCGTAACGCACATTCTCATGAGTGATGGCTTCACCCCAGATTCCAGCGCTGAGCATTACTCCCAGTGTTCCGCCGATGAACTGGGCACATACATAGAACAAGGCGTCCCAAGGCTCGATCTTTCCCAAACGGAAAAAAGTCAACGTCGTTGAGGGATTGAGGTGTGCGCCGGACTGTTTTCCCCAGGGGGAGTAGATGAGAGCGACCGCCGTCAATCCCATGGCGATGCCCGTCAGCATACGCCGGGCGAAAGAACTTGTAATCGCGTGCCGCAGCGCGGAAGCCGGGTGCTCCAGCAAGACGGTAAAGCTACATGCCGAGACCATAAACAGTCCCAGGCACGCCGCTTCTATGGAATATTCCTGCCAGTGGTTAGTGGCGGCCGACATCGCGCTATCGAACCAGCGAGGTTTGGCTAGGACTGCCGCTGCTCCCGTGCTCGGATCGCTGTCGCCGTTCTGGACTGAGCTGTGCATTCGGCCATGGGATTCGCCACGATCTGTTTCGTGACAAAAATGCCAGCGTAGTTCTCGCAAAAATTCATGGCCGGAAACGCGAACCGTTCTGTCACCTTTTCTGTGCGAGCCGCATCGCATGAGTTGGATTTGACGAAATTGAACAAACAAGCACAGATTCCCGAAGGGAAGCACGTGGAAATTAGTTGTCGGGAAGTGATCCGGGAGCTTTCCAAGTACATAGACCAGGATCTAGATACCGATCTGCGTGTCCAGATCGAAGCCCATCTCGCCGACTGCAAACACTGCACTGCCATTTACGACGGGATACGAAACGTGATCACATTAATGGGAGACGATCGAAGTTTTGACTTACCGGCAGGATTCAGTCAACGATTCCGCAACAGCATAACCCGAACTTGCAGGTGAAGGGCTGAGCATTCCGGCGATTAGAAGGGGCGGACTTTTTCGTATGCCCTTCCTCGACTCCAGGCTCCATCGAAGCCAGGCGCCAGGGCATCACGCATCTGCAACCGGGCGCGTGACAGCCTCGTTTTCACGTTTGCCTCTGAAAGGCCGAGTGCTTGGGCGGTTTCGGTGATGCTCAGGTGCTGTATGTCGCGCAAGATCAACACGGTTCGGTATTTCTCGGGAAGAGAACGCAGTGCTTCGTTGAGCGCCTTTCGCAATTGTTTCTGTTCCAAAGTCTCCGATGGTATTTCACGCCAGTCTGCAAAGTCTTTGGGAATGTAGTCGCCTTCCTCGCTACATTGGCTTTCATCCAGAGACTCATATAGGTGGCGTCGGTCCTTGCGCAGCTTCATTTTCGCTTCATTCATGGTGATCTGGATGACCCACGTGCTGAACTTGGATTCCTGGCGAAAGCGCGAAAGATTCTTAAACGCCTTCAGTACTGCCTCCTGGGCTACGTCTTCTGCATCCGCTTCATTTCTTACGAGCGACAAAGCAGATAAATAGATTACGCGCTCGTAGGGCCGCACTAGATCATAGAATGCCCCAACATCGCCCGCTTGGATGCGCCCGATGAGTTCGATTTCGCTTCTCTCTGATTGTTTCACGGCACCTCTGACTTGGACGCCGGATCGCGAAATGACGGGGTAATCCGCCTGCGGCCCAGCCCTAGCCAGCTTCTTGGCGTCGCTTTGACTTCGCAGCATGGCCATCTGGTGCCTTTCCTGCGGGAATGCTTTTTCAGATATTCAAGTGTAAGACGGCGTACATCGCAATTGGATACGAGAAACTCTTTGTCGGGCAACGCATGGCTTCAGCGTTTCTTGGCCTGCCGGCCCGAGAGGTGATCGTTCAGCTTTTTGTACAATTTCTGACCAGCACCCGCGGGAAGCTCGAAGGCTCTGCCGTCGCCGACAAGGCTAACCACATTCCTCGTGCCGTTGAGAACGGCGCTGCAGTGGGCGCAATTTTTGAAGTGCGAGGCGAGGCCAGATCGAAGTCCAGGATCCACTTCGTCGTCGAGATAATTTGAGATCTGCCGCCATACTTCTTCGCAATCGATTTCTATGGGTTTTTCCGCCACTTGTGCTGCTCCGTTCCCAGCTAGAATCCTGCCTCCGCTCTCGTTCACGTCACAAAGCTTGATTTCATATTCTCGGCCTTTTTTCCAGGCTCCGTCAAAGCCAGGTGCACGCGCATCGCGTGCACTTAAACAACCTCTCCGACTTTCGACCGCCTCCCGGGCACGGAGCGGCGAGGCGCCGAAGCTCGCCTGCTTGACATCTCTGCCAGGACCTCTTTAGGAGGCATCTGCGGCTGAACGTCCACATTATCGAGGAAAATCGCGATCCTCCATCTTTCTTCAGCATCTTTTTGCCAGATTTCCAGGTATCGTGTGCGTGTGGTGATCGGTTTTCCACCGTTCTTGGGTGTTAGCGTGAGCCGGTGCCAGCCCCAGTCGAAAGCCCACGAACCGTGAACTCGAATGGAGATGATGGTGACTGCCAGTTGCGCCTTGTAACGTGCGAAGAGTTTTTTCAGCCGGTGCTTAAGCACTGCCTGCGCTTCAGAGCCGTAGAAGGACGCAAGGCCGGCCGACATGTCGCTGTATCCGTCAGCAAAAACGGACAGGACTCCATTCACATCCCCCTTGTTGTAGGCATCCCGTAGCTTTGTCTTTGCCAACCGAATGGCGTAGGTATCTTCCATGATATCTCTCAGGCTTTTGGCTTATTCCTCGACAGCGGGCTCTCCCCCCGGACAGATCAACATCGACACTCACGGAGAAATTCCCGGAGTATTTAGCCGGATTGTAGAGGTCGGTCTTCGCACAAAGATATAGCCTTTTGCCGTCATCGTCACCCCAGGCCATGTCGTGCGGATGCCCCGGCCCCGTCTTTCAATCTCATCAATGACTTCGGGGAGGAAGTAATTTTTGTCCCCGGACGTGCGTCTTTTCTTGCCCTTCCCGCGTATGTATCGGTAGCATGAACGCGGCTGCCTGCTATTTCGTGCGTGCGATGGCGGACGAAAACACCGAGATCGCTCATGGACTTCGACGTCGCGATCCCGAACTGCTCGACCGCTTGATCGAGGAGTACCAACACCGCCTTCTGCGCTACCTCATGTATCTGACTGGCCGCCGCGACCTCGCCGAGGACTTCTTCCAGGAGACCTGGGTCCGCGTGCTTGAACGTGGCAGCCAGTACGACGGGCGTCATGAGTTCAGCACTTGGCTTTTCACCATTGCGCGGAATCTGGTCATCGACCACCTGCGCCGCAAGCGGCCAGCGAGCTTCGACAGCCTGGCAGATCCCGATGGTCTGGCGCCGTTCGACATCGCGGCCACCGCGCAACCTTCGGCGTTTGACACGACGGTTCAACGCGAGCAGAACGAACAGATTTCTGCTGGCATGCAGCATATCGCAGCCGAATACCGCGAAACCCTGGTGCTTCGTTTCCAGGAAGGGATGTCACTCGAAGAAATTGCCAATGTGACCGGCGCGCCGCTGGGCACGGTGAAATCGCGGATCTACCGCGGCTTGAGCGCCCTGCAGCCGTGGTTGAAAGGAGCCCGCTTATGAATCCTGATCTTATGAACTCCGATGTTCATGAACGTGCGCGGCTGATGATCGCCTTGTTTGGCGAAGAAAGACCCGGCCCGGAAGAACTTTCCAACGCGGAGCGATCGTGGCTGGCCGCGCATCTGGAGTCTTGCGCATCATGCCGCGAGTTCGCAGAGAACTCGCGTGAGACGATTCGCTTGCTGCGCGCGATTCCAATCACGGCGGGCGAACGTCTCGTATCTACGACACAAATGCGCGTGCGCCAGCGGGCACAGGAGTTGCAGCGCCAGCAAGAACGGTTCTGGGTTGTCTGCGTTTGCTGTGCAGCAGTGACGCTCTCCACTCTCGTCACCACGCCAGTGCTGTGGCGCGGGTTTGCATGGATGGGCGAGCAGGCACGGCTTTCCCCGCCGGTGTGGGAAGGCGGCTTTGTCGTGTTCTATCTGATGCCGGCGGTCTTGGCCGGAATTCTTCTGCTTGCGCGGGGGACTTTTCTGACGGATCACAACGGCTCATATCAGGATTGATCCGTGGAGCCGCGTAAGCGGCGTAGTTGATTAGGGTAGCGAACTCTGGAGGTTTGAAATGCCGGTCAGGAATGAAACTTCAACCCGCTTCATGGATGAGATCCGCATCATCCCGCCGTGGGGATACGCCGTCGCGTCTCTAGGCTATGTGGCGGCGGCAGCAGCCGCGGTGTTTGCCACTCTCACGAACAAGACTGGTGAGCCTTTTTATAGGCCGGCGGTGCTCGTGCCGCTCGCCATCGCCGGAGGAACTGCGATGGCGTGTTACCTCCTCCTCATCGTCTACATCAACCGCGACGCCGCTCGCCGCGGCATGAGCCGTCTTGCCTGGACGCTGCTGGCAATTTTCATCCCCCACGCGCTCGGCGTCGTCTTGTATTTCGTTCTGCGGAAACCACGTACCTTGAACTGTCCGCAATGCAGCGCCGTCGTCGAACCTGGGTTTGCCTTTTGTCCTCGTTGCCAGTGCCGATTGAATGCCGTCTGTCCGCAGTGCCAGCGTGGCGTGAATGCCAGTGACAAATTTTGCCCGTATTGCGGTCGCGACCTTGGGATGGGTGGCAACGCCGTTTCCGTGCCAGTTCCCCGTCAAAGCTGAGGAAGCAACCGCTTTTAGGCTTTCCTTGGGATTGCTGTTGCAAAATCCTGGAAGGAACCTGATGAAAGCTATCGTTTATCACAACTACGGTCCACCCGATGTTCTTCAATGTGGAGAAACCGAAAAGCCTGTTCCCAAGGACAACGCAGTTTTGATAAGAGTTCGTGCGGCGTCCGTCAATCCACTTGACGGGGGCTTAGTGAAAGGCGGCGGTCGCATAGTGACCGGACTGCGCAAACCAAAGATCACACGACTGGGCGTTGATGTGGCCGGCCAGGTTGAAGCGGTCGGCAGGAACGTAACCCAGTTCAAACCAGGCGACGAGGTGTTCGGCGTGTGTATCCGTGACCCGCAAGGTTCGGGTGTCAGAGTCTGGATCCCCCAGGGGGCCTTCGCGGACTATGCATGTGTTCCCGAGTCCGTATTGGTCATGAAGCCGGATAACGTGACGTTTGAGCAAGCGGCTTCTGCACCGGTGGCGGCATTCACCGCATTGCAGGGTGTCGCGACAAGGGACAGGTTCAGCCGGGACAGAAGGTCTTGATCAACGGTGCGGCGGGAGGCGTGGGTACGTTCGCTGTGCAGATTGCCAAATCGCTCGGCGCAGAAGTCACCGGCGTATGCAGTACGAGGAATGTGGACATGGTCCGATCCATCGGCGCAGATCACGTCATTGATTACACCCAGCAGGATTTCACCAAACCTGGGCAACGTTATGATCTGATTTTCGACTGCGTTGGGAACCATTCGTTGTCAGCATGCAGGCGTGTCTTAAATCCTAAGGGGATATTGATCATGGCCGGAGATCTGAGCGGTCGGGGTATGACCGGTCTTTTGGCACGTTTGATAACAGCGCTTGTGCTGTCACGGTTCGTTAGTCAGAAGCTGGTCACGTTTCTGGCGAGACCGAGCAAAGAGGACCTGACCATCATGCGCGAGCTTATGGCAACCGGAAAGGTAACTCCGGTCATCGACAGGCGTTACAAGTTGAGTGAGGTGCCCGAGGCTGTCCGGTACCTGGAAGAACGACACGCTCGCGGAAAGGTAGTAATCACTTTATGACAGACATAGATCTACGAACGATCGTAACCGTTACCCAAATACATCCTGCATACTCGGCCTCCAGGCAAAGTAGCAAGGTAAAGCTTCACCAGGAAGGAGCCTTCTTTAGGCCCACCACCAAATCAAAGCTACGTCGCCCATACATTCCTCCCGCACACAGGTCCCATTTTCAATGGTGGTGAAAACTGGAGTCAAAGGTCAGGATTACTCCTAAAGCCAAGAGATGTTGTGCTGGCTTCAGACCAGGAACTCCAGGCCGCACATCGCCATCATTAAAAAATCCGCCACCAGGTCCGCGCGAATCATCCCAGCGATGTTCAAGCCGCACGATGACATTTGCTTGCCGATAGGGAATGCGGTACTCGATCGTGTTGGTCACAGCTTTAACGGTCTGGGAGAATCCGGTCCAGCGGCCGTTACGATCCCAAGCGACTTCAGGACGCACGGTCGCGCTCCAGTGTTTGTCGACTATCCAGTGCATCGGCATCTGAGCTGACATCCACAGAGCGCGCGGATTTCCGGCCACAGCAACTTTTTCTTCTGAAACCTGGTACTCGAACGCAACGGTAGCCGGATCTCGCTTCCACTCCACAATGCTGTCGGACAGGAATCGCCAAAACTGGAGTGAGGTTCCCGAGTGGTGCGGCCCGTAGAGGACCGTCTGTTTCATGCTCAAGCGCTCGTTCGGCTTGTAAGCAACCTGGCCGCCGGAACTCGGGACATCGTTCGCGTGCGCGAGGTGCCAATAACCGCTGATCACAAATAACGTCCCGGTCAGCCTTGTGGTAAGCGGATATTGAGCATTCACGCCCAACATCAGATACGGCGTGAAATCAGCCCCCCACGGACGCGTGTAATTGAAGTTGTCTTTGGCGTAGAGCGAGTCGTAACCGATGAAGCTGCTGAAGATTCCGCCTTGTATGGTCAGTCCCTTTCCTGTCGGGGCAAGGTAGGAAATGTCAGTGGGGCCGAGATGCCGTAACCACTTGGCGCCGTCAAGATTCGGTGCGGTGGCAGAAAATCCGAAAACCTCTGAGTCCTTGCCTGCTTGCAAGGTTATCTCAGTCCCCCAGCGCGAGCTATCCGACGGCGTTTTTCTCAGATAAAGAGCGGTCATATTCAAATCCGCCTCGTTTACGTGAAATGTCGTGCCTCGGCTGCGGAACAGGTGATTCGCGGGATAATTAAAATCGTGCATGTATCCAGCATCAATGAATCCGCCGTATTGCCATGTTGACTGCGCTGAGGAACCCGATTCCTCCGGAAGCGCGGCCGGAACCTGTCCCATCGCGAACCTATCGGCGAACGACATGACAATCATGACAAGCAGCAGTGAGTTCGTTCTGGCGATCCTGCCCCCGGTTCGCATCGCTCCTTCGCCGCTCTTTTAGCGCGATTCTGATGAGCCTATTGCTAACGGTGCGAACTGTCACTTGATCGGAGGTCATTTTTACGAACTTTTTATAACTTTCGCGGCCCATCTTTGCGCTACCGGTCTCCGATTAACGATCTCGCTGAATGGTGATGCATTCCAACGGGAATGACGCCCGGCACGCGTTCTCCTCCCATCCAAGGAAAGAGCGATTAGGAACCAAATCATGAATCCGGCACCGAGGAGACACACCACGGCGAGCGATATACGTTCCGTATTGGCGATCAAATTCATTTCGAGAGCCTGCATGCCGAGTGCTATTCAACACGAGACGGCATAAAGGCCGAGTAAAAAGTTCATAAAGAATTTCTAAACGTGAACCATCCGCTTACGAATTCTTCATGCGCAATATGCGTCTGCGCCTTCTTGGTTCAAACGAGAGTCGCGGGACTTACCCGTGTCTAAAAAAGAACAGGACGGGGCACCTTCAGCAGCAGGTGTGAATTGTGGTTGGAAGGATAGCGAGGCAGTTGTAAGTTCAGTCCCCCGGTTCAAAGCGATAGCCCACCCAGGGTTCAGTAATGATGTAATGTGCAGCGTTCTCGTCGGGTTCGAGCTTCTTGCGTAAATGTCCCACGAATACGCGTAGGTATTCTGGCTGTTCTATGCTGTTTTGGCCCCAGACAGCCCCAAGCAGAGCACGGTGGGTTATCACCTTTCCCTGGTGCCTCGCCAAGTAGACCAGAAGATCGAATTCCTTGGGAGTGAGCCGAATCTCGCGATCTTTCACTTGAACCGTGCGACCAGGGATATCGATGCGAAAATCGCCTACCTCAACGAGTGCGGTCTCTTGTTGTTGCGGTGCCGAAGCTCGTCGCAGTGCCGCACGTACTCGTGCCAACAGTTCGTTAACACTGAAGGGCTTTGTGATGTAATCGTCGGCTCCGGCATCAAGCGCCTCCACCTTGATAGCCTCCTCACCCTTCACTGACAGCACGATAATTGGAACACGCGACTGGGTCCGAACGTGGCGGCAGAGTTCAAGGCCGTCCACGTTCGGCATACGAAGGTCCGTGACGATCAAATCCGGCGTCCAGTCTTTCATGAGCTGAAGCGCTTCCTCGCCATCCGATGCGGTTCGAATTCCGTACCCTTGGCTGGACAGGGTTGTTTTCAGGACGCGGATGATTTGCGCCTCATCGTCGACCACAAGGATATTCGGTTTGAGCTCTGAATTGGCCATTCGCGCTTCACTTGTTTGTTTCCTCAGCGGTGTTGTTTCTTCCAACCACTGCTCAGGTGTCTTCGGCATGGTGTGTATTATCCTCAGTCACCAATCACAAATCGAATAGACTACAGTCTCTCGCATGAAACGATCGATGGACAATTCGATCCTACGCTTTGCTGCGTCGACCGCGATTGTGTCAGCTATCGTTGTTCTGTACTTTCGATGGCTGCACGTGAATCCGACAACTGTCGGATTCAGCCTGTTGCTGGCTATTTTGCTGATCTCCGCCGCCTGGGGCCTGCGCTACGCAATTTTCACAGCAATCGTTGCCACAGTAGGTTACAACTATTTCTTTTTGCCGCCACTGTTCAGATTCACGATTGCCGATCCACAAAACTGGATAGCTCTCTTTGCCTTCCTGGTTACGGCGGTAGTGGCCAGCCAACTTTCGGAACGCGCACGCCGCGGGACTGTGTATGCCGACCAGCGTCGGCGCGAAGTCGAAAGGCTCTATGCCTTTAGCCAACAGTTGTGGCTCAGCGAAAACGTGTTCGAGCTGCTGAATATCATTCCCAAACACATTGTAGACTCCTTCAATGTCAGCGGAGCGGCAGTTTTCCTCGAAGGCAAGCAAGAGGCCTATTTTTTCGATGAGGTCAGCCGATCTTTGTTTCCGATCGATCAACTGAAGGCCATCAGCGATCGGGGAGAGCCGGTGCTCGACCGGGAACATAGGATCTGCTACATGCCTTTGCGAATGGGGGCGCGATCGGTCGGTACCCTGGGCTTAGCTGGTTGCGATCTTTCTCGTGAAAGCTTGGAAGCGATTGGCAGCTTGGTGGCGATCTCAATCGAGCGTGCGAATACCGTCGAAAAACTGACCCGCAGCGAAGCTGCACGGGAGAGTGATCGTTTGCGGTCAGTCCTGCTGGACTCGGTCACCCACGAGTTCCGAACGCCGTTGACCGCAATCAAGGCATCCGCAGAAACGCTGCTGTCCGACATTGAGCTGGAAAAGCCACAGCGCGAAGACCTCCTGCAAGTCATCAATGAAGAAAGCGACAGGCTTAACCGGCTTGTGGGAGAAGCCGGAGAAGTAGCGCAACTCGATTCACATCAGCTTCAGTTTCGCTTTGAGACAGACCAGATTCGGGAAGCCATTGATGCTGCCATCAAGACCTCACAATCGGCACTGCGCCACCATCCTATCGAAGTCAAAATTCCGCAGAACCTTCCGCCAGTGCGCATGGATCGTGAACGCATTACTGAAGTGATAATCCACCTGCTGGACAACACAGGTAAGTACTCCTCGCCGGACACTCCGATTCACATCACCGCCGAGGTGCGAGATTCTGAAGTGGTCACAAGCGTCGCAGATCACGGTCCCGGGATAGAAGAAATGGAGCAAGAGATGATCTTCGATAAATTTTATCGGGGACGGAATCAGCGCATGATGATCCAGGGTACTGGAATGGGATTGGCGATCGCCAAAGCGATCATCGAGCTACACGGTGGAAAGATCGGAGTCACAAGCCAACTGGGCCGAGGATCACTCTTCTATTTTTCCCTACCTATGGCATAAGGCCCTCTTTTCACCCCGCTCCCGACCTTGCCTCTCGTAAAGAGCTGCTCTGACGCCATCGGTTCTGTTCTGCTAGAGCTTTTATAAAATCTTTACGAAATCTTTAGTAAATTTTCATCTGTTCGCCCGTCAGCTCATCGGTCTTGTAAGGAGAGCATCAGCGAGGCACGATCCATTTAGGATATCGGGTTCCCGGCACGCCGTAGTCAGAGACACGGTCGGCGCAATATTGTCGTTTCTTCAGGACAGCTTGTGGTGAGACCGAGAGGAAACGGACAGGTTTGGTCTGGGAATTGAGAGACCGTACATGCAAAACCACCCTGGTAAGCACTCTGCGGTTGTGACCGGCGCACAACGAGTGCTGGTCGCTACAACCGCGATGCTCGCGTTTATCTCTTTTTGGCAGGCCGCGGCCGTCGTACTTAACGACATGGGTTCGTCCGCCTTCTACGCGGGCGCCATTGCGGAACACTTTGTGGGGAAAACTGCTCCTTGGTTCATTCTGGCGATCATGCTTCTCTCCTATGCGGTCCGAGCGGTCTATATCGAAAGCTCCAGCATGTTTGTGCGTGGAGGCGTATACCGCGTAGTGAAAGAGGCCATGGGCGGAACGTTGGCAAAGTTTTCGGTTTCGGCCCTGATGTTCGACTACATCCTGACCGGACCGATCAGCGGCGTATCAGCAGGGCTGTACCTCACCGGTTTGTTGAACGAACTCCTGCACCACGCCTACTCCAATTTCACCCTGCCCACGAACTGGACGGCTGCACTCTTTGCCGCTCTCGTGACCATCTATTTCTGGTGGCAGAACATCAAGGGAATTCCCGAATCCAGCGAGAAGGCCTTACGCATCATGTATGTAACCACTGTGATGGTGGTGCTGATGATCGCCTGGTGCAGCTACACCCTCTGGGTTCGTGGAGCTCACCTTCCGCCCTGGCCGCACCTCTCGAACCTTACCTACTCGAATGATGCCTTGGGCTGGCTGCGCCACACCTCGTTGCCGTACACCGTCGGACTGATCGGCATTTTGATTGGCCTCGGCCACTCCGTTCTGGCCATGAGCGGCGAAGAGACCATGGCCCAGGTGTATCGCGAGATTGAGCACCCCAAACTACGGAACCTGGAAAAAGCCGGATTCGTCATTTTTCTTTATAGCCTGATTTTCACGGCGGGCGTGGCATTCTTCGCGGTGATGATCATCCCCGATTCGGCGCGCAACAATTTCTTCGATAACCCGATCGGCGGGTTGGCAATGTACCTCGTTGGGCCTCTATCACTTCGGCTCGCGTTCCGGGCTTTCGTGGTAGTGGTCGGTGTCTTGATGCTGGCCGGGGCAGTCAATACCGCCATCGTCGGCTCGAATGGAGTCCTGAATAGGGTCTCTGAGGATGGAATCCTTCCTCACTGGTTTCGCCACCCCCACCGTCGTTTCGGGACATCCCATCGCATCCTCAATCTTGTTGTCGGCCTTCAGCTGCTCACGATCTTCTTGAGCCGCGGCAACATTTTTGTTCTGGGCGAGGCATATGCCTTCGGCGTGATGTGGAGCTTCGCCTTGAAGGGCCTGGCTGTACTCGTGCTTCGTTACAAGCAACCTGGGGAGCGGGAATTTCGCGTTCCCCTGAACCTGAAGGTTGGGAGTCTGGAGATTCCTCTGGGTCTTGGCTTGATCACAGTCATTCTGTTCGCCTTATGCATTATCAACCTCTTCACCAAGCAAGTGGCCACGCTTTCAGGAGTTGCTTTCACCATCATTTTCTTTGCGGTTTTCACTGCTTCGGAAAAAATCACGAAGAAGCGTGCTACGGCCCATGCCGAACTGGATCAATTCAATTTAGAACCCGGTGCGGACCTCACTCCCGAAACACTCGGCGTCAGGCCAGGAAACATCCTGGTTATGGTTCGGAACTACAACACGCTGCATAATCTGGGGGCAATCCTCGACCGGGTCGATCCTCGTAAACAGGACGTCGTGGTGCTCCATCTTCGATTTCTGCACGGCGTCGGTGAGTACGAATTGGCACCGGAGCAGCTCTTTAGCCTCGAAGAGCAGGTGCTCTTCACCCGCTCGCTTGAGCTCGCCGAGAAAAAAGGGAAGACCATCCATCTGGCGGTCGCTGCGGCCACGGAAAAATGGGACGCTATCTTGCGCGCCGCCCAAAGCTTGCAGTCGTCCATGGTTGTTCTAGGACCTTCTCCCACCAAACCTGTTCCCGAGGAGGCTCGTACCGCCGGTCTCGCCTGGGAGCGTCTGCCTGACCCCAAGCCCCAGTTGACGCTCGAAATTCTCTCTCCAAGCGGACAGGAACACGTTTTTTATCTGGGCCCCCACGCGCCCCGCCTCACGCCAAAGGAAATTGATCTACTGCACAGCATCTGGCTTGAACTCAGTAATGATGTTGCTCCCGAGGAGATTCATCACCACGACATCGTCCATTTCGCTCTTGACGAGCTCAAACAGGAGCTTAGCAATACGGAACGAGAGCAAGTTCTCCGGAGGTTGTGCCAGCACCTCAAAGAAATCAACCAGCGGCGCGTACCGCCCGTTTAGCTCGGGCGCGATGTTGTTTTTCAACAACTCCCGGGCGCGGTTTCAGAACCGTTGATGGCGAGGCGATGCTGGAAAAGATCGCGGAGTCGCACAAGCCTGCAAATTCCAAATGCGATTTGCCAATACTGAAAATGGTGAGCAGACTGTGGACGTGTATAAACCTCTCTGTTACATCTGGCGGAGAGGGAGGGATTCGAACCCTCGATACAGGTTTTAGCCCGTATAACGGTTTAGCAAACCGCCGCCTTCAGCCTCTCGGCCACCTCTCCGCGGCGTGTTTTCACGAGTCTAGCACAGTCGGCTAATTCGTCTGCTGCACGATTGCTCACCTTGGGTTCCTTTCGCCCCCTAAAATTTGTGTAACTTTGTTCGATCTGCTGCGTACTGCTTTATGGACGCCGAGAGCTACAGCGCGAAAGGACCACAGCCTCGCGATGGCAAGGCCAAGCAGATGGAGGAGCTGGACCTTGAGAGCGTAATAGGGCGCGCACGGGGCCACGATGTGGCAGCCCTGGAGCAAATCTATCGCCGCTATGTCCGGCGCGTGTTCGGTTTGTGCCGCTACATGCTGGACTCACGGGAGAGCGCAGAGGATGCCACCAGCGAAGTCTTCCTCAAACTACAGCGCTCAATCGAGAGCTACGACGGTTCGATACCGTTTCCAAGATGGCTGCTGCGGGTGGCTGGCAACCAATGCATTGATGCTTTGCGGCGCCAGCGGCGTGGACGACAGGTGATTGTGGAAGTTGAAGAGGGAGCTACGGTCGTTGAGGCACGCAGTGCGGAGCCGTCACCGCTGGGTGCTGTCATGAGCAAGGAAGAGAGGGCGCAGGTGCGGGATGCCATCGCACGCCTGCCCGAGAACTATCGTCTACCGCTGGTCCTGCGCTATTACAGCGAGCTGAGCTATGACGAAATCGCGCAGCAGTTGGACCTGCAGAGGAACTACGTGGCAGCGCTGATATTTCGTGCCAAGCAGGAGCTGCGTCGGAAACTGGCTCACAGGAGCAAGTAGTCTATGGAATGTTATTCGGAACAGACGTGCACCATCTTCGTGGACGGCGAACTAACCGTGGACGAAGCGCGGCGCCTGCGAGACCACCTGGCCAGGTGCCAGCGCTGCCGAAAACTGGTGGACGCACTGCGCGCTGAGAACCGGGTTCTGGGCGAAAGCCTGCACGAGCTTCCGGAAGAAGCAGCCGGCCCGGTGGGCTTCCCTCGCTTGCGGTTGTCCTGGGTGTGGGGCGATCTGGCGGCGCTGGCCGCGGTGCTGGCGCTAGTGTCGATCTTTTTCGCTTGGGTCGACAAGCTGAGAATTCCGGAAGCGCTGGAATGGCTCAATCCCTTCAGCGCAAACGGCCTCACCAACCTGATCTTCAACCTTTCGTACAACTTCGCACACGGAGGTACTGTCATGCTGGCTGATTACGCTGCGGTGGTTGGGGCGCTCTTTGCGGTGTTGGGCGGCGGCGCACTGCTGCTGGGACGCCGATGGCGGCTACACCCGCCGGGTCTCCACTTGTTGGTCGTGCTGCTTGCGTTGTCCTTGCCCAGCTTTGCCCTGGAGCGGCGTCACGGTGAGTTTGTCACCGTGGCAGCGAACGAGACTGTGGACGACACCCTTTTAGCCGCCGGCAACACAGTGCGAGTGGAGGGCGTAATCAATGGGGACTTGCTGGCTTTTGCCCGGACCGTGGAAGTGCGGGGCACGGTCAAGGGCGACTTGATAAGTATTGCCAAGAAAACTGTGGTGACCGGAAGCGTGGAAGGCCGCATCTACACCTTTACCCAGTCGCTCGACCTGAGCGGGCAATTGGGCCACAGCATCTACGGCTTTGCGCAGTCCTTGCGTGTGGATGACCGGAGCCGCGTGGGCGAGGGTATCGTGGCTGCGGCTGGCGATGTCAGCCTTGAAGGCGAGGTGAAGCGCAGCGTGGACATGCTGCTCTCCGGCAACGTCGATGTGAGTGGCAGCATCGGCCGCGATCTGAGCGTGTCCGGAGTTAGCCCCGGACGTAGCCTAACGCTGACGAACACGGCCCGGGTTGGCGGCAACCTAAGCGCTCGCGTGCGCCAGCTGAAAGATGTGCACATCGCCGACGGCGCGACCATTGCGGGCAAACGTGACATCCAGGTGCAAGTGAGGAAGAGCCACTTCACGCGCCCCAGATTCTACTTCCACCAAGCTGTCTGGCTCGCTTCCGCCATGCTGGTGGGATGGCTGGGCCTGGCTCTGTTTCCTGGCTTCTTCCAGGCCACGACTCAGGCGGTGGGCTCAGGCTGGCGCAGCCTCGGGTTGGGAGTTGGCGTTTTAGCGGGCGTGCCGCTGGTCATGGTCGTGGCAGCCATCACGCTGGTTGGCATCCCGGTCTCGCTAATGTTGCTCGCCCTGTATCTAGCAGCGATCTACTTGGCTAAGATTTGGGTTGGAGCCTTCCTGGGGCGGATGCTTCTGAAGCCATCCGGAGTCACGAAGCGCGATTGGATGCTGGGACTCTTTGTGGGCCTGCTGATCCTCACCATCGTTGGGTTCATCCCCTATCTTGGCGGGCTGGTCCGCTTGGGTATGGTTTGCCTGGGTTTGGGAGCGTTCGCCTGGCAGCTTTATCGGGCTTCACGACCGACAATAGCGGCCTGAAAACAGCAAAGGCTGGTCAAGACAGCAACGTTCGCGAGATCTGTTGCTGCAAAATGGTTTCACAAAGTGCTCTTCGCAGCAGAAGAGAACAATTCTACGTGAATGTGCGTTCGCCGCACTTCGTGGCGGCTCTTCAGCGCCTGATGCGGACGCTGCTGGTTGAACTCGCGGCGGAACTCGTCGAAGCGACGCTGTTGGGCGCGCCGAGTGGCGGCCATCTCCGCCATGGTCTCTTGCTGCAGGGTCAGATGCATGCGCTCGTGTCGTCCATTCTGCTCGGGATGCGCCGGCTGAATGCGTTCCGGCCGGATGCCCAGCTTCATCCACCACACTGCCAGCCGCGACAATCCGGCGATGGCGCAGGAAGCAAAGGGCGCGCCGTTGTCGGTGCGTATGGCTTCCGGCAAGCCATACTCGCGAATGTCGGCTTCGAAGATGGCTTGCACGCGGGCCGTGTCCGTTTTCTCCACCGCCTGGCAGCCAAGCAGGTAGCGACTGCAGGCGTCGCTGATGGTCAGGGGATCGATGCGAGTTCCGTCCCGGGTGCGGCTCCAACCCTTGAAGTCGCCGCGCCAGACGCGGTTGGGGACATCCGCCGCGGCGAAGGGAACTGTGCAGTGGTCGACGCGGCGCCTTTTCTTGCCCGCGATTACCAGACCTTCGCGACGCAACAGTTCGCCCATCGTGCTCGCCGCCGGCCAGCTTCTCTGGGCTTGCTCACGCTCCAGAACCGCTTTCAGTTTGCGCGGTCCCCAGCGCATGTGCGCCTGCCGCAGTTCTAAAATCTGGCGCTCGCTCTCCGGCGGCGTCTGATAGGGTGGCGACGGGGCGCGCGACTCTGCTCCTGTAACCCTTCCCAGCCCGCGCGCTCATAGCCCGCCCGAGTCTTGTATCCCGCCTGGCGCGAGATCCTTCGCCTCAATCCCGACTTTTCCGCAGCCTGTTCAGTCGTGCCCTAAGGCTTCTAAGTTTTGCTACCGGAAACGAGCGTAGCTCGCGAGGCCTTCCGTTTCCTGCCCTCCAGCCCATGTTTTACACTGGAACGCTTGGGCAACACTCGCGAATCCTTGATCCATCAACTCCGCGCCGGCGATCCGCGCGCCCTGGCCCGTGTCATCAGTGCGGTGGAGAACCGCACTCCGGGATGGTCTGAGCTGCTGAAGACGCTTTTCCCCCACACCGGCCACGCGCGCATTCTGGGTATGACCGGCGCTCCCGGCGCTGGCAAAAGCACTCTCGTCGATCAATTAGCCCGTCACTACCGCAAAGAAGACCGCACTGTCGGCATCATTGCAGTTGATCCCACAAGCCCGTATACAGGCGGAGCGATTCTGGGCGACCGCATTCGCATGCA